>Ga0164296_1000448_pt1 | contig 49415 bp, 57 predicted proteins | sample GEODES057metaG_FD_113533 | JGI IMG/M metagenome (GOLD analysis project Ga0164296, IMG submission 113533) | Dystrophic lake water microbial communities from Trout Bog Lake, Wisconsin, USA - GEODES057 metaG | ecosystem: Environmental > Aquatic > Freshwater > Lake | place: USA: Trout Bog Lake...
TAATGCTGGCAACTTCACTGCGAATAATGACCAGCCAGGTCTTAATTGGATAGAACCAATAATTCCTGCTAGCGAAGGGTACACCGCAGAAGAAGTCCTGCAACCCAATGACTTTACAGAACCCGACTATCCATCAGGCGAAGATGTAGTGCCCTCTTAATTTTGCTGTAGATAATAGACCAAAGGAGATAGTATGAACGACACACGCAATGCACAAGTAGCTTGGGCCGAATGGGGCGTAGCTAATCACCAGCACTTTAATTACTCAGAAGGTGCTGACCGTATGAACGCCATTGGTGTTTGGCCTCCCAAGTTTCCCATCAATACCGACTGCTCGGGTTCTTGCACCCTGTGGGCATTCCTTGCCAATGGCAATGACCCAAACGGCCTTAACTTTGACCACGAAGGCTACACTGGCACATTCCTTAGCCACGAAGAGCACCTTGCTCTCTGGGTTAAGAACGCCAAGGGTGTTAACGTAGAAGATGTTCTCCCCGGTGACTACGTAGTTTATGGACCCGGCACGGGCGAACATGTAGCAATCATCGTAGAGATTCACGGCAATGACATCTTGACTGTATCACACGGTCAACAAGGTGGGCCTGGCTATTGCTGGATTAATGAGCCTAAGACGGTGCCCTCCCGTGGCTACCCATTTGATGGCCGTACGCCTCAGACATTCCTCCGCAACGTCACAGACACAACAAAGCCTGTTCGCACACCTGCAGATCTCCCGAAGTAGGACTAAATGGCACGTTATCGCCAAGACTTTTTATCTGGTGTAGCAACCGTAACAACGACAACTGGACTAGTTCTTACTGGAACAGGATTCCCCAATGGGACGATTCCTGTTGGTAGTTACATGGCTATCACCTTGAACCCAGGGTATTACGGTTCTACGAGCTCCCCTGAGATCCTTTACATTGGCAATGGGACTACATCAACTTCTGCAGTTGTTGCTGCCAGAGGTGTAGAGGGTACCACGGCCATTACTGGCACCAACATCCCATGGGTCGCTGGTCCAACCGTGTTTGACTTCGACATGACTAACCTCACCTCAACGGGTACTGTCACGGTTAACAATGGTTTGTCGGTAACTGGAGCGATCAATGCTACCGGTGGGATTAACTCGTCTTCATTGTCGAATGTATCAGCAGCTGGTACATCCCAGGGTACTGCAACCGCAATTACAACTCAGTACACGGTTGTTAACGGTGGCACCAACTCACTTAGTAATGGATCCTCTGGTGCTGGTGTTGTTCTCCCATCAATTTCAACAATTGGCCAGAAAGCCACTATCGATAACTCAACCAACAACTGGCTTCTTATCTACCCAGCTACCGGTCAAAGCATTGATGCTGCGGGGACAAACGCTGCTGTATGGGTTACTCCGTCTGGTTACTGGCAGGGCTACGCTGAGACTTCTACGTCTTGGGCAACAGTTATCCCATCGCTTAACGCTGACTCAACAGGCACAGTAAACGTTACCTACGGCAATGGCCAGGTATCATTTGGTATTCCAACGTCTCCAACGATTCCCGGCACGTTGACTGCCAACAGTGGTTCGTTTACTCAGGGCATTCGAGTCGGTGGTGGTGTTAACGCCATTAGCTTTATTGGATCGTACCCGACTATCAGCGGTTCTTACAACATCAGCACTACAAACCTCCAAGTATCTAACGGAGGAACTCTCGCAGTAAGTGGCGTGAGCATCACCGGTGTTCCTAGAGCTCGCATGAGTGCTGCTGCTCAGACCATTATTGCCCCAAGCGGTGCGTACACACAGGTTGCGAACATGCTTGCAAGTGCTTCGGGTGGTGTTACCTATGGTTTCTTAAGTGGTGGTTTTACTTTCTCTAGCAATGCTTTGGTTGTTCCTCTCACTGGTTACTACCAAATCAATGCTTCCGTTGGTTTTAACAACAATAGTGGTGACCCAACCATTGCTGGTGTTTACGGCATACAAGTAGACTATGCTGCATCGCCCAGCTATGTCGGAGCTTCTGCTTACCTGGTTAACGCATCTACTGCAGGAGTTTATGGTCAGGTACCAGAAACCATTGTTTGCTCTGACATTGTTTACTGTGTCGCTGGAACTACACTTACTCTGTTCGCATATTCCCCATCAACAGTGAACCAGGGTGTTGGTGCCGTTGCTGGTCCAGAGACTACATACTTATCAGCTTATTACATCGGTAGCTAATGAGACAGCGCCCTATCCCACAATACGCTGCTGAGCCATTGGGTATCACCACGTACATTAGCGGTACTCAGTCAGATCCAGACAACCAATATGTGTGGTTGAACATTACAAATTCTGACAATGGTGCAGTAGTATTGGCATCAGGCCAAGCAACGTATGAAGGTACTGGTACATACCAGTACACTCTGAACTCAAGCCAGACTGCTTTGCAAGGCAACTACACGAGTACTTGGAACTACACCATCAATGGCAGCCCAAGAACTTACGCCGATAACTTTGTTGTTACTGATCAAATGCCTTACTGGAGTAATCTGGATACAGATCAGCGCCAGTTGGTTACAGGCATTGTTCACCGGCTTGACAAGAGCTTTGACTCTACGGCGGGTGGACCATACCTTCAGGAACTAAACCAGAGTGGTTTCCTCATGTATGAAGAAGTCGCAATGGTTATGCAAGATGAAACCATTGACTACATCAACTTTGAGTTTCAGCCAATCTTTAGCCCAGCTTACCAAGTTGGTCTTAATGCTCAAGTGCCCTTCCCAACCACGTATTACGGTGTATTGGCTACTCAGACGTATGCACACTTTTTGAAGCACATCGCTCGTAACTACATCGAACAGCCCACGCCAAATGGTATGAGTGCTGCCTGGATGGACCGTAGAGACTACTACAACAGATGGTGGCAGCTTTACTTATTCGATAAAGAGATTGCAGACAAGCAGCTCCGTCAGATGAAGCGTCAGTACATGGTCGGTTCCAAGAGATCCCTCCTGGTTGCTGGTGGACTTATCCCGAGAATGTTCACGAACCCTGCACGCCCTCACTTTCAGTACGCTTCAGTCAACATGGGTGGAGTCTAGTGTGTCAGGTATTAATCCACAGCCAGGACCAGTAATCCCTGGGGCTAACGGACTATCGACTCAACTTGAAAGTCCTTTGCTTGTTGTTAAGCAAAAAGAAATCTGGGCCCAGACAGATCAGCAAAGATTCCACGATGAAACACTCCAGTGGTATGGTGAAGAGTGCATTGTGCGTCAGCTTTGGCGTGCAGAAGACCAGGTAAATGGCCTTGTCAGCTATTGCATAACATGCCAGGACAGCCCTAACCCATCTAGCCCAGACTCTGCTATCCAGAATCGTGTTAGCCAGGTGTACCGCCAGACTGGCAACAGCTACTGCCCAGACTGCTACGGAACTACATTTAGTGGTGGCTTCAAGACTACGTGCTACCACCTTTACATGCTGGCAGCGGATACACCTCAGGTGCGTTCTAACTTATCTACAGGTCAATTCTGGAAGAACAACCCCCAGGTTCAGTTCAGCTGGTATCCCGAGATCCGCGTAGGTGACCTCGTTATACGTGTCAATCAATGGAACAATGGGGTGCCGACTTCTTTGGGTGAACGCTTTACGGTCAGCACAGTACAACCACAATCCATTCGTACTGGCCCTGGAGTTAGCTACAACACCACAATCTACGTTAATCAAACCACAACTCTTGAGAACGTACCGCCAAGTCACCCCTACTACAACGTGCCGGTAATATGAGCGAAGACGAGATGATACCTGTACCAGAGGTGCTTACTCAGCAGATCTCTAGAAGAGCCGTAGAAATCGCCAGAATTATTGGTCCTCGCAAATCTGGTAAGGGTCTTATATCTCTTGAACCTATGTGGGATGAAGGCGTCATTGGTATTAAGACCTCTGACGACACAGAGTACATGCTTGACTTGGATAAGGGTATTGAAGAGCACCCAATGACAGGTCTTGCAAACCGGACAATTCCTGTACGTAGCCCCGGTGGTTCGCTGTATTTCCGTAACGCTAGTAGCAAAAATATTGGCCAAGTCCCCATTGTGATCAGGTCAGCAAAGAGTGGCAAGATCTATACGGGTAAGCCAGAGTGGATGTACCCAGCAAGACCAGGTCTTAACTACTTGCAACGTTCATTGCAAATGAGCGTAGACGAATGGTGCCGTACAGCAAAAACAAAGAATGTGGTGGATATGATGCTTCAAACCAAATTAAGAAGCGATGTCAGCATGTTCATCTACGGTAGAGAGATGCCATAATGTTTACAACAGCCGTAAAAACTGCCATAGTTGAAGCACTCAACGCGGGGTTTAGCACGCTCGCTAGCGCACCATCTGACAATAGCTTAGACTTAACTCCGAATAGTATAACTATCGAGTATCCGCTAGAGTTAGTAGCTTGGCCAACAATCCTTGTGCATTTTAGACCAAGCAAGGTCCAATGGTCGGGTCTTTTCCCTGATACTCACACAGTTTCTAACGGTGGGATCACGATCAGTGGGACTACATACTCTGGCTCGGTAATCTCCAGGAATGGCTATTTCGAAGGTAGCATTGACCTTCAGATCATGGCTATGCACTCCGAAGAACGTGACCGTCTCTACGATAGCGTAGCCAACCTTATCCTTATGGGACAAGGAAGCGAAGCTAGTGCTGCCTTCTACAGCAGCATCTTCAATAACTCCCTGGTCGGAATGACCTTACTTCCTAGCACCTACACTAATTTGGGTGATAGCATTAGCTCAGGGACACCTTGGAGCCCAGAAGAACTAACTTATGAAGCCAGCATCCGCATCCAGTGCATTGGTGACTTCTACGAGACCAAGTACAACTACGTTACGCCGAGCATTACGACAATCAGTGCAAGTGGAACGCCGTACTACCCAGCCGTTTCATCGCTTTACCAACCAGGCAGCCCTTGGTATCCGCTGCCTTAAGAAATCTATCAAAAGAAGTATTGTAAAACTACGCAGATTCTGCACAAGACCGTGAAGGAGATTGTATGCCTATTTCCAATTATATTACGCCGGGTGTATATGTAACCCAGTCGGGTACATCGCTAACAACCATTAATAACAACACGATCAACATCGCCATTGTTGCCGACCAGGTAACTCCTGGCTCTACAACCGATGTGTTCTCTAGCGTAGTTGCAGCCTCTGGTATCACCATTGGTCAGCTCACTACGCCGATGGTTAACAACAGCTACACAGGCGCTTACACCAGCTATTCTGGCTACACCGTAACTTGGACCAACAGCCTTGGTGCCACCGTTACCGGTACTTACGGAACCAACTTCACGATCACAAACCCCAGCGGTTCACCATTCAGCTTCCTTACAACTAGCGGTACTTCTGCTGCTATTAACCAGGTAACTGCAACTGGTAATGGTACAACTTGGTCATTCACCACACCAACAACCAACGGCATTGTTGCTGGTTCCTTGGTAACTCTTACGAACTTTACGGGTACGGTAAGTGGTTTCAACGGTACGTATACCGTTGCCAGCTCGACCTGCACCAACGCCCTTGTACCTTCTGGCAACACGTTCACAATCATTAACTCGACTTTGGCTGGTATTGGTTCAACTACTGTTACCGGTACTGCTACTCAAAACGTAGTTCCTTCAGGAACCGTTGGCATTACCTACGGTCACAACTGGGGTGCTTACGGCACTTACTCAAGCTACACACAGCTTTCTAACCAAATTGGTGTTGGTGTAAGCGGTACAAGCATTATCAACCCTGCTTCACTCGCTGCTCAGCTTGCTTTCCAGAATGGTGCAAGCACAGTTACTGTTGTTCCTGTAGCACGCGTCTCGAGCTCAGGTAACTCTCCTGCTGTCGCATCCGACTGGATCCGCACCTTCACTGCTTCCAGCGGTACGCCAAGTGACCCAACCTACTTGATGAACGCTTACGGTGTTGACGTTGTAGTCCCACTGTACGGCTTTGTTAACGTGGGTGGTGCCAGCAATGGTCAGATCATCACTTACGGTTCAGTTACCGTTGCAAGCGGAGTTAACTCGTACTTGAACAACCAGAACACCTACGGAAACCCGCAAAGAGCTTTCCTCGGTGTAGACGGAACTGCTAACCAAGTAACAGCTGTTCAGATGCAGACATTCGCTACTGCTCTCAACAGCACGCGCATTACGTTGAACTACCCAACGGTTGTTAACTACAACCCTGGTTTCAACCCAACAACTGGTCTTAGCACTGCTAGCTTCAATATCCCTGGTTACTACGTAGCCGCAGCCTTGGCTGGTCTGTACGCAGGTCAACCTACTGTAGCTACTCCAATCACCAACAAGATCCTGAATGGTTTCAACAGCATTCCTAACCAGATCAGTGATGTTGACGCTGCTACGAACTACCTGCCATACGGTATTACAACCGTTCGACAGAAGCGTGATGGTAACTTCTGGGTCTACCAGGGCTTGACCACCAACACTACTTCTTGGGTAACCCAGGAAATTTCGATCAACGCAATTGGTGACCAGCTCGCAAAGAACGTTAAGACCGACCTGGTTAACAGCCAGCTCGTCGGTGGTCCTTTAACCAACGTAACTTCAGCTGCTGTGCTCGGTACTGTACAAGCTACGCTAACCAACGCTCTGTCAAAGGGTCTCATCCAGTCATACCAGAACTTGGCGTTGTCGCTGAACCCTGCAACGCCAACAACTGTTAATGTCACATTCCAATACGCTCCGACGTATCCGATCAACTACATCCAAGCTAGCTTGAGCCTCAACACTCAAACTGGTGTTGTGGTTACTCAGAATACTCAGAGCAACTTCGTAGTCTACTAGGAGATATAATGGCACAGTCCACATTCCGTGTAGGTGGAGGATATACAGCGTTCGTATACAACGGTCAGCCGTTGATTTACGCTCAGGTAATTAACGAGCGCGCTCCTCAACCTGTCAACACACCACAGCCTATTCAACCGCTAGACTCTCCATACCCGATCGAGATCGCATTGCCCATTGCTCTGAATGCTGGAGCCTTGGAACTTACCTTCCTTGAACAGTGGAATGCAGAAGTCTGGGCACAGTTGGGAAGCAACTTCGCTACTGCGAGTGACCTCCTCGACGTTTTCAAGGCCCAGCTGGCACAAGGTGCAGTAACCTGCGTGAAGGTTATTAACAAGCCAGACGGTACTCAACGTAAGATTGTGTACCAGGGATGCGTTGTCACCAACGTTACGATTGACGAAATGATCGCAATCGGATCGATGACTATTCCAAAGATTATCACAATCACGTATCTGTCAAGAAAAGAACTGCTGTAAGAAAGGTATACTTAAAATGTCTGCACGTTCATTTGTTATTCAACTCCAGCCAGGAATTGGCCAAGGTCTTCTCCCTGACCACCGCAAGATGCTTCCTGGTGTCCAATACGTAGTCGACGCTGAGACGTTCTCGCGCATCTCTTTGGGTGCTCGTCAGAACGTTATCACCGTTGTAAGCGTTAACCTCGACACGCCAAGCTCGACATCACTGGCTTCTGCAAGCGGAACCTACGTTCCTGCTCAGGCTTCCTCTGGTATCAATGCTCAGGCATTCGGTGCTGGCAACTCGCCTCTTAACCTGCTTACTCAGGTTAGCCCAACCGCATCCTCGTTCAGCCTTGCTGGATTTGCTGCTCAGGGTTGGAGCGCCGGTGGTGAAACTGGTACCAACACTGGTATCGGTCAGCCACAGAATGCTCTTAGCGGTTCAGCTGTTAACGTATCGTTGACTGGCCCCGAGGGTAACCGTTACGTACTTGCATACAACGGTACTTCTTCGACCATTTCCGGTGGTTGGGCTACCGTATGGTACGACTACAACAACCGTTACATCTCAACTGCTTCTGGTGTTAACCTCCTGGTTAAGACGGACGCATTGGGCACTTCTTACGCTGTTAGCGCGAACACAACAATTAGCGGTGTAACCACTATTGGTACTAAGCAGGGTGAGTTCGCTGGTGTTACATTGACGAACATCCCCGCCGGTAACTTCGGTTTCGTTCAGATCGAAGGTACTTGCCCATTCGTTGCTGTCGCTGCCGGTACTGCAGTTGGTGCTGTGGTCGCCGTTAGTGGTTCAAGCAACGCCGGTTACTTGGCTCCTCCTGCCTCCACCTCTGCTTCCGTAACAAGCCTTGGTGTTGTAACTGGTACAGCTCTTGCCAATAACACTGTGGGTACGGTTCTTACCGCTCCTGCATCAGGTACTACGACCAACAACCAGTACTTCTCTGTAGTTGAGCTTCGTAGCCGTCGTTCCAAGAAGCCATACAACCGCTTCCTGAACAAGAACTAGTTAAATTAACTGGTAGGCCGTAAGGCCCTAGACCCAAAGGTAACATGACAACAGAAAACAAGAACGGATGGGGGATTGAAGACCTCTCCCAGACCGTAAGTAAGGGGATCGATTCATTCCCGAACGAATGGAAAGACGAGTTCGAAGGCTTGCTGTTCCTTGGCAAGTTGGAGAATGAAGTCACAAGAATTCCTTACCACAAGTTCGTGGTAAGGACATTAACAATCAATGAGAAGTTGGAAGTCAGTCTGCTGGCTAAGCCATTCATTGAAACGATCGGTTACGGTCGTGCTTACAAGGCATCTATCGTAGCAGCCGGTCTTGTAAGCGTGGATGGTCGAGACATGGTCCCACTGAGTAAGGGACTGAATGTCATTCGGCAGAAGTATGATTACATCGTTAACAACTGGTATGACACAGTGATCGATATTCTTTACGAAGAGATCGATAAGCTGGAAAACAGAGTTATCTTTGTGCTCCAAGAGTTGGGTATTATTGAGCCTCTCCTTCCTCAAGGAATCTTTGAGCAGACAGAAGAGGAAAAGGATACCCCAAAAGATGGAAAGTAGATCCGTACGTCATTGAGCAAAGCGAACTAGCTTATCTCAGAGGCTTACTGACTCAAAAAGACATCAACTCAGTTCAAGAGGCGATGCTTTCCATCGTAATGCTTCGCAAGCGAGAGGAAGAGTTCGAGCTTGAGAACATTAAGTTCGAGCAGGACTTGTTTATCAACAACACTCCTTTGTATCGTGAGTACATCAAGAACAAAGAAGAGCAAGTTGAAAGCGGCAATGAAGGCATTACTTGGATGGCTCCTGAAAGCGTCGAAGAAGCTCGAGAGTTGATGAACATCTTTAGTGATATCGATAAGCAGCTCAAGGAGATGGAAGAAGATCCCACCACACCAGAGCAGCCAGCAATGAGCTTCTTGGATGTATTGGGTAGCATTAACGTGGATGAGATCGGAGGTGATGACTAATGGCAGAGCCGATTCAATTACAATTTGAATTTCCTGACAATACAGCTAACTTAAATAATAGCTGGAGCGGTCTCGCTGGTATTAGTAAAGACATCCGCGACTCATGGGCAGCTGTTGATGATTCGATGAAAGGCACGCTCGAACGAGCTGACGGAATCAGAGAAAAGCTAGACGACTACAAGGATCTTCTTATCGGCCTAAAGTCATTGGGCGAAGAGATCAAGAAGGTTTTCACCGATAACGACAACATTCTTAAAGGTGATATCCAGTTTATCAACCAGATCCTTCAGAATGCCAACAACGTTGGCAGTGTTATGTCGAGCGCAGAAGGCCGTATGCCCGGCTCACCGGCGCAAGGGCTTAATAACCCTTTGGCCAATCCAATGGCGTACCAAGCATATGCCAACCAAATGCGTCAGATCCAAACAGACCCATTCTATGGTGCTTCTGGACGTGGTCTGAACTCTCAGTTTGCTACATCGGGCAACAATCAATGGTTTGACAATAGAGGACCTGTTGCCAACGTGCAATCAGGCGGTGGTGGATTCCGTGGCGGTAATACTACTGGAGGCAATAACTTAGGTGGTATCTGGGGTGGTGGCGATGAAGCATGGGAAGACAATGGTCCAGCTAATCCAGGCAATGCTCCAACAACTGGAGCCAGTGGTCGTGCCACAACCAACGTGTCACAACCGAAAACAAACAGTCTTGGCGGCGTAATAACTAGATCACCCATTCCTTTTAACTTGGCCGAGGCTTACCCTAATCTTAGCGATGCATTCTTTAATGCTAAGGGTGAATACGCTATTAATGCTGGTAATTACCAGAACGTTCCTTATTACGCTATTAACGCCATGGCTCAACAAATGGGCCAACTGCCATTCATGAACACCACACCTGGTCAAATTTTTACCAGTGGTGCTCAGAACATTCTGTCTGGTTATGCAAAGTACATTTCTACTGCTGCGCCTTCTAACTATGGTCAAACAGTTGATGCGAATGGCAACCCCATAACCAATGGATCTAACCTTTACAACAACCAGCAGCTTCAACTCATGAACGTGCTGAACAAGATCAGTGGATTTTTGGGCGGCACAAACGCAAATGGCACTCCAAACCCAGGATCATTTGGTTCAAAAGCTATCAATGCCGCTGGTATTTACCAGGTCATGTCAGGGTTTACCGGTTTAGTCAACAATACCGGTGCGTGGCTTAGAGATAAAACGGGTTATCCATCTCAGGAATACGCAGACGTTCTCGGTTATGCCAACGGTGGCATGGGTCTGCCCCAATATGCTCAGCTTACAGCTAGTGCAGGTACATTCGCTGTTTCACATGACCTTGCTGCCTATAGTTACAGAGACGCACTCAATGCTGCTATGGCAGCCACAGAGCTTGGTCTTAAGGGTGGAGATGTAAGCAATTATCGCAATATTGACTACACCCTTCAGACCCAATACGGTATGAACCAACAAGAGGTTCAGACCATGATGGGCACAAGCCTTGCTTATGGTGTCAACATGAACCAGTTCGCATCTGGTCTAGAGCAAGCTCGACAGCTTGGTTCACGCACCAACACAAGCACTGCATACGTTAACCAGAACTTCCAGTCTGGCGTTACTACTGCAGCAAGCATTGGACTTACCGGCAACAATGCTGTTGCTTTTGGTAATTCTGCTGTCCAATTCGGTGCAGGAAACCAGATCGCCCAGCAAGCAGGTATGACTGGTCAGGAACTCCTTGGTACTAACCTTGGTAATGCCTTGCTTGCCCAGCAACTTGGTGTACCCTTTATGGACGTTTACGCGGCACTGCAATCTCCTTCTATGACTGCCGCCAAGGCACTTGGTGCTGAAGACAAGGCATGGTTGGGTCTTCTCCAGAACATCGGTATCCCAGTAAACTCCATCAAGAAACTCTCAGATCTTAACCCATATGCTATAAAATTGGGAATCATCCTTCCGCAGCTTGGTGTTAGTTCTGTAACAACTCCGCAACAGGCAACGGTCTGGGCATTCCAGACCATCCTCGCTGCAAGAGGAGTGACTGCTGCCAACACCTCAAAGACTGGTTCTTCCGGAACTTCAGGTGGACAAGGAACACCATCAGCTGCGAATAGCATGATACAAACTGGAGGGTTGGGAACTGACACCAGCAACCTAAACTATGTCAACAATGCACTCGGTCTTGCAAACACGTCATCATCTGTTACAACTTCTAACGGAGTAACTGTACAAATTAACCTATCACCTTCTGCAGCGCAAGCTATTAGTGCTACAGTATCTAATACGGCTTCTACTGCCGCAGGTTATGTTCCTAATGCAGGCAATTAAACAATATGGCAACACAGTTTGATAACAAGAATTCTTATACAGTAGCTACATTGACAGACGGCACTACGGGAAAGGTGTATAGCTTCCCGTACAATATCAATACCGCTCAATGGACGTACCAGTTAAATACAAACAGTATTAGTACAATCGGTGGACGCGTTACTCAGCTTCTATCCACCAGAACAAACACCTTGATGATTCAGGGTGAAGCGGGTAGTAGACAGAAACTTTTGGATCTTTATACCGCCTTCAAGACTATGCAAGATAACCAGAATGTATTCAAGACTGCGAGTGCAACCTTGAACGTTCCTAGCCAGGGCTTAATCCTGAACGTATGGCTGGAGCAAATGCAAATGGGTTGGGGCGTAGAAACAGTAACTTACCAGTACAGTATGGCATTTGAGATCGAGAATGATCTCAGCAGTAGCACGCAGCTTTCAACTGCAATAACCAACGACGCACTTAATCGAATTAGCAGTGGCGTTGGGTTTAATTCAGACTACCTTGGCTTCACAACGCAGAGTGTGAACCTTACTCTCGGAGGATAATCATGCAAGATTACAGATACTCTAACTGCAAGATCTCTGGGCCAATTCTTCAGCCAGGAAAGCAAACCGTCTCTTTCAATGGCATGGCTTGGAGCAGCACAGGGATGATGCACCAGGTTAACAACGTCAACGATGAAACCTGGGAATCATGGCTGGCAACGCAACAATAACGCTATACGACGGGAACGAAAGTACTACTTTCGAAGTATGGATGCAGACTTTCTCAACGGGGTCTACTACCCAGTTTGACACACAGCAAATCCGTAACGGTATCAACTGGATCCCTATTCGTCGTCTGGAGATGTCAGTGGTCTTTTCGCTGACATGGCCATTGGTTGGCGTGCTAAATAAGAACGCAAAACCAGATCTTGGATTTGAAAAATTCGATCCAGCAGATGGTTTTGGTAAAATGCAATATTTCCAGGACACCATCCGGAAACATCAACAGGCATTAGTAAATGGTGGCACGAATGTTCCAATGGTGCTAAACTATTACAACAACAGCACTAAAGCATCGCCAATCTTTAACACTCTGGTCAGTGAACAACCTCTACCAGCTTTAAGCTACACAGGATGGATCCAGCAATCTGAGAAGAATTACATTCGATTCCAGAACGTTTACCAGACGAACTACACGATGTTAATTATTACTCCGAATCTTTCCAATCCCAATGTTGCTTCGTACAACAATTCAACTACGGTTGTCAACAAATCCAAGACGTTCGCCCCAACAGCAGCTACCCAAAATAGCTATGGATCAAGTTGGATCAACCTGAACGTATTGGCATCTGGAACTAGCTTAATTCAAGGACTTCCGAACTAATGAGTTACAACAAGTCAGGTACTTTTACATACACACCAGACATCAGCTGTGTGATTAACACGATGAACAACGGTGTTATTGACGTATCCAATGACATTATTAACTTCTCAGTTACTCGCAACATGAACGCAGTAAGTACTTTTACTGCTACCTTGGCCAACTCAAATCGTAAGTACAACCGCGTAATTAACACAATGGATCGAGTCACTGTGTTCCTTAAGCGTACACAGTATGTACAGGTATTTACTGGGTATATCACATACGCTCCAATTGAGACGTTGGTGCCTACGCCCATTATGATCAACGCATCTTGTACGCTATACCAGCTGCAATCAATCTATTGGGACGACACACTGCTTCAGTACCAGCAGCTGTTGCTCAACTACATGGACAGCACCGCTTCAAGTAGTGACCAGACATTGAACGATGGTGGTATTTCTCAGGTAATCGTCAACCTATTGACCACTGTAGCTGGTTGGGATGTCAGCCGACTTCATGTCGCTCCTGTTCCGCAGAAGTTCTTGGAGCTTGCTGCAACCGTAGCTCAGAACCAAGATCTTTACGCGAGTACGCTTAACCAAGCTGCCGTTGACAACATCGCAGCCATTGTTGGTATTGACAACATCACTAGTGGTCAAAGCATTTCTTCGCGCAAGTACAAGTACGGAAGCACCCAGACCGTAAACGACTCATCAGCACCAGATGGTGGTGTGGGCACTGCTTTCTCCGTATCGAGAGCCGTTGCGCTAACCACAGCACCTATCAATGGCCAGAACAAGAAGTATTTCCCTGGTCCTAATACTCTCAATCCAGTAGATATCAACAAGATCGACCAAGACATTTACTACTGCTCTTTGCCATTCTCGTTTATCACTAACACAGATCCTAACATTGTTACCGATGCAAAGGATTGGATTGCTAGCAACCCGTACAATCCCAATGGAAGCAAGTCAAATGGTCGCCTACTTATTCTGACCAACGATAAGACGAGCCGTGTTGTAGTCCTACGGGCAACCAGCATCACCCAAAAGGTTGACAAGCAAGGCAACTTAGTCTATCAGAATGGCTATGCAGTACCTGACCCATCAGTCAACTACGCACAATGCCACCCAGGTGTAGTCGCCTATCTGAATGGTGATGTCAGTGATCCTACTCAATGGACGGGCAAAGGCTCTTCCAATATGTCTTTCATTAAGATCGCATGGGTAGACCAGACTCAAGTCTCTTCTCCTGGTCCTCAGAATGTGATCGAGAATTCCACGAAAACTAATGCTGACTCTTACTTGGGTATTAACCAGCAGAGCAATGCGAACTCCAACGTACTTACAAGCGTGGCCTCTCAGCTTGTCAGCATCCTGGAAAGCCAGGAAGGTGCAATGTACTGGGATGGTGCACCGGGTTATGGTAAAGGATTCTCCAGAGAAACTCCGAACAACATCTATACCCATACCGGTGGTTGGTTCGACTGCTCTAGTTTAGTGCAATGGGCTTATCGACAGATCGGTATCCCAATTGGGTCAACCACCTATACACAGTATGGCCTTGGTCCCGACTACCCACCAAACGGCAACTCTGTATGCGGTGCATGGATCCCAACCAACCAGATGCCCATCGTCGGTGACCTATTGTTCTGGGACGTACCATCTGACACTGGTGGACAACCAGGTCACGTCATGTGCCTCGTAGAGCCATTTGATCCAGTTACTGGCTGGGGAACGATTATCCAATCGTCAGCTCCAGGAAATCCAGTTGCTCTTGCTCAAATGAACTGGAAAGAAATGGTCAATGGTGGTAGCCCTAATGGCTGGTATATGACCTACATGGGTGCCCGTAGACCTCTCACGCTTCACCCAGGTTGGGGTCAGACAACACAACAGAACGTTACCGTACCTAGCACGTCATCCACTGCTGACTACAGCACAACTGAGACTTCTACGGTTCTTACGGATACCCAGGGTTGGAACACAATCTGGACTTCTCCGAACTACAACATTACGGCGTCTACCATCCAGGGTACTCCACAGGCTTTTGCTCTTGATAACCCATTGATGCAAGACCTCGACCAAGTTATCCAGGCTGGTTTGAGATCGTACATGAGCGCACCCAATGGCGACTTTGTTGCTTGGTTCCCAGACTGGTACGGCGTCTATGGCATGGACCCAGTAATGGAAATCTGTGACATCGAGATTATTGACTTCCAGATCTATCACGATGACAATGCACTAGTAACTCACGTAGCCATTATTGGTGACACGTCTGGTATTGGTACGTCGGTTAACCTAGTTGACTACATCACAACGCAAGGTATCGTTAGTGTCCAGGACACGAGTACTATGCAGCTGCTGTTTGGTACTCTGAACAACTACGCCACGACTGACCAGCAGAATGCACAGATTGCACTGAACTTCTTGAAGCGATACGGCGTACGACCCATGATGCAGGAGACTTCGGTGCTCCACAGCCACGCACTCGAGTACTTCTTTGCTCTCCAGCAGTTCATGCAGCAATGGGCCAACCAGTTTGTTAGCACCGTATACCTTACGTTTATGCCTGAGCTTTACCCGGGAATGAGAATCGTTATCAATATCGACAACGAAACTGGTGGTCAGGATCAGTACCAATTCTACTGCACGTCCGTGACACACAACGGTGACCGTAGTGGAGGATTTACAACGCAGGCAACGTTGACTGCACCAATTAAGAATGGAACGGTCATGCACTACGGATTGGACTTTGTATCATGACAATCCACAAGAAGGGTAGAACCCCTGCCACAAGAGTAGACAGCAAGAACGGTGTTCGTAGGGTCGTACTTACCAGTGGCCCACAGCTGCACCCATTGAGCCTGGCTCAGAATGCCTCGAAGAACTATTACTGCAATAGCTTCGACATGAACGGATTCCAGATCCAGATCGATCTTCAGGCACTGCCAGCGAATGTTACGATCGATCAGATTCAACCCAACCAGGTCTGGTGGGTAGAGAAGCGCACATCGTTGTACCGTCTGTATCTATACGGTGGCGTAATGGATCCAGTGACTCGAAAGATCAACAGTACAGAGCCTTTGGTTCCTTCGATAAGTACTTCCTTAAACAACGTAACGATCAGCGGCAACCTGACTATTAGTGGCTCTATTAGCGGCGGAAGCACCGATGCATCATCACTCCGTGGCATCAACATTTCTACGTTAAGCCCAGGGAACGGCCAGGTTCTTCAGTACAACGCTGCTCAGAATCAATACATTCCGGCCACAGTTAGTGGGGGCGGTTCTTCCACCACAATACTGGACTCTGCACGTGGAACATTGCCTCCACAATACTGGGGGCCTTCAGGGACAAATGGTCCTTCGTACCAGACTTTTGACCCAATCATGGCTGTCTCGCTTTATAACGTAGTCCAAGGTTCAACTGGCCAGACACCTTCTTTGTTGGTTTCTCCCAACATTTGGTGGAATGCTATCTACTTGCCATCAGGCATATCGCCAAGCATGATCTACTATGCGATCACCGCTACTGGAACTTCTACGGCCAAACTTTATATGGCGCTTTACAACTCTGTTTCACAAATAGGCTACACCCCAGCACTTTCTGCAGGGCCGGTTGGCATGGCATCAGGCACTATGACCGCAACAAGTGCAGGCAGCTTGACCAGTATCTCTGGTGGCACTTACTGGGTGGCTGTGGTGGCATCAGGAACAGGAACATTCCCTCAGTTGTTCGGCAACGCCGAGTATTCTTTCCCAAGCAACATAATGGGGCCAGCTCTTTCAACCAGTAGCAAGCTGACAGTGCCTGCTGAATATATCACCGCGACAACATTGTCCGGTAAATTACCAACTTCGATGACATCAGTCACAACTGGTTTGTCATCTTCTGCTGGTTCTTACTTTTGGTTTGGGGTCTCGTAATGTACTACAACCCTTATTTTGCTTAAGATATCATGAAGACTCTTACAGTTAGCAACGGCGATCTTAATTTGAATGGCGGGAAACTTCAGTTCTCCTATGGTTCAAATAAACTAGCTCAAGACATTGCTCTGTGGCTTCAGGAGCCTCTTGGCACGGGATTTACAACTCCAGCTTTTGGCAGTTTGCTGCCAGGGATGGTCGGTACGTCTCAGGCCACCAACAGCGCTAGCAGTGTTGAAAACGAAATATTAAGAGTGTTACAGTTGTACCAGGGTCAGCAGATCATCAACTTGCAGCAGGCCCAGAACTCTGCCCAGCTTTCCATATGGAACAAGAATGAAATCATTCAAAGCATCGTGTCTGTCCAAGCCAACGTAGACAGCACAAATGGTACCCAAATAAACGCGAACATCGTCATTCAGACGCTTACTGGGAACCTTGTTAACTTAATCGCATCGATCAACAATAACGGAGTTAGTGTCCAAAATGGCTGATACATCAGGAGTACTCTCAAGACTGCAGGCTGCCTTATCGACTTTCGACCCTTCATGGGACGTTAGCGTAGGTAGTGCTACATACAAGATCCTTGAGTCAGTTGCTCAGGAAATTGCCAATTCCAACAATAACTCTACGCTACAGACTTATAGCTATGACATCAATACGAAGTCTGGCAGTGACCTTGATACGTTCTGTAACCTGTTCGGTGTATACCGCCAGCTTGGTAAGCGGGCCGTGGGCACCGTTACCTTTTACTGCAACACGGCAACAGCAAACATTGTCAACATCCCTCTTGGTACCCAGGTAGCTGTTCCGGTTGGTGGCAACTACACAGCACCAGTCTATTTCGCCACGACTGCCCCAGCCATTATCCCAATCGGTGCAACCCAGGTTAACGTGCCAGTTATTGCATCTCTGCCAGGTATCTACGGCAATGTATATGCCAACACCGTTACAGCTTTGGTCTCTACGCTCAATGGCGTTACCAGTGTTTCCAACCTGAACAACATGACTGGTGGAACTGACCCAGAGAGTGACGCTCAGCTTCGTAGCAGATGGCAGAACTCTGCTTTCAACAACACGACTGGCACCAACGGTAAGTACATCCTCACCGCTCTGCAGGATCCTAACGTTAGTATTGCCAATGCCATTGGTCTTCAACAGTTCTACACGGAACAACTCCCTGTTCAGGCAACCATTAGTGGTGGTACGACTAACTACGTAACGTTCCAGATGATCGCATATAGCGGTATGACCAACGTCATCAGCGGTACCACCTATAGCGGTACCAACGTAGTTACATTCAGCGGATTCCCCGCAAGCACCACAGGTACCACACTGGCAGCTGGTCTTCAGGCAATGATCAGCGGTGTTGCGCCTCAAAGCTACATTACTGTAACTGCAACCCCTACGGGCAACACCATCTCTGGTGGCCTTAACATCACGCTTGGTGCACCTAGCCCATATCGTTTAACAATCGGTAGTGGTTCTGCTATTAACGGAGCTGGTGTAACTTCGAACGGAGCGGTTACCATCAGCGGCACCACATACACCGAATACATGCGAAGTCTTAATCAGGACATCGGTGCTTCAGGTACACCTACCTACAATGGTACATATAGTGGTTTTGTTTTCCCACAAGGCAATGAGCTTGTCGGTAGCAACATCAACACCGCTAGCCAAACTGTTTACACACCGAACTCTGACTACTTCTACAACAGTGGTGGTACGATTACCGTTACCGGGACGTTCTCTCCACAGATCTATTTGCAGATTGCTAACCCATCGTTCTACCCAAGCTTGTTCATCGGTAACACCGTTCAGTTGATTTCCGAATACAACCCAGCGTCTAGCCGAGCAGCCACCATTACCAGTGGTAACTACGTTGACATCTTTATCAATGGCACCACTGCTGCCGTAGCCACTGAACAATCAGCATTCAACACGGCATTTACGCTCTCCTCAGGCAACACAAGCAACCGTTTCCAGAACACTCTGAACTACGTTCTCGGTAGTGGCTCTGTGGCTGCTTCAAACACGAACACATCTGGTGACTACTACGTACCATTCGATCGTCAGCCGATGATCAACTTCCCTGCGCAGGTTAGCACTGCATCTAGCGGTGTAGCAGACACAGTATTCCTGTATAACGCCGTCTCTAACAGTGGGTACACATACCCAATTGCCTTGAATAAGTACGGTTACATTGGTGTTACGGGCACTGTAAGTCCGACATCGTTTATGTACTCCTACTCTGCACCGATTGTTACTGGTGGCACAGTCAGTGGTGGATACAGCTCACCGTACATTGTGTTCAGCGGTACATCTGCGTTTATTTCTGGCAATGCTTTCCCAGGCACTGTCGTTGTTGTCACTGGTGCATCAAACAACAGTTATAACGGTACTTTCACGGTGGTTAGCGCGACCAACACGACCTTCTCGGTACAGGTTTCGGCAAACCCAGGAACTCTTACGGGGAATGCTACAGCATCGCTGGATAACAGCAACGGTGTCACCCTTAGCGGTAGCACCATCTCTGGTGTCAACTTCGTTGCAATCAACAATGCTAGTTCGTTCCTATACCCAGGACTTGCTTTGTCAAACAGCAACACTGCGACTGGCATCCTGTCGCCTGGACAGAACTACTGGATCCAGAGTGTTTCTACCAGTGGTGTCTACCTTAACGCCAATGTCAACAACAGTGGAACCCTGACCACGAGCGGTAAAGCTCTCGTTTACCCACTCTATGACATCACCAACACTAGTGCTAACAGTGTTTTGTCTATGAACGGCCTTGCTTTTGATGCCACTACGCCACCCTCTGGTTGGCCAACTCTCCCCGCTTCAGGTAGCTCATGGGTACAATACACCCACAACTTCAACAATGATGTTGTAGATGTCGAGTCGTTGATCCAGCAGAGTAGACCAATCGGTGTGAACACCTTGACCCACCAAGCTAGCTACCAGCCATTGTCGATCGCTTTGAGAATCGTGTTGGCACCTGGATACAGCCTTACAACCGTTCAATCGAACATTACCAACCAGCTCAACCAGTACTTCTCTGGATTTAATTTCCTTGCGATCCTGTCCTTTGCTAGCTTGCAATCACAGATCCTCGGCGTATCTGGTGTTGCCAATGCCAAGGTTACTGGCGTAAGCATCGTTGCGCTTGATGGCACAACGCTAAGCACATACACGAACGACTTCGTGCTGGGTAGCAACCAGCTGCCAGTTCTTAGCAACATCAAGTACACAGTCGTAGGAACGAGTACGTTCTAATGTCAGGCAATATGTTCTCGATCTCGCCCAACTCTACGTTGGCGAGCAAGGTTGCTAACTTCCCAGAGGATGTTTATAACTTTAACGAGGGCGACAACCTTACTAACTTGATGACCATCCTGCTGGGTAACAGCGGTACTGGCCAGCTCAAGAACATTCAGACCGTTGCACGTCTTGGGCAAGAGATCATTGAGTACAGCAACCTAGACAACATCCTGGGTCAGATCTTCAACATCCAGCGTACATCATCTGAGATTTACAGTTTTTCTACGAACCCCTTCATTGATCAGCTTCAGCAAACTCAGTGGCAAGAGATCGTTCGCAAAGACGCTAACTACCGAGAGCGTCTCCTTGGTGCTGCCGAAGCTTTCCAGAATGGTGCTACCCTTTGGGCAATTGTCACTCTATGCGAAGCACTGTCGGGTCTTAAGTTCTATGTAACTGAAAGCTGGAGAACACCTAACTTAGGTAGACAAGCGATCAATCCTGGCCAAGAGGTTGTGCTCATTCCCATTAGCGACGGTATATACTTCAATTGGGATCAGAGCAAGGCACAGCAAATCCTCAACGTTATCAACAACGTCGTAGCTTCGAATTTTGTAATCAGTTTTAGTGCAGTAAGAAACACTTTGACGCCAGTTCCTTTGAGCGCAGCAACAGTATCCGGATCTGAACCTGCAGGATACTCGGAGTATTTCTACCTTCAGCCCACTGTTACTGCCAATGGTATCTACACGCCAGCCAACATCCCACCAGGTGCAGGAACTCGTTACTGGCTAGTCAACAACCAGAAGACACCGGCACCTTATTTCTCTCACCTCCAAACACAGGAAGCGGTTATCGACTTGACTGGGAATATTTCTAGCGTTACCTGTACAGATACTAACGGCGATGGAGCACCTAGCAATAGCGTTGCCCAGCCCACACTACAAGTTACTGCGACTCTTTACGGTGCACAATAATGTCTATCATTCCTAACAACATCGACCCATTACAGGAATATGTTTCTGGTGGCATTTACCCACCACTAACTGTAGATGGCCTTGTCTACAACAAGGTGTATGCACAGACCGGTGTTATCGACGTACTGTCTAATACTCAGAAGACTGGTTACACAGACCCAAGCACCAATGTAATTAACGGCAACAACAACAGCATCGTGTTCGGACAGAACCAGGAAACGTCTTGGATCTCGAGTGCTCAATTCGGTGGCCCTGGAAGCATCCCTGTTGTGCTTACCTACAACTTCAACACCACTTCTTACTATAACTACGTTAGCCTTGACGTCCTTAACGTTCCATGCTTCGTAGAGCTGGGCTACATTATCAACGGTAATTGGAATGCCCTCCCAGGTGCATCTACGTTTGTGATCAATGGTGGCAACGACATCTACACACAATCTGACTTCTTGCTTCTGCAGTATCAAGCACCATCAACGCAGGGAAGCCCCAATCTGTCTGTTCGCATTACGAGAAACCAAAACGTTCAATCGATCAGCAATGGCATCCCAACCAACATCGCTTATTCAGTCGGTGTACAGAACGTGACTGTACGACTGCAAGTTCTGAAATCCTCCGATGTCCCATCAGGCGTTTTAAAAAATGCGAGTGGCATCATTACCCAGAATCGACTGGGATTTATTGAGAACTACTCTTACCAGAATTACCCTGTAAGCAATGCTTTCAATACGGGCACCAATTACTGGAAGAGTGCGCCACAACCGACTGCCGACTCTGTTGTTTACTTCTATGCAAAGATCAACGACACTACGGCGACATCGATCAACCGCCTCTACATTGATCCGCTTTACAGTACAAGCCGTTTCAATATTTACTTTACAACCAACACAACTTCTGGTGGCCTTATTGATCCAGATACGTTTACCTGGACGCCAATCCAAAGAGACTTCATACTTAGGAAGGGTCTCTACGATCTACCAACTGTAAGCGCCACATATCTTAAGTTCGAGTTCGTACAACTTGTGCCAGAAGCGTACGACTTGCCAATTGATTCCGTAACGAGAACCATCAACGTGTTCCCAGCTGACGTGGAAGACTACTACTACCAGCTAGAGAGCATGATCCTAGACGGGGATTCTACGCAATATTCTTACATTGGCAACAACATCAACCCTCAGACAGCAACGACAACCAGCCTTAACGCTTCCACGCTGTTCGGTCTTTCGTCCAACACAGTTGCCAATGCTAACACCTGGCCGAGCCTTTCAGCTTTGAATGCTTCTCAGTATGGCAACTCAACAACAGTCGCTCTCAATACGAACTCATATATCATTGACCCAACAATGAGCTACAAGACCATTGACAACAATGGTAATTACAACGGTGTCGCTTACAATCAGTTCCTTCAGCGTCGATTCCCCAACGCAAGAACGCACGCATACACGCAGATCACACTCGAGCAGAACTGGCATGAAGCTTACTTCACCGGTATTCAGTATCTGACTGCCTTCTACGAGCAACAATACGACGACATTCGCAGTACGCCAACGAACCTTTACGCTACGAATGGCACTACGTCTGGATTCAATTCTCAAAATGTCAACTACGTAGGTCTTCAACCAGACGATATCGCAACTACGAGCTGGTACCCAACCATCGATTCATTCAAGAGCTTCAACATTGGCGCTATAACAAGCGACTGGAACAGTTTCTTGAGCGATAGCCAGGTCTTGATGAATAGCTCATCTGTCCTGAATAATACTTACAACTGTACAGCGAGCGCGGTAGGTAATTTCGGCAATAGCACTATCGTTTCAGTACAACAACTTACACAGGGTACGCCTTACAATATTAGATCTGGCAGCTACCAGACCTCAACCAATGAGATTTCTTACACCGACGCCAACTTCCTTACCCTAACAAGCTGGTCAGGTCTTGGTGGCACAACCATCACTGGAACACTTGTCTCATGGGCATCTGGCACCAACAATGGCACGGCAAGTGGACTAAGCGTAAGCGGTGGTACGTACTCTGCTGCCTATAACTTCACAATCCCTGGTGTAGTCGCTAGCGGTACAACTCCATGGAAAGTCCAGCTTGCTGTTCCTGCTTATGGTGTAGTGGGTCTTGGTTCTTACGTGCCATCTGTCTCCGGTAACTCCGGAGCAATCAACTACTACTTCTACACTGGTGTACAGGTATCCGGTACTGCTGCTGGAATTTCAAATGTTAATGGTTCCATTAGCGGTAGCACGAGATTTGTTAACCCAACTACTGGTGCAGTAATCTCTGGGACCACGGTAACAGGAACAACTGCAAACTTCGTAAGTGGAACTAGCAGCAACCTAGGCTATGTAACCAGCACAAACTACACGACTAGTGGGTATCCATCTAACACAATCCAGTTCGTCGTTAGCGGTAGTGGCACTGGAGCATATGACCTTTACCAACTCGGTGTTTTCCCAACTCCAACGACTCAATGGGTGTCTCCGCAGGACCGTAAGTACATGCGTGTATCGGGTGTTGCGAGAATCTTCCTGCCATTTACTGACCTGGGTACATACAGAATTAGCTTATTTGCTACTAGCAGTACTGGTGTTCTCACTGAGCTGGTATACAAGCAATTTAACCCAGGGTACATTCCCCTCAACACATGGTTCGATGTAGAGCTCGAGACGTTTACCGGAGACAACTACACGCAGTTCTATGTAGAAGTCCAGCAGGTTAACGGAACTATCAACGAGGTGTTCTACGTAGCAATGCTTTCGCCGTTCTACCACCCAGTACGTTTTGAGTACACAACGATAAGTGGATCTACGTACCCGAATAACTACCAGTTCATCACTGGTCCTATCGGTAACTCAGATTACTTTGTAAGTACCATCTCTGGTTTACCAGCAAGTGGTATCCAGCTGAGAATGACTTCGCTTGATCCGAATATCTTCATCTCAGGAGTCAGTGTCGTACCTTACTACAAGCAGTCTCCATACTATGCCGAACTGAATATTGACTACATCGGTGTAAGTAAAACCAACGAGGTTAGTGTACGCAGAGCAGTAGAGAATAAGCCGTACTTCCAGAACAACACAGGTATTTACCCATCACGTTTTGGTATTCCTACTGTAGTTGGACCAAACGTTGGGTACGTCGTCGGTTGAACTTTTCTATCAGTCATGATATGATTGGTGCATGAGTTCAGAAAAAGTTATATATGTACAGAGAAGTGAAATTCTCAATGGAGTACTAAGATATAGCAGTTTGGACCCAGAAGTCAAGAAATTATTTTCACTAGATTCCTACGGTACTCTTCGGGATCGTGACAAGATCAGCTTTTTTGATGACCTGATCAGGTATAACGGTTACGAACTTGAGTTTGAAAACGAAGAAGCCAAGGAAAGGTATTACTCCCTTCTGGCCTGTAGTAAAGAACCATTTGAAGTCAACAGTCCTTTCCTGGTTGACCACAAGCTCTTCCCTTTTCAGCACGTTGGTCTCAACTACGTTTGGGAACAGCTCCACTCCGATAAGCCAAGAGTCCTGGTCCAGTGGGACACAGGTGCTGGCAAGACCCTCCTCAGCTGCTTGACCAGTCAGAAACTTTTTGACAATGACGACATTGACATGGTTCTTGTCTTCTGCAAGAAGATTAAACAGTACGACTGGGAGCAAGAGTACAAGCGTATGACTCACCTTACCGTCGATCGTGTCGGTGAGAAGATGACCCGTGCCAAGAGGCACGCCTTCTATGAGCAGAACAAGTCGCAGGTTCTCGTATTGAACTACGAGAAGGTCCGCGATGGGTCAATGAAGAAAGTCAAGGGTCAGCGTCGTCGTGTCAAGTCATATGACCGTACCGATCTAGAGCAGATCCTGGAGATGGTCAAGGATAAGCGTGTTCTTATCGTCATCGACGAATCTCAGAAGATCAACACTGGTACCAGCCTGCTGAGCGATGGTTTCTATAAGCTCATCAACGAGTCAGCGACCCACTCACGAGTGCTGGCATTGACCGCTACACCATACACCACCAGCCCATTGAACATCCGCAACATCATGGCCGTGGTTGCCCCTGGTATCCCTGACGTAAGCGACATGAACCGTGACAAGTTCAAGGCAATGTACGGCAAAGACTTTGGTTACTTCAACAACGGCTTTGTCCAGGAAGTATACGTGAAGGAATGGGATCGTACGAAGCTCCCCATCCTTGGTAAGAAGCACGAGGACTGGACGCACATCGCTATGAAGAGCGACCCCAGCATCGCTGCTCAGTTCCCTGAGAGTATGCCCAAGCGTCTGGTGTACGAGCTCTCTGACATCGACCGTGAAATCTACGATTGGGCTGAGGAACGTGCTCGTGAGAAGTACAACCCAGACAACCCTGTAGCCAACTGGTCTTACATCGACATGCTTCGGATGATCTGTAACTCTACCGAAGGGCTCAAGAACAGTGACAGCCGCTTCGCCAAGGAGATTGTCGCAGAGTTTGGCTCAGACATTAGTATTGCCAACAGCTCGAAGTACCAGCTGATCGAAGGCAACCTCGAATCGTACATCGAAAACGGTGACAAGTCTGTACTGTTTACCTTCTGGACGCACGGCACCCTGTTCCCCTACCTAGAAGCCTTGCGTGCCAAGTTCTCAGATGTACCAATCCTGCCTATCTGGGGTGTTGGTATGAGCAGTGACGAAGTGACCAAGAACATCAAGACATTCAACGAAACAAAGGGGCCAGCCATCCTGATCACCAGTGATGTCGGCCAGGAAGGTTTGAATCTGTATGCGCCATACCTCTGGAATATTGAAATTCCAAGGACTTATGCGGAATATAAGCAAAGAGCTAACCGAATTAACCGAGCTGACTCGAAGTCAAAGGGAATTAATCACACTTGGATCTACCGCCCAGTTGCGAGCAATACTATCGAAGAGCGAGTCGATGGTAAGGTTCTGCGAAGAAGAGCTGAGGCGGAATCTATTCGAGGGGTAGTTGACGAACTCGGTGACATGGAAGACACAATCGATCTAACCCCAAAGGGTTTCCTGTTTTAACTAGCGAAAGGATTTAAAACTAAGGGGAACTTGGTTCTAGTAAGTGAAGAGAGTTATTGTAAAGCTCCTTCCCTTAGGGCCTGGTCTTCCTCGGGGGTTGCAGTCGACGTTCTGTCTTGACTCCCCCCGAGGCCCTTTGGTAAAACAATTATGGAAAATACAACCGTTGACTACTCATGGCAGGATCACGCTGCATGCGCTGAGCTTGACCTGAATATGTTCTACCCAGCCCAAGGCAAAAAATATGCTAAGGAGGCAGCAGCGGCATGTGTTTCATGCCCTGTGAAAGAAGAGTGCTTGTCTCACGCATTGAAGTATGAGGAGTATGGCTACTGGGCTGGTACTAGTCCAAAGCATCGCATCGAGTTGCGCAAAGAGCTCGGCATTGAGCTAGTGGACATCTCTTACGAATCTAGTTTAATCATGGCAGAAGAAGTCCGTAAGCATGAAGAATTCACCAACAGCTTAAAAATTAAGGGCCGCGGTAGAAAACCCAAAAGCTTGCATTCAGATGTAGAAGATGATACCATTGGCCTAGGCTAACTAGGATTGGATCTTGTTATGAGTCAAAAGAAAGCATTGGTATTGGGAGCAGGCGGTTTCATCGGAAGCCACATGGTTACTCGCCTTAAGAACGAAGGCTACTGGGTTCGAGGCGTAGACCTTAAGTACCCAGAGTTCAGTGAGACAACAGCAGATGATTTCGTTATCGGTGACCTTACAAACCAGAGCATCGTTAGCCGTGTAACACTCCTCGGTGTCAACGAACCATTCGATGAGATCTACCAGTTCGCAGCTGACATGGGTGGCGCTGGTTACATCTTTACTGGCGAGCACGACTCAGCAGTGATGTACAACTCAGGCATCATCAATCTTAACATCGCAGAGCGTGTCCGCAAGATCAACGGGTTCACTGATCAGAACAAGACCAAGATCTTCTATAGCAGCAGTGCTTGCATGTACCCAGAGCACAACCAGCTCGATCCGAACAACCCCAACTGCACAGAAGACAGCGCATACCCCGCAGCTCCAGACAGTGAATACGGTTGGGAGAAGCTCTTCAGTGAGCGTCTCTACTTGGCGTACAATCGCAACTACAACATTCCTGTCCGCATCGCACGCTTCCACAACATCTACGGTGTAGAGGGCACATGGAATGGCGGTAAGGAAAAGGCTCCTGCTGCTATGTGCCGTAAGGTTGCTGAAGCTGTTGACGGTGGCACCATTGAGATCTGGGGTGACGGTGAACAGACCCGTAGTTTCCTATACATTGACGAGTGCATTGAAGCTGTCCGTCGTTTGATGGAGAGCGACTTCGCTGGCCCTGTCAACATTGGCAGTGAAGAAATGGTTACGATCAACCAGCTCGTAGAAACCGTTGCCAAGGTAGCCGGTAAGAAGATCAACATTAAGCACATCGATGGTCCTCTGGGTGTACGTGGTCGCAACAGTGACAACACGCTCATCAAGGAGAAGCTGGGTTGGAACTACTCAATGACCCTTGAAGAAGGCATTGCCAAGACGTACGAATGGATCCAGCGACAGATTGAGAAGCAATGAAAGTTCTTGTACTCGGCTCAGCAGGCCAAGTAGGTGCATATCTCGTAGAGCACCTTACTGCTAAGGGCTATGAAGTTACAGCATGGGACGTTGAAGACGACCCCTACTGTGACCTTAGGCTACACCACAACTTGATGCTCGAGAAGGCCATCAACGACACAGACTTTGTGTTCTTCCTGGCATTCGATGTAGGTGGCTCACGTTACCTTTCAAAGTACCAGCACACCTACGACTTCATCGACAACAACGTGAGCATCATGTACAACACGTTCCTTGAGCTCAACTGCTCAGGTAAGCCGTTTGTATTCGCGAGCAGCCAGATGTCGAATATGTCATACAGCCCTTACGGAGTTATGAAGGCTGTTGGTGAACTGTACACCAAGGCATTGGACGGACGCATCGTTAAGTTCTGGAATGTCTACGGCATTGAGCACGACCCCAAGAAGTATCACGTCATCACTGACTTCATCCTCAAGGCTAGAGACCAGGGTGTTATCGACATGATGACTGATGGTGAAGAGGAACGTGAGTTCTTGTATGCCGAGGACTGCTGCAACGCACTTGAGCAGGTCATGCTTAACTACGATCAGTTCACGCCAGAGACTGAGCTTCACATCACTAGCTTCAAGAGCACCAAGATCATCGACATCGCTCGTATTATTGCTGACCGTTTCGATGCACGCATTGAGCCTGCTCAGCAGAAGGACATGGTGCAGATGAACAAGAAGAACGAGCCAGACAAGACGATCCTTAAGTACTGGCAGCCCAAGACTTCCATCGAAGACGGTATTGACAAGATCATCAAGGCTATGAATGATCAAGGTTGATAGAGTAGCCGATGAGTGGTTCGATGCTTATCGTTCCACGTCTGACAATAACCTGAACCAGCACTTCGAGTGGGTTAACGATGGCTCTGGTGTAGCAACAATCTACATCGACAGCAAGATCCCCGAGATGGTCTGGGATGTATCAGACAAGCCCAAGTACGGCTGGCTCCTTGAGTCACGCACGATCATCCCGCAGATGTTCGACTGGGTTGAGAAGAACATGTCCAGCCTTATCGATGTAAGCGAAGGCATCTTCACGTGTGACGAGAACCTAGCAGAGACAAAGGGTTACCTCTACACGGTATCCAATGCAGCGCCATGGGTAACTGATAGAGCAATGCACCCGAAGTCAAAGATTGTCTCGATGATTAGCTCAAACAAGTCATGGGCAGAAGGCCACAAGGCACGCCTGGTTATGGTCGAGAAGTTCAAAGAGCATGCTGACCTTTATGGCAGAGGATTCAACCCTGTCGATAAGAAAGAAGACGCGCTCAGAGACTACATGTTCTCTGTCGCCATCGAGAATGCTAAGTACGACACATACTTTACCGAGAAGCTTACGGACTGCTTTGCTACTGGTACAGTGCCTGTGTACTACGGCGCAGAGGGTGTATCAAGATACTTCAACCCAGATGGGATCATCTTCATTGATGACGACTTTGACATCAACACTTTGAACGAGGACCTCTACAACGAGATGCTCCCAGCCATTCAGGAGAACTTCTTGATTGCCTCTGCCTTTACTACTGCCGAAGACTACATTGCAAAGAAGTACTTGCAATGAACGACTACAAGTACTTGAAAGAAAACGATGTACGGCTAAGCGGTGTTATTCACGTTGGCGCACACCGTGGCGAGAACCTCGGAGAGCACGAAGCACTAGGTGCGAACAAGATCGTGTGGGTAGAAGCTAACCCAGATGTTTATAAAGAACTTCTGGTCACCCTGGAGAATTCAACTCTAGACAACAAGACATTCTGCGTAGCTTGCTCAGATGTCGATGATGAGCAGGTTGAGTTCCACATCATCTATGGGGAAGACGCTGGCCATATGGTCGGCAATAAGGGATGCTCTTCATTGTTGAAGCCAGTTGGTAAGTTCGAGTCATGGCACAGAGAAACTATCACTCAGGATACTATTACTCTCGATAGTCTTCTATCTAGAAATAACTTAGATCCTAAGGATTACCAGCTCCTAGAGATCGACGTTCAGGGGGCAGAATTGCTTGTACTCAAGGGAGCTAGCACTGTGCTAGAGAACGTCACGTATGTATCTACTGAAGTTACACACTACGACCCTGACTACGAAGGCAATGCCATGTTCGATACAGTCAAAGCATTCCTCAATAATGCTGGGTTTGTTCACGTTGACACAAAGCTGTATGAAGCCAACTGGGGCGACGCACTATTCGTTAAGAGAGGCAAAGAATGATCTCGTTCAATGAGCTAGGCAATTATGGCAGACTGGGCAACCAGATGTTTCAGTACGCCAGCCTCCGTGGTATCGCCAACACGCTCGGCTACGACTGGGCTATCCCACCAAGTGGCACTGACCGTATTGACAACTATGGTTTGTTCGATTGCTTTGAGATGACCAGTGCCACACCGGAGCACCAGCAGATCACCGGCTTCAGAACCAGAGAGTGCACGAGTTTCCATTACGATCCTCACTTCGTAGACACGCTGCCAGAGAACATCGACATCCTCGGCTACTTCCAAACAGAGAAGTACTTCATTGATATCAAGGATGAAATCGTAAAAGACTTTACCTTCAAGCCTGAGATCCTGAACAAGAGCAAAGAGTTCATGGATGCGATCGAAGCAGACAACGACATTGTTTTTATCCATGTGCGTCGTGGTGATACTAAGCTAGTAGACAAGCGCGGCAAGCTGTGGTCATACGAGATGCTTCCAGACCACCACCCTGTCTGCACTGAGGAATACTACCGAGAAGCCATGTCGAACTTCGATGGGTATCGCTTCCTTGTCATGTCAGACTCTATAGAATGGTGCAAGCAGCAGGACATGTTCAAGGGTGATCAGTTCATCTTCTCTGACGCGTCGCACGTTACCTATGAGGATGGTGCGTCAATCCCGAATATCGACCTATGCTTGATGACTTTGTCAAGACATGGTATCATCGCCAACAGCAGTATGAGTTGGTGGGGAGCATGGCTAATGCAGAACCCAACAGCAGAAGTGTATGCACCAAAGACGTGGTTCGGCTCAGCCTATAGCCACTACAACATGTCGGACATTAGACCAGAGAGATGGCACCAGGTATGAAGCTCAACGATGTATTCGATCACATCTACTTAATCAATCTGGATACAAGACTTGACCGCTGGATGGAATCTAAGGAAGAGTTTGCTAAGTATGGCATTGAGGCGGAGCGTTTCCCAGCATCTACACCTGCAGACGTTAAGGCGAACATCTACGTTAAGCCAGGTGAAGCTGGTTTGATCCACACACACCAACGTATCTTCCAGGATGCGTTGGCCAATGACTACGAGAGCATCCTCATCCTTGAAGACGACGTAGAGTTTGATCCCAACTTCGAGAACGAACTTCACCAGATCCCAGAGGACTGGGAGAACATCTTCATCGGCGGGAACTACACAGCTGGTATGGGTAAGCATGTCAGTGGCTCTATCTACAAAGCCAACCAGACACTTGCTTGCCACGCCATTGGGTTCAAGAAGAGCCAGTACCAAAATATGCTAGATGCGATCAACTACTTCGTACCGATCGACGTTACCTACGCTGGCATTCAGCACCTAATGATTAGCTATGTGTTCAAGCCCGTGCTAGCATGGCAGAGAGCCAGCTGGTCTGACTTGATGAATGGTTATATGGATTACAAGTTCTTGAGGAATGAATGATGATTGGAGACATTACTGTTCTTACGGCAACTATCCCTGAGCGTGCAGACATGCTCAAGGAATGCCTAGAGTCAGTGGCCAACCAAACACTCAAGCCAGCGACTCACAACATCATTGTTGATGTCAACAAGCGCGGTAACTGGGCTACGTACAACGATCTGCTAAGCACCGTCAAGACAGAATGGCTGTGCTTCCTGGACGATGACGATGTGTTTTATCCAGATCATCTCGAGAAGCTACTCTCCAATTCGCAAGGCTATGACATTGTGTTCGCTAATGCTGATGTCAATGACCCACTAAACATCATCCGGTATAATGACAACAACTTCGATCCTAAGCAGCTCGCTGTCGAGTCGGTTGTACCAATTACAGCAATGGTTAGGACTGCTGCTGTTAAGGATGTCGGAGGATTTGAACCAGTGCAGAGTTGCGACTATAAGCTGTGGCGTAGCTTATACTTTGCTGGGTACAAGTTCAAAAAGATCAACGATGTCACATGGCGTTATCGGTTCCATGACACAAACTTTTCACGTAAAGGTATTACGTGGGACTAACTCATAGTGTATAATTTTAGAAAGAGTAAAGGATAAAAATGGCAACGCAAAAGCTTAGAGTTCTAGCATGGGGTGACTACGCATGTAGCACCGGTTTCGGTACGGTCATGCGCAACATCATGAGCGAGCTCAACAGTACTAACAAGTACGAGATCGACGTTATCGGTGTTAACTACGATGGTGGACCATACGACACCAAGAAGTGGCCCGGTACTCTCTGGCCTGCTATCAGTGCTCTCCGCACACAAGGTCCTTACGGTGACGTATTCGGTCGTCAGGTATTCCTCGACATGCTTGCACAGCGTGACTATGACATCGTGTTCATTATTCAGGACACGTTCATCGTTCTGCCCATTGCTCAGCAGATCCTCGAGATCCAGCGCACCAAGCCCAAGACGTTCTCTACCATCTTCTACTACCCATTCGACTGCGGTCCTCGTGAAGAGTGGGTCACCCAGTGTGTCGCAGCGATTGACTTCCCTGTTGCATACACCGAGTACGCCAAGGAAGAAACTCGTAAGTTCGTTGGTCGTTTCGCTGACAAGGTCGACGTTATCTACCACGGTACCAACACCAAGGACTTCTACCCACTCACACCAGCCCAGAAGGAAGAAGCACGCAACACCATCTTCCCAGAGCCACTGCGTGACAAGTTCATCGTCACCAACGTGAACCGTAACCAGGGTCGTAAGGACATCTCTCGTAGCCTCATGATTATGAAGGAGCTCGTCAACCGTGGCGTAGATGATGTGTTCCTCTACATGCACATGCAGGAGACAGACTTCGGTGGTAGCGTTATCCAGATGGCTACTGCTATGGGTCTCGACCCCAACAAGCACTTCACTATTCCAGACCCACGTCAGTTCGGTGCACACAGTGGATTCCCCATCGAGTTCCTCAACGGTATCTACAACGCTAGTGACGCCTACCTCACCACTACACACGGTGAAGGCTGGGGCTTGAGCATCACCGAAGCAATGGCTACCAAGCTTCCTGTTATCGGACCACGTAACACGAGTCTCCCTGAAATCCTTGGCGAGAACAGCGAGCGTGGTTGGTTGGTCAACAGTGGCCACACTCCATCGCACTGGATCATCAAGGACAACGACAACGAGCGTATGCGTCCCTTGATGAGCGTTGAGGAAGCAGCAGATGCTATCCTTTACGTGAAGAACAACCCAGCAGAAGCGCAGGAGAAGGTCGAGCTTGCATACGACTGGATTAACGAGCACACTTGGAAGAAGATCTGTAAGCAATGGCTTGCCATCTTTGACCGAGCTGCTGCTAAGACCAAGGCAACAAACGAACTGAAAGCGCAGCCACGATGACATTTGAAGAATGGCTCGAGTACGGAGTGAAGCAAGGATACTGCAGTGAGCAGTTCTGCGACACTCACGATGGCCCACCGATGCACGAAACCGAAGAAGACGCTTGGGACCGTGGTGGCGATCCATGCATGCACATGGTGAGACTCGGGTCTTACGATGACTGGAACACAGGAGAAGAAGAATGACAATTCTATGGGTGCTGGTATTCCCAGCAATCGCAATCGCAATGGTAGGATACTTTGTCTACCGTTGGAACAAAGGCGTGAGGGCAGGGATCTTCCAGAAGGTCAAGTTCCCTAAGCGCAAGAAATAATCCGAACGAAGCAAATACCGTAGATGCAGCAAGGGGCCTGGGTACGCCCCCTAACAACTACCCACAACTGGTAGTGGCTCAACTTGGTAGAGCGGTTGGTTTGGGTCCAACAGGTTGGGGGTTCAAATCCCTCCTACCAGACGCATTAGCCCTTGTAGCTCAGAGGAAGAGCATCTGTTTTGTAATCAGAGGGTCGGGGGTTCGAATCCCTCCGGGGGCACTATGACATTAAATCAAGCAGCGAAGATCATGCTGGAGTTGTGCAACATCCCAGCTACACCAAAGTTGATTGCAGCGTTTAGCAATTACTCGTCTAACAGTATGTACATCAAAGGCGTGTTGAAGCAGGCAGCGCCACAGGCGAGTAGTATGAGTAACCCTGCGTACCAGCAGGCAATAGCAGTTTTGCGTTCCAACGGTATTGATGTTAATATCTTTGATACCAACTAAGTAGGAGTAAGTATGCATCACGAAACCTGGTGGAGTATCCTCACCGATCCCAACCACCTCATTGCTGAAAGCATTGTAGGATTAGTAGAAGAGCTCATCGTCTTTGGACTGGGTTATTACTTCGGTCGCAACAAGATCTGGAAGAAGATCCACAAGCAGTTCGATGAGGAACACAACATCGAGCACTAAGATTGGCCCCAGTAGCTCAGTGGACAGAGCAGGTGATTTCTACTCATCTGGCCGGGGGTTCGAATCCCTCCTGGGGTACCAAGGATGATTAGCTCAATTGGCAGAGCAGGACCTTTACACGGTCAAGGTTGGGGGTTCGAGTCCCTCATCATCCACTGCAGTACACTAGTAAGGAGAAACCATGGGTTATTACTCAAAAGAATTTGCAAAGAATAGTTTGAAGATCGCATCAGGGTTTGCCATGATGAGCATGGCTAAGACAATGAAGGAGCATAATAGAGAAATGCTAGAGAACCCACAGCCAAGACCAACAGAAGGATCAGTACGCAGCTATGACTTTGGTATCTATGAAGGTACTGTTGTACGAGTCATCGGTGTGCTATCATCTCTGATGGAAGTCATTCTAAAGAATGACATTGAAGTAGACCCATACACAATGAAAGAAGCTCAGGAGATCGTTAGCGGTTTCCAGGAGCTGATGGACATGAAGAAAGTAGACAACTAATGGAAATCAAGTTAAGCGTAAGCATCGGAGCAACTCTCCAAGTCAAGAACGACAAGGGTGAGTGGGACTGGATCAAGCCAGAGGTCGGCTGTGAAGTTAAGCTAGTCGACGGTGAGATCAAAGCTGAAGCCTTGCCAGAACAGTTCGCTGCCATGTGGAACGATGTAGTAGGACCACAGTTCGCCAACGTAGTGACGGAGCTGATCGATGGATCAGTGCCAAAAGATGAAGAGACTGCAGAAGAAACCGCAGAAGAATTCCGTGAAGCTCTCATGGACGCTGCTGATGGTGATCCTGAGGATGAGAAGCCCAACACTGATGAGGATGACTACTACTGATGAGTGCATTCAATGACTTCGATGTATTTGTAGAGGAGCACATGATTGCCCCAGAAAAGTTGGGTGAGGCTTTCGCTGCATGGTTGAACTTGCAGACAGGCTGGGATGGAAAGTCTGAGAAGGTAGAGTAATGACGGTTATTGCTGCAGCATTGACGATGAGTCATGGCATTGTAATCGTCGGTGACTCTGAATTGTCTACACCATTTACACGTGACAACGACGGATACAGCAAGGTGTGGATCGATGAGGAAAACGAAGGCTACATTTTCGGTGGAGCTGGCAACCTCAGAGAGCTGCAGATCATCAAGTACCACGTTGCTTGGCCCTACTACCGTGACATCTATCCTGTAGAAGAGTTCGTTGTCAAAGAAGTGGTTCCCAGGATGCGCGAAGCATTGGTCGATAACGGGATTAAGTTAGAAGAATATGAGAGCTCATTCATCATGGCATGGGATGAAAACCTAGTGGTTATCGATGAAGACTTTGGCGTTACTATTCCATTCAGTGTGCGTTACGCTATTGGCTCTGGTCAAAGCGAAGCTCTTGGTGCTCTTGGCAATGAGGGTGGATGGACTAGAGAAGGTGTCATCGAAGCAGCGCATCGTGCCACTGTTACAGCAATCGGTGTCGGCGGTCCTTTGTACGCAGTTGACACCAGAGACTTGCAAGTAGTGCAAGTATGAATTTGTATTTGACATTCCCCTCGGGGACTGCTAACTTTTATATAACAACCAGTAAGGAGACAAACAATGAAGCAGAATTACATTTTGCCCCCCAAGAAAGTACCCGTTACTACTCCACTCCAGGAAGTAACGGAACCTACGTTTGGGGAAACTACTAAGGCTCCAACACGAGCTGACATTCGTCGTACCTCTTCCAACGAAGAAGGCATGATCATTGCAGTGGAAGCGTTCGGTGCACTCAACGAAGTGCTGTACGCAACTGACATCAGCAATGTAGTGCCTCTCGCTCCTGAGGAGATCGACGTTCTTGCTACCGAATTGGTAGCTGTACGTAACGCCAAGGACATCGTCGAAGGTCGTGAGGCTGCTCTCAAGAAGTATGCCACCGACCTCATCAACCTGAAGATCGAGATGAACGGCGAAGACCCAATCTCAAGCAGTGGCTACCTGGTTAGCCCCGAGAATGGCGTTAAGCTTTCCAAGGAAGTCTCTGGTGGCAAGCTCACCGTTGATGTCGATGTACTCGAGACCATTCTGGACGAGGAACAGTTCCACTCTGTTACCAACCTTATCCACAACTACCGCACCATCACCTACCCTGATGGCAAGACTGTAGAAGAGACTACCGTTACACGTGAGCTGAACGAGGAAGCACTAGAGAAGCAGCTCAAGCTCGGTAACATTGGCATGGAGCAGATCGTCAAGGCAACTACTCCAGGTAAGGTACGTTCAGCCTTCTATGTCAGAAGCCTCTAGCAAGAGACCTGTAATACGTGATGACCTTGCTATATACACGCAAGGTATGGCTGCAGCGTTCTTTGACCTTACACCTGAAGCGTTCCGGTTCAAGGAGCGTTATTACAAGCATGTGTTTGAGCCTCAAAGAACTGTTGCAGGCACACGTATATATAGCTTAAATGACATTCTAAAGATTGCCCACGCTCTGAGAAAAGACAACAAGATGACTGACCGCCAGCTGCGGTTAATAGTCTTGAGGGTGGATGCCTTTAAGGAACCTGTTAAGAAACACCGCAAGAAATATCGTAAAGGCAACATACCTGATGAAAAAAAGCACACTCCTTTTAATTGACGGTCACAACATCTTCATCCGTAGCTTTAGTGGTCTTATGCGCCACGGTCTTAGCGCACCCAATGGAGAAGGTACCTGGGGAGCATACGGTGCGTACAACGTACTAACCAGTATGATCCGCAAGTATGAACCAAGCCACGTACTCATCGCATTCGATAAGGGCCGGAGCACCAAGCGTCTAGCCATCGATCCAGAGTACAAGGCCAACCGTCACAAGCCAAGCGACAAGCCACGCAACCCGACAGACGAGGCGTTCTCTACGGAGTTCAAGCCACAGCTCGGTACGTTTATGAACCTCTGTCTTAAGAGTGGAGTACCGTTCATGAGTCTGGACGGTGTGGAGGCCGATGACATCATCGCCACTGCTGCACTTAAGCACCAGACTGTATTCGATAAGATCGTTATCGTCAGTGCTGACCACGACCTTCACCAGTTGATCCGTCCTAACATCATCGTTGTCAAGCCAAGCATCAGCTACCGTGACATCGAAGCTGAAATCTATGACATGGAGTCAGTCAAGAATGAGTGGGGCGTAGAGCCATCTAGGCTATCTGAGATCTGGGCACTCATGGGTGACAAGGGTGACAACATCAAGGGCATCCAGGGTGTTGGCCCTAAGAAGGCCACCAAGCTTATTGCAGACCATGGCGATCTCGAGTCGGTGCTTAACCTGGATGACGAGAAGATCAAGAACAACATTGATGTAGTTCGTAAGGCCAAGTCATTGATCGAGCTGGGCATCGATGAGACGCTACCATTCCCACCACTCGGTGACCTGCAGTTCCACCCAGTTGAACATGGTTCAGCCAACGCAGGAGCTCTCGAAGAGTTGTTCGTGAACCTGGGCTTTACTCAGATCCGAAGCAAGTGGTTCCACCGTAACCTGTGGGCTGAGACGAGAGGGTTTGGCAGAAGCCTACTGTAATGGCAAGCTGGATCGTTAACCCATCACTGGATATGCCAGAAGTGCTCGAGCAATACGGACGCTTCCTGGAAAATGACTACCGCATGGTCATTGAATCGATGCGTGTGCCTAACTCTTTTGATGAATACTCCGAGCAAACAGGCAGAAGGTTTATCATCGTTGGTGGCAAGGAACGTCCAGGGCTCATCGCTAAGAGCGTTTTCCTTTGCCTTAAGCTAGCTGGGCCGGAGAGCATCGCTGTCTACACACCGTATCTGGATGAGATGTTCCTTGTACAGAACGTGCTCGAGAACTATGGTGAAGGCGTGCGCTCTAAGCAGTTCGCTAGCCATCATGACTTCCTAAGCATCAGCCCAGAATGGCGTGATGAGATTGACAATGCCACCGACATCATTGTGTATGGTGATGACAATGCCATCAGCCTCTGGAGAGACTACGAGACTGTAGATCGACACGTGTGGGAGCATGGCTATACCTTTAGCTTTGGCATCGTAGACGCCAAGACGTTGACTCGGTCTATGGTTAACGAGGTGTGCTTCGACTTCTTCTGTTTCTACGGTGAGGGAAGGCTGGCACCTAAGTTCTACTTCGTGATCGGCAACTACTCAGAGAAGCTCGTCGAGATGTTCGCCATGAATATGATTGTCAACTTCGGTTTCATCATCAACGAATACAGAGCGAAGCTGCCATTGACGCGCAAGAGCGACCTTACTCGTGAGATGTTGAACGCACCGTACTCTGCAAAATATGTACGCGTAGACGATTTGAATTCTGACACTATGTTTGATAGTCTGTACGGAGACGTTCGTTTGGTTTTCGTTGACAACGTCAGTGAGATTGAAGAGTTCGTAGAGAAGTGGGCCGACAACATCGGAACAGTCGCAATTGACTGGGATGATGACGAGGACATTATCAACGTGCTTGAAGAGTATATGGTGCCTCGCATCTGTCACATTGGTGACATGCAGTTCCCAGATTTCTTCGAGCAGTACGATGGTCTTGACGATTTCAGCGTATATGTCAGCGATGGCTTCGAAGGTCTTAACTAGATAAGTAAGGAGAAAGAAATGAAAGAATTGCAAGAGCTCCGTAAGAAGCTTTACGATCAATGGGAAATGGTCCGAGAACTTGGTGGTGAATGGAACGCTGGCTATGAGCAAGCACTCCGCTTTGCCATCTCCGTTGTCTACGATCAGATCCGCTTGCTCGAGCGAGCTCAGCAGAAGCCTCAGCACCACGATCAGCCAAGGAAGAAAGACTACGGCAACTGGGAAATCCGGAAGGACTACAAGTAATGTCATCTCTTGATTTCTCATCTAAGATCGAAAGACGTAAGAAGATCGAAGATCGTATGAATAGCCTATCTGAGTCGAGACTCATGGCAGTGTCACTGTTCATCGTCCTCGTGCTGGCGTTCGTCGTGATCGTTCCGGTATCAATCGTGGCTTTGCCATTCATGCTTGCATGGGATACCACAAAGGCTCTGTTGGAAGTGCTCAAGAAGAAGAAGGCAAAAGAGGAGAACCCTTTCCTCGTTGACTTCAACAGTCTTGACAACGTAACAATGGATTTAAAAAACTGGTTTAACATAGGGAACGATTAATGGAAAAGAAGTTGGCACAATCAGGTGACATGGTCTTCGAAAGAAACCTTGCTATCATCGCAGGCAGACGCCAGGAAGTACAGATCTTCAGTGATGGATTCGTTTACAAGGGCTACATGTGTGGCCTGGACGAACAGTGGATCCAGCTGTACGGTCACGAAGAGAACGATCAGAATGACTACGATGCTCAATGGAGATTCCTGTTGATTAACAGGATCAACATCTCGGCTATTGGTCCTAACGGTAAGAACCTGACCGACCTTGACGACGAGACTCGTGAGTGGGTGAGCAAGAAGATTCAGATCTTCTCAGATGTTTGTGATAAGTTTGGTTCAGTAAGAGGAGTAAAGAACCATGACGGAAAAGAAAAGTTTTGATGGTAATCCAGCGGACTATGATGACGATAGCTACGATGAAGTCGTTGAGGTCAAAGTCATTGAGAGCAAGGAAGAACTGGTAGCAAGCATCGATCTGGTTAACGCCAGTCCTCGCGACCTACTGCTGTACTTCTCTGATCGTTTCAAAGAGAAGCACGGCTATACCTACAATATTGAGTGGGTGAAAGAAACATCCATCTTCAAGAGCTTCAAAGAACGTTACGGTGTTGACGCTGGTCCGATGATCGCCTTGCTGTTTGACAAGCACGGTGGTAAGCTGAACGACCTGGTGATGACCGCAACAGCATTCAGTAAGGGTAGCAAGTGGATACAAGACACTTTGTACATTGAGCTACAGCAACAAAAACTCAAAGAACAAAACCGCAATAGTACGGAAGGATTGATGAATACAGATGACTTCATTGAACGATTCGCTTTTTGATTGGGAGAAGGATTACGTCAATCTCAAGTACGAGTTCCTCGAAGACGAGGAGGTCGATTACCTTGAGCAGAAGTACCCCCAGTTTGAGAAGTTCGCTAAGCAAGGTTGCCCTACGTGTCTCGACAACACGTGCGGTGACTGCAAGTATCAGCTTCAGTTGTACAAGCACTACTCACGTGCAGGCATTGGCCTGAACTACCAGCGTCTCAGCTGGGAAGATTTCCAGGGTGACGAGAAGGCTTTGGCGTTGGCTAGGATCTACCTTGGCCAGCACAAGGAGTTCGTCAAGGGTGGTATGGGTATCCTCTACCATGGCACCTGGGGTACTGGTAAGACACTGCTCACTAGCCTTATCGCTAAGGAGCTTGTCAAGCTGGGCTACAGTGTCTACTTTGCTACGTTCACCCAGATGGTTGACGAGTTCACCCGTGGTTGGGGTAGCAACGATGACAAGGCACGCTTCGAGAGCAAGGTCGTTAAGAGCGACGTGTTCTTTCTGGACGACATTGGTAAGGAGTTCCGCACCAAGAACAACCTGAGTGAAGCAACGTTTGACCACGTCATGCGTCAGCGTGCACTGGACAACCGTCCAACGTTCATCACTACCAACATGGGCATTGATGAGTTGATGGAAGGCTACGGTGGTGCTATATTCTCTCTCCTGAAGGAGCGGGTGATCGAGCACAACATGACTGGCATCGACTATCGTGAGTACGCACGCAACCGTACGCTTGACGAAATTAAGTATGGAACAGTAAGGAAGATCCTGTAATGGACATTGAAAAGAGTTTGGTTCGGCACTTTGCCAACCTCGATAGCTTTAACGAAATTTGGAACAAGGGGATCCGCAGCGAGCACTTCTTCGATGATGGTGTGCGTGAGCTGTTTGACTACAGCCTTGACTACTACATCCGTAGCGAGTTCAAGAGCACGGTAGACCAAGACTTCCTGGAGACCAAGTTCGCTGACTACTTCGTACGTAACGAGTGGCCAGAGGAAGAGTACCTGGTAGGCGTTCTCATTGAAGAAATGATGACCAAGTACCGCAAGGCTACAACTCAAAGCGTCCTATTGAAGGCAGCAACAGCGTTGGAGTCAGACCCCGAGGCTGGCATTGCACTGGCATTGAATAGCTTGTCCAAGATCCAAAACGACACTAGTACTCGTGAGCGTCTTGAGGTCTACGGTGAGGGCTATGACCGCCGTGTCAACAACTACCTTGAGGAAGTCGCCAACCCTACCCGTGACAAGAAGGGTATCTACCTGGGCTGGGATGAACTGAACGATCACATGTACGGGATCCAGAAGGGTGAGCTTGCGGTTGTCGTGGGTATCCCCAACGTAGGTAAGTCGTGGGTGGGCTCAGTCATCGCTCTTGAGGCAGCACGTCGCAAGAACAAGGTCTACTTTGCATCGCTGGAGCTCCGTAAGGAACTGACACTGATGCGTCTGGACTGCTTGGCTAGTGGTGTACCCTACAGCCGTTACGAGCGTGGGCAGCTTACTCCCAATGAGCTTCGTCGTCTCAAGGAAGCACGTGAAGAGATCATGGAGTTTGGTGAGTACCTGATGATCGACTCGCCAGCACGTAAGAACGAGCGCAGTGTCTTGGAGCTGTACTCCAAGGCTAAGCACTGGGGTGCTGACATGGTCGTGGGTGACCAGTTGTCATGGGTTACCACCGAGAAGTCGTACGGTAGCTCGAGCAACGTGCAGTCCCTGCAGATGGCAGAAGTCATCACCGACATTGCCAGTACCAACCGTGAGATGGGTATGGCATCCGTGTGGCTTGCGCAGTTCAACCGTGAAGCTATGAAGAACAAGAAGGGTCGCGGTGGTCTGGGCAACATTGGTCTCTCCTCACAGATCGAACAGATCGTGGACATGGCCATTGGTATCGGTGCTACCCGAGAGATGAAGCAGCAGGAAGCTCTCGTCATGGACATCATGAAGTCTCGTCGTAGTGACCTTAAGTCCTGGATGATGGGCTTCGAGCTCAAGGACCGCACTAGCTTAAAGGTTGTCCGTGAGTACGAGGATGCTACAGAGTGACACGTAAGCAGTTGTACGAGAAGCATCAGCCTATCTTCCAGAATCAAGGGCGTAAGGGCAACGTTAACTACTGTGTAGGTTGCAAGGGTCCCAACAACACCCTGATCCAGAAGTGGCCGTGCGATGTCATTAGGGCATTAGATGCGTAAGAATGAAAGAGGTTTCTGGGAGTGCAGACTACCCATCAACCCAATGAAACACCCAAGTAAGTTGCATGAACAGGCATTAAACGACCTCAGCCCAAGGGATCGTGAGCTCATAGAGAACATTAAGGACGATTTGAAATGGCTAAAGGACAACTAAAAGAGATTTTCGCAGGTCTCGATGCCAGAGTGGTTCTCCAGGACATCCTGGGAGTAGGTGAAATCATGGAGAATGGGGACGAGTACATTCACTCATGCCCACTCCCTTTCGGTGTTCACCGCAACGGTGACCGTAACCCCAGCGCAAGCTTGAACAAAGAGACCCTCCTGTTCAACTGCTTCGGTTGCGGGGGTGGCAGTGTCATCTGGCTGGTCCAGAACGTACTCAACGTCGATCGTGATGAGGCCATAGCCATCCTCAAGAACGAGGTGGTAGAGCTCAAGGTCGTAGCGATCGAGGACTTTATCAAGCGTCTAGAGAGTGTGTTCGGCACGGGCCCATGCAGTTCAGCGGAGATCCCCCACTACAGCGACAACATCATTAAGCGTTGGGAAGGGCCATGCGATTACTTGACCACCAGAGGGGTCTCAATTGACGTACAGCGGGAGATGCGTACGGGGGTAGAGACAGGTAGGCTAGAGCTAGCTAAGACGCCCACAGGCGAACGTAGCGTGTCTGTTGACCGTGTGGTGATCCCACACTTCATGAACGGCAAACTGGTCGGATGGGTAGCACGCAAGATCGAGGATGTCCAGGGAGTACCTAAGTACCGCAACTCCAAGGGATTCCCACGGGGAGCTTGGCTATTTAACCTAGACAATGCTCGTCAGTACGATGAAGTCTACGTAGTCGAGAGCCCTATGAGTGTCCTGGTCATGAAGTCCAGGGGCATCAAGAACGTGGTGGCTACCTTCGGTGCCAAGGTTGATAAGCAGCAGCTCAACCTTCTGCGTAGGTTCAACAAGGTCAATGTGTTCATGGACGGGGATGCCCCTGGTCGTATGGCCACAGACCGCATCCTTGAAGAGTTACAAAACTATACCAAAATTGGTATAATTTTGACACCCGACGATGAAGATCCTGCTACGATGGTACACGTACCGAATAGTATTAGTTCGTTTGAGTATCAGTTAAAACACCGTTTGACTTGTGTTAGTTAAGCTGATACTCTTATGAGTGCAGTAACCAAAAACACAGCCCTAGGGCTTCTAAAAGAAAGATACCAAAATGGCATTGCAAAAAGGCATGGCTGCCGTAAAAGCCAGCATTGAACGGTCACAGAAGGGCTCAGGCCCCAAGACCTACACCGAAACCAACTGGTTCTATTGGACCGCAGGAGAGACGAAGGCTCTACGCTTCCTCACGGACAGCAACGACATCTTCGTAGTTCCAGTCCACGAGAACGTACCCACCCACGATGGCAAGAAGAAGACCTTCGTCTGCCGTAGTGTGTTCGACGCCTCATGCGAGCTGTGCGCTCGTGCCAAGGGCGAGCCAGGTGCGTACCGTCGTGACGTTGGTTACGGTATCGCCGTGCTTCGTGAAGAAGTACGTGAAGACGGTAAGCTCACCGGCTACCGTGACGTTACTACCACGTACGAAGACACTGTCGACGGCAAGGTAGTTACCAAGAAGAAGCCATACGTGGGCATTGTCTCGCAGGGTATGCGCAACTTCTGGAACCAGATCGCTGTCATCAGCGAGAAGTACGGTAGCCTCCGTGATCGAGAGATCGAAATCCTGCGCAACGGTCAGGGAACTGACACCACGTACATGGCATTTCCTCTCGACAAGAAGGAGATCGAGAACATCGACACCCGCTACGCAAAGTTCCTTCCAGATATCGAGGCTTTCCTCAACCGTATCGGCAGCCAGGAGTACTACGATGCTCAGCTGCACGGAATCGTCAAGGAGAAGGAAGTGAAGTCACCCTCCTCCTCTGCTTCCTTCGCTGAAGACGATGACGAGTACGGCGAGGAAGAGTTCGTCGGTATCTCGGAAGAGACTACTGCTGACCGTCTACGCCGGAAGATGGCTGGGCAGTAGTCCCCTGTAGAGTGAGCCAGTGGAGTTGGTTGGTAATGTTTCCCTCCCTTTCTTTTACCGAACCAACTCCACTGGTCACTCTACCTAACCAACAAGAAAGAACACAATGACATTGAATGCACTAGAAGACAAGGTAATCATCAAGGTTGCCAAGGTCGAGGAGACCACCGAGAGTGGTTTCTATCTCCCAGAAACTGCAACAGCTATGCCAGACCAAGGCACTGTTGTAGCAGTGGGACCAGGCTGGACTGCTAGCAATGGAACCGTAATCCCAACTGGAATTAGTGTTGGTGATGTGGTACTGTTCAACCGTAGGGCTGCTCAGAAGATCACGGTAGACGACGAAGAGTATCTCGTCTTCCTGTCTGAACACATCCTCGGCATCTTTACCGAGTAGCGTTGCAAGACCTGGGTACGTCATTAAACTACCCAACCAACAAGTAAGGATTACCATGACAGATAAACTTGTCCACCTCCACGTTCACACCGAACACTCATTCCTGGATGGACTTCAGACAGTAGACCAGCTCGTAGATCGAGTGGTATCTCTCGACCAAGAAGCTGTAGCTATCACTGACCACGGTGAGTGCAGCGGTCACCTTCGCCTTCAGCATGCAGCTGACAAGGCTGGCATCAAGCCTATCTTCGGTATGGAAGGATACTTCACCGACAACCGGTTCGATAAGACTGGTAAGAAGGGTGAGAACTACGACCACATGACCATCGTGGCTATGAATGCCAAAGGTCTGGAGAACCTGTGGTCCCTGTCGAGTCTAGCTTATATCGAGGGTAGCTACTACGGCAACCCACGCTTTGACTGGGAACTCCTGGAGCGTTACAACGAGGGCCTGATCGTTACTGGTGGCTGCATGGGTGGCTGCATTGGTAAGCACCTCAAGGATGATGGTATCTACCAGCGTGCTGTAGAACGTATCAGCCGTTACCAAGCCATCTTCGGTGATCGTTTCCACCTTGAGCTGCACACTTACCTTGACCCTGAGAGCAACGAGTGGAACATGCGAGTGGCCGAAGCAGCCATTGACTACAGCGTTCCTCTGCTTGCTGTCAGCGACGCACACTACGCTGAGCCTGACCACTGGTTTGCTCACGAGCTCATGACTGCTGTGCAGATGGGCAAGACTATTGACGACCCCACACGATTCAGCTACGGTCCTAACCAGCTGTGCATCTTCTCAGAGGAGGAGACACGTAGTCGTCTAAGTTATTTGCCTGAGTCACTCGTTGACCAGGCGATCAATCGCACCAACGAGATTGCACAGATGTGTGATGCCCGTGTACCTGGTGCACGCAAGATGCCTGTGTTCTACAACACTGCAGCGATGGACGAGCGCAAGCTCCGTGAAACTGTAGAAGAAGGCTTCAAGCGAAAGATCGAAGGCCACGTAACTGAAGAGATGCTCCCTGTCTACCGTGAGCGTATCGAATATGAAATGGATGTCATTGTAACCCGTGGGTTCCCGGGGTACTTTCTAACCGTACAAGACATTATTAACTGGAGTAAAAATGAAAACTTTTTGGTTGGTCCTAGCCGTGGTTCAGTCGGCGGAAGCCTTCTTGCTTATGTTATGGACATCACGGAAGTCGATCCGATCCCTTCTGGCCTTATCTTTGAGCGCTTTCTTAACCCTGAGCGCGTCTCTATGCCTGATATTGACATTGACATGCCAAAACTTGAGCGTGGAATGGTGCGTGACTATCTGGAGCGTAAGTATGGCCGCAACAATATTGCTTCTATCGGCACTCTCAACACGTTAGGCGCACGCCAGGCTATCCGAGACCTATGTCGTGGCATGGGCATCAGCAAAGACGATGCAGCAACCATGTCTGACATCATCGATGACGACTGGAACATCAAGAACCGTGGTGCAGACTGGGCTACCGTCTACAAGCAGTACCGTTCTGAGTACGCTCCATGGGTTACCAAGTACCCACAGCTCTTCGAGACACTGCCTGAGGTAGTCAACCACATCCGCCACGCCAGTGCACACGCTGCAGGCATTGTGATCAGCAAGGAACCACTCGTTGGTGCTATGCCATTGCGCTACAGCCAGGTGAACGACGATATCCGTACGCAGTTTGACATGGGCGACATCGATGAGCTGGGCTTTGTCAAGATCGACTTGCTCGGTCTACGTACGTTGAGTACACTCATGGCTGCATTGGATCTAATCAAGGAGAACAACGGTGGCACCCTACCTTTTGACCATTTCTATGAATGGAACAACAACTGGTCAAAGTATTACGACGACGCTGGTGTCTGGGACTCAATTGGCACCGGTCACAATATTGGATGCTTCCAGATCGAGACAGGTTCCCTTAGAAGTTTGGTTAAGCGATTCCTCCCTCGTAACATCGAAGACCTCTGCACAATGATCGCTATCTATCGTCCGGGTATTACCCGAGCGGTGGATGCAGAAACTGGCTTGAACCTCCTCGAGATGTACATGCAGAAGCGAGAAGGCAAGCGCAGGGTAACCTACAAGCACCCTAAGCTAGAAAAGATGCTGGGTGTCTCGTACGGTAGTTTCGTGTACCAGGAGCAGATCATGGAGACCTGCGTCGAGCTCGCTGGGTATACCATCGTAGAGACTGACCGTGTGCGTAAGGCAGTGGCCAAGTCTAACTACGAAGACATGGTGGAAGAAGCTGAGATCTTCGTGCGCAAGTGCGTGGAGAACGGCGTAGACAAGGAAGTCGCCAAGTCGATCTTCGATGACATGCGTGCCTTTGGTATGTATGGATTCAACAAGTCTCACGGTTATGGCTACTCCATGCTGACCTACTGGACTGCCTGGACCAAGCACCACTACCCGCGTGAGTACATGACTGCGCTGTTCCGTACCAACCCCAAGGACAATGTGGTCTACACCCGTGAGGCTCGTCGTATGGGCATCGAGGTGCTGGGGCCTGACATCAACGAGAGCGGTGGCAACTTCACCCTCACCAAGTCAGGGAGCATCCGCTACGGTCTGAATAGTGTCAAGTACATCTCTGGCTCTGCCCAGGATCTACAGAAGCTGGGACCATTCTCAAGCATGGAAGACTTCGTAGCGCGTGTGCCCTCGAAGAAAGTGAACAAGCGTGCTGTCATAGCCATGATTAAGTGTGGCGTGTTTGATAGCATATGTGGAGACGCAAGGACAGCACTTCGTCAGTACCTAGAAGCCCGTAAGGAGAAGAACCTTGACAATCCTTGTCGCCCTGATTGCCCTCATTGCATTGGACATCTCAATACATTCGATTGCTACGCAGATCTGCAAGAGAATATCCTGGCTCGCGGGCAAAACGAGCATGAGCTACTGGGGACTATGGTTAGTATCGATCCTCTTGCTGACTATCTTGATCTTATAGAAGAAGAGCATAACTTCCCTGGGGAGAAGAAGATGTTCCAGGGAGAGAAGGCTATGATTGGTGGCATGATCTCACAGGTCAAGGAGCTGGTCACCAAGAAGGGTAAGAACCCTGGGGCGGAGATGTGCCAGGTGTGGATCGAGCTGCCCATTGACAGCCTTGACGATGAACTCATGCTCGATGAAGACGTGGAGTCCACCAAGGATGACAACGTACAGATCGTGGCGTTCCCTGATACGTACAAGCGTGTCAAGGATGACATCCAGGTGGGTACTCCCGTACTGGTAGAAGTCCAGAAGCTCCGTGATGGTTTGAGCCTTCGGAGTATTTTCCGTCTTGACAAAATCAAAGAGGCGTGCTAATGTCGTCATCAGTAGGAAGGAGTGCGAATGTCTCGCATTAAAAACATGAGCAAGTGGCGGTGCCCAAAGTGCAAGGGAGAAGTAGAAGCTCTTGCTAGCGCAGTGACACACCGTTGTCCGAGCAATAAGAATGCATTCACAGCATACGAACTCATCGAGGAGGGTGAGTAATGGAAAAAGAATTTGAATACCAGCAGCTAGAAAACACCAGTGCGATGCTGTATGCGCACGCCGATGGAAAGTGCATGGGAGAAGTCTGCACTCTTCACAAGCGTACGGACCACAGCATGCGACGCTTCCCACAGCTCTGGAGAGGTGATCGCAAGATCATGGAGCGCATCTGCCCTCACAACATCGGTCACCCAGACCCAGATGAGTATAAGATCGTCGAAGGGATTGACGACGGCACCCACGCATGTGATGGTTGCTGCATCCCATTCTCAGATGTCGAGCCCGAGTACTACAAGAAGGATGAAGAAGATGCACAATAACAATAACTACCACCAGATGATGCGACGCAAGGAGCGAGAGGCTAGACTGTACGAGGAGATGAATCCTCCTACCACTAATCTCAGCCCCACTGAGCACATGTCACGGATTCTTTTCCCTGAGTACTACAAGGATAAGACGGAAGAGTAGTTGTGCAATTCACTATTGATATTGATCCAAGAACGTATGCGAACATGATGCGAGAGGCTCAATACTACAGAATTTCTGATGTAGAAGAATTTATCGAGTACAAACTAGAGGAGCTGTATGGCTAGAGCCGATGCAATTGATAAGCTAATCGCTGATCTAAACAAGTTCACCCCTGAGGGATCAACCAAGCCACTGGTACTACGTGGTAACAACATCGAGAAGGTGAATGCCATCCCATGCTTCACACCCGCACTAGCTTATTTGCTAGGCATTGGTGGTTGGCCTGAGGGTAAGCTCATCGAGTTCTTTGGTAAGGAGCACTCTGGTAAGACTTCGTTCGCCATCATGGCACTGAAGGACTGCTACGACTACTACAATGGCGAGAAGATGGTAGCTATCATCGACCTCGAGCACCGCTTTAACCCTGAGTGGGCAGAGAAGCTTGGCCTGAAGATCGACGAGAACCTCATTGTGGTACAGCCACCAGACGCCGAGACCGGCACTGACATGATGGTTGCCCTCATCAAGAGCAA
>Ga0164296_1000449_pt1 | contig 49380 bp, 33 predicted proteins | sample GEODES057metaG_FD_113533 | JGI IMG/M metagenome (GOLD analysis project Ga0164296, IMG submission 113533) | Dystrophic lake water microbial communities from Trout Bog Lake, Wisconsin, USA - GEODES057 metaG | ecosystem: Environmental > Aquatic > Freshwater > Lake | place: USA: Trout Bog Lake...
CACTGTCACACTTGAACATGGAATGCCACGAGACAGAGACGGAATTGAATCAATGTTCAATAAAGGTCGAGGAAGAATCTATTCACTACCTAAAGGTTATGAAAACAGCTTTGCTTCTTCGAGCCAATCACCGATCGATGTGTCGATCCCTTCCAAATATGCGTACCAAGCAAACTTAAACACAGAAGATCGTAACGGACCGCTCCGAGCAAACAAAGATGTCGCTGCAGCGAAACAGGTCAATCTGTACGCAAATACCGCTCCGACTGTAGCATCGAAATTTGGAGCTCTTTATGGTCAAGGGTATGGCTACAGCAATTCACAAGCCAATGCGAAAACATCTTAAAAAAAATTAACGATCATGCTACATTTCAATAGAACACAAGACACAAAACCTATCATCACCGACAAAAAAGGGAATCCAATCATAGACTTTTTTATCAAAGACATCGAAGTCGAAGGAGAAAATACATTGATGACCGTGCTGAATTACTATCAAGTAACAGCAGAGACCGCTATGAGACCAGATTTGATCACAAAAAGTATGTACGGTTACACCGAGAAAATCGAAGGTGTTCTTAAGCTGAACGAAATTTCAAATCCTTTCTCGATCGATGAAAACGAGATCCTTTATGTGTATGCTGTGCCTTCAATCGACAAAAATCTAAGGACGATTGATTCAGTACAAAACAACAATGATGACATTCGTAATCAGTACATCACGCCAGAGAAAAAATCAACGGTCGATCCTGCACTTCAGACATTCGACAAACGAAATACTCCAAGAGCAGCAAATCCTATGAAAGGTAACCAACCTGCTCTTCCACCAAACTATGCAGCATTCGGAGACCAGGAAATTCAGGTCAGAAACGGTAAGATTGTATTTGGTGCAAACGTAAGTAAGCAAGACCAAGATTGCGACAAACCTCTATCAAAAAGTGAATTCATATCAAGACTCATCAAAAATCGTTTGAATAAGTAATGGCTCAAGACGAAAAAACAATCATACGGTCATTGTTTGACCCAAAGATCAAGCTTGATCTTTTGCAAGTCGAAGACATTTTCACCGCGACGAGTGAAAAGGTTCCGAACGGTCCGACGACGACGGGACAACAGTACCAACATGAACTTGGCACCGACTACCCATTCATTTCGATCAATGATTACACATTCAGTAGCGGAGAAATTTTGTTGTTTAAAATCGACGCGACCGGTTTTTTGCCGCAGCTAACGTTCATCTTTTCATTGCATAAGACCGATGCTTTTCGTTCGCAGAGCTATCCTAAGGACGGAGACATTGTCAGTGTTTTCTTGCGAGCGAAAAATGATTCTTTCAAACCTATCAGAAATGACTACATCATAAAGAACGTCGATTCTGGACGTGGCGGTGTTGAAAATAGCGGAGGAGACACAGTGATCTCTGCTGAGCTGTTCGTGCCACACATCAAAGATGAATTGATAGTCTCTCACAAAGGCGAGACTTTTCAAGTCTTGCAACAGATAGCAAAGAAATTGGAACTTGGATTTGCATCGAACGAAACTTCGACGAACGATTCACAGACATGGATCAATGCAGGAGGCACATGGGAAAACTACATCAAACATGTCGCTAGCGCTTCATGGAAAGATGAAAAGAGCTTCTATAAGTGTTATATCGATGTTTACTATCACTTGAACTTTATCAATGTAAACAACCAATTGGAAGGAGACGGTCAACTTGCTGCCGGTTTGCTTGATGTCATAGGTGTCAAGGATTTCTACGCAAACGAAGTCAATGATACAAAATTAGCCCAGCAAAGTGTTGGAAAGTTCATCAGCAACATGGACAACTTTAAAGGCACGAACATGTTTGTTCAGCAATATCAGACAAGAAACGAGAGCACTCGAATCCACGAAGCTCACGGTTACAAATACAACGTGCAATTTTTTGATCAAAAAAGCCTAAAATATTGGAACCTTTTCGTTGATCCGATAACTTCGGAAGGAGCTGAAAAGAAAAAGATAATCCTAAAAGGTAGAACTTTTCCAAAAAGCACCGATCAAACAGATGCGAATGGACAATCACCATCACAGCAAGACTATTGGAAGACACAGAACAAGTTTGTATGGAAAGGAATACAAACAAAAAATGTGCATGACAAGTACACATACGCAATCTCTCACAACGAAAGAAACTTGCTTGAACTAAAGAAGCTGTACATAGAAGCCGATGTGCAACGTTGGAACCCCAACATCTACATGGGTGAAAAAGTTCCAATTCTATTGATATCACAAGCGGATGTCACCAAGTCTTCGGCCGATGCGCAAGGACTTGACAAAAAAGCGGTTAATCATTCTGGCAATTTTCCAGCAGTCATAGACCAGTTTTATAGCGGTTACTACATGATAAATGGAATGTCGATAACGTACAATCAGGATCATACTCAATATTCAACAGCGCATCCTGATGAAAACAATGGCTATGAACCAGCCTTCTTTCAAACTTTTACTATGACACGCCGTGAGTGGCCAACTCCTCTTGGTTAATAAAAAGAATATATAGCACACATGATATACGCTGATAGCATAACAAAAAAATTCCTGTCTTACGCAAATCCTTCTGACACATCACAGAGTTCAGCGATAACAGACCACCAGGATCCTACTTACCTAGGGTTCTATTTTGAGCTTGTCACATCACTGAACACGCAAGATGACTTGGATGATTTGCCTCATGGCTTGTTTACCGATGACCCTATCACAAATGAATATTCTACATACAATTATCTAAGAAATCGTGGAGAGTACTTACGAGCTTCTTACATCCTAGCATTCGAGAAAGATTTCAAAGCGCTGGTCAGAGACTGTCCGTGGTATTTTGTAAAAGTATCTGGATTGGCTGATTCATGGAAAATTGATCCAAAGAACAATTTTCGTGGAAAGGACAAAAAAATCACGATCGAAACTCTGGAATCAATTGATTTAAAAGTCACATATATGTTAGACTTGTATCGTAAAGCTGTTTTCGATGCTGCTTGGATGCGATATGCAGTGCCTGATCACATGAGGTACTTTAGGATGAATATCACAGTCGCTGAAATACGTCCAATGAAAATTGGAACGCGCGCATTGCTAGCAAGCGCTGATGGCGGATTCGGACTAATCTATGACATGGACTCATCGAATCTAAAGAAAACCATCGCTGATATGCAGGCTGCACAAAATAATCAGCCTGGACTATATGACACGACCGCTCCTTGGAGCGCTGGAACTTTCATAAGATTTAAGTATTCACAATGTGAACTTGATGTATTTAATGACGCACCCGCTTTTTTAGAAAACTTAGGAATGTCTCCAAGTGAAGCAGCATCGAACAAAATAGTCATTAAGACCAATTACATAGAAGAAAAAAATGTATATGGACTGCTAGGCGCAATCATTCAAGACACTCCGTACGTAAAAAATTATGGAAAAGAGCAAAGAGATCAAAGTATTTGGAAACCAAACTCAGCAAGCACCACCGATGATACCGGTGTTCCTGATTATGAGAAATACAATAAAACGGTAGTTCCTAATTACAAAGACGGATTGGATCAAAGAGCTTCAACACAAGGACAGTTTGGATTCAATCCAACGGCAACTTTTTCGGATAACAAAACTTCTGGGACCGAAGTCAAAGACAACTGGGACAAGAACCACCAAAGTGCGGGAGCTACGACTCCTGATTCTCCGTTAAAAGCTGCGATCAAACAAGCTGGCAGAAATTTAGAAGCTGGTGCCAAAGATTTCATAATGAGCGCAGCTAGAGAGCAATTAAATTCAGTTCTTCTTGGAAATGTTTATAATTTATCTCCGCTTACGATAGCTGGCGCATTGCAAGGTGTCGCAAATAATCCAGCTGCTGCTCTTCAAAATTTGCTTTCTAAATACAGCAGTCCAAACTTAGCAACTTTGATCGGACAAAATGTAAATTTTACAGGAGAAGAAATTCTTCTAATTGCATCAGCGATAGGCAATGCAGGGTTTGAATCAAACACCTTTCCTCCATCCGGTTTGTTAGGAAATGATAATCTATCAGGTCCTGCAGTTTCTTTGTCCGATGCAATAGCAGGAAAGGGAGATATGAGCGGATCCAACATATCAGCATTTGCAGCGGCTGGCACTTTACAACCTATCACATTTGAAAGCGCGCCGCTTCCTCCTAGTGATTTACCAAAAAATGTTTACAAATGATAAAAGGCCTAAGCAAAGAAGAACTCGTAGGAAAAATATTCTATGGCGAAGTAGTCGATAACAATGATCCTGATCAAGAAGGTCGATGCCGAGTCAAGGTGTATGGAGTATTCGATGATATAGCAAACGAAGACATTCCTTGGGCATCTCCAGGTTCATCCAGGACATTTGGAGGCGGTACAGATGGTGGGTTTGGAGATATATCGATTCCAAAAAATAAAGCGATCGTAAGAATTAGTTTTGCCGAAGGAGAGCTATACAGTCCTGAGTGGCACAGTTTACCTTTTATGAATCAAGCAGCGAAGGATGACATATCCAGTTCTTACCTTGATTCACACCTGATTCTTTACGATGTAGACCAAGAGCTTAAAGTCTACTACACGCCATCAAACGGTTTTGAAATTTATCTCAAGAAGTCTCACATGACGATCAATCCGGATGCCAGCATCACAATCGAACATGCGGATTCACAAAGCATCATTGAATTGGTCGGACCTGATTGCAACATTACGACACAAGCAAACGTCAACATCACAGCCGCGACAAAAATCGAAGCGACTGCTGAGACATGCATACTCAACGGAACTAAGAAGACTCAGCTAGGGCCATCGGGAAATTACAGCGCCGTTGGAGCTGAACCGATGTGGGCATTCGTAAAAGCTCTAAGTGCTGCTGTTGACTTAAAATGGCCATGCAGCCCAGGTGTAAATAGTGCGGCAGCAGCAGCTGCAGAAATTGCATCATCATCTAAGAATGTTAAAGTTTCTGTGCCTTAAAAAGTTGCTGTAGATCTTAAATGGCCTAAGATATATAAAATAAAACTATGTATCATTACGTCTATAAATTAGCAAATCCTATTACAAATGAATTTTATATCGGTAGCAGAAGTTGTAAATGCAAGCCAGCTGAAGATACTTATATAGGTTCAATGCAAGCATGGCCAAAGCAACCTGGATTCAATAAAAAAATATTAGTAAAGTCTATTTTAAAGGATTCATTCAATTCACATGAAGATAAATTAAGTTATGAATTAAACTTAATTAAGGAACATTGGAATGATCCACTAAATAGAAATTATTCTTTACCGAATTCTTCTTTTAGTAATGGTACATTCACAGTAGAAGATTGCGCTGGTAATCGTTTTATTGTAAAACCAAATGATCCACGTCTGCTAGATGGATTAGTTATTAAATTATCTACATATAAAGATAAAAATGGTAAGATTTCATATGTACGTATAGACGATCCAAAAGTTTTAACCGGTGAACTTGTTGGTATTAATAAAGGTAAAAAAAGCGTATCTAACAAAGACGGTAAAATATTTCAGGTTTCATTAAGTGACGATAGATTAAAAACAGGTGAACTTGTTGGTATTAATAAAGGAAAAACTCTCACAAAAGATAAATGCGGAAATAAATTATTTGTCAACTCTGATGATATAAGATTAAAAACAGGTGAACTTGTTGGTATAACAAAAGATTTTTTTACTGTTGAGGATAAAGATGGCAATTATTTTAATGTAACTAAAGATGATGAGCGAGTTTTAAATGGCGAATTAGTTGCAACAAACAAGAACAGAATTTATGTCGAAAAGGATAACGAAATCAAAAGGATAAAGAAACATGAATTGTTAGAATATGAACTAAACGGTTGGAAAAAACATAAATTACATGATGGAAAAAAGACTGTTTATAATAAAACTACTTTAAAAACAAAAAGATTAAAGCCTGACGATGTCAAAGCTTTTTTATTAAACAATCTTGATTGGATTGAAGGACGCCCGCCTGGAAGAAAATTTATTCACAATGATGAACTTAAAGAAAATCGTTACATTTTTGAAAAAGAAATCGTCAATTACGGTGATGATTGGAAACTTGGAAGAAAGCATTATAAACAAGCATCAACCTCACAAAACGTCAAGGTGACCGTGCCTTAGTGAATCTTTATTTTGAAGAAATATATACATAATGCCAAGCGCGGAAGAAGCTCAATCATACGTATCCTCGATTTTATCATTGCTTGATTCAAAGCAATCACAAGCTGATGCAATCGTAAACGAAATCAAGAAACATGCGGTTGACATAAATGGAGTTCCTTATATCAAAGATGAATCAAGCAATTCGCAAGATCTTATATCGATCATTTCTGACTCATACGGAAATATCATAGATCCTTCACCAATAGTCTCCGCGAAGTCTTCTGTCATTGACGTTCCGGTGACGGCATGTCCTACAACTCCGCCTCCAGAATTTCCTAAATATTCGCAAAGCGAAATCAATAAAGTTGTGGCCGACGTCGCGGCTGAATGTGAAACTCGTGGAGTTCCGTCTCCTTTACTTCGAGGAGTTTCTCTGAAAGAATCCATCGCTGCAAAGTGTGACATCACCGCTCCAGTTATTCTTGAACCCGCTACCTTTTTACCTACGCCTCCCTTTGGCGCTGTACAAGCTGCCGCTGGGGAATCTCCTTATGCAACGACAACGGAGCCAAAAGATTCTTTAAAGCGTCCTGCAAAGACCATCATAATACTCGAAGATCTTACAAAACTCTCAGCGAAAGGAGTGACTCTAGTCGATGTCACTCCTCTTAAAAAGGTAGGTGATAGAGTCTCTTGCGGAGAAGCCATCATGAAAGTAGGCAATAAGACTCTTACGTCTCCGATAAACTCAGGAATCATAAAAAAGATTCATGCAGCAGGCAAAGCCGCAAAGAATCAACAGCTCGTGACGATCGAAGACACTTCTACAGATGATCCCATCGGAAAAACTCTTTCACAAGCCGATGACATATCTAAAAAACTTAATGACGTCACCTCGCTGAAAGATCAATTGGGAAAGATGGAACATGATCTCTGGACAAAAAAGATCATATTGGGTATTTATGAAGGCCAACTGCAAGGCTACTTGGAATATTACAAGTCTTTTACTGCGTTGATACAACAACGAGATGATCTGAGTTCTCGATTTGTAGCAAACACTGAGACGATAAAAAAGTTGTTAGGAGGCTCTTTGAATTATTCGACTCTATCATCAACGGGTTCTAAAGGTCCAGCAGCTCCTATACCATCAGCAGACAATATCAAAAAGGCTGATTCATTGCTTAAAGACCAACAAGACTTAGCGACGCAGATCAACACAATCAATTCACAAATAACTGTTCTACAAAAATCTCAGCCTACATATTTCACAATTGATGGAAGCACTGGATCATTAGCTTCAGCAGAAAAAACAACATCAGGCAACTCTATCGAATACAAATTAGTTCCACTTAATCCTATGCAAAAGTCAAAACCCGCTTTGAGGCAGTCGGATGTACTCACCAAATTGGGTCCTACGGTTCTTTCTTTCACAAACAATCTCTTGTTCAATGGATCTTATACGCCCGACAAATGGAATGAAGCTATAGCCCCTCCAATCACAACCAAAGGGTATAATGCAGCAAAATTAGACATCGACATCAATCACCCTGGAAGTTTCTCTTACAACAAAATTCTTTCAGGAAGCGGTGATTTTAATTTTGTGTTTAGAATCTCGAATTCTTTCAGAAGCATTCCTTGGCGCGGATCTTTGTATCAATCAAGGAAAGATTTTTATGATGCTGTGACATCTGCGACAAACGACATCAAGAACAAAGTCAACACAGATTCTTCGGCGAAAAAACTCAACGATTTAAGAACTCAAGAAAGACTATTGCCGCTTCAAATTCAAGACCTCGCAAACAAAGTCTATGATCAAGTCATTGAAGTTTCAAAACAATTTGGCTACTATCAAATCTACCAAAGTTCAATATATCTTCAAAGAGGAGCTGATAAAACAGCAGAATTGACAAAACAACGAGACGATGCAAAAGCAATTTTCGATGCTGACTACACGGTCTTTCAAGAAATCTTAAAAAAATTAGCAGATGTCGAGGCGGCGATCGATGACTTTCCGATAACACTACAAAAGAATTTTAGCGGCGGCTGTGTATTGCCGGACGCTAGTGATCCGACATGTCTACATGTCGAGGGTGAAGCTGTGAACATGATCAAATGGCCAAAATCAAGTGTGCCTTTGCCTACAGATGACGACAATTATCGAGGAAATCCTCAACCCAATTCTCCACCCATCACCGAGTTTTCTTACTGGCAAAAGTACTGTGCAAAGGCCACGGTAGTCAATCTTCTTCCTACGTTTTGGCCTATTGGACTCTTGATACCTACTCCTGCTGGGTTGTTGAAAATACCTCTTCCGATTATCTGGACACCGTTCGCGGTAATTCCAACACCTTTCTGTGTGCTTGTGATTGGGTTGGCCCTTTGTGGAATTTGTCCAGCGCCGTTTGTTTACGTCGTCAACCCAGGTTGGCCGTTTCCTATCAGTGTCGCAGGCCCACAATCTTCTTGGCACGTCACCGGAATTCGTGGTCCACAGCAAATTGCTGGATTGACGACATCGACTCCGCTTCCTGCATTTCCAAAAATCACGATACCGCTAAAATACACGGTCAAAGGAGTAACCAATCAGCAGCCTGTGACAATCGATGCAGCGCCTTACTTGACAAAGCTCTTGCCTTTCTCACAAGATGATCTTCCACCTTACGAAAGATTGACTCTTTCGAATCTTCCTTACATTTTGTACCTGACAAAATGGTGTGCAGCAGGAAAAAAGACGATGGGTTTTTTTGAGAATCCCTAATAACATTGGATATATACTCTACAAATAAAATAAAATGGAACTAAAAAAACAAATTGACACCGAGACACTAGCATTTGATGACAACTATTGGTTGTACCTATCAAAACAAAAGAGTAAGAACTTCAACCAAGCAGTAAGTGAAAAGTACGGACTTAACGTATATTCTCACGAATCTTATGCAGAGGATCTTGCCAAACTTTATTCAGGAATTTCAGAAGTAGCGAACAAAGAGCCTAGACCAGGTGAAATATACAAAGTGGTCGATGTGAGAGTGATTAGCTCTAAAGAACTCCAATTGACACTATCAGGATTTCTTGATGCAGTAGTTAACCTAGACCAGGAAAAGCGTTTCCTTTCGATGATTGGAACGACCGAAACTGAGTTGATAGAATCTTTGAAGACCGAAGAAGGAAGAGTAAAGTTTTGTCTTGCCAACTATCATGTAAGAATTGAAATCGTATTCCCTTATGTCAAAGCTTCGTTGTACGAAGGCCAATTATCACACGTGAAGAAAGATTTCTTTGAACAAATCAAGAATCCGACTGCTGCTTACTATGGAACAATCACTGGTAAGAATCAAGGAGGATTTATCATTTCAGTCGAAGGAGTCAATGGTTTCTTACCAGGTTCTCTTGCTGCTGCAAACGTAGTCAGAGATTTTGATGATATGATAGGAAAAGTTGTTCCTGTGATGATCGAAGATTTCTTGGCAGAGAGCAACATATTTGTTTTCTCGTATAAGAAATACTTATCACATGTATTGCCATCAAAGATTAATGCTCTTGATCTTGATAAAAAATACACAGGTACTATCACTGGTCTTGCGAAGTATGGTATCTTTGTCGAGTTCGATGAAATATTCACTGGTCTTTTACACAGCAGTAAAATGTCAAATGAATTGAAAGAAAGATTCAAGAACTATGAATTAAGCGCGGGCGACACAGTAGACTTTTGGATCAAAGAAATTACTCCTGACAAGAAAATCATCTTGACCGATGAAAATCCGTTGGTAAGAGTAAAAGAATTGGAAGAATTCAAAGAAAAGAACCTTGGAATTATTCGCGGTGGTGAAGTAGTTTCGATTCAGCCATTTGGTGCTTTGATCAAATTACAAAAAGACATCGTTGGTTTGATTTCACAAAAAGAAATCAAGACAAAGAAAAAGAGATACACCGTTGGTGACAAAGTGATGGTTACAATTGAAAGAGTCCAGAACGACAAAATATTCTTGACGATTCCAAACGAAGAATAAAACAAATTTATTAAATGAAGATCAAAAAATCTTACACAGAGAAAGAAGTATTAGATGGAGCACGTCTAGGGATAGAATTCGAGTTCTATTCAAATCTTCCTCTTGAAGAAACGGCAAAGTCTATTGCTCAGTACATCGGTAAACGTGTAGTCATTCCGATGGCACTGAGCAATATCCTTGAGCCAAAACCTCTTTATCACTCTCCTGTCAATCCGTCGGCTGATATTTTTAAGCTTGAACCAGATTATTCAGGTGGAAAAAATATGTGTGAATTGGTAACAGGCCCTATGGCTTATCGCGATGCCAGAAATGTATTGATCAAAGTTTTTGAATGGATTGGAACAAATGGCTACACAAACGAACGTTGTTCAACTCACGCAAACGTCAGCATAGATCCAAATAAGATACATACTCTATCACTGATTCCGCAGTTACACATTGCAAAATTCATATTGGATTTCGATGAACAAAGAATCTATGACATATTTCCAGAAAGAGCTGAATCGGTTTACGCGCGAAGCATCAAGAGCATTCGCCCAAACAAAGTGCTATTTTTCAGCCCTGGGCTCGAAGAATTTAGCCGAGCAACATTGACGCTTCCTGCTGATGAAAAATACTATGGAGTGAATTTCCTAAAAGCTGAAAAAGGATACTTGGAATATCGTTACATGGGCGGAAAGGATTATCACAAAAAGACTCGTAAGATACTTGATTTGATCGACTATTACATTATGCATTTGTACAATACATTGAATTTCAACGGAGTTTTTTCCGAGAATGATCGAGCAAAGTATAAAGCGTTGATGGAAAGACAACATATCATTTACAAATCATTCATAAAGTACGGAGAATTCAAAAAGAATTTTCCTGACATTGAAGTTTCTATGGACCTGCAACATGATGATCAATCTCTGCAAGCTGTTTGGAACAATTTGCGCGATAAATTATTTGAATTGATCGTCACTGGTGGTATGAAGAAAGGTAAGTTCAATTATGACACAGAAATAGGAAGGTACCAGCTCAGAGAGACAAAAATCGACAATTGTAAAGTATCGGACATTGAATTCATTGAATGCGAAGTACAAGGCGTGATTTCGCGTTCTTGGTTTTACAACTGTGTCGTCAAAAACTCTCGAATCGAACACTCCGTCGCAATGAAAGAAAATGTTTTCAATTTCTCAAAAATTGCTGACACACCTCTACATATGACGAACATTTGTAACGACTGTTTCATTGAAAACAAGCGCCATGTAATCAACTGCGAAGTGAATAGCGGCGTAATCAGAAATGGTGAAATTGGTAAGTTAGCAAAAATATCGAAAGAAACTATGATAGTCGAACTCATCGAACCTGCCGAATCGCCTGGCAGCTTTAAAGAGGATGATGAAGATAAGAAAAAAGTAAAAAATAAAAAATAAAATGAGCAAGTTACAATTACAACCAATCATGTCTATTCAAGAAATAGAAGATCTTAACGGCTTTAACAAATTCAGCCAAAAGACAAAAGTTACAATCAAAAATGGTGTATTGACAATCACGTCTCCAGATTCAACTGCTGATGAGATCGATGAAAATCTTTCTAAGATTGGGTTTCCATCTTTGGGAGATCTTAAAGCTGCAATTCAAGGTTCTGTAGAGACTGGTACTCTTGGTGAAAAATACTCGATCAAGTTTACTCTTAAGTAATTCATTGACTAAAATAAAACAACAAAGATAATCAAATCATTTGAAAAATTTGTCTATGAATCTAAAATTGCTGAGATAACAGAAATGGCTCTTGCAGATGTAAACGTACAAGCGGTTTTAAAAGAATGGGATTCCGCTGATAAAAAGAGAAAAGAAGAAATTTCCGAAGAAATTTCTGGAACTTCTCACAATGATCGTAATCGTATCATCAAGGACATGTCCGAATACAGCTACGAAGAGATCAAGGAAACAATGGAAAAGTTAGGAATAACTTTCTAAAATAACAAAGGTTACATGACCCGAAATGAGCTTATTGAAATAGTCAACGGTGAAATCACCGGTAGCGGATCTTTGCCTTATTCTGTGCCCGAAAAGGAAAGCAATCGTATCATTGATCAGTCACTGAATTGGTTCTTTCAAAACTATGGCCCAGCGACCGAGACACAATATTATGTGATCGAGCAAAAATGGTTTTCTTCGGATGAATTCACGAAAACTCGTGCGCTCTTGCTGCCTGATTGTGTTGTTTCTGTTTTCGAAGTAAAAGAAATCAGCGGTGGCGGTCGTCTAGGTACGATCGACCGAGATTTTGCTGATAACCGTTTGATCGCATCCGAGCTGTTCTTGTCACCCTTCCAATCAGATGATTTGGTGCTTAGGACTGCACAGTATTCATATTGGGATTTGACGCAAGCTTTCATACTTGAAAGAATTTCTTACGATTACAACAGAAATACACACCGTCTAAAAATACTTGGGCGTGATCCAAAAAAAGACGTATTTTTGCAGACTTGTGCAAAGATCGAAGAAAATCGTTTGTACGATGATTGGTTCTTTCAACGCTGGGTGACTGCTCAATCCAAAATGTCGTTGGCTCGCATCCTAGGAACGTTTAAGTTTAATCTTCCAGGTGGAATCGAAGTCGATGCAAGCGCGATGAAAGACGAAGGAAAAGAAGAATTAGAAGAGATCAAAAAACGGATCGACGACGAAAACAGTCCCGATTGGTTTTACATTTTCCACTCTTTTGTTCCATTTGTGATAGCTTTAAGCGCTTTATCACTATTGTCATAAATAAGTCTGGTGTATTTTCAGCATTTTTTATGTTGATATATAGAATAAACTATTTCTATTATGTCAATATTTGAAAAATATTTCAAAGAAAAGTACAACCCGCTAAGACCTAGCACATTTATCATAAAGGTCAAAGCAAACACAAATGGAGAACTTGACGATTTGAAAAGGCTTACGTCTTTCTTGGATGAATATTATAAAAATCCGCCAGTGACGCAGAGGATAAAGCACTATGCCGCTGGCGTTTTTTTTGTTCATAAATGTCCAATATGCGATAATCCTCTTTTGTATAGAGAAAAACCAAACCCGGATTATCATAAGACTTGTGGAAAGATAGAATGTAGACATAAGTTTAATTATCTTTCAACGGCTGAGTCAATGAAAGAAAAATACGGGGTGGAAAACATTTCTCAAACAAAGGAATGGAATGAAAAGGTAAAAAGCACAAATTTGCGAAAAAGAGGAGTTGAATGGAACACGCAAAGAATCGAGTTGATAGATGCAAGAAGAGCTTCTTGGAAAGAAAATAAAGAAGATCAAATAGCTGCTAGAATTGCAACGAATCAAAAAAAGTATGGATCAGATTACGCAATACAGAATAAAGAAGTAAAAGAAAAGTTTAAAAAATCAATAAATAATTCTGAAGATCTATCGGATATTACTTCACTGCGTATTCAAACTTCTAAAAAGAACAATGAACAATGAAATACCTTCAAACATACGAACAATTCGTAAACGAGAACGATGATGACACTGGAATGCCAAGAAGCACCACTGCTTCATTAGGTCCTAAAATGGGTCGTCTTGTCATCGGAGGACCAAGCGTCGAAAAGAATAAAGAAAAGATCTTGGCAGGAATCGCAAAAGTCGATTCTTCAGCAAAGATGGATTTTTATCCAGCGACAGGTAAAATCGTAGGAACTTTTGCGACATCAACGATCAAAGACGTGCAAAAAGTTCTTCGTGGTATCGATGCAAATCTTACCGCCGAAATTAAAAATGCAGCAAAAAAATAATTCACGATGCCTACTCCATCTTTTACACAGTACCTGAATGAAAGTCTTAACGAATCGTTGTCCGATTACTTAAGCGCTATCAAAAAACATGATTGGTACTATATGATGAGCGACGATGATAGAGTCTATCGCCAAGCTCAAACCGAAATCAGCAAAATCAAGCAATTGTACGCTGAACTTCCAGAAAAAAACAAAACCGAAGCTTTTCGAGCGTTCAATGCAATGAAAAAGGAAAACTTTCCAAATGCAAACGACCTTGATCAAAAAAAGTTTGACGGTTACCACGGTTAATGCTAAGAGAATTATACTGTCGAAACTCGAGTGATCCAAGCTACAATCCAAAACAGCTGGTCACAAACAGCGCCTTAGAAGGACTGCTGACAAAAATCCGTATGATCATTTTCACAAAAACGGGTGAAATATTGGGAGTCCCTGAATTGGGACTCAATTTGGAAGAACATTTGTTTGAACTAAACGCAAACACCTCACAAATAAAAAGAGCTTTCTACGATCAGCTCGCTGCATACGCTCCCGAAGCTGGGAGATTTAATGTGGAAATCGATGTAAATTTTCAGCCTGGAGAAGTCCGGGACATTTGCTTTATTGATATATACATAGACGGTACCAAGTTATTGGGCGTCTTGGCAAAATAAAGCAGAAAAAATCGATGTCTACATCCAGTACACCAAAAATATTTACGCTGGCAGGTCTCTCTTTCGAGCAGATGTACGCTAACGTAAGAACCTACCTCATCAATCAATTTCAACAAGTCGGTGATGTTTTTAGCCCGGCAAGTGCATACGGACAACTATTGTCTGTAATCCTTGACATGGGTAAGTTGATTTTCTACTACATAGAAGACAGCGTCACCGAAATGAACATCTACACAGCTTCTCGAGACGTATCAATCAAAAGTTTGGCCAGAATTGCTGGTCATAATCCTACAAGATCCATCTCAGCATCGGGCACTTTGATACTTTCTTACAGCGGAGCGGGAATCGACATGTACGGAAATACAGTCATCATTCCAAACTATACAAAACTTACGAACTCTATCACAGGTCTACCTTATTTGATAGTTCTTAACACAGAAGAGACTCGACTCGAGCTCACTGGTAAGAAACAAGTCGAAGTAAAGATAATGCAAGGTGAAATCGAGGCGCAACAGTTGACAGGCACCGGTAGAGAAATGCAATCGTTCAGCATCAATCCAAAAAGAGGGTATCAAATCGACAATGATTTTGTCAACCTATATGTGAACAATGAAGCCTGGAAAGTCTATGATTCAATGTACGACATTCCATATCAAACAAACGGTGCAATGATCAAAACAGGTATCAATGGCGGACTTGACATTTATTTTGGGAATACCTACTTTGGAGCAGTCCCTGCTCTAGGTTCAACTATACGAGTCGAATACCTCACAAATGCTGGAAACGCTGGAAACATTTTCGATGACGAGAATCCTTCATTTGATTTTGTCGACGACGGATTTGATTTGGCAGGAAATACAGTCGATCTTAACAAAGCATTGAACACAAGAATTGGACTATCTGTCAATTTTGGAGCTGATTCTGAGCCAGTCTATTTGACACAAGTGCTGGCGCCAAAGACCAGTCGCGCGTATGTTCTTGCAAATCCTGACAACTATACATATTTCATGGAAAGATTCAACATGTTCAGTGTTGTTGACGCGTTCAATACGTTCGATGACAACAATTTTGCTGATGATAATATTGTCTATTTGTTTTTGATTCCTGACGTCAACAAAAGAAAACCATCAAATGCTGACTATTTCAATACACCGATCAATCTTTTCACGCTATCCGATGATGAAAAGAATAAAATATACAATTTGATCGAACAAAGCGGACAAAAGGTGATCAACACAGTTCTAAAGATCGTAGATCCAATAATTAAGAAATATGTAATCAACATTCAAATTGGTGCATTCAGCGGTTATAGCAAAGATGTGATTCGCCAACAGATCGTATCAAAATGCTCTGATTACTTCTTAAGCAATCGTCGAAGAGATAAAATACCAAAATCTGACTTAATTGCGATCATTGAGGGGATTGAAGGTGTCGATTCAGTAAATGTTTGGTTTGTTTCAGAAGCGAATGAAGCCTATAAAGCTGATCCGGCTAATGCACAAAATGCTCCGATAGGTCTTGATGATTTTGGAGATGTTGTCATTGGACGCGGAGAGCTTGCATTAATTCGAGGTGGATGGAATGATCGCGCTGGTTTTTATTATTATGATACAACTGATTCTTCGAAACCAGGAAGCATTAATATAGTATTTGGAACAGATACCAATCTAAACCTAAACATGGAATTGCACAGAATCAATGTCGATTCTATAATGAACAACTAATAACATGACAGGAACATCAGAACCACGACAAGGAGATTACTTGGTAAGAACAAGTTACTATGATTATATGATTCATCTACAAGATGATCTGCTAAACACAGGTTATGACTGGAGAACAAATCTATTTCAAAAATCTACTTCTAATTATTTGCTTGCTGAGACAAAAAGAGCAGGAATCATCAATCAATTCCAGACATTGATGGTTTATTTGATCGACCGTGTAAGTATGATAAAAAAATCTTTTAACTACACAGTCGATAAAAACTACAAATATCTTAACTAAATGCTACTCAATAACAGATTTAGAATTTTTAATAAGAACGGAGAAAACATCAATCCTATTGATCGTTTCAATCTCTATGTTACAATCATCGATCCAGAAAATACTGGAGTAAATGGATATGTACGTGCTTATGTTGATTATACAGGAAAGCTTGTCCATGTAGAAATAGTCGAAAGTGGATTCGGATATAGTAGTGAAACCTACTTACGATTTGATACAATGATATACCCAAACACATTTATCGAAACGGATTCATCTCTTTTGTCAAAAGGTGAAAATGGAGAATTGTTGTCTTACGCTATTCCGGACATCTATGACAGGTTTCCTGCTCCATCTTCTTATTCATTTACAAACTATTATTTGCCAAACGTCTCGACTGGATTAATTGAATCAGAAAACTTTTTCATTGTTGAAAAAGTCATTGATGAAAATGGGAATGAAGCATATACATATCCTAGAGTAGAGAGCTATGGACCATTTAATTTTTCAAGTTATGTATCAAATGGCATAAGTGCTACGTTGACAGTGCTTTCGGTAGATTTCAATGGATATGTAAATTCTGACTATCCTTTTATGATCGCGGGAGCTCCTAACTTAGAAAGCATAGTAGTTGGAATGACTGTCATCGGAAATAATGTTCCATCTGGAACAACAATTACAGGATTTACAAATCATCCAGATGGAACAATTGACATATTTCTGTCAAATTCTCTTACATCTTTTGGTAATTTATCTTTTAGCGCTTATATTGAACACAATTTACAAGCTGGTTCTGAAATATCTATTCCTACTGGAAATTTAGCAGGGTCTTATATAGTAACACAAATCTCGGATTTATCAATTTCTTTTGATAGCAATTTGATTGATAGCGGAGGATCTGGAATATATTATGTAATCCCGCAATTTCAAGCAATTTTAACATCAAATAGTGATCCAGAATTTTTCTTTTACACAGTTCAATATAATGTAGACTATCCTACCATAATTAAGTCTCAAGTATTAAATTTTCAATTCACTAATCCTTCTCTATTAGATTCTCCTGATACTTTTTCTAGTGGAAATGGTGAATTTACTCGTGTTTTGCATTCTTCTTTAGAAAGTAAAGCTTTTCAATTAAACGTAGGTTTACAAGCTGATTATGAAGGTGTATATGACGCTGTTATTCAAATTTCTGATGTGTCATTTTCCACTCCAAGCACCATATTTGTTGCTTTCATTGAAGGAGAAGTTGAAGGAGAGGATGAAAGATTAGGTCTTCTTTTAGAAAATTTTGGAAGAGATGTAAATATTGAAGAGGAATTGATATTTAGAGATTCTGACATTAACGAAGGAAATGTTGATTATATTCTCTTAAATCAAAAGAGAAAGGAAATGTTGATTCAAGGCGATCAAATTTGGCCTTATCTTGGATCTTACAAAGGATTAGTGAATATTGTTAATTGGTTTGGATATTATGATATTAGAATCAAAGAATACTTTTTGAATGTCAACATCAATGATGTGTATTATAATACATACCGTCATGTGCAGATACCTTTTCAGTTGGCTGAAAAAGGAATACACCCTGAATCAATCAATCTCGTGCCTAGTCAATATTATCGAAAGACCGGATTGTTTGGATTATTTTATGACATAGTCAAAGATAGCGGAACTTTTGATGAGTATGGTATTCCGGTAACAGAAGATGCGTTTGCTTATACAAATGATGAAGTACTTATAAAATTATTTGCACTAAAAACATTTCTTAAAAATAAATTTCTTCCTCTTAATACAAGAATAGTAGACATTGCAGGAGAAGGAGTTTATTATGAAAGATATGCAATAAATTCATGGTCAGACCGTAATGATCGTTTTTTAATTGATGCTGGTAAAAGAATAGATTTCTATGTACCTGATTCTGTTCAAATAATTGATTCCCGTCTTTATAATAGTTTAGGAGGAGTTCTTTCTCCTGAATTATCTGATGCATTAAATAAAAATACTTCTACATATAACTTTAGCACAGTCACAATAATAGATGGCGGATCTTTTTCAGGAATAATTCCAAAAGTAACTTTTCCAGGAAACGCAATTCAACAAGCTTTTGGCACATGTCGTGTAAATGCTCTATTAGATCAAGAAATTTCATTTGGCGGCGGATATGGATCTGGATATGCGATCAATGATATTATAACTCTTGAAGGTGGTGTGTATGAAATACCTATAAGAGTAGTTGTCACCGGTATTAATACTGATGGAAGCGTTATTAGCATTACAATTAATCATCCTGAATTTACAGGAAAAAATTACACATCATTACCCATAACTTTTTCCCAATATTCTGTAATGAGACCAGTTGGATCTCAGTACGAAGTTCCGTTAGGAGCTTCTGGTTTTTCTTTAACTTCTTCTTTACTTTATTACACATTAAGTGGCATTACTTTATCAAACCTAGGAATTGGATATAGCACAATACCAAGTGCTCAATTTATTGCTATTGATAATATAATCACAAATCCGATAGTCAACCTGAATTATGTATCATCGCCTGATACTCCTGTAGGTTACTATACAAATAGTGTAAATGTTGAAAGATACCCAGATTCTCCTGAAATCATGATAGCTGCTCCTTTGAATATGAGCACAGATTTTGTATTGACTTGGGATGAAGTGCCGTACTCTTGGAACACATTCACTGGAAGCAATGACGCGAATCTAAAAGCTTGGACAAACAATCTTCCTGCTGGAAACGGAGAATTGATAGCTATTGAAATAATCAGTCAAGGTGAAAGCTATACATCAGCTCCTTCTTTAACTATTCAAGGAGGTGGAGGATATGGAGCAACTGCTATAGCACAGACTCAAGCAGGGATGATTAACATAATTGAATACACAATAGCCGGTGTTTCAACTTCCAGCACAGGAGCAAACAATGATGTATTGAGTGTCTATCCTGCTCTTGTGAATATACTCACAGGTTCAGGAAATGTTCCTATAGTTACACCAAATCACATCGTCAAAGGCGACACAATAACAAAAATTCCCGATGGAACTATAATTTCTAATGTTAACGTTTCATCAAATGAAATTTTCTTAAGTACATATGATGGAAATCTTACATCTACAAATTTACAAGTAGGTGATAAAATTTACATACATCAAGGTGTAAGTGTAACTTCTCCAGGAGCAGGATTTATTTCCAATCCTCAAATTGCTGTTAATGGAGGACACACTCAAACAAGTTATACATGGGATCATATTGCTCGTGGAGAATTCCACGAATTAGAATGGAAAATTCAATTAACTTCTCCAGAAGATCCTAAAAAATCTTTCTTTTATGCTTCTGGAATACAAAGTATTGATAGCCTTTTCAATAACACAGTTTATTTGCCATACACCGGAAAATATACAGTACAATTAGATTTAATAGATACAAATAACAATATATCAAATAAAATTAAATATGATTATGTGAATGTTTATATACCAGAAGCAGATTTTTCTTTTGTTTCAAAAAGTGTAGATGATGGAAAAACTACATGGGATGATTTTGATCAAATAGTAGAATCTTCGGATATAACGCAACCCATAATTAAAGCAAACACCCCGTATAATTCTCCTGAGCCGGTAGAATATATTTGGGACAATTTTAATTCACGATGGATTAACATAACAAATAATCAAACTGTTTGGAATGATTGCCAGGTCAACTGGGAAACTCTAGAAATCACGGATTTATCAGATATTAATTATCCTAATTTTCCAGATGTTAACAAAATAGAAGTTTTACAAGTTTCTTCACAAGATGTTTATGAAGGTTATGTACTTAGTTATACAGATAACACATCATTTCCTTCAACTTTGAATCCTACATTGACTTTAGCTGGACAATTTATCTATCCTAAATTGAATCCTTCATACGATCCAACAGACTGGTTATATTTAAGAAGAGATGGAAATATCTATCAGGTTCCTATCATTAGCACAAACTATTCATCAATTGGAGAAACAATAATAGAACTAGGATCTTTGCCTCCATCATCATTTAGAAATAACCCAACTTCTTGGGAAGTTTTGAGAGAAATTGGTGGAACCGTTGTGGTGGCAGGAAACCAAATTTATGATATTAAAACAAATCCTGCAGGATTCATATCCGGAGATTATCTAATACTAGAAAAAAATGGAAATACTCCCATTCTAAAAAGACAAATAATATCTCAAACCAATTTAGAAGGAATTACTATAAAGAACGGCGCAATTTTTTCTGATTTAAAAAAACCTGGTTCAATAGGAAAGGTTTATAAAATTAGAGACTATCATGAAACAAATGGAAATTTATCCTGGAGCTTAGATGAATCTTCAATTAGTACAATATCAATCCCTTCAAATGGCAATGGTTCGGACAATGGTGGAACTTATGATAATTTAGTTCAAAGTTCTACTTCAGGAAATGGATCAGGAGCGTTATTCACAGTTTATTTGGATGGAAACAATTTTAGCGTTTCAATCTTAAAAACTGGTATTGGTTATAATGTTGGAGATACTATAACAATAAATGGAAGCGTTTTTGGTGGAGATGATGGAACTAATGATTTAGTAATGTCTGTAACCACGACACAATCTTCATCTTCTTGGGATTTCATGAATAACTCGGATGAATCTTCTTTGTCTCAAGGAAAGATATTCTTAAATGATTTAAGAATATCTTGTGATCCTTTAAATGAAATTCAGCCTGGATTTACTAGACTTAAACTATATGCATATGATGGATCGCAATTAGTTTATTCTCAGACATTCAGAACAAAACATATTTCATTCAACACAAGTAATGTAGGATTTGTTTACAACTTTTGGCAAGGAAACACGTATGTGATTGATGTAATAGGAGTTGATGGAGGATCGTTAGATGATCTAAGAAACTTTTTAGTAGACTTTGTAAGTTACAACACAACGGCACCAATAGTTTATTTGGAGTATGAGTATGATATTTTTACAACTCGAGAAAGATATTTTGAGGATGTAAGTTCAGATGAATATTTATACCTAGATTATGATAATTACCCTCCAACTAACGATTTTATCGATAGCATAAATTTTGGTGATTCATATAATCAAACAAATTCAAATTGGTTTTATGATCATGGTTTTTTAGGTAATTCATACTCATTGAATATCATCAACACGGGTATTTGGAAAGGAGGAATAGGAACTTTGTTGACTCTTGATGATAATAATTTTGAACTTTTTAGAACAGATTCAAATTTTCTTGCTTCACAACAAGAATTTGATGAAGATTATGCAAAAAGACATATAGGAACTAGAACTTTAAATTGGGAAAATTATAATGAAGTTATATGGAATGATTTTTCTGGAAATTCTTGGGATACTTTAGATTACACAGAGGAATTAGGATGTGAATTTGTAATAAAGACAATAGCAGAAAATGGAACTATTAAATTTAATGAAGATGAAGTTTTTACATTCACATCGGTGAATGATTCTTTCAGTGATGCAAGAAATTTAGCTGCTGCTGTTCAGGATTTAAACAATTCAAACAATTCAGGAATCAGTAGATTTTCATATTCTCCGACATCACTGTACCCAGCAATACAATCAACATCTTACACATTGCCATGCGGAATAAATGGTTATCATATAAACAAGATACAAAAAGGACCTGATGGAAATATATGGGCAATTCTTGAGATAGGAGACACATCATGCGGTTGTGGTATATACTATTATGATGGAATTGCTTGGGCAGAATTAATACTCACAAACTCATCATCAGATCATACATGGGTAGATTTTGGTTGGACTTCTACAAATCAATTAGTGGCCATAACAAGACATTCTGTGTACACTTCTGTAGCAAATAACTATGCTTCATTACAACTTAAATTAACACCTGGACCAAATTTAAGTTGTATGCACCTTGATGTTGCTGATCACTTATGGTTAGGTTCAAATGCAGGTTTATCTCTTTGGGTTTTTGATACATCATCAGGAGAATTTCTAACAGACACTGGAATATCAGGGTTGCCTGATAGCAATGTATGGGCTATCGCGGAGGATTCTGCAAATGGATTAATATGGGTCACAACAGATACTTCTATCAGTAATATCACTTGGGACAGCGATCCTGATAATGTATCTTTTAACCAAGCGTATGGATCAGTTCCTGGATCTTCTGGAGGAACTTTATCTCTATATCCATCAACATTGGATCCAGTACTTACAACTGGCGCTGGAGTTTACATATATTCAATATCTTCATCAGATCCAGGGAACTCTTATTATACAAGACTCTCTAATAATCAAGGGTCTTCTTCTCCTATTGCTGGATCTTTGTTCATAACTTCGGATAATGAAATATTTTTTGTGAATTTTTTCTTAGAAAAAATTCTTCTTGAACCTGTGTTTAATGGAGACCTCTCTTTATATGATTACACTGTTGTACAAGATTCATTATACCAGAACTCTCTTGGATTCAGTAGTACTCGGTTTACATCTGTATTTTATGATGAATCATCGCAGACTACATGGATTGGTGATCATGTAACAAAAATCTGGTCTTTTCAATATTCATCCACCGAGGAAGTTCCTTATTTTGGAAAAATAGACTTAGATACTTTTAACTATCAAAATTCAATGTTCATAAGTGGTTATGAACTCTCGGAATTAGGAGATTCTTTTTATGGAAGTTTCGTAGATGTAGATACTTACATAACATCTATAATTTGGAACGGATCAATGTATCAAATAGGTCTTTCAAAAAATATTCCTAAAAAGGCTTTATTCAATGCAAACTCAATCAATCCAAATATAATAAAAAATGTTATCGGGTTGACTGAAAAAGATTTAAGAGTCGGAGACTTGATTTCCGGAGATAATATCACGGGTGTTGCGACAGTTATGGAAATTATAAAGTCTGATGGAATGATTAAAGAAATTATCATAGACATACCTTTTGATTATGAATCTACTCTTAGTAATTTTTATGTAGAATGGTACACTTTTGATAATGCAAAATTGTCAATTCCTTGGATTTGGAATGAAATACTTATGAATGATTCAAAGATTTATGCATCAGCAAAAAATCCAAGTCTAGATAATTTAGGCTATCTTACTGGAAGCAACGGGGTGGAATTTTTGTTTCCACAGGATGAAAATACAAATTTAGGTGACATTACATCTACAATTTCTCATACGTTTCCGATGAATAATTTTTATAAATGGTTTGGATATAAAATTGGAAATGTTGGCTCATTTGAGTATGGAATCCAACAATTTTTACAACAATATCGCTATGCTCAAATATATTACAATCTTGGAACTTCTCCTTTAGGAACTCCTGGATGGTATCCAGCAGACAATTTACCATTAGTATATTCTTACATAAATAGTGATGTTTTTGATAACATGGATGATGCAAAGGCATCATCAAATAGATTACCTTTTGAAAGATCAATAGGAGGATCTTATACATGGGAAGAGACTCATATTGGTATTAATCAAGATAAATTACCGGTCGGTAGTTCTGTGCTCTTATCTTCCGATGTAAGCTCTATTGCAGGAAAAACTGCATTCCTTTGGAAGATAATCGAAAATGGTACTGTACTGGTAGAAACCACAGATCCTCAACTACTTTGGACTTTTGGCTACACCGGAGAATTCGACGTAGAGCTTACGATATTTGACACAAATGGAAATAATAAGACAATGAGAAAAAATTCTTTCTTGATTGTATATGCATCTGAGATGAATTCGTAACAAATATATATAAACTATGAAAGGATATAGAGTCAATGAAGTATTAATAAAAGGGAAAAAGTCTGAAAAACTAGCTGTGTTTGATTTAGATGATTGTTTGATCATTTCAAGCGCTCGCATCCAAGTAATCGACCCTGAAACGCATAAAGTCATCAAGACTTTGACTCCTGCTGAGTTTAACTATTTCAAACCTACCAGAAAAGTCAATCTGTCTTTTAAAGAATTTGAGGATTACGACATTCTCAAGAAATCTCATTTCATTCAAGAAGTCCTTCATAAGCTTCTTGATTACTACAAATCAGGAGTTCACGTATCAATCGTGACGGCTCGTTCAGATGCAAAAATGATCGGGAAATTTTTCCTAGAAAATGGTATTGCAATACATCCAGACTTGATATTTGCTATCAGTGATCCGACACTCCCTTTCAAGGGCAGTATCGCTGAAAAGAAAAAACAAGCTCTCCAGTCTTTGGTACAACAAGGTTATTCAAATTTCATCTTCTTTGATGACAACGAAGAAAATCTTATGCTTGCTAAAGAATTGGAAAAAGAAGAGGATGTAGTAGTCAAAACCGTAAAAGTATAGCCTATGATTTTAATGCAAATTGCAGAAGGATGGTTCAATGGGTTTTTAAAAGACCTCAACCTTCTCGACGAAAAAACCAAGAAATTGGGAGAATCGCGCATGTCTGTTTGTTTAAAATGTCCTATTAGAACCGGTGATCGATGTGATCGAAATAAAGCCGGATCGAACAAACATGGGATCCCATTTAATGGATGTGGATGTATAATCACCAAGAAAACTTTATGTATAGAATGTGTTTGCCCTGGCGGACATTGGTAAAAAACAAATATATGGCTAAGACTACATCGAAAACCCGAAGAACAAAGAATGAAGAAGATTTCGAAATGGAACCGCTGCAACAGCAACCCATTTTGTCAAGCATTAAAGTTAACTTAAAATGCAAAACAGAGAAACAAAAGACACTGTGCAAATTAATCGAGTCAAAAGATGTAACGATCGCTGCCGGTCCAGCAGGATGTTTAACAAAAAATGAAAAAATAAAAGTATATATGCTAAGAAATAAACCTTAGTTTTATGTATAAATCTGATAATTTAAAACAATACACAAAAGATTTACGCAATCTAATAAAGAATGATGACATAAATTTTATGTCTTTAAAAAAATATTTTACAAAATATGCAGAAGAATTGCATTTAAAAGTAACAGATGATCTTGTAAATAAAAGTTTATTTAATTTTGAAAAAAATAAATTAATAACACAAATTAATTACTTAAATATTTTACATTTTGGTTTTTCAACAAAGAAGAAATCATTGGATTTCTGGATATCTAGAGGATGGAGACCAGATGAAGTGGAAGAAAAAATAAAAAGCTTAAGTTCTTTCAGTTATTCTTATTTATTAAATAAAGGATATTCTAAAGAAGAAGCTAAAGAAATAATTAGTAACCGTGTCAAATCAAATCATGCCACAAAAAACCCAAATTTTGATACCAGAGTATATGGAAGATCAGTTGATTATTATAAAAAAAGAGTAAACAAAAAAACTGGGGTCTTTTATACCGAGGATGAAATTCATGACATAATAGTTAGATTGCAATCGAATGCTTCAAAGATAAGATGGAAAAAACATAAAGAAAATCCTACATATAAATCATTAAACACTAGAATAGAATACTACATAGAAAAAGGACTAAGTATAAAAGAAGCTGAAATTGCTTTAAAAGAAAGGCAGGCTACAAATAAGGTTTCATATTATATTTCTAAATTTGGTAAAGAAAAAGGACTAATTAAGTACAATGAAAGATTAAAGAATTATAGTAATAAAATAAAAGAAGATTGGAAAAAAAATCCTTATAAACGTTGGAATTCAGGAAAAAGATATTCAAATTCTTCTATATTATTTTTTGATTCTATATTAAATGAATTAAAAGATCTTAAAAATTTTGTAGTTTATTATAAAAATAATGAATTTTTTATAGTAAATGATTCTTCTATATTTTTTTATGACTTTTGTATTAAAGAATTAAAATTAATTATAGAATATAATGGATTAGCTTTTCATCCAAAAACTGAAAATCAAAATTGGAAATCTATATGGGGAAATTTTAGCGCAGCAGAAATTTATAAAAAAGATATGTACAAAAAAGATTTAGCTGAATCTAAAGGTTTTACTTTATTAACAATATTTGAAGATGAAGAAACAGAAAAAAAACAAACCATAATTAATGAAATATCTAAAAGAATTAGGGAGAGACACGATAATAGCTGATCTTCTTAACTATTATGAAGAAGATCAGCTATCAAATTATTCTGATGAGTATTTAGAAGAGTTTTTTTCTAACCACATTAATGCTAATGCAAAAGAATTAAAAATTTCTGAAATTTTTAATGTGCATGAAAAAATTCTAGTTAATTCTTTAGATGGATATGTATTAATTACTGATAAAGTAATAAAAGAGAACTTGGATTGTTTTACAGTAACATTAAAAAATGGTGCAAAAATTTCTTGTTCATATAATCATTTAGTAGAAACAAAAGATGGGTGGAAAAAAATAATTGATTTGACAAAAAAAGATTTAATATTAACATCTGACGGATTTATTTATTTTAAAAATAAAAGAAAACTTAAAAACCAAACAGTTTATGATTTCCAGGTAAATCATCCTAACCATAGATATTTAACAGCATCTGGAATTTCTAGTCATAATACTGGCAAAACTTATATTGCTTGCGCCGAAGCTTTAAGATTGCTAATTGCTCCAACATCTACTTTTAAAAAGATTGTGATCGTCAAATCGGTAACCGTATTGGAAGGAGAAGACATTGGTTACTTGAAAGGCAATATGAAAGAAAAAATGGAGCCTTTCATGAATTCTTTCATGGACAACTTTTACAAAATCATAGGTAAAGAAAATTCGGTGGCTCTTCTTGCATCCGAAATCATAGAAATTCTGCCGCTTGCGTACATAAGAGGAAGAAGCATCGACGAGGCAATCATCATTATCGATGAATCACAGAACATGCCAAAACACCACTTAAAGAGCACCGTCACTCGAATTGGAGAAAAATCAAAAATGATTTTTCTAGCAGACGAGGATCAAGTCGATTTAAAGAACAAAAAAGACAGTGGTTTGACTTGGTTTTTGGATGTGACAGCGGATCTTGATGAATTTGGAACTATGAGATTTACTAAAGATGATGTCGTCAGAAACCCGCTGATTTCCAAATTCTTGAAACACATCGAAGAAAAAGAGTCTACTCAGAATTCAATATAATTGATGTAGCTTTTTTGTTTGAACCAATCTGGTCCATAGCTAACGGTGATTTGTTCATCAGCCTCGATGTCACTGATAGCAACCACATGTGCCAACTTATTTTTTGTGTCGACGACAAATTGTGAATTGTTTTTATTGCTGTGATTGTATAAGCTCAGGTAGCCTAGCATAATCGCAGCAGTAGAGACACCTCTTTCATCTGTTCCCCACATAACAGCGTAACGATCAATGCCAATCTCGGAATCTTTGATCCCCTCTCCCATTGATACAAATATCGCTAGGTCGATCAGTCTTTTTGGGTACAAAAAGACGGGTGATGTTTCTATGCAATCACCCGCTTGTATTCTTTCTTTTGTAAAAACTCCCCATCCATCGATTTCGGGAATCCTCTTCAGAAATACTTTTTGACTAATTTGTGCTTCCATTGAATGTTACAAGTTTCGATGGAGTAGATACGATTTCTTCCGGAATTCCTGGAATCTTGTCTGCGTAAAAAGATGGAATCTTTCCACAGCTTTTGCAGATGATAACATCAGCTGGTATAATTTCTTCTCTTCCTGATGGACTGAGCAATGCTGATACCTTTTTGACCATCACACCGCTATCGAAAATTTTTCCCCCACAACTACATGCAACCCAGGGAAGAGAGTTGATGTCAAATGGCAAGCTTCTGCCTTGTTCGTTTGTCATATATTTTGTTTTGTTCTAAAGTATCTATCCTTCATCCGAAGTAAGTATATTTTTTATACGGTTTCTCGAAATAGTTTTCAATAGAACTAAAAAACTTTTTTGTATATAATCTCTAATTCAAATTGTTAATAACTTATCATACAAGTTTCAAAGAGATTGATTATATTTGTTATAACAAAATAAAAATAGAATATGTTTACAAAAAGCAATCTGTCAAAAATGCTGTTTCTGGATATAGAAACCTGTGGCAAGTACAAAAACTATGAAGACTTTTTAGCCGCAGATCCAGAAGGAGCTTCGATTTTTGCCGGTAAGTGTAAGAGATTAAATTTTGGAGATCCATCCGAAGGATACCTTGATAAGGTAGCACTTTTTCCTGAATTTGGAAAAATCGTTTGTCTTTCTTATGGAATATGGGCCGATGGAATCATCACAGTAAAAACAATTGAGGATGAGGATGAGGAAATTCTATTGAAAAAAGCAGCAAACTTGTTTAACAAAGCTGCAACAAAGAGTTTAGCTCCTACTGGCTGGAATATCAAAAACTTTGATATTCCTTGGATCGTTAGAAAAATGCTTATGCATGGAATAGCTGTTCCTTCTTCTATCGAAACTCACAACAAAAAACCTTGGGAAGTGTCGATCATAGACCTTAAAGAATGGTGGAAGAGCTTTTCTACACTCGATGTAACATTCGAAGAAGCTGCTTACAGCATGTCGATACCTTCGCCAAAAGATGAAATGCACGGTGGACAAGTACACGAAAACTATTGGTTCAAAGACAACAAAACCGGAATCTTTACGTACTGTGAAAAGGATGTGAAGACGATGATTCTTATGATTGAAAAAATATACTATACGTATAATGCAGGATCACTGGTTTAACCATAGTTATAATATAATGAACTCAAAAGACAAGCCTTTATTTAAGCATGCTTGTCTTTTGAGTTCATTTTCTATTTTATTTACTTTATAAGTCCAAGAAGATTTTACTTCATATACTTTATTTTCTGAAATGATAAAAAAATCAGGATAATATTTTCTAATCTTATTATCTTGTTCATATTCAATATATCCTATTTTTTTATTAATTTCTTTAACACTTGTTAAGATGTCATCTTCTTTATATTTTAACAATAAAGAATCTAATACTTTCCCTTCATATCCTTGTAAACGAGCAATTTTACCAGATGGCAAAATATAATCATAAAATAGTTTTGAATTATTTTTTTGAGATTCCATAACATCAGCAGTTTGCATTGGGTGTCCACCATATTTTTCTTTGAATGTTCTTTTAATTTTTTTATGTGTTTCAGGATTAGAAAATGCGCTTACAAATGTTCCATTATTAACTCTATATGTTGTGTAATTATTAACACCATATTTTAACATAATAGAAGTATTTAGATTTTCTTTTGTTTTGTCAGTTTGCATTGGGTGCCCACCATAGTTTTCTTGAAATGTTTTATTAGCAGCATTTTGTTTTTTATTTTTCCAAATTTCGCATTCTTTATTGCAACATAAATTATCGTAACCTAAAGTAAAACCGCGATATTTTTTATTTCTTCCACATAAGCATTTTGGAATTTTTATCATGTTATGATAATAAAGAAAAATATCCTCTTTAAGAATCCCTGATAATTGTGGAATTTCTTTAATTAATTGATCTTTATTATATTTACTGAGGTTTGACAATGCAATTGCTAAAAAATGTCCTCCTTTTAAAATTTCTTCTTTTAAATGTTTTTTAAGATTCTTCCCATTCCACATAAAAACTAAATTATTTTATAGTATATAATAATATTAACAGAACAAAAAATTACACAAATCATGCCGGAGCTAAGTGAGATTAAAATTATGTCTGACTTTATTAATCATGTAACTTCGATAGAAAAATTTTTTGAAAGGATTGAAAAGTCACCTGTATCAAAAGTGAAAACTCCACTTGAAGTATTCAATGGCGGTGTATTTACGATAGCAAATGCGCAATCACGAGGAAAAGAATTGATGCTGACTTTGGAAATGGTAGGCGGTGATTTGCATAATAGTATCCAACAAAAACTATTAGTAAGTTTAGGCATGAGTGGAAATTGGATTTACATGAGAAAAGAAAGCGCAAATCTCGAAAAAGTGCTGAAACACGCCCATTTAAGATTTGTGACGACTCACGGAAATTACTTGGTACTTCATGATGTCAGAAGATTTGCCAAGTGGAGATGGGACGACAATTGGAACAAAGGAAGAGGCCCTTGTCCATTGACAGAGTATGATAAATTTTGTGAAAATATAAAACTTCAATGGAAGAAGCACCGAGCTTTCAAAGTCCCACTCAATGAATTGCTGATGAACCAAACATTCTTTAACGGAGTTGGAAACTATATTAGAAGCGAATCCTTATATAGAACAAAAATAAATCCTTTTATTATAGCTAATATGTTAAATATAAAAGATTTAGACAATTTATTGTCTACCATACATATTTGCTTCAGAGATTCATATACGCTAGGTGGTGGACAACTTAGAGATTGGCATAATCCTTATGGCACAGAAGGAAAATCATTTAAAGAGTGGATAAAATGTTATGGATTAAGTACAATGAATAAAGTAAAAGATAATACAGGTAGAACTTTTTGGTATGATCCTATATGGCAAGAAGAATGTAAAAAACTATATTATTAAGTTTTTTACATACGGGGTGATGTATAAATAATAATAAACTTATGAAATATTATGTTTACTATCTTATAGACCCGTTTACAAATAAAGTATTTTATGTAGGTAAAGGTACAGGTAAAAGAATGTACATGCATGAAAAAAGTGCGTTAAACGGTTTTAAACCAAATAATAATACTGCATTATACAATAAAATAATTGATATTCACATAAATGACTCATTTGTAAAATATGAAAAAATATTTGAAACAAACGATGAAACAATTGCTTATCAAGTTGAAATGGACGAAATCTTTAAAATAGGCATTCAGAATCTAACTAATTTATCAACAACTAGAAATTATAAAGGTAATTCAGAATATGTAAAGATTGGTTTAAAACGTAGCAAAAAAAATTTAGAAAGACTAGAATTTATTAAAACAGAAGAATACCGTAATAAATGTAAAGAAAATAATACAGGTGATAAAAATCCGATGTTTAACATTAAATGGAATTCTTTACAAAGAAAAAATATAATAGAAGCAAATAAAAAACCAAAATCTGAATTACATAAAGAAAACATAAGCAAATCATTAAAAGGCAGAAATATTACAAAAGAACATCGAGACAATTTAAGCAGTTCTCTTAAGAATTCAATTATATTCCAAACAAAAATGAAAAGTGAAGAATATAGACATGCACAATCTATAAAATCACAAGGAGCAAACAACCCAAATGCAAAAACCTTTAAATTTATCTCTCCTGAAAATATAGAATATATAGTAACAGGATCATTTGTAAATTTTTGTCGTGATCATAAATTATCTTTATCCAATATGCGTAAAGTAAAAAACAAAGAATTAGATGAATATAAATCTTGGAAAGTTTTAGAAATTCTTTAAATTATATTCGTGCTGAAATTCTCTATCGTCTTGGGATTAACCCATTCACGATTGCAAATGAAATCAGCATCGATGATTTAAACAACTTACTTAATCTTTGTCATCTATGTTGCAGGGACTCGTATTCATTAGGAGGAGGACAGCTCAAAGACTGGCACAATCCCTATGGGACCGAAGGTAGGACTTTCAAAGACTGGATAAAATGTTACAGCGTTCCAGGAATGGAATCATTGACGGATAAGACTGGTAGAAGATTTTGGTACGATCCTAAATGGAAAGAGTAATACTATGATCCTAAATTATGTGGTTGATATATATAGAAAAAGTAAAACAAAAACTATGGCAACCATATCAGTAACACAGATTTTAGGGGGTGATAACATTGCAGGGTCAAGAGTCACAATCAACAGTAATTTTAACACAATTGTAAATGCAATTAATTCTCAAGGAACTTATTTAGACACATCTGCAACTCCAGGAGCAGCATTGAATGTAGGTTCTGCGTTAGTCAAAGCTTACACACGTCCTACAACCACACAAATCTTCACTTGCGAAGCGACAGGTTTATTTGGTGGAAATTTAACCGTAGGACAAGATACCGGGATAACTCGAGATTTAACTGTTGGAAGAAATACAATTCTTCACGGAACATTAACTATCGACGGATCAGGCGGAGGAACTGGTTCTTCTATACTATCATCAATTCCATTTTCACAAGATGCTGCAAACATCAATCCACAATTTTATTCTGGCGGAAGCATAAACTCTTTATCAATAGATCCAACTTCTTCGAGCTCGTTAAGTGGAACTGGGACTACAAAAACATTGGTAACAACTTCTTCTTTTAATAAAGTTAATACGATTCGTCTTAACTATTCTAATTACACCGGAGTTTCTCCATACAACTGTTCTACTATAAAGCTACCAAACGTGAGCGATGCAAACGTGGCTAATGGTCAAATATTAAATTTATTAATAGATGCCGTTTCATCTACGTCCGGAACAACAGGAACTTTTGGAATTGATACCTCGAATTGGCTTGGAGGGTATACACAAGCATTGTTTAATGGAACTAGCACAAATGCAACTAATCCAATATTATTTCAATCAATTATCACGGTATTTGCTGACAGCAATGGATGGAGAGTTTTAAATGTCTTTGGACATGATTGCAGTGTATACTAAAAATATTCAGTCTAATGATAGCACCATTAATTAAGCCTATTAGAGTGCAAGGTGGAACTTTCTACACGTTCTCATCAGCATCCGAAGATTTAGGGCTTTCTTTCAACGATTCACAGAGTAAGTTTAGATTTTCTAAATTTTCTCTTTTAAATATACCTAAAGTAGGAAATTCTACGATAGGAGAAAATCTATTGAATTTCTCAAATAGCCCGGGAGGATATAGTGAAATAGATGGATCAAAAACAGCTAACGATTATTTAGCAGAATCTTTCCAAAATTATTGTTTGAACTTAGAAACAATGGTGACTTCTTCACCTAGTTACGATTCAAACTATCCTTTATCCGTTAGTGAAAGAGTTTTTTTTAAGTGGTTAAAAGAAATTGGCGCAATACGTTTCAGACAAGCAAATATTGGAATTGAACAATCTTCCTCTTCTTATGGAACACGTTTTGTCGAAGAAGATGAATCAACTACATACACTAAAGTAATAAAATATGTAGGAGACATTAACATACTAAATACCGTAAGAAATAATAATAACGCATTTTCAGAAGTTTATGTGTATGTTCCAGTATCTCATGGAAATACTCCGGTTGTTCTTTTTAATACTATCAGTGATACTAATTATGCTCCTGATCAAGTCTATACAAATACTCCGTCTGATCCTCTTGACAACACACTTATCTATGGTAGAAATAATTCTACAATTCAACCAGCTGGACTGTCGATTCAAGCTTTCTTTGATAGCGACACGAACATTTTTGCTACATTAGATCCATTTGGTGCTGAAGGGTATGCGTATTCATATAATTTTACCACAAATTCTTGGATACAAGAAGGACAGCCAGGATTCAGTTGGTGGTACCCAGATCCAATTGAAAATTCATATTTTACGCAACCTTCAACATTTACAGATCCTTCAAATCTTACATTAAGAATAAGTAGCGTCAATAAAGAAGTAACTTTTGTCAGATCAAATCTTGATGGAATTACAACAGAATTCAATACTAGCGTGTATTCAGGAATGAATGCATCATCCATAACAAATTTTGGAACTTATAATGAAACACCAACTGCTCAATCATTTGATTTTAATGCAGTGCTTGTTTATTATGATCTATACAATCCAACAACCAGCGAATCAGAAGCTACTAATTTATTTGGGATTCTTTTTCTTGATAAAGTCGATCCATTACCTTCAGGTGGTGGAATGATTCCGGTATTGACAAAATACAAACCAAACTCTATCACAGGAGATAATGGCAACTCATTTGGATTCAGAATCAATCTTAAATTCGATGTGAATGCACAGGATACCTCCGTAGACACTTCTATAAATGATTATAATCCATATTCATTAGAATTGTACATGGACGCGTTAAATGCTATGGTCAATTCTTATGACTTAATGACACAGAATAATGGCGTGATAATTGATTTGCAAGAACAAATAAATGAACTAAGTTCTTTAATTTTGACGACCAGCAACACATCGGACATTACTGATAGACTAACAAATATAGAAAACACATTATCATCAAACGGAGCAATTTTTACAAATAACCAAAATTTGCTTAACCTTATTGAAAGAAATTATACAGAAATAACAAACATCTATAAGAATTACACTAGTGTTCAAATGTCTTATAACATAGATCTTTTGACGCAAGGAGATGGCATCAATCTTGATAAATCTAATGCTGGTTCGGTTACAGTTTCTTCATCGACTCAAATGTTTAACGTCGGTACAAATCCGATCATTTCAATTGCAGAAGATTTTACAGTCAATCCTTCAAGCTATTCTTATGTTCATAATTTAGTCAATTTCACAAATTATTTAAAAATAACCGATGGTGCTTATGCGGTTCCTTATAGTGTAGATAGGGATGTTGTAATCTATATCAATGATGCTAATATTTCTTGGAAAGCAGGACAAACAATGAGATTTTCCTTTAAATATGGTCTTAATCTTTCGACCACCAGCGGAAATTTTAATTTCATAGTATATACAGATGCAAAAGATAATCTGAACACTGGATTTCCTTATTCAGCTGAAGCCGCATACATAACATATGCAGATTTTGTAGCAAAAGGAAATTCTCCAATAATAGAAATCATATGTATTAATCCAGCTACGTATCAATTTGCATACGATATTCTCTAAAAACAAAACCACTAATGGCACAAACATCAAATAGTTTTGCTTCTGTACTAGCAGATTTTATACGATTGCAAAATAATTCAATCGAGCAATTACAGCAAGTATCCAATGCAGTTTCGAGCAATGCTGACACTGTTACCGTCACCCAAACAAATTCTGACGGAACCACATCAACATTTACGCTTCCATCATTTGGATGGATAAAGTCTAGCATTGATAGAATTGACACAACTCTTAGCACGATGTTAGGATTTGATGGTTCTGATGCTTATATCAGGCTTCCTGACGGAACTTTTAAGAAAATATATCAAGCATCAAATATAACAGATCCTACACCGGTAGGAAAGGTGACTCCTCCTTCTAAATTTATTGCACAGAACAACTGGTTTTTTGATTCATTATTATCACCTTCTCTCAAAGTTAGCATAGATGTATCAAAATATATTCAGCAGATCGAATCGTCGATCTATGTTAAAAAAATGATTCTTAACTTAGATACTGATGCAAAAGTACAATATTTTACCAATAATTTAGATGGAAATAATAACATTGATTATGTTACATTTTTAGTAGAACTTCAAAAGAGAGGAATCACTTATTTTGTGGATGAAGGTGTCCAACCTTTGCCTTTGTCAGTAGTTCGATATACCGGGGATTTTGTAGTAGTTAACACAAAAGACATCGTCACAAACAATACCGACGGATCTACATCGACAAAGCGCTGGTATTTACTAAACACATTAAAGTACAACGACAACCTTTCATTAAGCAAACAGACTTTGACTCTAAAAGTCGGAGATAATTTGCTAAAAGGTGAATCCATATATCAAATTCAACAAATTGACACTTCAACCAATCTTGTTAGAGTCAACAGATCCTCGGGGTATGATCCTTTTGTAATAGGAGAAAGTGTAGCATTTTACTCTGAAGTTTTTTCACCTAAAATAGTTAATGTAGGCATTGGATTTGGAGAATACGATGTCGTATTCTTTAAAACTATCAATAATCAAGAAAATTTAATCGCATCTCAGTATTCTCCAGGAGTTGCTTTTTATACCAATGATCTTACGATTGATCTTACAACAGGTCCAAAAAACTTACAAGATTTTTACAATCAAAACGTACAAGATTTTGGTAAAGTTCTTCTAGCTGGAACAAAAGATAATAAAATTCCTGCAGTGATGGGTGTTTTGCCTAACACTCCTGTTTTAAATTCTGACAATTTTCAGGTAGTAAGCATTAATGATCATAAGCTAAATCAAGCAGATATTGAAGCAATTCGTAAAAAACAAGCCGATAAAGTCAGACTTGAAAAGGAGATTGCTGAATTGCAAGTATCAATAGATGCAAAGAAAGAACAACTTTATACTACTAAATTTAACTCCGATACTGAAAGAAGAGCTGTAAAGAATCAATTAGATAGTTTAATTCGTCAAAAAGATTCTGATTCCTCTTTATATTCTTCAATTGTCAAAGATTTAGCAGTCACTGCTCAAAACCAACCTAGCGCTCTAGATGCTCCTATTTATAGAATAAGAGGTTTTTTTGCAATTCCTGATACAGTTAAAGATGATAATGGAAATGACCAAGCAATCGTACAATTTTACACATACTACCAATATGTAAGTCCAGATGGAAGCTCATCAAATGTAAAACAATTTGACTATCAAGATTCGAGTGGAGCTATCAAAAGAGGCACATTCAGTAATCTTAATGTATCTAAATCAGAAATTAGAAAGAAAGTATATGATCCTGTGCAAGGAAAGTATGTATGGGATTCCGAAGATATTCAAAATGCCGATGTTATTAATATCAATCAGATTGATATTCCAATTACAAATGGTGAGAGCGTAGAATTTTATGTAGTTGCAGTTTCAGAAGCTGGATGGCCTGATAATCCTTTGTTGTCTCTTCCTTCGAATACAATTTCAATAACATTTCCTGCAAATCTAGTAACAGCTGATGAAGCAACATTAGCGCTGACAGAAGCATCACAAGATATTGTTCGCGTCAATCTTGAAGATGATCTATCAGCAAAAGGATTAGACACACACCTTTCTTCTTCATTCAATGCAAACGAGCAATATTATGCTCATGGATCGGATGTTATTTCTTCAAATTTTTATAACTCTTCAGGAAATGTAATAAGTCTATATGACTTGTTGAATACAATGAAAACACAGATTACTGATCTTCAAAATCGTCTAAATAATGTAATAGGAGACATCAGTGTTTCTATAGTTGATGAAGATAAAAATACTAAAACTCCAATCAAAAATGGAGACATTGTTACATTATTTGCTGGATATTACAAAGATTCCACCGGTTTATTGCCGGCAGCTAACCGTCGCGGTGCGATCATTGCAAAAACTTATAAGATTTATTTGGAAAACAACGAAGCATCTCCTCTTCAAATGATAGCAAGAATACCTGGAGGTGTTGCTGAAGATCTTCCAATAAGTTCTTCAATGAATCCAACAATCAATGATCCTGATTATAACAATTATCGTAAGTATGACATTACTCCAATAGTCAATCCATCGATTAACACAAATGATACAAACAACTCTAATAAGATCAGTACTGCTTTCTATCAAAGTGGACAACTAAAAGGGCAGTTCTTATATTCAAGATATACTGATATTGGACTTGTGAACACTTTATATCAAGGAGTGACTGCCACAGATAGAGCAATTTTGCCATCAAGTTCTACCGGTTACGGCACACAGTCTTGGCTATGGAATTGGGTAGACACAAACGGAACGGTTGCAGCGGGAGCAGGACCTACAGGTGGAGGATATCAAAATGAATTTGCTATTCACGTTGATCATCCATTGATCAACCCAGCAGCAGGAACAACTGGTATAAGTTTAACAGGTTTACAAACTCCAACAATTTATATTGATCCATCTTCTGGTTATCCTTTATCACCTGAAGCTGTTAGTTCTTTTAGACACTCTTTTGGATTTAATAATCCAGGTGATAAAAATGTTCCGTCTAAACAATTAGAGTATTCTAAGAATTGGAGCGGAGTCACAATAGCGCCAGGAGCTACTTCATATTCACCAAACATAAGTGATTTACCAGATAAGTTTGGATTTATTGACAATGATAGATACTTAGTAGGATCAAATACTTGTGGAGCTTATTTATTCATTGGGCCAGTTTCTTATAATCAGTTGTTGGTAAATGGAGTAGATGCAAGAGCTACGGCCACAATTAATCCAGGAGATGCCAACGCAATAGTCATACCAATTATTTTTCAATATAGAATGACTGATTACTATGGTCCTTCAATTAATAGCGCTTCAACATCTGCTGGAGAAGGTATTCTCGGAGGCTATAATCCATCATTATCAGTCCCTCCTAAGAATCTTACATATGTAAGACAAATAGGAATTGATCTTTATCAACAAGACAAGCAGACATTTTCTTTTGATGTTCAAGTTTCAGCAACATATCAAAAAGATTCATTAGTTCAACTTTATCAAACAGGTCTGCCATCAACAGTTAAAGATGTCAAACAAGTTACATATGATAAGGCAACCATCAAACGTATATTTTCATAATGACTGGACCTAATTTTTATAATATTGATTTTGACCGAGAAATAGTTTTACAAGGTCAATCCACTACCTTTATCACCATATCTAGAAATGATTCTTACGGTGTAACCGGAGGACATGAAGATGTGTATGTGATGCTTTTTCCAAACACAAAAACATTTCGCTCTCACTATTCTGGAGTTGCTGATTCTTCGAGTTCTTATTCTGATGGAGTATCACAATATAATATTAAACTTTCAAATCCAGGAGGAGAAACAGTCAATCCTAATCAACTATCAATCAATAATCCTGGATTTGGTCCTTCGGGTTCTTATATCAAGAATTCGAATGATTTTGTGTTTGCAACAGACATTTCCATGATTGATAATCTTTTTGTAGATGATAAATATCCTCCTAGTTACATAGGACAGAACTTAGGATCTACAGGTAATATCATATCTCCAGCATTTACAGAAGTTACTGTGTCTTCAGCTGCAGGATCATCTTTTTCTGTCACAGGAACTTCAGGTTCTACAGCAACAGTACACATTGGAACTTGGGAATGGGAAAATCCAAATGATCAATGGAAGATCAATGGAAGATCTCTAAAAGATCTTGAATATATTGCATACACAACACCATACCCTCCGTCGAAAGAAAATGTAGCAAACTTTGTCAACATTTTCGATGGAACGACCCAAAGCTTTTTGACTGATAAGCTTCAAGGAACTGGATATGTTGGAAGACAGATTGGAGGATGGGGAGTCATTAAGTATGATCCTAATGTTCCTAATGCTTCCATAACAATTCGTATTGATTACGATGGCTCTGCTGATTCCCACATGAAATTAAATTTTGTAGTCTGGAAAGTAGATCAGAATGCTGCAGTTAAATCTTTTTCGTATGCTGCACCTTTATTGAATCAACAAGGTTTTACAGGTTTGAATAATTCTGTATCTTATATCAATTCTCCATACGGTGCAAAGTCTGGATCAATTGATCTAGGAATATCTCAATGGGTTGACTATCAAGAAACTCATTTTTTTGGATATACACAAGAACAAAATAAAACATCAAGAGAGACTTGGCAAAATCAATATAAATCAGAAATTAAGATATATGAAGATCTTTCTTCTTACGGATTGATAAAAACAAATCCAAAGATATCTGGGAATGTAAAAATAACACAAGATTCAAATGGTGACATTTGGTTAAATTCTATAGATGCAAATAATGAGCTTGCAGATTCTACATATAAAAAATTTGCAATAAGTTCAAAATCTACTTATGCGAAAGATTTATACACCTTTTTTAAGAATGGAAAAACTCCATCTTCAACCATATTTGATCTTTATCAAGCAGATTCTACATATGAAAATACAAAAAGAAATTTGTACGAACAATACGACAATTTCTATAATTATGGAGTAGAAAACCAAAAAAATCGCTATTATGACGAGGCTTTTTCTTTTTTTGCTCCAATTTGGCTAAGAAATATAGTTCCAGATTTTTTTATTATTTTTAGGTTAGATCACCCTGTATCAGTTGAAAGTTATAATGATCTCGCAACTAACCCAGAAAAATTTGCTGAATTTTTTACAGAAAGTAGGATCATTAAAACTTTTGATATAAGAAGCACCTCAAAACTTGGATCTTATATTAGAAACATTGTTAATGATCCTAGATTTAAAAATAGTCCACTAGATGTAAGTTTTGACCAAGATGTAGCGACAACTTGGTATGGAATTTCGTATGCAAATGGAACTATGTCAGGAAAGGGTGAATTCTTATATGATTACTGGTCACAAGATCGACCTATTATAGAACTTGAAGAATATATCACCGGTGGATTCGAAAGAAACGGAATCATAAGTACAAATTTATTAAATTTAGAATTTTTATTCAATGATGAAACTGCTACTCCTTATACAATCAATCGTTACTTTGGACTATATGTCACGGAAAACCAGCTTGCTAACTTTCAGATAGCTTCGGATGTAATTTCAAAAATCACATCACAAACGCCATATCCTCAAACTGGTGTAGATGCAGAACCATATAGCACAAAATCATTTACTCAATCAAATTCCAATGGGATTCAATTACCTGTTAATTATTATCATAACACTTCATCCGGTGTTAACAATACAAACATACCTGCATATCAAGGAGACGTTATTGGAAAATTTCCGTTGCCATCAATGGTGGATGATCCGCTAAGAATATTTTATGTAAAAGATCGTAATGATCTTTTTAAAAGAATAAAAAAAATGTCTGAAGTTGATTATGGGTATCCAGGAACAGCTGATTATAAAAGAGTAACTCAACTAAATTTGTTTGAGTACACAGATGACATTAGTAATTATGGTGGAGTCAATCAAATGACATCTCAAGCAACAGCTACACTTTTAGATGCTGGAAATGCTCAACTACGTTTACATTTATCCAGTGTAGGTACAGATACTGTTTTTGCTGATCAAGAAGTAATAGAAATTGCGGTTGATCAATTCAATCATGAAACACGCATTCATACATATTATCTTAGATTAACATATAATTCTCTATCTACTGTAAAATTTGAAGTTTTTAAAGATCAATATGTAGAAAAAATAGAGGCAGGCCAAGGATTTTTTATGCCTGGAGTAGGAGAAACTAGAAATCTCTCTGTCACTGATGCAACAAATTTTTCTGATGGCCAATACATATACATCACAAATGCTGGGCAATTTATAGTTAATCAAGTTGATTATGATGCATCAACTATTACAATAACCAATGCTTTTACGAATAAAAATGTCGTGGCAGGAACTATGGTTAATGATTATGAATTAATCGTAATAGGATTGCCTTCATATGAAATTGAATATGTATATTCTCCTACAAATGCAGATGTAACAATTGATCCTTTGATTACTATTACTATCACAGACACTCCTTCATCTTATGATTCAAGTGTATCTTATAAAATAGATGTCAAAGATACAGCAATCAATATTGTTAATCTTGTCAATACATCAAATACAATTGATGCAAGACTGTCTCCAGCTTATCCACAGTATCGTTGGAGAATGATTGCGAATAGCTCTGGATTGCGTCCAGGAGAGGCTTGGGATTATCCTGTTGAAGACATTGATGGTCATGATTGGGTGACGACATTCAGCAACACTGGATCTCCATCACAAGTAGCCCAAGCATTGGCTCTAGCCATAAATTCTTTTGATAATCGTCCGTGTGATGCAGTTTCTTATAATGAAATAGTGTATTTGAAATCAAAATTAAATGGAGAACTTGGAAACAGCATTGTCATAACTAGAAATATGATAGATGGAATCAGTAATATTTACAACTTAGGATTCTACGATCATAAAAATGTGAATGTTTCAGAAACTGCTAATGTTCTTAAGTTGGGTGGAAGCTCTTTTGTTACTAATCCAATTTCTACAAATTTCTTGGATCAAGTAGGAATTTGCGGAAACACATACACATATCTTAAATTTAAAAAATCAAGCCCTAATGAATTTGCTGATGGATATTATGCGCAAATTAGAATAGGTGTTGATCCAACATCGATACAAACTGCAAGAAATACCGGAACAGAAATTTTTAATACAGTAGTCCCGCCTGATAATATCTTTGTTAATGAAAATCTTCCATACTCTGTAGATATTAGCAATGTTGGATTTGACACATTCGTGGAATATGTAATCGAACAAAGTGTTGGTCCTCTTGCTGTTAAACAATATTTTGTAGGGGGATCAAATAGAAACCGTAATCGTGCTAAAATAGCTTTTGGCGATTCAGAAAGATATTATAGTGACCGTCGAATTAGATTGACTGGAGATATTACATTAGGTTCTGACATCATCAAAAATATAAATGTTGATAATATTTATATAGGTGCGACTGTTGTAGGATCCGGAATTCCTGAAAATACAATAGTCAATGCAATAAGTTTGATAAATGGATTTGTCTACATTAGCAATCTTTCTACAGCTACATTGACTAATAATTCTTTAGAAATTGGAGATCTAAACATCATTAATACAAATGTAATAAATAATCAATGGTTTCAAACACAAAAAGGTAGTTACTCTTCGATATATGGGTGGGATGTTCAAGGAAACTATGTGTATTCATTACCATATCTAGAAGAACCTGTGTATGATTCAAAAAATCAACTACAAGATTTTGTAGATCTTGGAGGGTATAGCGTAATTCAAGTAACAGACACAACACAAGAATTTTATCAATCAGCAGATAAAAGAATAGTTGCATATGATTTATATAGGCCCGCATTGGGAGTTTTTTCAATTTTTCCAATAAAAGAATTTGATGTTGATTTTATTTTTTCTGATTATTCGTACACTCCAATCATAGAATCTTTTAGATATTTCTTTAATGAAACAGTCACCATCGGACAAACTCTAGTGCTTCCAGTTAAAGAAAATTGGGTTGTCACATGTTCAGATGCTGGAAGATATGATATTTTATTTGAGACGTTTAACCCATTAACAAATTCTTGGGATTCTCTAACAACCATTGAGGCTGGGTATGACGGAACTTCAATTATGCTTAATACATACTATCCATTTTATGTATATGATGAATTTGAATCTCCTATTGATGATGAAGATTATAACAATGCAAATTATTATCATGAAACTCCTATCGGAAAAAAATATTCAATAGAAGGATCTGGACTAAGAAACTACATGTCTAAGATTATCACTTATCGTGATGAATTTGGAAACTTGACTGAGCAAGAGCCTGTATCTTTTAGGATAAGTTTTTCAATACCTATAAACACATCGGACGATGATGTATCGGAAAATGCTACATTTAATATAAAGAAAAATGATTATTCACAAGACAAAGATCTAGAAAAATTTCAAGGATTTCTTGGTTTGGAGGATATACAAACACAAGAAGACGTCGAAGCATTTAGAAGTCTTATAGAAAAGGGAGAATATATTGATGCTTTTTTATCACAGTTGTTAAAATCTGAATATGATAGGCTAAGAGAAAATTATAACAAGAGTTATGCAACTAAATCTCGAGTAGTTCCTTATATCAGTAAATGGGTTCAATTAGGCACAGATGCAAGAGACAATTATTATCGTTTGAATACTTCGAAGGCATTTGGAATTAGCAATCTATCTCCGGATAGCAGTGTAAATTTTGCTGAAGCTTCTTTGTTGACTAATGAATTTCCATACTTAGATACTGTTCCAAAAGATTACCCCGAAGAATCTTTAGAAGGCTCTAGATCGTATATGTTTGCCAAATTAAATGATATTGCTAATGCAAATACAATGAAAACTTGGTATGATTTGCTCACATCTGACACCTCTGATGATTGGTTTACTAAGTATTTTTCTGTGGGTTATCCTACAGAAATTAGTGGAGCTTCAAATCTTGTAACAAAATCTCGCGAAGAAAGATTCACGTTCTTTGTTTATAATAATGGATTAGAAAGATCACAGACATTATTTAGAGGAGCAAAAATACAAGTTATTGATCTCAACGATCAAATTAATCCACCGGTTGAAGTAAGTGCTTCTACAAAATATGATGGGTATAAATTTGCTTCAATTGCGCAAGTATTACCACACACTCCATTTACAAAAGAAAAACCTGTGAGCATCGAAATATGCAAAAACGATGTTTTCAAAACAATTTTGATGATTATCACGATTAAGATTCAAGATTATAGAATTCAATCAGGATTAAATGATTATCTATTCTTTTATGCTGTTAATGATCAGCTAAAAAATTATGGACAACAGCAAGTGATGACAAACATTAGCGGTCCGCTTGCTGTTGACAATACATTAACGCCAAATAAATTTGCGCCGTATAGTGATTTCAGCATAAGCTCATATACTGATTTAGCAAAAATGAGACCAAGACAAGGATTTCTTGGAGCAGGATATTTAGAATTAGGAGACACTTTACTAGGAGGTGTCGTAATTGAAAATGGTGAAAACCCGATTGCTTCTGGAAATAATTATACATTCAATTTAGTTTCAGTTGACCCTTCATTCAGCTTTTCAGTATTGGATGAAATTATTCCTACATTAGATAAATACAAAAATAAATTTAACTCATATTTTAATTCTTCAAATGTTGGATCTGGTGGAATAAACGTAGTGCCTACATCTTTTACTCAAGATGGGAATCTGTACAAGCTTCTAAATGTATTATCTTCGAACGATGAAACTTTTTATCAATTAATCAACAGACAAGATAGTCGTCTAACAATAGATAGATTCTTGCCTTCTCAAATATCATTTAATTCATCGCTAAATCCTATTGTTTCATCGTTGTTATCGGAAAAGCCACCGTTTAACATCTTATCTAATCAGTACTCTTTGACAAATAGTTCTTCATCTCATCCGAGTGAAAATAAATTATCTACGATTGAAACTTACAATATTAAAGGCGGAACTGATTCATATGCATACATAAAAAATATATTGACATATGCATCGATTTCTAATTATGTAAATGAGGGATCATCATTCATCGAATATTATAATGTTGTGAATGGCGTTAAGACTCCTGCATCAGATTATTCTTTACAATTCATTCAAGCTGATCAAATTATAAAATCAGGTGTTCTTGTATATGTAAACGATGAAGATAAACCTATTGAATACTTAGGAACTAACAACATAGGCTATAACATAGTAGATACTAATCAAAGTGAAGTCATATACCGTCACAGAGGATCTTATGAACCAAAGTCTAGAGATATTTTATCTTTCTGGGTTCGAGAAGATCAGGCAACAACCGAGCATTTTGAGAAAGATTTTTTACTATCAAATACACACTTTAATGATGCATCACCGCTATCTGGTCTCATTAAAAATTATGGCATAAATAAAGTATCCGATGCAGAAATACTAAAAATATCTAAAAGTTCTGCATACCCGAGTTTATACCCATTAATATCAGAAATTTCTATTGATGTAAAAGATAATTTTGTATTTGATAGCACATGGGATAAAGAATTTTATCGTAAATATTATGACATAAAAAATTGGAATGGAGTTGATGGAATAAATGAAATGAAAGAATTTAAGTCTTTCATGGGATCAAAAGCAATGAACATTCCTTACACTCAACAGCTAGAGACTTTTAATACTACCGAACTTACGTACACAATAATCCAGTCAGCGCAAGGAGTAGGAGTGCAACAATTGTCGTCAAAGACAACAGATTTTACCGATTCCAACGGTAACACCGTTCCAATTCTGTCAATCAACATAGATGTAAAAGCAAGACTTCTTAGACAAATGATCGAAGACATCTCATCTTCACAAAACTTTGATGAATTTTCTTGGTTACAGACCTTAGGAATACCGGAATTTAATTCACTATCATCAGCTGATATATTAAAAATGAAGACAGATTACTTAAATAAAAATATTCTTCAATTATATCAAATCTCTCAAGTAAACTTATACGCATATTCAAAAGAAGGATTACTTATAGTTGATTTATCTTTATCACAAGCACAAAAAATAGGCGAGGGGTACCGCATAGATAAGAATTGCAAAGTTACTACAGATTCATCAACATTTATGACAAACATCACAAAGAACATCGATACAAAAAAACCAAATGGATATGCAGTAGAGGTGGTACTTGTAAGAATTTAAGATCATATAATGTTTGGTTGATAAATATATAAAATAAGATAAAAAAACTAATAGGAATGCTCAATCTCCAACAAATACTTAACAGCGACAGTATATCAACACTTGTCGGTAAATTAAACACCAATTTCCAACAGTTAGCTTTGTCAGGAGGTGGACCGCAGGGCATACCAGGAGAACAAGGGATTCCTGGTCTTCCAGGGAGACAAGGACTTGTAGGTCCACAAGGCCCATTAGGTCCTACAGGGACTGTAGTTGGAATCATTCCATTTGGAACTACCGCTGGAGGAAGCACAGGTCCTACAGGAATTGCTGGACCTTGGAACACAAATTCTTATGTATATCTTACTCAAAGAATTGGTACTGGGACTAATTATGTAGGAGATATATGGATAGATCATTTCAATGATGGTTTTTGGAAATATATTGATTCTCCGGATGAATCATATACTGGAACAAACAGTCCATACAGCACATCTGGAACTGCTGGAGTTCCTCCATCTGGAGGATATTTTGGAGGTGAAGGATGGTATTTCTACCCTATGTCAGGAAATAGGAATGCGGTTACTGGTGATGTTTGGGTCAGTGATACTACAACATATCAATCTAAGCCTACTTATGAATACGGCCCATCCGGTACAACAAATCTCACGGTAAAAAACGGAAGATTTCTTAGTAAATATGGAACCATTTGGATTTCTTCTGGGAATGGAGTCAATGGCACAGATGGTATTTTAGAATCTCCATCTCTATATGAATGGGGTTATACTGGAATTGGTAGCGGAAGCCCCGCAAATCCAGGAAGATATAATAGCGGAATAGATCGTTTGTATTTTAAGGAAAGCGTAGATAGCTTACCTTATCTTTCAAATGTAACCGCACGAAGCTGGATCGATGCATCAGCAACTGGTGATGGACCCGCTTCTTCAAGCGTTGAATATCCGGTAATAGGTGGAGCTCAATTTTCTGGAAGAACTAATTGGGTTTCTCCATTATATGATCCGTCATTAGATCAATATACTCCTCTTAAATTTTATACAGAAAGACGTGATGAATTTATATCAGGATACAATTTCGGAACTTTAGGATTATATATGATTTCTAGCGAAGCAAATGCTGGATGGACATCCATAGATGATGAATCAATATATTTAAAATCCTTATTTGTATATTCAACTCGAGTAAGTCTATCCCCTGATGCTGCAAATGCAGAAAGCTTTACAGGATCGCTAAGCACAGAAAGCACAAAAAATCTTGGTGAAATGTTGTTTGATGTAAAAAGATTAATATCATCAAATCAATTTGTATGTTCAACTCCAGCTGATTTATACAGATCTTCTGATTATTCTTCTTTGCATGCTTACATAGAAAGCTTAGATACTTCAACTTCTTATACAGTAACACAAGGTTTTATAAGTGCAGTTAACGGAAAATCATTGACAAATCTTGATGCAAATAGTACAAACTTTTTAGATTATGGAACTGGTGATGGATCCTTAGGATCCATTGGAGCGACTGGCGCTGCCGCCAACGGAAATTATACCAGAAGTACCTGGTATGGATCCGCTTTTTACGCAAACCCAAGTAACTGGTCACAGTTATCAGATTCAAACAATCCAAGCTCTGATACTTCAACTAACCCTAATTATGCTGATAAAATGTATCGATTAGCTGGAATGAGAGAGCGAGGAAAAAAGACTTGGGATGTTAATAACAACACCCAATTTCTTAGTGAGCTTATTTTTTATACATCTAGAATCGATTATGGAAATTTGGGTTATACTGGAACTACTCAACTTGACGTCACAAATATAGATCCGACAATCAATCAACAGAGTAGCGTGCCTTCTTTGTACATATCTTCTTTTAGAAATATAGGTATTGGAACATTTGCAGCAGATGATTCAGGAGTATTTGAACCAAATGCTCGTCTACATGTAAGAGCTTTTATAGGTTCTGGTTATACAGGACCTGTTTATCATAGTGTACAAAATTCAACTGATCCTTTTGCTTCATATCCGAGCAAAATTTGGAAGACTGCTGCATTTGTAAGTGACATCGGAAATGTACCAGGAAACGGATCTGATGATGGATCAGATAATTACACAGATGTGTACCTGGGTGGAGTTATAATTCCTACAAATGAATATTCTAATCCGTTATCTCAGACTGGAACTAGTCTGACTACACAAGCAACCAATATGTTTGATGTTGCAATTCGTAGAGAAGGATGGACACCATACAGCTCAGGCAATGTAATTCCAATTCTTCGCTTAGGAGTATCACCTGCTGGTTATACAGGAAGCGCGATGATTGGTGTAACTGCTGAAAATATCCCAACTGAATTTCCATTTGCTTTGTCTCCGCTAAGTTACGGAGATGTCATCACTGATAACATAACTCCTGTAGGAGTAGGAATACATAATGTTTATCCAAGAGCGCGCTTCCATTTGTATGGAAAAAATTCAATAAATGAAGCAAAAGAAGGCGATCAGCCATTTACTCCAGGATCATCAACATTTTCTTCTATAAGCTTTCCTTATTATTCATCAGCATATTCATCAGCTACGCAAATTGTAGCAGATTATGTTGGTGATGGCTATCAATATCCTGTAGGAATATTTGAATATCCATACGAAGTTTTTGGACTATCAAATGGTACAACTTCTCAATCAGCTGTCGGTGGAAGCGGATCTTCAAACGCAGCAAACTTTCCAAGTAGAGAAAAAATTCAACCTACAAGAAATGTCACTCCTTGGACGTTTGCCGATAGAAATTTTGGATATCCAAGTTCAACCGGAGCTATAAATTCTTCTTATAAACACGGAAGCCTGGATAACTTATTCAAGGTATCACAATATTTAGGATTCAATCTGTTCAGAGATTTGCTAAATGTTGGAGATGACAAAGATGCGACTCGTTGGATGCTAGGTACCGACCAGTCAGATAATGG
>Ga0164296_1000450_pt1 | contig 49188 bp, 43 predicted proteins | sample GEODES057metaG_FD_113533 | JGI IMG/M metagenome (GOLD analysis project Ga0164296, IMG submission 113533) | Dystrophic lake water microbial communities from Trout Bog Lake, Wisconsin, USA - GEODES057 metaG | ecosystem: Environmental > Aquatic > Freshwater > Lake | place: USA: Trout Bog Lake...
ATTTATTCCTAATGAAACAAAAGTTTTTGTATTTGATATGGACTCAACCCTCATTAATATTGAGTGTATTGATGAAATAGCAAGGGAGTGTGGGAAGGTCTCTGAGGTAAGTAAGATTACTGAAGCTAGTATGAGAGGTGAAATAAAAAACTTTAATGAAAGTTTAATCGCTAGAGTCAAATTATTAAAAGGCGCATCTTCTGAAATACTAGAGAATGTCTATCAGAAAAGCTTACGCTTAAACCTTGGGGCGGAAAACCTCATTCAATTCGCACATCAACATGACATTAAAACATTATTAGTTTCTGGAGGATTTACTTTCTTCTCAGAAAGAGTTAAGCAAATGCTTGGTTTAGACGAAGCACATTCTAATACCTTAGAAATAATAGATGGCGTAATTACAGGTAATGTTTTAGGAAAAATAGTTGATGGAGACCAAAAGGCTTTTCTTGTTGAAGAGTTTTGTAAAAAACATCAAGTTTTAACAACTTCTGCTGTTGTATTCGGTGATGGATCAAATGATTTAAAAATGATGGAATTAGCTGGCTTATCACTAGGATTTAGACCAAAGCCAATTATTAAAGAAAAAGCCGACGGAACATTAAATTTCGTCGGCTTAGATGGTATTACAGAATTTTTAAGTTTTTATGCTTAGATTCTTTCAAAGATGGCTGCAATACCCTGCCCGCCACCAATACACATTGTAACTAAAGCATATTTTCCATTAGTTCTATGGAGCTCATAAATAGCCTTAGTAGCAATAACTGCACCTGAAGCACCAATTGGATGTCCAATTGAAATAGCGCCACCATTTGGATTTGTCTTAGACATATCTAATTCAAGTGCTTTTGCAACAGTCAAAGCTTGAGCTGCAAATGCTTCATTAGATTCAATCACATCCATCTGTGAAAGACTTAAACCAGCTTTGGCTAAAGCTAAACGTGTTGAGGGAATCGGGCCTTCACCCATAACATCATTAGGCACGCCAGCTACTGCATATGAAACTAAACGTGCGATTGGCTTTAGACCTGATTTTGCTGCTGCTTGAGCTGAAGCAAGAACAAAGAAAGATGCGCCATCATTAATGCTTGATGCGTTACCTGCTGTAACTGTACCGTTTTCTTTTAAGAAAACAGGCTTAAGTTTAGATAAGCTTTCTGCAGAAGTTTCAGCTTTAACGCCTTCATCAGTATCAACAACAACGTCGCCTTTTCTAGTTTTTACAGTAATTGGAACAATTTGCTCCTTAAAACGACCTTCTGCTATCGCAGCTGCAGCTTTTTGATGAGATAGAGCTGCAAATGCATCTTGTTCTTCTCTAGTAATGTTCCATTTTTTTGCTAAATTTTCAGCTGTAATGCCCATATGACCGACACCGAACGGATCAGTCAATGGTGAAACCATTAAGTCGATTAATTTAGTATCGCCCATTCTGGCACCAGAACGCATTGCTTGAGAGCCATAGAGTCCTCTAGACATCACTTCAACACCTCCACCAATTGCGTAATCGCAATCGCCAAGCATAATTTGCTGTGCTGAGGTTACGATACCTTGTAGTCCTGAACTACATAAACGATTCACAGCCATAGCTACAGAATCCATTGAAAGACCAGCTTGAATAGATGCTACACGGGCAACATATGGATATCTAATTTCAGTCGGAATACAGTTTCCAACCGTTACATAATTAATTAAAGCGGGGTCAACTTTTGATCTAAGAACAGCCTCTTTCATAACTGTTCCAGCTAAATCAGCTGGTTCAATTGAACTCAATGAACCATTAAAGCTACCCACAGCAGATCTCACGGCACTTAAAACTACGACATCTTGCATATATCCCCCTTAAGATAAATTTAACTTCAATATATATTACAAATCCTAATTTCTATAGTTTAAATCATCATATCGACACAATTAAGTCATGTCCTTTTGTATCTAGAACAGTTGCTTTAATAAACTCACCTGTACGATATCGTTTTGATGGGCGATCTGGTTTGTCAATATAGACTAATCCATCTATTTCTGGAGCATCAGCAAAAGTTCTTCCAATTCCACCATCTTTATGAACTGAGTCAACCAGGATGCGAATTCTTTTGCCAATATATCTTTTTAGTTTTTCAGTAGAAACTTGCTCAGCAATACGCATAAACTCGGCTCTACGTTCTTCACGAATTTCTTCATCAACAGGATTGGAAAGTTCATTTGCTTTAGCACCTTTTACAGGGGAATATGCAAAACACCCTACTCTATCTAATTGAGCAAGTTGAACAAAATTTAATAAGTCTTCGAATTCTTCTTTGCTTTCGCCAGGAAAGCCCGCAATAAAAGTACTTCTGATAATCAAATCAGGGCAAATTTCTCGCCACTGTTCAATTCTATGTAATGTTTTCTCTCCACCTGCTGGCCGCTTCATTCTTTTGAGTACATCTGGATGTGAGTGTTGTAAGGGGATATCAAGGTATGGAACTAATCCATTATTGTGTTCCGAAAAATCACTCATTAATGGAATAATTTCATCAACATGAGGATATGGATATACATAATGTAAACGAACCCAAGCATCGTTTTCTCTAGCTAGTTCTTTTAGTGCCTTTGCCAAATCAAAAAGTCTTGATTTTATTGGGCGACCATTCCAAAACCCAGTACGATACTGTATATCTACACCATACGCACTTGTATCTTGAGATACAACTAAAAGTTCTTTTACACCTGATTTGAAAAGCTTTTGTGCCTCAGATAATATTTCATCAATAGGCCGAGAAACAAGGTCTCCCCTCATACTTGGAATGATGCAAAACGTACAAGTATGATTACAACCCTCAGAAATCTTCAAATAAGCATAGTGTTTAGGGGTAAGCTTTACCCCAATTTCTGGAACCAAATGAACAAAAGGGTCATGTTCTACTGGCAAATGCTGATGGATCGCATCTAATACCTCATTAGTAGCATGTGGTCCAGTTACAGCAAGAACTTTGGGATGATGTTTAAGTACAGTATTTTGACCATCGTTTTCAGTGTTTGCACCTAAACAGCCAGTAACTATAACTCTTCCATTTTCTTTTAATGCTTCACCAATTGTTTCTAGACTTTCTTGTACCGCAGAGTCTATAAATCCACACGTATTAACCACAACGATTTCTGCATCATCGTATTTAGAGACAATTTCATATCCTTCTACACTTAATCTTGTAAGAATAAGCTCAGAATCAACCAATGCTTTAGGGCATCCTAAAGAAACAAATCCGACTTTTGACAATATATATCCTTAAGATTTAAATGGTTTGAATGGAAAACCAGGAATTATAGATGGAGATTTATTTTGAAAATTTTCCCAAAACTGGGATCCAACATTATTAAAAAACTGTAGTGGATTTAATAATTCTTGAGGAGGTCGATTATTAATAAAACTTCCCCATGCCTCTGGAGACGATAAGCTACCAATTTTTTGACAATGTGCAATATATTGATTCTGTAAATCAACAAATTGATTTAAGTTTTCTTCAAGAAAAGGAGACATCATTCCTTGCAATGAATTTCCATAAAATCGGATCATTTGCATAAGGATTTGCGTGGAAAACAATGGCTGTCCAGATGACTCTTCCTCTAATATTATTTGCATTAATATGCTGCGTGTGATTTCTTCACCAGTTTTAGCATCAAGAACCACAAATGGTTCTTGGGTCATAACTAAACCTTTGATATCAAACAAGGTAATGTAAGTACTATGCTTCGTATCATACAAACGTCTATTAGGATATTTCTTGATGATTCTATAACCATCAAAGGGGTTTGAATTAGATTGTTCACTTGCCGATTTAGCCGAAGAAGTAGCTTTTGAAATAGCTGACTTCTTCGGTAATGTTTTACGAACAGGTTTGGGATTGCTTGAATTCACCATAATCTATATTTAGAAACCTAATTAAACGTTATTGTTTCTATTGTAGTCCGATTATGTATGTAAACAATTAGCTCATATGTAGACCACCATTTAAAGAGAAGTCGGCACCAGTAGCAAATCCGCCATCTTCAGAAGCTAACCAAGCCACTATAGATGCGATTTCTTCAGGTGTTCCTAATCTTTTAACTGGGATTGTATCGATGATTTTATTTAGAACGTCTTCCCTAATAGCTTTCACCATATCAGTACCAATATACCCAGGAGACACAGTATTAATTGTGACCCCTTTAGTTGCAACTTCCTGAGCTAGAGCCATAGTAAACCCTCGTAATCCAGCTTTTGCTGTGGCGTAATTTGTTTGCCCAAATTGACCTTTTTGGCCGTTAACAGAAGAAATATTAATAACTCTACCCCAACCCTTCTCAACCATACCATCAATAACTTGTTTGGTAACGTTAAATAAGGAATTTAAGTTCGTATTAATAACAGCTTGCCAATCATCTGGGCTCATTTTTCTAAAAACAGTATCACGAGTAATACCCGCGTTATTGACAAGAACATCAACTGCACCAATTTCAGATTTGACTTTATTAAATGCTGTAACAGTACTAGTCCAATCACCTACATTACCCTCTGATGCAAAGAAATCGTAACCAAGAGCCTTTTGCTCACTTAACCAACGATCTTTTCTAGGTGAGTTTGGTCCACAACCAGCAATAACAGTAAAACCGTCTTTGTGTAATTTTTGGCAAATTGCAGTTCCGATTCCACCCATACCACCTGTAACATATGCTATTTTTTTACTCATCATTTCTCCTTAAATGTTTGCTTTAAACCTTGACAGCCTTCTCTTTAACGTAAGTTCCTGGAGCTGGCTCAATAACCTTATATTTATTACTACCTAATATTGATTTTGCTTTAATTTTTTTACCACTTTGAGTAGAAAGCCAATTTGAAAAATCTGGCCACCAACTTCCTTCAATAGATTTAGCCCCGTTATACCAATCTTGGGCATTTTTAGGAAGCTTATCTGAGACCCAATAATTTCTCTTTTTCTTTTGCGGTGGATTAATTACACCTGCTATATGACCTGACGCCCCCAACACAAAACGTTTGCTTCCATGCAAAATTTGAGTTGAGGTGTATGCTGATTTCCAAGGTACGATGTGATCTTCTCTTGATGCATAAATATATGAAGGACAACTAATTAGCGAGACATCTATTGGTGTGTCACACATTTTTAGGCAATTTGGCTTCTTTAAGTCGTTATTGAGATACATGTGTCGTAAATAGTACGCATACATAGGTCCAGGTAGATTCGTAGAGTCACCATTCCAAAATAACAAATCAAAGCTAGGTGGATTTTTTCCTAATAGATAATTAGAAACAACATAATTCCAGACTAAATCATTGGGTCTTAAAAAAGAGAATGTGTTAGCAAGCTCAACACCGCTCAGTAGCCCAAAATTATTGTTTTTCCCACCGATAGTATTTTCACGAAGTTCTACCATTGATTCATCAATAAAAACATCCAAAATACCAGTGTCTGAAAAGTCTATAAACGAAGTTAGCAAAGTAACACTATTAATAACATCAACTTTTCTTGCTGCTAAAACTGCTAAGGCACAAGAAACTAAAGTTCCACCAACACAAAAACCTAAGATATTGATCTTGGATTGTCCAGAATTTTCTACACAGACTCTAATAGCTTCAATCACACCAACGCCGACATAGTCATCCCAAGTAATTTTGGTCATCTCTAGATCTGGGTTTTTCCATGAAACCATGTATACAGTAAAGCCCTCAGCAAGAAGGTATTGCACAAATGATGTTTGAGGTTGAAGGTCTAAAATATAGAATTTATTAATGCAAGGAGGCACCATCAAAAATGGTCTTTCATGCACTGTTGGAGTTGTAGGTTTATATTGAATTAACTGAAACAAAGAGTTTTGATAAATTACAGATCCTTCTGTAGTTGCTATGTTTTTACCTATTTCAAAAGCATTTGAGTCTGCTTGTGAAATTTTTCCAACTTGCAAATCTGATAGCAAATTTTTTAATCCGTTTGTGAATGATTGTCCATTAGATTGAATCAATTCTTGAATTGCTTCCGGATTAGTAGCTAAAAAATTAGTTGGTGCCATAGTGGAAACTAATTGTTCCGTACCAAATACAATTTTTTGTTTAGTTTTAGGATCGGTCTCTACAGCTTCAGCCAAAGAAATTAGATGTTTAGCATTAATTAAATAGGTTTGATACATAAAAGAGGACCAACCTTCATGCCATAGCTGAGATTGAAAGCGAGGGTCTTCTAGTGGTTTTTCTAATTTACCTGATAAAAGTTGAAAAACAGCTGTTGAGTATTCTTTTTCAATTTCAGTTAATTTTTCGGGCGGGATCAGTACCATATCCACTGGAGAAAGCTTCGGAGCTGATATTCCTCCAAAATTCATAAAGCTATTATTGTTCAAAAAAAACCCCGTCAATTAAATATATAAACTGTAAGATACCAATTTATTCTTAAAGTTCAAATTTGGTTATAAGCGCAAACCCTATATTATGTATATTTTACAGATCTTCTTTCCATATAAAACTACCAAATCTTCCGGACTGCTTATCTCGTCTATGGGAGAAAAATAAGTTCTTATTTTCATAACAACATATTTCTTCAGTGAAAATTTGTTCTATCCCTAAGCCTGATAAAACATTTCTTGCAATCTGAAAAAGATTTGCGAAATATTTTCCTTGATTTTGCCCATTAACAAAACATTGATTCATTTGGTTTTGTGACAATTTATTTACGAATGATTGGTAAACATCAACTCCAACCTCAAAATGCTTTGGTCCAATAGAAGGTCCAATGTATACCTTAATTTTAGAAAGGTATAAATTTGCTTGATCTGCTCCTTTACCCAACAACATTTGTTTTATTGTTTGTTGAATCACTTCATTGGACAAACCTCTCCAACCAGCATGGCAAGCAGCAATAAAATCACCATCCTCATCACAAAATAAAAGTGGCATACAATCCGCTGTCATAATTGCCAAGACATCATCTTTACAAGTTACAGCGCCATCAGCTTCAATATTAGAAATAGATGGGGTCCAAATATTACAACCATGAACTTGGTTTAACCAAAGCGGATCATTGGGTAGCACTTGCCTAATTAATTTTCTGTTCTCAAGAACATGTTCAATACTGTCGCCCACATGTGTACCGAGGTTTAGTGAATTATAGGGAGAATCACTAACCCCAGATATTCTTGTAGAAATGAATGCGTGTATATGTTTTGGAACAACCCAATTAGGTACCAAAACTTCTAAGCCATTCTCTAAACGCTTTATATTCATAAAAGAAATTCTGTTTGCCAAACTTCTGAAGGTATATTAAGAAAACTTAGTGTTTCAATGAAATTAATTGGAGGTTCACATTGAAACTGAACAGATTCATTCGTTGTTGGGTGAACAAGACCTAAATTTCCAGCATGGAGGAATTGACCAGGAAAATAAATTTTATGATTATTTAAATCCCCTATCAATTCTGCCGAAATTTGATTTGGGATTTTATTTTTATAAATTGGATCGTTTACTAGTGCATGACCAATAGATTCAAGATGAACTCTAATTTGATGAGTTCTACCTGTTTCCAATACACAAGTAACGAGGGAGATAAATTTTTCATGATAAGTGACTTGGTGTAAGGTCTTTACATTCGTTATCGCTTCTTTGCCATGATTACTTCTTACGCTCATTTTTAATCTGTCTTTAGGATCCCTACCAATTGCTCCATGAATAACTTTTTGAATAGGTGTTTTACCCCATGCCAAAGCTAGATACTTACGATGCATAGACCTATTTTGGAGTTGTTGAACTAAAGCATGTTGTGCTTGAATATTTTTTGCAATCACTAGTAAACCGGAAGTATCTTTATCAAGTCGATGAACAATGCCTGCTCTAGGAACTAATGAACATTCAGGAAAGTGATAAAGAACTGCATTTAATAGAGTTCCTGACCAATTTCCCGCTCCTGGGTGAACTACCATACCGAAGGGTTTGTTGATAACAGCTATATCTGAATCGCTATAAATTACATCAAGGGGTATGTTTTCTGCTTGATATGCACCATTTTGAGGATCTGAAGGAATATAAATCTTCAAATGCTCCATCCCAGATGCATTACATTTGGGATCAATAGCAATGCCATTATTGTGGACTAAACCCGCCTCCAACCAGTTTTGGATTTTACTTCTAGAGTAAGAAGTTAATAGTCTTGCAATGGCTTTGTCTATCCTCTCCCCTCTAAATTCAGGAGTTATTTCTAATTCAATAACTTCTCCTTCGGAGACTTCTTCCCCTACATGTTCATCATCGATATAATCAGAGTATTCCATTTCATTCATAATTATAGGTGTCTTGGCTTTTTAACCCTTCTTTTAATTTCAAGAGATTCAATTGTTAATAAATATTTATCGTTTTAATCGTATAACTTCTCTAACCCTTACTGTGATTATGATGGTTATCGTATTACTTTTAACTGCTTGTGCAGGAAAAGATTATGATGAAACTACTAGCTGGTCTCAAAGTAAACTTTTAGGAGAAGCAAATTCTGCTCTAAGTGATAATGATTACCCCAATTGTGTTAAATATTTTGAAAAATTAGAAGCAAGATACCCATTTGGACCTGTAGCAGAGCAAGCCCAAATTAATTCGGCTTACTGCAATTGGAAAAGAAATGAACAAGAATTAGCACTTGCCTCTGTTAATCGTTTTATTCAACTACACCCCGGTCATCCAAACATTGATTACGCATATTACTTAAAAGGCCTTATTACTTTTAATGATAATTTAGGATTTTTAGCCAAGTTTTCAGGACAAGACTTGAGTGAAAGGGATCCTAAAGCATCCAAAGATGCATATGAGGCGTTCAAAACTTTAACAACTAATTTCCCTGATAGTAAATATACACCAGACGCCTTAGATCGTATGCGCTATATAGTTAACTCTTTAGCTGAGAGTGATGTTAATGCTGCACGTTACTATTACAGAAGAGGCGCTTATGTTGCGGCTATCAATCGAGCACAAACCACTTTAAAAGATTACGACCGTGCACCAGCAATTGAAGAGGCACTGTATCTGATGGTTAAGTCTTACGATGCACTGGGCATGAAAGATTTAAGTGCAGATACTATGCGAGTTTTTAATGCAAATTTCCCCAATAGTGAAATTTTTAAAACTGGTAAAAGACAAGCAGTTACAGCTCAGAAGGCAAATTGGTGGCAATTCTGGAATACTACCAACTAGAGAATCTGTTTTTCAACTCTAGGAGCAATAGCACACATTAGTTCATAGCCCACAGTTTGAGCTTTCTGGGCGACATTATCTATTGGTAAATTCTCTCCCCAGAGCTCTACGGGCGACCCTACTTTCGCATGATGAAGATTCGTAATATCAATAGTGATCATATCCATTGACACTCTTCCTATTATCGGTACTATTTGACCATCTGCGATGTCTTCTTGTTTACCCACCCATACAGGTGTGCCATTAGGAGCATGGCGAGGATATCCATCAGCATAACCACATGCTATTACAGCAACCTTTGTATTGGTCTTGGCAGTAAATTGACTTCCATAACCAATAGACTCACCAGCATATATTTCCTGTATGGCAATAATCTTAGTTCTTAGATTCATACCAGCTTTAAGACCAAGGTGTTCAATATCCTTATAAATACCTGATGGTGATGCGCCATAAAGCATAATCCCTGGCCTTGTAATATCTGCATGTGCAAAGGAATGTTGAATGATTGCTGCTGAATTAGCAGCACTCATTGAGCCTTCCATTATTTGAGTAGCTTTAGTAAAAATTTCCCATTGAGACTCAACACTAGGTTTAGTTGTTATGTGGTCTGCATTTGCAAAGTGCGTCATATGGTTAACTTCAAATCCAAGACTTTTTAATATTTCATAGCTAACACCATACTGGGCTGATTTAAAACCAAGGCGGTTCATACCTGAGTTTAACTTCAGCCATATTGAACAAGATTTAGCAAAATTCTCAATTTCTGAACTTGACTTTGATTGCAGAAATTGTATTAGCCATGTTATTTGCTCCTCTTGATGAATGACAAAATCACAAGAAAGATCCATTACATCAATAAAATCTGATTCTGAAAAAACACCTTCCAGTAGAAGTATTTTTGCTGTCCAGCCAAGTTTTCTTGCCAAAGCAGCATCTTCAATATCTAAAAGTGCAATTCCTTCACTTTCAGAAAAGGCTTTAAGAGCAGACTCTAGACCATGACCGTAGGCATTTGCCTTAACAACTGCCCAGGTTGGTAATAAATTAGTTAATTTTTTAACCACTTTAAGGTTGTGACTTAAATTGTGTGTCAAAATCGTTGCATTAATTGGTCGATGCTTCATATTTTTAAAAAAAAGAAATTATTTAATGTTTACCTTATCATTGTACGAATGAAACCAGGTTTTTATTCAATTATGGCTGCGCAGTTTTTTTCCTCGCTTGCCGACAATGCTCTTCTTATTGCAGCTATATCTCTATTAGTTCAAATCCAGTCACCAGAATGGATGACACCTCTACTCAAACTATTTTTCGTATTATCCTATGTTTTGTTAGCCGCGTATGTGGGTGCATTTGCAGACTCTCGTCCAAAAGGCCGTGTAATGTTTCTTACCAACTCAATTAAAGTTGTTGGTTGTTTAACAATGCTGGTTGGACTTCACCCCTTATTTGCATACGCTATTGTTGGATTTGGTGCAGCAGCTTATTCACCAGCAAAATATGGTATTTTGACTGAACTACTACCTCCAGAAAAATTAGTGGCAGCAAATGGATGGATAGAAGGTTTAACAGTTTGCTCCATCATTCTGGGCACTGTCCTTGGTGGGCTTTTAATAAGTCCCAAAATAGCTCAAACTCTCCTTCTTCTAGATCTGCCACTTGTTGATACCCATATTGATACTCCTCCAGAGGCAGCAATAAGCATTATTGTTGGGTTTTATTTAATTGCAGCACTTATTAACTTAAGAATCCCTGAAACAGGAGTTGTTTATGGAGTAACATCTAAAAATCCAATAACTCTTATAAAAGACTTTTCACACAATTTTATGACCTTGTGGAATGATCGTCTTGGTCAGATTTCTTTAGCTGTTACTACCCTTTTTTGGGGTATCGGTGCTACCTTACAATTCATCATTTTAAAGTGGGCTGAATCAACATTGGACATGGATTTATCACAAGGTGCTATCTTGCAAGCAATTGTTGCTTTTGGGGTCGCTGGTGGAGCTATGTGGGCTGCGGCAAGAGTTCCTCTTAAAAATTCTTTGGTTGTTCTTAAATATGGCGTAATTATGGGTTTTTTAGTTATCACCCTAGCTGCATTTCAAAAAGAACAATTCGCCGATGTTGTATTGAATTTTGGATTTATGAAGATTGACGCATATCTCGTATTTACCTATATCTTCTTAATTACTATTGGCTGGATGTCAGGTTACTTCGTGGTTCCAATGAATGCCTTATTGCAACATAGAGGTCATGTACTTTTATCGGCTGGACACTCTATTGCGATTCAAAATTTTAATGAAAACTTATCAGTTCTTTTTATGCTGGGCATATACGCACTACTTATCTCCTTAAATCTTCCGGTGCAGGTCGTAATATTATTATTTGGTTGTTTTGTAATTGTTACGATGGCACTCGTAATCTATAGGCATCAATGTAATCAAAAGGAATACGATTCTTTATACATGATTGGTGAAGAAAAGCATTAAATTCCGTCAGACATAGTATCCAAATAAATATTTCTAGCAAAAATTAAGTCATTCCAAAGTTGCATTTTTTTTGGCGTTGCATTAAATAATTGCTTCAATGAGTGAGTAACAATTACTGGTATTTCTTGCTCATTACAATTACTTGTTTCAAAAATAATTTCTCTTAAATTTTCCACCGGATTTACTTCACCAGAGAAATAGCCACCTGAGTTATCACCCATACAAATCAATAATTGACCTTGAATTAACTTAGTATTTTTAATGCTGTTGTTAAAGGGTAAAACTTGAATTTTTACACCAAAATTACGAATCACTGACTCTATATGTTTCAATAAATTAGTACTACTACCATCATCATCGTAAACAATCGACCAAACAGGAATGTCGCTGATAAATTGTTCCGTCATTGTTTGTTCCATTTCTGTATCATTTTTCTGATTGGTGATTTTAGGAGGAGCTTTATCGTTCACTAACCATGAGCTAATACCCATTTCTTTCAAAAATACTGCTTTATTGATTATCATCAAATAAGTACCTTTTCCATTACAAGAGCATCCTCTCTTGAATTATCACCTTGAAGACCAGCAGGGTAATAGTTTTTTCTTGCCCCAATTAATTGATAGCCTATTTTTTCATATAAATAAATTGCAGGTAAATTACTTCTCCTTACCTCTAACAAAATTCTATGATACCCCTTAGATAAACCTGTTTCTTCAATTGCAAATAATGTTCTAGATGCAATATTTTCTCGGCGATACTCAGGACATATCGTAATATTTAACAAATGTAATTCTTCAACTCCAGGCAAGACTATACAGTGACCAAGAATGTTTCTTTCAGCCGAAATATCAACCAACACATAATTCCAATAGGCGTTATCGATACAATCTTTAAAGTTTTTTTCACTCCAAGGAAATTGATGCGATCTTTTTTCTGCATCGATAACTTTATCTAAATCTTTTAGACTTAATATTTCAAATCGAAAGTCTGTCATCCCTCTCCTTGATCATCCTTCTTTGTTAACAATGCTCTTTGAGCAATCGATAAAGCAACTTGGTCTCGCACATATAATGGGAAGCAATCTTTAGGTAAGAATCCATTAAAAGTTGGATTTTGAGCAGCGCAATATGCAATACCCAAAGCATTTGGTGTAGCCATATAGATATTATTCGTTTCTATTATGGAACTATTTTGCAACAAAGATTGCATTTCAAATGTTAAATAAGCATCCGATAAATTTAAAATGATATCTTTAATATTTAATAATTGAATGTCTCCATTACGCCTCACAGTTTTATCACTCTGAAGACTATAAGACCCATAATATGCCTGCTCCATACGAGCATCCATTAAAAGGTGAATCAGTTTTTGCGGCGAGATCTCATTTTTTACAATGTATAAATGGTTCGCTAACATTCCATCTAAACTAGATACTGGCACTAAAGGAATTTTCCTTGCAAAAGCCAATCCCTGAGCAACTCCAATACCTAGTCTTATTCCAGTAAATGATCCTGGACCAATGGAAACTGCTATGGCTTCTATATCACTCCACTTTACTGAACTTTCTGACATTAAATCATTAATCCAAGGAAGGATAAATTGACTCGCCTTGTTATCAATCTTTTCATGCCTTGAAAAGTAATGTTCTTCTGAAAAATAAATAGCCACCGAACACCAATGTGTAGATGTTTCGATGGCTAGTATTGGCATTCTTTCAATACCAATCAATGCAGGCTTTAGATTTCTTCGTAAAGAGGTAATGTTAGGAACTCTTCAAAATTTTCACCAGTAGACATTTGGTCAAAAATTTCAGCGGCGCGATTCCAGTGTCCGACAGCACCAGAATTGCTAACCTTTACAAGCTCTTCTTTAATAAATCCCTTTACCATATCCGCAGTCACTTTGCGTCCGTCATCCAAAACACCCTTTGGAGATCTAATCCACTGCCATACTTGTGATCTACTGATTTCAGCAGTTGCAGCATCTTCCATTAAATTATGAATTGGAACACAACCATTACCGGCTAACCAAGCACCTAAGTAATGAATACCAACGTTAATATTCATTCTTAAGCCAGCTTCTGTAATAGGAGTTTCTGGTTGGAAATTCAACAAATCTGATCCTTTAACAGAAACTTCAGGCTTTTGCTTTTCAAATTGGTTTAATTTATCACCAAGGACCTTTTTAAACTCAATCATAGCTGGCTCTACAAGCCCAGGGTGTGCAACCCAACCACCATCGTAACCATCTTCAGCATCACGCCTTTTATCAGCAATGATACCTGCCATAGCAATGGCATTCTTTTCGGGATCATTTTTGATAGGAATCAAGGCACTCATACCACCGATTGCTGGAGCTCCACGATGATGACAAGTTTTCAAAAGTAATAATGCATAGGCTCTCATAAATGGAGCAGTCATCGTTACCTTTGCACGATCTGCTAAACAGAAATTCTTGTCGACCTTGAATTTTTTAATGCATGAAAAAATATAATCCCAACGTCCAGCATTTAATCCAGCGCTATGCTCTCTTAATTCATAGAGAATTTCATCCATTTCGAATGCAGCTAATATAGTTTCAATGAGAACAGTTGCTTTAATTGTCCCTTGTGGCAAGCCCAATTCATTTTGTGCCATTACAAAAATATCATTCCATAAGCGGGCTTCATGATGGCTTTCCATTTTAGGAAGATAAAAATATGGGCCAGCGCCACGTGCTAGCAGTTCTTTAGCGTTGTGGAATAGAAATAAGGCAAAATCAAAAATACCACCAGAAATTCTCTTACCATCTATCGTTACATGCTTTTCTTCTAAGTGCCACCCTCTTGGGCGAACTTGTAAAACCGCCACTTTTTCATTAAGTGTATAAGTTTTACCATTTTGCTCAAATCTTAATTCTTTTTTAATTGCACTTCTAAGGTTAATTTGACCCTGAATTTGGTTATTCCAATTTGGACTGTTTGAGTCTTCAAAATCAGTCATGTAAGAATCTGCGCCAGAGTTATATGCATTAATAACCATTTTGGCATCAACTGGACCGGTTATTTCTACTCTACGGCAATATAAAGCCTCAGGAATAGGTGCAATTTTCCAATCACCCTCACGAATCGCTTTCGTTTCTGGAAGGAAGTCTGGTAACTCACCAGCATCTAAACGTTTTGTTCTTTCAACTCGAACTTGGAGCAACTCTTGGCGACGAGATTCAAATGCCCTATGAAGCTTTGCTACAAACGCTAAAGCTTCTGGGGTTAAAACAGTTGCAAATTCTGGGGTAATTTCGGCATGAATTTCCATACCTTGTGGCAAATTAGACATTCTTTCTCCTAGGAATCAATTAAATGTAATCCCTAATTATGCCAAAAACTAGTCGCGAATGATAAATTTGAAGTAATTATTCTAAATATTCGCCTGATCAATAACGTCTTGAGGTGCTTGAACTAGTTCAATAAGTACTCCAAATCCTGATATTGGAAACTCATCATTACTTTTTGGATGAATAAAAATAATATTGTGCCCATCACCACCCTTTCTGATGCCGCCAGGTGCAAAACGCACACCGTTGGCGCTCAACCATTCAACAGCTTTAGGAAGATCATCAATCCATAAGCCTATATGATTCAAAGGGGTCTGATGAACAGCTGGTTTTTTTTCCAAGTCTAAAGGTTGCATCAAATCAAACTCGATGGGATGGTGACCTCCACCAACAGTAAAAATATCCTCATCTACATTTTCTTTCTCAGAAATAAATGTACTTTTATAAGAAAACCCAAGCATATCCTGCCATAATTTTTTTATTTCGTTTTTGTCGCTTGCGCCAATAGCAATTTGTTGTAAGCCTAAAACTTTAAATGGTCTTTGCATAAAATTAGTCCTTATTAAAACGTAAAATAATTTGATCTACAGACAGACTCTCTCCTTTAGATGCCAATATTTGAGAAACTACACCCTCGTGTTGAGCCAATAAAACATTTTCCATTTTCATAGCTTCAATAACTGCTAGTTTCTGACCTACTTGAACTTTTTGACCAACTTCTACGGAAATTTCTGTCAACAAACCTGGCATCGGCGACAAAAGATATTGAGACATATCTGGTGGTGCTTTGAAAGGCATCAGTTTTTGTAACTGTGCTTTACTTCGGGACATGACTATAGCCTTAAATGTAATTCCATTAAGCAGTAATTCATAAAAAATTGATTTTCTTTGAACTTGAAGAATAGTTAATTCTTTATTCACTAAACCTTCAAAAATATCTGAACCTGGATTCCAATTAGATGAAATGTTAAATTCTTTTCCATTAACAATAACTTGATCGCCTTTGTCATCACAAGTGATATTGATATCAATAAATTCTTGCTGACCATGTTCACCAACGACTATGGTTAATTCGGAAGGAATTTGTGAAGTATGCCCTTCTAATTGTCCAGAAATATTACTAGATCTTCTTACATATTGAAGGTGTACTGAAGCAACAATAGCACAAAGTAATTCTTTAGTTTGATCATCAAGTGATGCTCCTGAAAATCCATTTGGGAAATGTTTTGCTATAAAGCCAGTATTGATTTTGCCTTCATGAAAATCAGGATGTTGCATGAGAGTAGATTGAAATGGGATATTTGAATCTATTCCTCTAATAACAAATTGATTTAAAGCCTTTTGCATTTTCGCAATTGCATCATCACGATTTTTTCCATGCGTAATTAATTTAGCAATCATGGAGTCATAAAACATTGGAATTTCACCACCTTCATATACTCCTGTATCAACCCGAATACCATCTGATTCTTTGGGTGGTTGATATTTTACGAGTCGTCCTGTAGATGGTAAAAATTGACGATATGGATCTTCAGCATTAATACGGCATTCAATTGCCCAACCATTTCTCTTGATATCTTTTTGTTCAAAAGTAAGCTTTTCACCAGCAGCAACGCGGATCATTTGCTCAACTAAATCAAGGCCAGTTATTGATTCAGTTACAGGATGCTCAACCTGTAGACGCGTATTCATTTCCAAGAAATAAAATGATTGATCTTTACCTACTACAAATTCAACGGTTCCTGCGGACTGATATTGAACAGCCTTGGCAAGGGCAACAGCCTGCTCGCCCATTGCTACTCTTGTTTGTTCACTAATAAAAGCCGATGGAGCTTCTTCAATAACTTTTTGATGGCGTCTTTGTATGGAGCACTCACGTTCCCATAAATAAACAGTATTTCCAAAACTGTCAGCTAGGATCTGAATTTCAATGTGTCTTGGTTCTTCTACAAATTTTTCAATAAATACACGATCATCACCAAAGGAATTTCTTGCTTCATTTTGGCAGGAGGTGAAACCCTCAAATGCTTCCTTATCATTAAATGCTACCCTTAACCCTTTTCCGCCACCCCCTGCTGACGCCTTAATCATTACTGGGTAACCAATTTTCTTTGCAATTTCGACAGCTTGCTCAGGGGACGCTATAGCTTCATTGTGCCCAGGTATAGTGTTTACTTTTGCTTTTTCAGCCAACTTTTTGGATGCAATCTTATCTCCCATTGCAGCAATAGAATGGTGTTTAGGACCTATAAAGACAATACCCTGCTCTTCAACTAGTCTTGAAAACTCCTCGTTTTCAGACAAGAATCCATAACCTGGATGAATAGCTTGAGCGCCTGTCAACTTACAAGCTTCAATTATTTTCTCCATAACCAAATAGGACTCTCTAGAGGGTGAAGGTCCAATGAATACAGATTCATCGGCTAATTCAACGTGCCTTGCTTCCTTATCAGCTTCTGAATAAACAGCTACAGTTTTAATCCCCATCTGTTTAGCAGTTTTAATGATTCGGCAAGCGATTTCACCACGATTAGCAATTAATATCTTTTGAAACATAATATTTACCTATTTAATTAGAGTGGAATGTTATCGTGTTTACGCCAAGGGTTTTCAAGTTCTTTGTTTTGTAACATCACCAAAGATCTCGAAATACGCTTCCTGGTTTCATTAGGCATAATCACATCATCGATATAACCTCTTCGTCCAGCAACAAAGGGGTTTGCAAATTTTGCTTTATATTGCGCTTCTCGAGCTGCAAGTTTTTCTGGATCAGATTTTTCATCTCTAAAAATAATTTCAACGGCTCCTTTTGGCCCCATTACTGCAATCTCAGCTGATGGCCATGCAAAGTTCACATCCCCTCTTAAATGCTTTGAAGACATAACGTCATAAGCTCCACCATATGCTTTTCTGGTGATAACTGTAATTTTAGGAACAGTACATTCTGCATAAGCAAAAAGTAACTTAGCACCATGTTTAATGATTCCCCCGTATTCTTGGGAAGTACCTGGCATAAATCCTGGTACATCTACAAAGGTAACTACTGGGATATTAAATGCATCACAAAATCGAACAAATCTTGCAGCTTTGATGGATGATTTAATATCTAAACATCCTGCAAGTACTAAGGGCTGATTCGCAACAACACCAATAGTTTGTCCATCTATTCGTCCAAATCCAATAATGATATTTTTTGCATAATCAGGTTGAACCTCAAAAAAATCACCATCATCGACAACCTTAAGAATTAATTCTTGCATGTCGTATGGTTTATTGGGGTTGCTTGGTACCAGAGTATCCAAAGAGTAATCTAAACTTTCTGAGATGGATGAGCTAGGACGATGAGGTGGTTTTTCACGATTTGATAATGGTAAGTAATTGAAAAATCTTCTGAGCATTAATATTGCTTCAACATCGTTTTCGAATACACGATCACACACTCCAGATTTTGTAGAATGCGTTAAAGCTCCACCAAGTTCTTCTGCTGTAACATCCTCGTGAGTTACTGTTTTTACAACTTCAGGGCCTGTAACAAACATATAAGAACTATCTTTCACCATAAAGATAAAGTCTGTAAGAGCTGGTGAATATACGGCACCACCTGCACAGGGTCCCATAATCAGAGATATTTGAGGTATTACACCTGAAGCGGTAACATTTCGTTGAAATATTTCAGCGTAACCACCTAAGGAAGCAACACCCTCTTGAATCCTAGCTCCACCTGAGTCATTTAATCCTATTACCGGTGCTCCAACCTTCATGGCTTGATCCATAATTTTGCAAATTTTTTCTGCATGTGCCTCAGATAAAGAGCCACCAAAAACAGTGAAGTCCTGAGAAAAAACAAACACTAAACGTCCATTAATCATTCCATAGCCAGTAACAACGCCATCACTTGGTACTGACTCATCTGCCATATCAAAATCAGTACAACGATGTTCAACGAACATATCCCATTCTTCAAATGAACCCTCATCAAGAAGTAAATGTATACGCTCACGGGCAGTTAATTTACCTTTATTATGTTGAGCTTGGATACGTTTTTGTCCACCTCCTAAATAGGCTTGCTCACGTTTTGCTTCTAGTTGTCTAATGATTTCTTTCATAATCACGCCTTACGTTGTATATCAGTTTTAAATACATCTAAAATTTTCCTAGCAGCAACTGAAGCTGCCATATTTCCTTGCTCTACAAGAATTTGTAATTGAGGTAATAGTTCTTGAACTTCTTTACTTTCATTGAATTCATGAGCTAATCCAGATTGAATCCTCTCAGATAACCAAGTTTTTGATTGATTTAATCTTCGTTTATTAAAACTTCCATTAGCTTGCTGAATGTCCTTAAACTCCAAAATCTTTGCCCATAAATTATCTAGACCATTACCATTCAAAGCGCTCATCATCATGACTTGCGGAGTCCAATTTTTATCATTAAATGCACCATGCTCTGAATTTCCATGTTGACTAAAAATTCTTAGGGAACCAACTATATGAGCACAAGCTTGAGTAGCTGCAAGAGGATCTATATCTGATTTATTAATAACAACTAGATCAGCAATTTCCATTACACCTTTTTTTATTGCTTGCAAATCATCTCCAGCATTGGGAAGTTGCAACAACACAAACATATCCGTCATTTTAGAAACAGCTATTTCACTTTGACCAACACCTACAGTTTCTACAAGTACAACATCGTAACCGGCTGATTCGCAAGCTAGCATTGTTTCCCGAGTTTTCTCAGCAACTCCACCAAGATTTCCTGATGAAGGAGTTGGACGAATAAAAGCATTCAAATTTACTGACAATAATTCCATACGGGTCTTGTCACCCAAAATAGATCCCCCAGAAATACTAGATGATGGATCAATGGCTAGGACTGCGACGCGATGTCCCTTTGAAATTAGATATAAACCTAAAGACTCAATTAGAGTCGACTTTCCAACGCCAGGTACTCCAGATATACCAACTCTTAAAGAATTACCAGTAAATGGCATCAATTGATTTAATATCAAATCAGATTCGCTACGATGAGATGATTTTGTTGACTCGATTAAGGTAATAATTTTTGCCAAAGCTCTTCTTGAAATGGTGTTAACCATTTCTCGACCGCTTAATAAATCGCTTACTAACGAATGATATTGATTAGACATTCTTTATTGATTTTCAATAAGAGCGTTTCGAATATTTTCTAAAACATCTTTAGCTGAGGCAGGTATTGGAGTTCCAGGACCATAAATTCCTTTTACACCAGAGTTGTATAAATACTCATAATCTTGCTTTGGAATAACTCCACCTACAAAGACTACGATATCTTTACCGCCTTGTTTTTCTAGCTCTTCAATAATGCCTGGAACTAGAGTGTTATGACCCGCTGCTAAAGTAGAAACTCCTACAGCATGGACGTCATTTTCAATTGCTTGTCTTGCACATTCTTCGGGTGTTTGAAAAAGTGGTCCCATATCAACATCAAAGCCTAAATCAGCAAATGCTGTAGCTACTACTTTTGCTCCACGATCGTGACCATCTTGTCCAAGCTTAGCAATCATAACCCTTGGTCGTCTGCCAAATTCATTACCAAATTGTGCAATCTCTTGTTGTAGTTTTTCCCAACCCTCTGCAGAATCATATGCAGCAGCATAAACACCAGTAACCTTTTGTGTATCTGCTCTATGTCTTCCAAATACTTTCTCAAGTGCATCAGAGACTTCACCAATAGTCGCACGAAGGCGTATTGCATCTACCGTTAATTGCAATAAATTACCCGTTTGGTTCTCAGCTGCTTCAGTAATCTTCTCAAGTGCATGAGCCACTTTTGAATTATCTCTATTTGCTTTTACATGCTTTAGGCGCGCAATCTGATTGTCTCTAACTTGAATATTATCAACAACTCTTACATCTACTTCCCCTTCTTTATCAAGTTGATATTTATTTACACCAACGATAACATCTTTACCCGTATCAATGTTGGCTTGCTTTTGCGCTGCAGCTGCTTCAATTTTAAGTTTAGCCCAACCACTCTGAACTGCCTTTGTCATACCACCCATTCCTTCAACTTCTTGAATAATTTCCCAAGCCTTATCTGCCATATCTTGGGTTAATTTTTCCATCATATATGACCCTGCCCAGGGATCAATGACATTGGTAATATGAGTTTCTTCTTGAATAATAAGTTGTGTATTTCTCGCAATTCTTGCTGAAAATTCTGTAGGTAAAGCAATTGCTTCATCAAATGAATTCGTGTGTAAAGATTGAGTACCTCCAAAAACTGCTGCCATTGCTTCAATACTTGTTCTAACGATGTTGTTGTATGGATCTTGCTCTGTAAGAGACCAGCCAGAAGTTTGACAATGTGTTCTTAGCATTAAAGATTTTTGATTTTTTGGTTCGAACTCTTTCATGATTCGCCACCACAAAATTCTTGCTGCTCTTAGTTTGGCAACCTCAAGATAAAAATTCATACCAATGGCAAAGAAAAATGATAGCCGACCAGCAAAGTCATCAACATCTAAGCCTTTACTTAATGCAGTTTTGACATATTCCTTACCATCTGCCAAGGTGAAAGCTAACTCAAGGGTTTGGTTAGCGCCAGCCTCTTGCATATGATATCCAGATATGGATATCGAATTGAACTTGGGCATATGGTTTGCTGTGTATTCAATAATATCTCCTATGATTCTCATGGAAGGTTCAGGAGGATATATATAAGTATTACGAACCATAAACTCTTTTAAGATATCGTTTTGAATGGTTCCAGATAATTTATCTTGACAAACACCGCTTTCCTCAGCGGCTACGATATATCCTGCAAGAATTGGTAATACAGAGCCATTCATAGTCATTGATACAGAGACCTTTTCTAAGGGGATCTGATCAAAGAGTATTTTCATATCTTCAACAGTATCTATTGCAACCCCTGCTTTACCAACATCACCAGTAACTCTTGGATGATCCGAATCATAACCTCTGTGCGTAGGAAGATCGAAAGCTACTGATATACCTTGTCCACCTGCTGCTAGAGCTTTTCTGTAGAAGGCATTTGATTCCTCTGCAGTTGAAAATCCTGCATATTGTCTAATAGTCCATGGCCTAGCAGCATACATGGTCGCTTGTGGTCCACGGATAAAAGGTTCAAATCCTGGCAAAGTGTTTACAAATTGAAGCTGATCTATATCTTCTTTCGTATAGAGTGCTTTTAAGAAAATATCATCTGGGGTTTTCCAACCTAATTCATTTGGATTTTTATTTGGGGATGACTTTGCAGCAGCATTACTCCAATCATCTAAACTTGTTTTTTTAAATTCAGGCCATTGTGAAGAAGATGTAGGTTTATCTGACATAAGTATTCTCTTTTTTATTAATGAATGATTTATCTATTTTTATAAGAATAACATTGACAAGAAAATAAATAAATAGTTAAATGAATTATGAATTATGAATTCAAAATAAAATTACTTATTCAACATACATCTATAAAAACTACTAGCAAAAATATTAATTATATATAAAACAATTACTTACATAAATTTTCCAAAAATATATTAAAAATAAAATGTCCTCAAAATTTTCAATTAAACCCCTATATGAAGAAGTTGCAGATCAAATTAGGGAAAAAATCTTTAATCATGAGCTAGCGCCAGGTAGTTGGATTAATGAAAAAGAATTAACTGAGTTATTTGGGATTAGTCGTACCCCACTTCGGGAAGCATTAAAAGTTCTTGCTTCAGAAGGTTTAATTACAATGAAACTGAGGCGTGGAGCCTATGTTACAGAAGTTGACCATGATGAAATATCACAGATATTTAAAGTTATTGCGATATTGGAAGGAAGTGCATGTAAATTAGTTGCTCAAACTGCAACTGATAAAGATTTAGAAGAATTAGATTCGTTACATTTAAAACTTGAAAAAGCAGCCGCTGATAGAGATATAGATCGTTTTTTTGAACTAAACCAAGAATTTCATGACAAAATTCAAGAAATATCTGGCAACAGATGGATGAGAAAAGTCATCACGGATTTAAGACAAGTATTAAAACTTCAAAGAAGAAATTCTCTAACTAAAATGGGAAGACTGGAGCAGTCTCTACAAGAGCATCGTCAAATCCTGTCTGCCTTGATTTCTAGAAAAGGTGATTTAGCTCAAGAATTAATGGTAAATCACCTTCGACAAGGACAGGTTGCTGCTGTTAAATAATTTATTTCTTTACTACAAAGTCACTAGGCAATGAAGAGACATAAGCTGCAATATCCTTCAATTGAGATAAATTAAATTGCTTAGCTTGACCAGCCATGATTGCGTTACCTCTACCAACTTGAGGATTGTTTTCTACTTGATAAGATTTAAGAGCGTAAAAAAGATAATCTTGATGTTGTCCAGCAATTTTTGGGTAATTAGGTGCAATCGGGCTTTTTAAATCAGCGCCATGGCAAGAAGCACAGTTATTCTTTTCAACTAAAGCTTTACCGGCTTCAATACTTGCAGCATTTGCATTCGATATCAAAGATAGAGTTAAAGCAGATGTAAATATAAAGAGTTTCATTATTAACCTTTCAAAGACAATTATTATTTAAGCTTATTCGCTTTGGTTTCAGCATTCTGTGCAGCATAGTATGCAGCGATATCAGCCATATCTTGGTCAGATAAAGAGCCAGCAACGCTACGCATAGTTGGATGCTTTCTTTCGCCTTTTTTATACTCTTGTAATGCGGCAGCAATGTAGCCGGCAGATTGTCCACCAATCATTGGGACATTATAAATTTCAGGAACTGAGGATCTATAACCAGGAATAGCATGACATCCTGCGCATAGACGGACTTTACTTGCGCCTTGCTCAGCATTGCCTTGAACATCAGCAGCAAAAGCATTAAACCCTAAAAGGGACATGCCTAAAGAAAGAATTAAAATTGTGTTGGATTTGGCTGTTACTTGGATTTTCATCATTTTTAGTCTATTAAGGGAAAAAAACTTTACAAGTGATTAGTATAGAGGATAAATTTGATAATACAGTTCATTTGTTGAATTCAAACATCAGTAGTTTTAAATTTTAATTAGGATAAGAATAAGATGCAAAATAATAGTCAGAATTTTCAAGGTTCTGAAAAATATGTAGCCACAGAAGATTTAAAAATGGCTGTAAATGCAGCCATAACTCTTCAAAGACCTCTTTTAATCAAAGGAGAGCCTGGAACTGGGAAAACCATGCTCGCTGAAGAAGTTGCGGCAGCATTAAAAATGCCCCTTTTGCAATGGCATATTAAATCTACAACTAAAGCCCAACAGGGTCTATATGAATATGATGCAGTTAGTCGTTTGCGTGACTCACAGCTTGGTGATGACAAAGTTCAAGATATCAGAAATTACATCGTAAAAGGTGTGCTTTGGCAAGCCTTCACCATGGAAGAGCCTTGTGTTTTGCTGATTGATGAAATTGATAAAGCAGATATAGAGTTTCCTAATGACCTACTTCGTGAATTAGATCGAATGGAATTTTATGTATACGAAACAAGAGAAATGGTCAAAGCTGTTCACCGCCCTCTTGTAATTATTACTTCAAATAATGAAAAAGAATTACCTGACGCTTTTTTAAGAAGATGCTTTTTCCATTACATAGCATTCCCAGACCCTTTGACAATGCAAAAAATAGTTGATGTTCATCATCCTGGTCTTAAAAAGGAATTATTAGCAACAGCTTTGCAAACTTTCTATGAAATTAGAAACCTTCCAGGTTTAAAGAAGAAACCCACTACTTCCGAATTAATTGATTGGCTCAAATTGCTGATGGCTGAAGATTTAACTGAAGACGACTTAAAAAGCAAGGATGGAAAATCTTTAATCCCACCTCTTCATGGCGCATTATTAAAGAATGAGCAGGATGTTCACTTATTTGAAAGATTAATCTTCATGAATCGTCAAAATAGATAGTCTGAATAACTATGCTAATTGAATTTTTCTATGCACTAAAAAAGTCAAAAATTCCAGTTTCAATCAATGAATTTTTGACTTTACTTGAAGCATTGAAACAAAATGTTATCAGTCCTTCGATAGATGAGTTTTATTATTTAGCTAGGATGATATTAGTTAAAGATGAACGTTTTTATGACCGATTTGATCATGTCTTTGGTTCATACTTCAATGGAATTGAAAGTATTATTGATTTAAATCCGGATATTCCTTTGGAATGGCTTGAAGAAAAATTAAAACGTGAGTTAACTCCAGAAGAAAAAAATGCTCTAAAAAAATATGGAAGCCCTGAAGAATTATTAAAAAAGTTCAAAGAGATATTTGATCAACAAAAAGATCGTCATGAAGGTGGCTCCAAGTGGGTAGGTACTGGAGGATCATCTGCGTTTGGAAATAATGGATACCATCCTGAAGGAATTCGTATTGGCGGAAAGTCTGCTGGAAATAGAACCGCCATCAAAGTCTGGGATGAAAGAAACTTTGCAGATTATGACGATAGTGTTGAACTAGGCACACGAAATATCAAAATTGCACTCAGAAGATTAAGAAGGTTTGCCAGGGAGGGGCAACAAACTGAACTAGATCTTGATAGCACTATATCTGCAACTGCAGTTAATGCTGGGTATTTGGATATAAAAATGAGACCTGAACGTCACAATCAGGTCAAAGTCTTACTTCTGATGGACGTTGGTGGATCGATGGATGACCATATTGCACGTGTTGAAGAACTATTCTCTGCCGCAAGTTCAGAATTTAAGCATCTAGAACATTATTATTTTCACAACTGTTTGTATGACTATGTATGGAAAAATAATCGACGTAGAAATATTGAAAAAATTCCAACATTAGATGTTCTTAGAAAATACAGCTCAGATTACAAATTAATTTTTGTAGGTGATGCAACTATGAGCCCTTACGAAATCCTAGCAGTTGGTGGATCTGTAGAGTATTCTAATAATGAGCCTGGTGCAGTTTGGATTAATCGCATGCTAGATCACTTTACCCATTCAGCTTGGCTCAACCCGGAACCAGAAGGAGTATGGCAGTACAGGCAATCTATTTCAATTATCAAAGATTTAATGAAATCAAAGATGTATCCAGTAAATATGCAAGGCCTTGAAAAAGCAATGCGCGAACTATCAAAATAAATAGTTATGATAGAAAACAATGATAAAAAGTTAATCTAAGGAATTAAAATGAAAAAAATGATCAATACTTCTTCACCTTTATATCTACGCTTAGAAGAATTAGGTATAAAGTTACCAAAATCTAGTTCTCCAGCAGCATCATATGTAATGGCAAGTCATGTTGATAATATTGTTTATTTGTCTGGTCATATAGCTAAAAAGAATGGGCAGGTTTGGGTTGGTAAACTTGGTCAAAACATGACAACTGAAGAGGGAAAACTAGCAGCAAGAGCTGTTGCGATTGACCTTTTATCAACATTAGAAAAGCATCTCGGAGATTTAGATCAAGTTGGACGCATCATCAAGGTAACTAGCTTAGTTAACTCAACGCCTGATTACACTGAACAACATTTAGTAACGAATGGATGTTCTGAACTTTTCGTAGATGTTTTCGAGGAGGCAGGCAAACACGCTAGAAGTGCTTTTGGGGTAGCTCAATTACCACTTGGTGCTTGTGTGGAAATTGAACTTATTGCAGAAATTAAAAAATTTATCTAAGCTTGTTTTAGTATCGCGTCTTTTAACTTAGGTTCAATTAAATGACCTTTTCTTGCTCTCTGTGCTTTAAAGTCCAAGAGTGTCTTGTAACTGATACGCACTGAACTCTGCTTACCAGCTCTGCCTATACCATCCATTTGAAGGCCTAAGCTACCGAATGGTATTGCACTCTGAAGTGATTCTTTTGGATCTAAATCCATCAAAATTACTCCTTTACCTCCAGCTTGTAATCGTTTTAAATCTGATAATTCGAATGTTAATAATTTGCCGCTAGATGAAAGGCATGCAACCATACTCATGCCTTCTTTGATAATGTTCAAAGGCAATACAAAATCTCCACCTGAAAACTTGTCATCTACACCCACAAAGCTTTTACCAGCTTTATTTCTACTTAACATATCGCTAACATTTGCTAAGAAGCCATTCCCAGATGCCATCGCTATTAAGATCAAATCATCTGATGAACCAGCATAATAAGAAATAATTTGTGTGCCTGAAAATAAATTTATAAATGAAGTAAATGGAGAACCATCTCCGCGTGCGCCAGGCAAATCAGCTACTGGAACACTGTAAACTCGACCATCATTTCCAACACCTATTAATGAATCTATAGTTCGGCATTCATAGATAGAGAACATAGAATCCCCTGCTTTAAACGCAAACTGTGATGCATCATGACCATGACCCTGTCTTGAACGAACCCAGCCCTTTTGAGAGACAATTACAGTTACTGGCTCATCAATAATCTTAGTTTGAACAACACTCTTTTTATCTTCTTGAATTAGAGTTCTTCTAGCATCACCAAAATTCTTAGCATCTAATTCAACTTCTTTGATGATTTTCTTTCTCATTAATTGATCGCTAGAAAGTAAACTTTCAAGTTCTTCTTGTTCAGAGTTTAACTCTGAGAGTTCCTGTTCAATTTTGATAGCTTCAAGTCTTGCTAATTGACGTAATCTAATTTCTAAAATGTCTTCAGCTTGTCTATCACTTAATTTAAAAGCATCCATTAAGTCGATTTTGGGCTCATCACTATTGCGAATAATTTGAATGACTTTATCAATATTTAATAAAACTAGTTGTCGACCCTCAAGAATGTGGATCCTATCCTTAACTTTGCCTAATCGATGTTGGGTTCTTCTTGTAACCGTTTCGATTCTAAATTGAGCCCATTCTTGAATAATCGATAAAATTCCCTTTTGTCTAGGACGACCATCCGTACCAATCATCACAAGATTGATTGAAGCGTTAGATTCAAGAGATGTATTGGCTAAAAGAAAATTTGAAAATTCAGTCTCATCAATATTTTTTGTTTTTGGTTCAAAAACAATTCTTACTGCTGCATCTTTACTTGACTCATCTCTTACACTATCCAAAAGGGCTAACGTTGATTGCTTTAATGAATTCTGTTCTGCTGTTAATGTTTTTTTACCAGTTTTAACTTTGGGGTTGGTAAGTTCCTCAATTTCTTGTAAAACTTTTTGTGAAGAAGTGTTGGGTGGAAGTTCATTAATGACCAATTTCCATTGACCTCTGGCTAACTCTTCAATAGTCCAGCGTGCGCGAACCTTTAAACTTCCTCTACCAATTTTATAAATCTCAGAGATTTCTTCTGTTGAAGAAATGATTTGACCACCGCCAGGAAAATCTGGTCCTGGAATCAATGAAAGAACTTCCTCTTCACTTATTTTTGGATTTTTAAGAACTGCAATACTAGCAGCTGCCACTTCCTTTAAATTATGAGAAGGAATTTCTGTGGCCATTCCCACAGCAATTCCAGAGGCTCCATTTAACAAAACAAAAGGAAGTCTCGCGGGTAATAATGCGGGCTCCTCCATGGATCCATCGTAATTTGGAATGAAGTCTACTGTGCCTTGATTAATTTCATCTAAAAGTAAACTAGCAATCTTAGTTAGCCTAGCTTCGGTATAACGCATAGCTGCTGCGCCATCACCATCGCGAGATCCAAAATTTCCTTGCCCATCAATCAGCGGATATCTCAAGCTAAAGTTTTGAGCAAGTCTGACTAGGGCATCGTAAGCAGATTGATCACCATGTGGATGAAACTTACCTAATACATCACCAACTACACGAGCACTCTTAACAGGCTTTGCATCAGCTTTTAGATTCATCTCATTCATCGAGAATAAGATTCTTCTTTGGACAGGTTTTTGACCATCTGCCAACTCAGGCAATGCTCTACCCTTAACTACACTAATTGCATAGTCAAGATATGCTCTTTCTGCATAATTGGAAAGAACAAGAGAATCATCTGACTCTGAAGGTAAGTTAGAAAATAAATCAGGTTCGTTATTCGACATAAATAAATGCTTTAATTAGTTATATATCCGCTTCTACTTCATTACCATGCTCTTCTAACCAATTGCGTCTTGCAGAAGATTCTGATTTACCCATCAACATTTCCATCATTTTATTTGTGGCTTCTATGGATACGTCACCGGTTAGTATAGGTAGCAGTCTTCGGGTATCTGGATTTAAAGTTGTATCCCAAAGCTGTTCAGGACTCATCTCTCCCAATCCTTTAAAACGAGAAATTTGCCAGCTTCCCTCCTTGACGCCTTCTTTTATTAACTTATCTTCTATAGCAGATAATTCACCAGCGTCAAGCGCGTAAATTTTTTGAGCAGGCTTTTTCCCACGAGCAGGAGCATCAACTCTAAACAATGGTGGACGAGCAACATAAATATGTCCACGCTCAATTAATTTAGGAAAGTGTTTATAGAACAAAGTAAGTAATAAAACTTGAATGTGAGATCCATCAACATCAGCATCTGAAAGTATGCAAACTTTCCCATATCTTAAATTACTAAGATCAGGATTGTCATTAACGCTATGAGGATCAACGCCAATAGCAACAGCTATATCATGAACTTCATTATTTGCAAATAAACGATCTCTATCAGTTTCCCAAGTATTTAAAACTTTTCCTCTTAACGGCAAAATAGCTTGATATTCTTTATTACGGCCCATTTTCGCTGAACCACCTGCAGAATCACCTTCAACTAAGAAAATTTCATTAACAATGATATCTTCGCTTTCACAATCGGTGAGTTTTCCAGGTAAAACCGCAACTCCAGAGGACTTTCTTTTTTCGATTTTTTGACCGGCCCTTGTCCTTGCTTGGGCTTGCTTAATCACTAAATCAGCTAATTTTTTACCATAGTCAACGTGCTGATTAAGCCATAAATCAAGGGCAGATTTAACAAATCCAGATACTAAACGAACTGCATCGCGTGAATTTAAACGTTCTTTAATTTGACCTTGAAACTGTGGATCCAAGACTTTGGCAGATAACACAAATGAGGCTCTTTGAAAAACATCTTCAGGCATTAATTTGACCCCTTTGGGTAAAAGAGCATGAATTTCAATAAAACTTTTAACGGCATTAAACAAACCTTCTCTCAAACCACTTTCATGAGTACCGCCAGCAGTTGTAGGGATGAGATTGACATAACTTTCACGTATTGGTGAACCCTCTTCTGTCCATGCGACTATCCAAGCAGCACCTTCTCCTTGAGCAAAACTTTCTTCTCCGGATCTTTCTGGGTCAGCATAATGTTCTCCCATAAATGCCGGTATTAAAACATCACTATGACCTGATTGAAGCATTGCCTCATCTAAGTAACCTTTCAATCCATTTTCATAGTACCAACTCTGAGTCTCATTATTTTTTTCATGAACTAAAGTTACCTTAACACCTGGAAGAAGAACAGCCTTAGATCTTAACAATCTCTGTAATTCATTTACAGGTATTTGATGAGAATCAAAATATTTACCTTCAGGCCAAACTCTCACTCTTGTTCCTGAAGTTTTTTCTCCTGATGGAATAGGTTTACTGATAATCTTTTCAACTAAAAGACCATGTTCAAAAGCCAGGGTTGAATATTGCTTATCTCGCCATACTTGAACTTCTAGTCTTTTAGAAAGTGCATTAGTTACGGAGACGCCAACACCATGAAGCCCGCCAGAAAATGCATAGGCTCCAGAGCTTCCTTTTTCAAATTTTCCACCAGCATGCAATTGTGTAAATACAATTTCTACAACCGGTACTTTTTCTTCAGGATGCATTCCAACTGGAATACCTCTTCCAAAATCTTCAACGCTAACGCTTCCATCAACATAAAGGGTCAATATGATTTCTTTGCCGTGACCACCGAGAGCCTCATCAGAAGCATTATCAATAACCTCTTGAATGATGTGTAATGGATTATCAGTTCTGGTATACATACCAGGCCTTTGTTTAACAGGCTCTAATCCTTTTAAAACCTTAATTGAAGATTCGCTGTATTGTTCTTTACGTGTTGCCATAAGTGGAAATTGTATATTGAATATGAAAAGAACTTGGAAAAGTTAATTTTTTATGAGATTTATTCAATATTATCAATCATCAATGTAAAGATTAAAAAATAAGGATTTAAATTTAAAAATACTTGTAATTTCAAATCTTTGTTAATTTTTGTGAAAGAATTACAATAGAGTGTGAGGTCCCTGTAGTTCAATGGATAGAATAAGCCCCTCCTAAGGGCTAGATACTGGTTCGACTCCAGTCGGGGATACCAAAATTTTGCTTTATTTAAATTCTGGTGACACAAAAAAAATATGTCTGTCAATCACCTAATTTTGAATGTTAAAAAAAACTTATCCACAGGAATTGTGGATAAGTAATCTAAAAATCGTAAAATGTCTAAGATTATTAGGGCTTGAGCTGACTTGCTGATTTTTTAAGCAAGCCTAAAAAAAGTTGTTTTATTGCTAAAAAAATTAGTGAAATCCCTAATAAATTTTTTGCACCAAAAAAGAGAATCTAAATAACAAATGTATAAATTAAATATCAATGAAAAATCTGCTCTAGTAGAAATTATTGAAACATCATTTCGATCTGTACCAAATGATCTACTTCCGGTTTTTTTTAACGAGCAAATCATTGGTTATGTTACCCCTGCGATATTTAAAGCTATTCATGATCTTACTGATCAAGATGATTTATCGATTCAATACATACATTGCTATCAAGATAAAATCATTATTGATAACGTTAGACCACACGACTTAAGTATTGAACTCAGAATACTTGCACAACATTTGCGTCAACTGCATTTAATTGATGGCTGGAGAAATGAAGAGTTTTCATTTATTGATGAACAATTACATGAAAGATTCAGAGTAGAACGTACTTTCTTTAGAGCATTTGGACTTCTTAGTCGCGCAGTTCATATCAACGGACATAACAATAAAAATCAAATTTGGCTAGCAAGACGAAGTAATACAAAACATATTGATCCTAACCTTCTTGACAATATTACTGCTGGAGGAGTCAGCGCTAATGAGACTCTTTATACATGTGCATTAAGAGAGCTCAAAGAAGAAGCAGGTATTGGAAGCGAATTAGCTCAAATGCTAATGCCCATTGGATCAATTTCAGTAAGACGAGGTTTAACTGACTCTAGTTTGCATCATGAAACATTGTTTACATTTGATCTGGAAATACCTGATGACTTCACGCCTCAAAATCAAGATCAAGAAGTAAGTGAATTCATTTTGGTTCATTATGAAGAAGCACTAGAACTTGTTCTGAAAGAAAAATTAACTATAGATGCAGGTGTAGTTACAGCGGATTTTTTATTACGCCATTGTTAAGTTCATGACTACATGTTCAATACCAGCTTCCATAAAAGTATCTCCTGAAGCTTTAAAGCCAAATTTCTGATAAAAATATTGACTAACAGTTTGAGCATGAAGGCAACACTCTTTAGCTTGATGAGACTTTGCAAACTGAATTAAAGAATTCATAATCTGCTCACCATAACCCATTTCTCTGTATTTTTTTAAAACACATAAGCGTCCAATATAAAAAGTATCTTCTTCAAAATTCTTTTTAAATACTCTACCAGTTCCAACTGGGAATCCATCGTGGTAAAAAACTGCATGTTGGGCTTTTAAATCATACTCATCAAGCTCTAAATCTATCGGAACTCCTTGTTCCTTAACAAACACTTCTAGTCTTACTGGGTAGACTAATTCTTCGGCTTTATCCCAGGAATATAATTGAATATCGTTCATTTAATAGTAAAATTTGCTTTAGAGTTTTAAAAAAGTTATAATATTGAATTATTCCCTGATAGCTCAGTCGGTAGAGCGACGGACTGTTAATCCGCAGGTCCCTGGTTCGAGTCCAGGTCGGGGAGCCAAATATCTTTTAGATTCACCCTCCTTCGCATTACTCTCTAAATTTCTCATATTTTTCAAGTAGTTATTTTTAGTTAATTCATCATAAAAGTACATTCTTTTTTTCAACGCACTTAACTATTCTTTCAAATGCGTCTACTGTAGCAATCATTTCTGAATATCTAACGTGAAAAGTTTTATATCCCTTCACTGCATTAACAAACTCTTCAATCTCTAACAATAAAGTATCAACACCTTCAAATACTGTTCTTACTGGAGATTGCCCTTTTAAACGTAAAACAATCTCATTTTCTGAAATTGCCTCTGCTGAACCTTGATCGCCAAAAAGATGAATCCTCCAGTAAAACGGAGTTGAACGAATGGTAGCCATTGTTCCACTTACACCAGACTCAAACTCAAACATTGCAGTAACAGTATCTAGTGGATTAGGCTGAGGACTAGTAATTAAAACTTGTGCATGAACATTCTTAACGGGACCAGCAAAACTTACTAATGCATCAAGTACATGTAAGCCAGCACCTGTCATGCCACCAGCAGGAGCTTCGCTGGGTAATATACGCCAATTTGAAAAATGTCTGCGAGTATTCTCATTACTGTAATGACCTTCAACATGCAAAAGATTACCTAATACACCGGTATCAAAAATTTCTTTAAGTTCCCGCATACATGGCCAAAACCTCTTATTAGTTCCCAAACCAAGAACAACTCCAGCATCAACACATGCATTAATCGCACGATGCGCATCATCAAGATTCATTGCTAATGGTTTTTCACAAAAAACAGGTTTACCTGCTTTAGCACAAGAAATTATTTGTTCTACATGCAAAGAATGAGGAGTAGCGAGAATAATGGCATCAATGTAAGCATCCTCGAGCAATGATTGCAAATCGGTAGAAATCCTTAAATGATGTTCTTTAGCATATTGCTCAACCTCTTCTGGTTCTTTAGTTACAGCATGAGTGAATACAAAATCTTTATTTTTAGAATTGATGGAATGAACCAGTTTTTGTCCCCACCAACCTAGTCCTACAATGCCTAATTTCATGATTTCAAATCCAATTTACTCTCCTCAAACATGGAAAATATGTGTTGAGGAATTTGTTTTTCGAACTTTTCAAAAACTGGTTTAACCTTCGCTTTAAACAAGTTCCGCTCTTCATCAGTAAGAGTAACAATTTCATTTAATTTAGGATCAATTTGTTTCAAAATATTTTCATCTTCAAGGCTTGCCAAATGCCATTGATATTCTGTTGCCAAATTAGCTGATTGCAATACTATTTCTTGAACTTCTTTTGACCATTGATTAAAAATATCAGCATTACAGATAAATGCTGTTCCACCAAAAAAATGTCCTGATAAAGTAAAAAAGCGATGGTAGTTATGGACACCAAAATTAAAACTATTCGTCAAAGGGTTATCCTGACCATCAAAGCGAGGTCCATCTATCTCATCTACAAATACTTTTACATCAACAGGAATTGGTTGAAAACCGATGGCCTTCAATGACTCAACATGCACATCACTTATTTGAGTTCGAATCGTAAGATCTACGCAGTCTTCGGGGCGATGTATTGGTCTAATTTTATTTGTTATATGTCTAAAACCATTATCCCAAATTCCCAATAATCTAAATGGCGTGTTAGTTAAGAAACGATTTTTTAAATGATTACCAAACTCACCTCTAAAAGCCGCCTGGACTTGGTTTCTATCTTTAAACAAAAAAGGTAAATCTAAAACGCAAATTTCTGGAACCCACTCTGTAAAACGAACAGTTGAAATATAACAAGCTGTTAGCTCACCATCTTTGACCATATAGGGGAGATCACCTGAGTTCTTACCAATGTTTAATACGTTTTCAATAAACTCATATGTGAATTGATCTCCAAGATTTTCTTGAAGTTGATTTAAAAAAAATCTAGCCGCCTGGTTATGAATAGAATTTTGGTTTTGATAACCACCAAATTTTATGTTTATATTTTTCATTATCTAATCAGCCTTAATATTTGCTTCTCGAAGAATCTTACCCCAACGGACTATATCTTCATCAATGATTTTTGCGAGTCCCTCGGGTGTCGAAGGAGTAGCCTCATTACCACTTTTTAATAAACTTTTTTTAACCTCAGGACTATTTAGAGCTTTAACAACCTCTAGATTGATGCGTTCGATAATTGGTTTCGGGGTTTTTGAGGGTGCAAATAAAGCATAAAGTGTCAATGCTTCATATCCATAAAGTCCTGAAGAAGATATGGTTGGAATACTAGGAAATAAAATACTTGGCTGAATGCTTGTAACGGCCAAAGCACGAAGTTTCCCAGACTCAATATGAGATTTTACTGAGGCTGCTGTCCCAAAGATTATTTGTGTTTGATTTGTTAAAACCCCCATCAATGCAGCACCACCACCTTTGTAGGGAATTCTTTCTATTTTTACTTTTGCCATTGAATTAAATAATTCAGCAGCTAAATGGTTTGAAGCTCCAATTGAACCTGAACTATAGTTTAATTCTCCTGGTTTTTGTTTTGCTAATGAAATTAAATCTTGCACACTCTTTACAGGTAATGATGGGTGGATCGCTAAAACATTTGGTTGAGTAATCACTAAAGATATGGGTGCTAAATCTCGCGCAAGATCCCAAGGTAAATTACTCTTCATTAATTGCATTAGCCATACAGGGCTTCCATAGAGTAATAGTGTATGCCCATCTGGATTAGAACTAATAACTGTTTCAATCGCTGTTACTGAACCCCCTCCGGATCTATTATCAATATAAACAGGCTGACCAAAACTTTTTGATAATGTGGGTGCTATTAATCTTGCAGCAATATCTGCTGCGCCTCCTGGATCAGTGGTGATGATTCGAATGGGTCGATTTGGCCAGGACTCTAAAGAGTTACTTTGAGCAAATGCCAGTGAAGAGAATCCAATTAAAAGTATATTTAAAAACAATCTAATCACTTGTATCTTGAATATATTGTTAGTAAACATAAAATAATTTCTTACTTGTCTTGATCAATGTTAATAATTTTAAATAAATGACTTTAAGATTGTGGCTTTTTTAGTACCACCAAATTCTTTTACTTTGTTCCACAAAGTTTCATCCTTAATTATTGTGCTGAATTTGGTTTTCATATCATCCCAACCAATTGGATTCCCAGGATGGCCTTTTGAAATATTTACTTGAAAGGTTTGACTGTTTCCGTTCTTAAGCTTACAAATCACCTTTGCAGAGGTATATCCCATTTCCTTGCTAGGTTTAACATGGACTAGATGCATCAAGTCTAAAAGTTTTTGATGAACTATCGTACTTTCACTAAAGTCATCAATCATTAACTTTGACTGATTTAATGCCAGTGCAGCACAAAACTTAAGATGGAACTTCGCATCAAGTGGTGATTTGGGAGCACCATTTTTATGACCCGTTACTTGCATCGCCAACTCCCCTACTTCGACATCAAGGGATTCTATAGATGTAATATCTATCGTTTTTATCAATTCTTTCATGCAATCTACCGCAGGATGGGTCAAATGGCAGGCCGCATAAGGCTTAAAACTATTTTCTAAAATTTCCCAACGATCAAAATTAACTGGAGTTAAGCTTTTTGATTGATCTTGTATCAAAGCTTTTATAAATCCACCGTCAATCGAAAACATGTCTTGATATGCTACGAACCCATTACTCGCCAGTTTAGCTCCCATCAAACCATTAAATGCAGCTTTGCCTGCATGAAATGGCTTAGCCATTGAACCAAAAGATGCAGTAAAACCGCTACCTTGAGTAGCTGCTGCTGAGATTGCACTAGTTATTTGTTCACGATTTAATTTCAAAAGTACGCAAGCAGATGCAGCAGAAGCTATAGTGCCAAACATACCTGTACAATGCCAACCTTTTTCAGTGATTAATTGACCTACACCGTTACCAATATGAGATGAAACTTCAAATCCAGTTATGAATGCTCTTAAGATTAAATCCTCGGAAGCCTCTAATTCTTCACCCAAAGCTAAAGTTGCAGCATACAAGGGAGCACTGGTATGGGTATTTGCAGATATATGGGTATCATCAAAATCTAAACAATGCGCAAGAGTGCCATTACACAGTGCAGCAGTTAAGGCATCAGAAACACCTCCTAAGAGAAGTGTTGACTTTCCCCTATTATGGTTTTCTACTGTTGTATTAAATACAACCCTAGCAGCAGACTCTTGAATAGCTCCTTTTGCTACGCATAACCAATCAGCAAGACACATGCGAGCATAATTCAAAACCTCATCGGGAATATGCCTCGTTTGCGATTGGTAAATGTATTCAGTAATTTTTTGTGTATTACTCATGATTTGTTAGCCTTTGAATTTCTTTCTCTGAATAACCAATAGATTTAAGAATTTCTTCCGAATCTTGACCTAATAAAGGTGCTGGCTCGTGATTTTGAATTGCTAAACCTGCTCGAGCTAAAGGATTTACAAGATGAGGAATCCTTCCCTCATCAGGATGATTTATCCAATTAATCCCACCACGTTCTTTTACATGATCTAATTCAAATGCATCTTGTGGAGAACAAACAGGAGCAATTGCAATTCCTGTAAGGACCATATGATCCATGATTTCCTTCCAAGTGTATTGAGAAAAATACTCTTGAAGTGCTTTTCGATAAATAATTCCTTTTTCACCGTGTGTGGATAATCGATCAGCCGGTGATTCGTCTTGAAATACTAAATCTAGTCTATTAATTTTTGTACAAAATTCTTTCCAAATCTTAAATTCTAGTAAGGTGATAGCGATACTTTTTCCGTCTTTTGATTGATAAATTGAATACCTTGGATTACCACCAAACGACTCCATTCTTGGTTCTCCACTATATCCTGCAGATTTAGCAAATGTCGAACTAAGAGGAATGAGGCACATATTAAAAAGAGAATCATACATAGATAAATCAATATCACATCCAACACCAGTTTTTGATCTTTGTGCCAATGCAGCTTGAATAGCTATTACACAATATAGTGAACCTGCAAAATCAGCAGATTGCATTCCGGGTACTGTAGCTTTTCCGTCTGGTGAGCACCCCATAAGACCTGTCATAGACTGTATTACAAGGTCATGACCAGCGACATGAGATAGTGATCCTGTTTTACCAAAACCTGAAATAGAACAATAAATAACTTTAGGGTTTAATTTAGATGCCACTTCATAATCAAGACCTAACTTTGACATTAAACCTGGCCTAAAGGACTCAACAACCACATCACAAGTTTCAATTAATCGCCTGGCAACTTCTTGACCATTTTGCTTACGTAAATCTAAAGTAATGCTCTTTTTACTACCATTAGTTGCATGAAAATAAACGCTATTTTGCTTATATCTAGGATAAGAATGCCTACTTGGATCACCGGTTATTGGCTCTTCAACTTTAATAACTTCAGCGCCTAATTCGGCTAGCATTTGAGTAGCCCAAGGCCCAGGAAGTAAACGACTAAAGTCTAGGATTTTAATGCCGCTTAAAGGTAGTGTTTGTGTATTCATAAATTTTCAATTAAATAATTGTGCATTCCAAGGGTAAAAAAATCAGTAGGTTCGAAAACAGGGACGCCAAGCGGTGGGGAAATCAAATCAGCCATTTCTGAATTTTGCATTTTGATTTGATATTTAAATTTTCTATCAATAAGTGATTGCTGGTTGATAACCTCATTAATCTCTAAGACAGGGGTTGCCTTCGCATTTATTGATTTTAAATATTGGGTTAGTTCATAACGATCCATATGATCATAATTCCCCTCAATATTTTGGTTTGTAATTACCCACCCATCTCTCGCTTGTAATTGAAATGTTTTATTAGTAGAAGCGAAATTATTCCAATCCAACTGCGTAAGCCAGGCAATTGCATCTGCCATTGCAACGTCTACGATTTGTCCCTTATGAGTTTTATCTCGGTTAATCAGAGCTGCAACAATGCTTGCAGAGGCGAAATGAGCAGATAGTTGATCTGCAATAGAATATCCAATCCTAATCGGCAAATTTAATCCAGAATAAATACCTGTGATTCCCAAATGACCTTGAATCATCGTATCTAAAGCAGCTAACTTAGGACCTTTAAGTCCATAACCGGATATAGAACAATATATCAGTCCTGGATTGATTTTATGCAAATCATCAATGCCTAAACCTAATTTTTCCATTGCTCCAGGCCTCATATTATGCAAAACAATATCAGCACTTTCTATGAGTCCTAATACTTTATTTTTGGAATCTGCATCTTGTAGATCAACAGCAATAGATTTTTTTCCTGCATTGTAATTAATGTAATAACCACTAATCCCATCAAACTGAGGTTTAAATTTTCTTCCCTCTTCACCATTTTTTGGTTCTATTTTTATAACCTCAGCACCTAAACTAGCTAATAAAAATCCAGTTAATGGCCCAGCAGCATATGCTGTGAATTCGACTACTTTAATACCGTCAAGTGGCAATTTAGAAACAATTTTGGGTTGATTACTCTCAAAATATGTAGCAGATTCAGAGATTTGTATAGGTGTTCTAGAGTATGAATAACCCTCTTCAGAGATAACAATACCTGCATTGACAAGCTCTTTATCTAGAGGAACTTCTTGAGGAGAAAGAGCTGGTCCACTCGGAATTCCAATTTTTTTTAATTCATCGACAACTTGATGAACACTCAAATCTTTTGTCCATTTATTCACCAAAGAATCAACTTCGGTTTTATTTGATCTTCGTTGACCCACATTCTGAAAACGTGGATCACTTAACAGTTCTGATTTATCCATTAATTGAAGTAGACCTACCCAATGAGCGTCACTTGAAGCGCAAATAATTACCCAACCGTCATTTGCTAAATAAACATCCCATGGACTACACAAAGGATGCCCACAACCCAGTCTATAAGTAGCATTTTGGTTCAATGGAATTAATGAAATATGTGTTCTTAACTGATCAGCCATAATTTCCAAAATACTTAAATCAATCAATTGATTTGAGTTGGAGTAAATAGATGTCAATATTGAATATGAAGAAATAACTGCGGTACATAATTCTGTTATTGGTAGTTTCGTAAACTCAGGTCTTCCATTTGGTAAACCGCTAACTGCCATTAGTCCACTTATGGCTTGCATGAACGCATCACTTAAATCTTCAGAAAAATTAGGCCAACCCTGCCCCTGTGAACTGATTGAGCAAATAATTTGATTTGATTCTCTGGTAGGAATATATTGAGCGAGGTCTTCTAATATTGGAGAACCTTGATCAAACTCTGAATAAATAATGACTCTAAAAGGCTTAAAGTATGAACCAGATGGGTTGCTTAAATATTGCGTAGGATATTTGCCATGCAGCCTTAATCTTTTTTCAACTGGATTTTTAAAATCATTCAATATAGATAAATCTTCAAGGTAGCTAACTTCAGCACCTAATTCAGCTAATAAAAAACCACAGGCACTCACCGAAAGTCGGCGGGACAATTCTAAGACTTTTATACCTTGAAGAGGTTTACTAGAGTTAGTGTTATCTAAAAACATATACTCTATTCAGTGATATTGGAACGTTTTGCAACATCTTTCCAAGTTTGCATTTCTTTTTGTACTAGTTTACGCATTTCTTCATAAGTCATTGGGTATAACTCTAAGCCTGGACTCTTTTCCATAATTGCAGGAGTTATCACTTTTTTCAGTTCATCACGCCACTTATCTAGTATTGGTTTAGGAGTGTTCTTAGGGGCTATCATGCCCCACCATTCAGCAGTATCGATATCTGTATAACCTAACTCTTTTAAAGAAGGTGTGTTTGGTAATACATCAGAACGTGTTCCTGAACTAATCGCTAAAGGCTTAATTGCTCCTGATTTAATAAAAGGCATCGCAGTTGTCAATGAAGCGATCATAATTTGTATATGACCTGCAACTAGGTCGGCCATTGCAGGAGCTCCACCTCTATAAGAAACGTGTTGCAATGGTATACCCGCTGCCGTTTTAAGCATCTCCCCTGTAAAGTGAGCATTAGATCTAGCGCCAGTTGATGCATAAGGAAATGATTTACCATTTTTTGTGTAGGCCAAAAACTCTTGAAATGTATTAGCAGGAAAGTCTTTATTGACAACTAAAACGTGTGGAACCCTACCAAGCATTGCAACATATTCAAAATCATTAATAGGATCAAATGGGACATCAGATTTTGTAGCAGAGTAAATGGCGATTGCACCAGTTGAAACACACAATGTATATCCATCTGGAGCAGATTTAGCTGTAGCATCAACACCAATTAAGCCCGCAGCACCAATTTTATTTTCTACCAAAACAGATTTACCCCATACCTGGGTAAAGTGCTGAGCAATTACCCTGCCTAAAAAGTCTGTTGTAGCACCTGGAGCAAAAGGAACAATAATGCGGACTGGTTTGCTGGGATAGTTGTCTAAATTTTGCGCAAGAATATTATGAGATACAAATGAAAGGAAAATCCATAGAAATAGCTTCAATGAAAAGTGTCTCATATCCATCCTTTTATAAAGTGGAATTAATTTTTATGCCAATTGTTTGGTCTTTAAGTAGTTTAATACATATTTACTTGACCAGAATTTTGATTCGAATTGAAATTACTATACGATATTAAAAATATATAATTTTTAAATTTCAAAGTTCATTTAAGCCTTTATCGCACATGGAAACCCTTAACTCCACTCTATTTACTGATTCACTCATCGAAGCAATAGGTGCGAATAATGTCCTTTTGACGAAAGAGGATCAAAAACCATATGTTACTGACTGGCGAGGGATCTTCCACGGAAAAGCAATTGCAATTGTTTTTCCAACAAATACTGATGAAGTGCAAAAAATAGTACAAATTTGTAACGAGTATTCTGTTGGCATAGTTCCACAAGGAGGAAATACCAATTTAACAGGTAGCGCAACACCAGAACCGAATGATATTCAAATTGTTTTATCACTAAAGAAAATGAATCAAATTCGTTCGATTGATATAGAAAATCAAACGATAACAGTTGAAGCTGGTTGTATATTACAAATAATTCAAGAAAAGGCTAAAGAGCTAAATCTTCTATTTCCTTTAAGCTTAGCAGCTGAAGGTAGTTGCACGATTGGTGGAAATCTTGCAACCAATGCCGGTGGTATTAATGTTCTTCGGTATGGAAATGCCAGAGATTTATGTCTAGGAATTGAAGCAGTTACTGCAGATGGTCAAATCTATGAAGGTTTGAGAGGTCTCAGAAAAGACAATACTGGCTATGATCTTCGTAACTTAATGATTGGATCAGAGGGTACTCTTGGAATTATTACTTCAGCTGTTCTAAAACTTTTCCCAGCGCCAATTAGTCGAACAGTAGCCTACATAGCCGTAGATGATTTCCAGAGTATTGCAAAGGTACTACTTGAACTCCAAAAAAAAGCTTCTACAGAGTTATGTGCATTTGAAATCATGTCAAAAGAGGCTCTTACTCTAACCCAACATCATTTTCCACAACTTAAACATCCAATATTTGAAACATCTGAGAACACACTTCTCATTGAATTAGATGAATTCGATGAAAATTCTAATGCGAATGATATTTTAGAAAATGTTCTTGGAAAAGCTATTGAAAATAATGAAATTCAAGATGTTGTTATTTCATCTTCATTAGCTCAAGTTAAACAATTTTGGGCAATTCGTGAACACATTACTCTTGCACAAGCAAAAGAAGTTGGAAATATAAAATTTGATATTTCTTTTGAAATTTCTAAAGTTGGATCATTTATAAAGTCAACAACTGAACTGCTTAAGTCAAAATTTCCAGAAATTCGAATTATTAACTTTGGACACTTTGGAGATGGAAATTTACATTTCAATATATGTGCACCATTCAATAGCGATAGTAATTTCTTGAACGTTCATGAAAAAGAAATTAGTAATATTGTATATTCTCAAATTCAAAAATTTAATGGCTCCATCTCAGCTGAACATGGAATTGGACAATTGAAAAGAGATCATCTAGAAAGTCATCGTGGCAAAACAGCTTATCAAATGATGAGATCCATCAAAAATGCACTTGACCCTAAAAATTTATTAAATGCAAATAAGGTAATTTCAACAAGAAATTAATCAATTTTGATTTTTGCCTTACTAATAACATCTCTCCAAAGAGCTTGTTGTTGTGCAATTAGTGATGCAAACTCTGAAGATGGTCCTCCTCCAATAATTGCGTCCTCGCTCGCAAAACGCTCAGCTATTAAAGGGGATCTCAATGCTGCATATGTATCCTCTTGCAATTTACGAATAACAGCTTCTGGAGTTTGAGCAGGTGCCATAATCCCGTACCACTGAACTGACTCAAAACCTTTATAACCCGATTCAGCAACAGTTGGAACTTGAGGTAAAGATTGAATCCTTTTGGGAGTACCTGTAGCTATTGGACGTACTTTACCTGATTTAATGTATTGCAATAGTGCAGTTGTACCTGCAGAAAATACTTGTATACGACCAGCTATCAAATCAGTTAGAGCTGGGCCCGTTCCCTTATAGGGAATATGTAATATGTCCATACCAGTTGCATATTTAAGATACTCCATCGCCAAGTGCCCTGCACTTGCATTTCCGGCAGAACCGTAATTTAACTTACCAGGATATTTTTGTGTATATAAAACCAAATCTTTAACCGTCTTAACAGGCAAATCTGGGTGTACTACAAATAAGCTTGGCACCTTAACAAGTAATGTTACAGGAACAAAATCCTTATTCACATCATATCCAGTATTTGAAAAAATAACTGGATTAACAGCCATCGACCCAACGTGTCCCAAGATAATAGTATGTCCATCAGGAGCTGATTTTGCGACATCAAGCATCGCAGGAACGCCTCCTCCACCAGCCTTGTTCTCAACCAATACTGGATGAGGAAGTAATTTAGATAGCTCTTGTGCAGTCAATCTCGCAACAATATCAGAAGTTCCCCCTGGAACAAAAGGCACAACAAAACGAATTGTTTTCTGTGGCCAAACACCCTGAGAAAATGACTCTCCGCATACTGTACTTGCAATAGATGCAATAGCTGATTTTAAAATCTCACGCCGTGTAATAATCATCAAATAATTTATATTTAAACAATACCGCGATAAGAACCGCCGTCAATTTGGATATTTTGACCTGAAATAAAAGATGCCTGTTGACTACATAAATAAGCACACATATCACCAAACTCTTCTGTTTTACCAAATCGTTTTGCCGCTACTGTCTGCGCTATTTTTAACCTTGCTTCTTCAAAGCTAATATTTTCCATTTTAGCTAAACGCTCTGTCATTTGGATTTGTCTACCAGTATCAATTCTTTCAGGAAGTAAATTATTAATCGTGACATTATCTTGAGCTACATCTCTTGAAATGGCTTTACATACAGCAGTAAGAGCGGTTCTTGCTGCTGTAGACAGTCCTTGATGAGGAAGTGGGGATTTAACCATAGCAGAAGTAATATTAATAATTCTTCCAAACTTTCTTTGACGCATGCCTGTCAATAGCCCACGAATCATTAGAACAGGTCCCAACATATTTGCATCAAAAGCTTCAATGTATTGATCTCGACCCCAATCTTCAAAATTACCTGGTTTAGGCCCTTCATTATTTGTTACCAAAATATCAGCATCTGGGCATGAGTCCAGTAATAGAAGGCGGCCCTCTTCAGTCCTAATATCAGCTGCCACACCATGTACTTCTTTTCCAGTTAACTCAAAAATTTCTTGGATAGCTAAATTAATAGTAGATTGGTTCCTACCATTGATGGTTACTATTACACCTTCTTTTACTAAAGAAATAGCGCATGCTTTTCCAAGTCCTTTGGATGAGGCGCAAATTATTGCCTTTTTATTCGTTATTCCAAGATCCAATTGCAATCCCCTTTGTGATTTTTATTAATATGGTTTTTAATCACTCATCCTTAAAGGGACTAGTAATGACTAAAAAAACTAAACTATCTAAGCCAGTGTTATGAAGTTCATGAACTACTCCTGGTGGAATATAAGCCACATCATGTGTACGCATAATGTGTTTTACACCATCCAAAATCAACATGCCTTCACCAGATAAAAAATGATAGATTTGTTCCTGAACCTGATGCACATGACTTTGAACATATGCGCCTGGTTGATAAGTAGAAATTCTGTAATCAAAAATTTCTGAATCAGTAGTATTAGGTGAAACTATTTCTTTGGATAGTGCACGATCAAAATGCCCTGGATATTGAATCCACTGTAATTCAGAAAGATTTCTTACTACAGCTTTACGTTTTGTATTACTCATCATTAGTCTCCTTATTCTGGTCTCCAAGGTTTTCCAAATACAGGCTCTCTGTAGGGTATTGGAGGTAATTGCCAAGTACCAGTTGAAGGAGGTTTAATATCAGCGCTGACATGAACATCAATAACCGTAGGACGCTTATTTTCCATAGCTTGAACTAATGTAGCGCGAAAATCTTCACTTCTTGTTACTGTATAACCATCAGCTCCACAAGCTCTAGCCCACATTGCAAAATCAGGGTTATATTTTTCACCACCTGGACCTTGAGATCCTTTGTAAAAAGCTGTTCCAATCTCACGTCCTTCAAACATACCGATTTGGATGTCTCTGATTGCTGACCAAGCGAAGTTATTCCAAACAATCCATATACAAGGAAGGTTATATTCCACTGCAGTTGCAACAACATGTGGCGCCATCATAAAACCACCATCACCGACTACAGCTATACACGTTCTATCTGGAGCTGCCAATTGAGCTCCCAAAACTCCACAAACACCAAACCCCATCGAGGAGTATCCCCAACTATTTAACATACTCTGAGGTCTTTTTGGTTTCCAAAACTGCATGAACCAATTATGGTGAACACCAGAATCTAAAAGTAATACAAGATCATCAGGTGCAACATCTTGTATTGCACCAACAATATATTCAGGGCGAATTGGTGTTTCAATTTTTGAAAAATTAGGGTCAATAAACTGACTCCACTCTTGTTGCCACTGTGCAATCTCTTCATGCCAAGCTGCATAACTAGAAGCATTAATTGAGGCATTTTTTTGTAATGCATTGATCAACTGTCTAGTGAATATCTTCGCATCTGCGATTAATCCTATTGTTGGGGGATAATTTCTTCCTAATTCAGCAGGATCAATATCAACATGAATTAATTTTGTAGATGGAAAATTCCAAGAATATCCAGGATGCCATGATGATGATGAGCGATCATCAAACCTTGTACCAATACAAATTACTAAATCAGAATGACGTCCTGCTTGATTTGCAGGGTATGCCCCATTTCTTCCAATAAATCCTAAAGTTAATGAATCATTCATCGGAGCACAACCCATACCGTTTGGTGAGGTTATTACTGGAATACCATAATTCTTAGATAATTCTGTAATTTCTAGACTTGCTTCAGACAACGTTACGCCCTGCCCAATAAAAAGAACGGGTCTTTTAGCTTCTAAAATCAAGCTTAATGCAGAATCAATGTCTTGCGCATTTGCACCCGGACGATATTCACCTAGACGATGTCCATTGGCTTGAAGTTCAACATCATCAGACTCTTGAAAAACGTTATAAGGTACATCAATATTGACAGGTCCAGGTCTACCTGTAAGCATAGTATCAAATGACTGACGCATTGCAAGAGGCAACATATCAACTCTAGAGGGTTGAAAGGTTCTTTTAACTACCGGTCTCATAACCTGTGCAAAATCAGCCTGATTGTGTGCATATAGCTCTTGGAAAGGCGCTTTGTTAGCTTGCGAAGTTGGAACATTAGCAGTTATCGCTAAAAATGCTGATGAATCTGATAAAGCAGTAGCCAAAGACATCACAAGATTTGCAGATCCAGGTCCAGTTGATGTCAAGGTTGCAACGGGTTCATGTTTTACACGGAAATAAGCATCCGCCATATGACCAGCACATTGCTCATGTCGTGGAGAGATCAAAGATATCTTATCTTTTAGATGATACAAAGCATCAAGTATGCCAACATTACCGTGTCCACAAATACCGAAAATATAAGGTACTTTTTGTTTTACAAGATATTCAGCAATTACTTCTCCACCATTCATTTTAGGCATATTGTCTCCTTGTTTTATTTTGCATTTTTGCAAATTTTGTATTTTCTTATTCTATATTATTTACATAGGCCATCGAATAAGATTCTGTGTTACTCTAGAAAAAAACGGAGACATCCATGAAAAAAATTCTACAGAGTAGATGGATATGTACATTCATATCTTCTTTCTTTATATTTTTTGCTCATGCTGAAGAATATCCTTCAAAACCTATAAAAATAATTGTTCCCTTTGCACCAGGAGGATCAAATGATGTTGTTATGAGGCTTTTAGCACCAAGCCTCAGTGAAGAACTTGGTCAAAATGTCATTGTAGAAAATAGACCAGGTGGAGGAGCAACTATAGGCATGGATCTAGTAGCTAAATCAAAACCAGATGGTTACACATTAGGTGTTGCGAATACTGCCTTCGGTGCAAACCCATTTGTGATGAGCAAAATGCCCTTTGATACCAATAAGGATTTTGCCCCTGTTTGTCTTGTCGGTAAGGTTCCCCTTGTGGTTGTTGTTAATCCAGCATTTCCAATCCGTAGCATCAAAGAGCTTATTGATTACGCCAAAAAGAATCCAGAAGTTATAAATTATGGCTCTGCAGGTAACGCTAGCGCACCTCACCTTGCTGGAGCATTATTCGAATATTCCACCAATACAAAATTAACGCACATACCCTATAAAAGTGGTGGAGAAGCTACAGCTGCTTTATTAGGAAACATTACCCAGCTTCAATTTGCTGCTGTTCCATCTGCAATACAACAAATTAAATCTAATCGATTAATACCATTAGCAGTAACAACTCTCGATCGTGATGAAAGTTTGCCAGATACCCCCACAATCGATCAATCAGGACTCAAAGATTACGATATGGCTGACTGGATTGGAATTATGGCGCCTGCGGGAACCCCCGAACCCATTATTAGAAAACTGAATGAGGCTTTCGTAAAAGCTTTAGCTAAACCTGAAAATCGTATTAATTTGTCAAAAGCAGGAGCAAGGCCTATTGGTAGCACTCCTGAAGAATTAAAAAACTTAATACAAAAAGAATTAACAACATGGCAAAAAGTAGTTAAAGCAGCAAATATTAAAATTAATTAATAGGAATTTGGAAGATGATACATAGAATAGGAATGTTATTACCAGCAACAAATATTGCAGTTGAAATTGAATTTAACCGCACCTTACCGAAAAATTATCAACTCTTCATATCACGGGTCAAAGTAAGCTCTGTAGATGAAATCGGCTGGAAAGAACAAGATGCTGATATGGATTATCAAACGGAATTATTAGCCACCATAAAACCCGAAGTCATCATTATGTTGCAAACTGCAGGAAGCTTTTATGGCCCTCCAGGATATGATGCCGATATAGTTAAACGCATTCAAAAAATTTCAGGTGTTCCAGGGGTTACAACTGCTCACTCTATTGGCAGAATTCTAAAAGCAATTGGAGCTAAGAAAGTTGCGATGCTCTCACCTTATAACTCTAGCCTGGCAACAACTGCAAAACAATACTATAAAAATATTCATGATATTGAAATCGAAACAGTTGATTTTTTTAATTTAACTGATGTGAAAAAAATCATTGAACTTGGCCCTGAACCGGCAGAAAAAGCCATAGAGAAATTAGCCCTTACCAAACCAGACGCAATTATCCTTGCAGGTGGTGCTTATCAAATTATGGAATATATTCCAGAATGGGAAAGAAAATATAACTGTACGATCGTATCGACTAATCAAGCTGCAATATGGGCTTCAATACAAGCTTGTAACGGTAGTGAGAAAATTCAGGGAAGCGGGAAAATTTTGGAGTTAATGCCAAAGGGTTAAGCCAAATATGCACCACCGTTAGCATGAATAGCTTGTCCAGTGATGTATCTAGCATTTTCACTGCACAGAAAACTAACTAATTGCGCAATTTCCTCAACATCCCCTCTTCTACCAATTAGAGTTGAATTTTTATGGTGATGTTGTGGTGTTCCTTTACCTGCAGACTCACCCCTGACGGTATCAATCAAACCTGGTACAACACAGTTGACATTAATACCGAATTCACTCAGATCATGAGCTAATGCCTTAGTTAAACCAACTAAGCCCATTTTTGCAGTCACTACATGCGCACGATCTTTTGAGCCTGTATGGGCAGACATTCCCCCCATAAATACTATCGATGAACTTTCTGATTTCATCAAATAAGGCAGAGCCGCATGGGAACATAAATATGCACCATCTAAGATAGTTTGAATTACTTCTTTCCATGCAGAATAATCTA
>Ga0164296_1000451_pt1 | contig 49141 bp, 41 predicted proteins | sample GEODES057metaG_FD_113533 | JGI IMG/M metagenome (GOLD analysis project Ga0164296, IMG submission 113533) | Dystrophic lake water microbial communities from Trout Bog Lake, Wisconsin, USA - GEODES057 metaG | ecosystem: Environmental > Aquatic > Freshwater > Lake | place: USA: Trout Bog Lake...
GTACCCGCGTTCCACAAGGGCGGAGAGAGCGACATCCCAGTCCTCGAATCCGGCACCAGGCCAACGTCGCTCCAACCACGAGAAATCCCACATCGTTATGGCACGTGGCGCCTTGGTCGCGGTCAAACGCATGTCGACGGTCCTTTTTTTGTGATGTCAGCCGGCAAATCGATTTGCCGGGAGGCCTTGGATATCGGTTGAGAGCGCGACGAGGGCGCCCTCGTGGCGGTTGGCCGCCAGGGCCGCGTCGGACAGGCCGAAGCGCGCGGAGGTCACATACAGCGTCCGCAAGTCGGGTCCGCCAAAGCAACAGGAGGTTGGGTTGGTGACTGGCAGATCGATCCTGGCATCGACCGAACCGTCCGGGGCGAAGCGGATGAGACATCCGGCCCCGAACCGGGCGTTCCAAAGATAGCCCTGGGCATCGAGTGTCGACCCGTCGCAGGCACCATCCGGCGCGATACCGTGAAAATCCATAGCGGCAACAATGCCGCCGTCTCGATCAAGGCGATAAGTGCGGATCCGGTTCTCTAGTGTATCGCCGAAATACATCGCTGTGCCGTCAGGGGACCAGGCGAGGGTATTCGATAGACCAATGCCGTCGAGCATACGCGTGCAGGCCCCGTCGGGATCGAACCGGTAGAGCGCACCGGTAGCCGCGACGATCGGCTTCGGTTCCCCATTGGGCATGAGGTTGTCCTGCATGGTGCCGAACCAAAGCCGTCCGGCCGGGTCCACCCCACCCTCATTGCAGCGGTTGTCGGGGCGATCCGGCTCAACCGCATGAAATGCGGCAATAGCCCCGGTGTCGAGGTCCAGGTGACACAGCCGATTTCGCAGCCCGACGATCGCGCCGCCTCCCCGCCTCAGCGCAAGAAAGCACGGGAAGTCGGGCATCGCGTGGCTGTCGATGGTGCCATCCGGCCGTAGCGCATGAACGGCACGGCCGGTGATATCGACCCAGCGGAGAACACCAGCGTCCCACACCGGACTCTCGCCAACGCCGTTCGCGACATCATGGATCGCCAGAATATTGGTGCGCATGGGCGGGCCTAGGCGGCGCTGAGACGGCGGTGACAATCAGGCATGGCAAACCGCTCCGGCTTGAGCGCCAGGCCGAGCCCCGGCATGCGCGAGGGATACACTCGGCCCCGTTCGATCTGCGGCAGCATATCGACGACCTCGGTGTACCAGCCCGTGGTGAAGGCCCGGACAGTCTCCTGAATGAGGCCATTGGTCGCGTTCAGCGACAGGTGGCACGACGCCGTCAGAACAACCGGGCCGGTGCAATCGTGCGGTGCAACGGGCTTGTTCCAGGTCTCCGCAAGGGTCGCGATCTTCTTGGCCTCCGACAAGCCTCCGCACCAGGCTAGGTCGAGCATCACGAAATCAAGCGCGTCGGCCTCGAGGAATTCCCGGAACGCACCGCGCGTGGCCAGGGTCTCGCTGCCGCAGACCGGCAGACGGGTGCGCTGGCGCAGGCGTGCCAGGTCCTGCGCGCTGTTCATCTTGATCGGGTCTTCGATCCAGTAGGGGCGCAAGGGCGCGAGGGCGGTCATGATACGCTCAGCGGTGCCGGGATCCCACAGCGAGTGCATCTCGCACATGATTTCCATCTTTTCGCCGACCGCGGCGCGGATCTTGCGGAACGGCTCCAGTGCGATTGCAAGGTCTTCGTCCGAAATGAACCGTCCGTCGGACGCCTCAGCCGGCGGATCGAACGGCCAGATCTTCATCGCGGTGATGCCCTGGTCGAGCAGCGAGCGCGCCAAGTCGTCGGCGCGATTGAGGAAGGCGTCGAGGTCCTCGTAGGGGCCTGCATTAGCCTGTTGCGGCAGTCCCCAATTGTCGCTGCGCTGGCCCTCATTGCTGCGGATGTATTTGTAGCCGGCGCATGTGTTGTAGATCCGCACCGAGGGGCGGGCGAGGCCGCCAAGTAGCTGCCAAACCGGAAGGCCGGTCGACTTCCCGAAGATGTCCCACAGCGCCAGGTCGATCGCCGACGCGGCGCGCATCTCCACGCCAGTCCCGGTGAACCCGAGATACCCCCGCTGAAGCTGGCGGCTGATCCGTTCGATCTCCAGCGGATCACGGCCGAGCAACAGCGGCGCCACCGTCTCGTGGATATGCGCCTCTACCGCTTGTGGGCCGAAGAACGTTTCCCCCAACCCGATGATCCCAGTATCGGTATGCAACTGCACCCACAGCAGGTTGCCGAACTCCGAGAGCCGCAGTGTCTCGATCGCATCGATTTTCATTGGTCGGTCTGTGCTCCGGCGGCGTGCATGAATTCATCGAGTTCGGCACCGGCCCGGTTGATGATGTCGAGCATGGCGGCGCCAGCGGCGGCGGCGTCACCCGTCTGGATCGCGAAGAGCAACGCGGTGTGCATCTTCAGACCGATCTTCCAGGTGATGAGTGGATGCTGCTGGAGCTTGAAGGCGAAACTCAGCAGCCCCAGCACCGCGTGGCCTAGGGATACCAGGAATGGGTTGCCCGTCGCGGCGAACAGGTGCTTGTGGAATGCTAGGTCAGCATTGAAGTAGGCCGCCGGATCATTGATGGCGGCCTTCATTCCGGCAACCGCCGCGGCGAGGGCTGCACGGTCAGCCGGTGTCGCGCGCTGCGCGGCGAGGGCGGCGGCCGCAGGCTCGAAGATACGCCGGAACTCCAGCAGCCGGTCGCGCAACTCGGGAGTTAGGGAGCGGGTTTCCAGCCACGACATCACGTCAGGATCGAGCAGGCTCCAGGCCGCCACGTTGCGAACCCGGGTGCCCACTTTCTGCCGGCTTTCAACCAGCCCCTTGGAGCCAAGGACGCGCAAGGCTTCCCGCAGCACGGTCCGGCTGACGGCGAACCGCTCAAGCATCTCGGCCTCGGGCGGCAAGACCTCGCCCACGGCGATCTCGCCGTTGACGATGCTACGCCCGAGCTGCTCGACGATGTGGCCGTGCATCCCGCGTAGGCCGCGGTCGGCGTCGCGCCTCATTGCATCCACCACCCGCCGTCGACGACCAGGTTCTGCCCGGTGATAAAGCGGCCGCGGTCGGAGGCGAGGAACAGCGCGGCCTGGGCGATATCGTCGGCACTGCCGCGGAACTTGAGCGCCTGACGGTCGAGCAAGTAGGTCTCGTACTCCGCCAGCTTGTCCGCCCAGACTTCTCGCTCGAGCGGGGTGGGAATGGCGCCGGGGCTGATCGCGTTGACACGAATGCCGGCCGGGCCGAGCTCGCGCGCCATCGCGCGGGTCATGCCGAGGAGCGTCCCTTTCGAAGCGATGTAGGGGACCATGTCGGCCCACCAGCCACTCAGTGTCACGCTGCAGATGTTGATGATGGAACCGCGCCCGCGACGCTTCATGCCGGGGATGACGGATTGGACGAGGGCAAACGCCGCGGTCGCGTTGATCGTCTGTACGCGCGTGAATTCCGCGAGGTCATACGCCTCGATCGGCTTGAGCGGATTGATCGCCGCGTTGTTGACGAGAATGTCCACCGCATCCGCCTGCCGACCAAGCGCGGCAATACAGGCAGCGGGATCCGCGAGGTCGGCGACGAGATACCTTGTCCCCAGCCGGCCAGCAACTTCAGCAAGGCCGTCGGCTCGATTGTCGAGCAGTAGCACTTCGGCACCATCAGCGAGCAGAGCGGCGGCCTGCGCCTCCCCGAGGCCACCCGCCCCCCCGGTTATCAGGGCCGTTCGGCCACTCAGCATCCCGGTCATCAGACGATCAACCTCGCGACTTCCTCGATCGAAAGATCGCCGCGATTGAGCTCGGCGACCACCGCGCCACGGGCCATGACGATCATCCGGTCGGCGATCGGATAGATGTGGTGCAGATTGTGCGAGATGAAGATGCTGCTCACGCCCTGGGTGCGGAGTGCGGCGACGTAGTCGAGCACCTTTGTCGTCTCCTTGAGCGAAAGGTGATTGGTCGGCTCGTCGAGGATGAGCATTTTCGACCTGAAATGCATCGCGCGTGCGATCGCCACGCCCTGACGCTCGCCGCCTGACAGTTCCTCGACCGGCGTGTCGGCGGAGCGCAGATGCAGATCAACATCCCGCAGCGCCTGAAGCGCGACGCGGTTCATCATCTTGCGGTCGAGCAGCCCGAGCGGGCCCAGCCAGTTGAACCGCGTCGGCTCGCGGCCGATGAAGATGTTGCGCGCGATGCTCATCTGCGGCGCCATGGCTGTGTATTGGTAGATGGTCTCGATGCCCAGGTTCATCGAGTCACGTGGCGATCTTATCCGCGCCGGGGCACCGTCAATCAGGATTCGGCCGGTGTCGGGTCGGTGGGCACCCGAGAGGATCTTGATCAGGGTCGACTTGCCGGCACCGTTGTCGCCGAGCAGGCCGACCACCTCGGCGCCGCGGCCAAACTCCAGCGTCACATCCTTCAGCGCGTGAACGCCACCATACCATTTCTGCAGGTTCTCGCAGCGGAGAAACGGAAGATCGCTCATGCCCGCATCCTTGCGGCACGGCCGCGAATGACAACGTTCACCACCACGGACAACACCGTGAGCACGCCGATGGCGAGTTGGAACCAGTTGGCGTCGACGCGCGACATCGTCATGCCGGTATCGATCACTCGCAGTAGGATCGTGCCAAGCAAGGCGCCAAGCACTGAGCCAACGCCACCCGTGAGCGCCGTCCCGCCAATGACCGCACCAGCGATTGCCTGCAATTCGATCCCGTCGCCGGCGCTGGCCATCGGAGCCTGCATTCGGAAGGTCTGGATCATGCCGGCGAAGCCGGCGAGTAGTGAGCACGCGGCGAAGCAGGAGAGTTTAACCGCTCGCGTATTGATGCCCATATCCCGCGCGGCCTGCTGAGCGCCCCCGGTGGCATAAATCCAATTACCAATCTTGGTGCGATGCAGGATCACCGCAGCAACGACACAGATCACCAGCAGCCAGATCACCGAGACCTGAAACCGATCGATGCGTGCGACCAGAAAATCAACCGGCATGCCCGGCGGGAACGCCGGCGGTGCGAGATTTGACAAAATCACAGCCAGGCTCCGCGCGATAAACAGCATGCCCAGTGTGGTGATGAACGAGGGTATGGCGAAGTGAAGGGTGATGTAGCCGTTGGCAGCGCCGATCGCCATGCCGACAATCAGTGACAGCGCCATCGCAGCGGCCGGCGGCACACCAAGATTGACGAGCCACAGCATTACCATCGGCACCAGTGCGAAAACCGAGCCCACCGAGAGATCAAACTCCCCGGCAATGATCAGAATGGTCGTGCCGAGCGCGACCAGACCAAGCTCGGGCATAATGTTGAGAATATTCACCACACTGCGCATGGACAGGAACGCGGGCGCGACGATCGCAAAGCCGGTCGTGACCAGGACCAGCAGCACGATGCCGCTGATTTCCGGCAGCAACAGGAGACGCTTGGTCAGTGCCCGGCGGCGTTGGCCGCCGGGACTTGTGACTGTTGCGCCGGGTGCCGGCTGACTCATCGCTTACCCTCAGCCGACAGCTTCAGCAGCGTGTCGACATCGGCCGGTCCAACGAGAGCCTTGCCAGTGTTAACATCCCATCCTCCAAGCTTGTACTTCGCGCGGAGATAGAGTTGAACGATCGGCAGGTAGCCCTGCAGGAAGGGCTGCTGATCAACCTGCACCTGGATGTATCCGCGCTTCATCTCATTGAGAGCGGCGGGAACCATGTCGAACCCGGCCATCAACAGCTTGCCCGGCGGCACGTTCTCCTGACGAAGCACGGCGGCGACACCCGCGTGCCAGTAGCCCATGTCGATATAGGCCGTTGTCTGCGGATTGCCCTGCAGGTAGGCCGACACGCGGCTGCCGGTGATGGCGAGATCAGTGCCCGAATCAAGACGCTTGAAAGTGATGTCCCGTCCCGGGTTGCCGGCAGCGTATTCCTTGACGAACCGCTCGACGCCCGCGGCGCGCTGCTCGGCCCAGTTTTGCCCGGGAATAGAGACGCCGATCAGGACGTGGATCGGACCCGTCTTCGGAAACTGCGGTGACAGGCCACGCGCAAGCTCATAGCCGGCCTGCTCAAGGTCCTGGCCGATATAGGGAAGCACGCCGACCCCCGGCAGTTCCTTCTTGGGGTTCGTGTTCGTGACGACGATCGGGATCCCATCTTTGACCGCATCCTGCAGCGCCTGCGTGAATATGGTGTCGCTCGGCAGGGTCATGACGATGCCGTCGGGATGCTGCGCAATCGCCGCGTTCAGCGCGTTCAGTTCCTCAGAGAGATTCCCGGTCTTCTGAAGGAAGGTGATCTGGCACTTCACCGCCAGCGCAGCGCACGCTTCATCCATCCCGTTCTTCACCGTCTGCCAGAACGGCGCACCGGCGGTGCCGTGGGTGATGTAGGTGAATTGATAGGTCTGTGCCTCGGCGACCGCGGGAGCGGCCAGCAAGGCAAGCGCGAGCAAACTACGACGCATCGGCGATCCTCCTGGGATGTCTCACCGGCTTCGAGTGACCGGCTGATTGGGCCAAGGATTCCAGATCACCTACCCGGCGTCAATATTAAATCATATTATATGTCTTTCCAGCCGCACGGCATCTCATTCCCATGGGATTCGCCTTCAATCGCCGACCCAACGACCGATGGCGGCAGAGGCAGTGCAACTGAAATCCAAGGAGCTATCCGCCAGTTAAATACAACATCGACACCGTTCATTTGGGAATCACAATCGGCCTATAGTGAGCCGGTCTGCAGTGCGCCCATGCGCACGACGATAATTCGCATGTCGTCTCACTCCCTCCGCCAATTGAACGACGTATCTTGTTGAGATTGCTCGATCAATTCATATTCAATGATCTTTAATCCCCAATTCTACCCCCAAGCACTCGGGCGTTACCCCTTCGAGGCGGTCTTGGTGGATACCTTTGGCAGGTGAGCGGGCATCCGGCCGGAGCGGACCGAATATTGCGCCCCCTATTGCGCCTTCGGGGCGTTCGGGGGGCACGCGCCCGCACGACCGCTCCTCGCAGCCGCCTCTAATTTTCACGCGTCCCACGCGTTCCAAGGCAGCTGCGGCAAGACAGTTGGAATAGAGGTAGGCGGTAACATCGACTGCTCGACCACATGAACCTATGCCCAAAGCTGCCTATCAGCCGAGGTAGATGCCATATCGGGTTGCTAAAGCAGGCATGGCCTAATCTTAACCGCTGTCGGCTGTCCCCTCGATCGTCATGGGTGGTCCTCCGAGCCCGAGCTTCGCCTGGTGCGCCAGGATCCGCTCCAGGTGCTCCTCCCGGGTCATTACGGTCAGACTGATATCGCCCTCGACCTGCAGAGCCGCTCTCTCCGCATAGACCTTCGGGAATCGTTTCGCTGCCGCCCATTTGAGGGCGTCGACCTCGAGGCGGGCAGCCTGAACGTCCTCGGCCGTCGCGGCGGCCGCGCGGCGCAGCGCCCGCGCCTCGAGCAGTTCGGCTGACGACTCCCTCGCGCGGGCGTACATTGCCGCAAAGTCGGGAATTCGAACTTTCCAATCGCAAATCGTCGACCACGCCGGCATCCCCTCCTCGCCACAGAGGTCGAGGATGTTCTCGCCTGCATACGAACCTCACCTTCGAAGATCTTCCAATTGCAGCCTGGCAGCGTCGAAGCAATTGGCTTTCGTTACCGTCCGTTTGTGACCCGCCAAGCGGCGAAATCGGTGCGGGACTGCTCGTCGGTCGGCGGGTAGAGGCCGAGGATCGAGCGACCTTCCAGCACCTTTTCGCCGACGAAGTCCTCGAAGGCGGTCATTTCGACGGCTTCGGCGGCGATGTCGTCGGCGATCGCGGCGGGGATGACGACGACGCCTTCGCCGTCGCCGACGATGATGTCTCCAGGGAAGACGGCGACGTCGCCGCAGCCGATGGGGACGTTGATGTCGAGCGCCTGGTGCAGGGTAAGGTTGGTGGGGGCCGAGGGGCGCTGGTGGTATGCGGGGATGGCGAGGCGGGCGATTTCAGGCGAGTCCCGGAAGCCGCCATCGGTGACGACGCCGGCGACGCCGCGGACCATGAGGCGGGAGACCAGGATCGACCCGGCGGACGCGGCGCGGGCGTTCTTGCGGCTGTCGATGACCATGACGGCACCGGGGGGGCAGTCCTCGACGGCCTTGCGCTGCGGGTGAGCGCGGTCCTGGAAGACGGTGATCGGGTTGAGGTCCTCGCGCGCCGGGATGTAGCGCAGCGTGAAGGCCGGGCCGACCATGTTGCCACCGTCAGTGTTGAGCGGGTGCACCTCCTGGATGAACTGGTTGCGCAGGCCGCGCTTGTAAAGGGCGGTGCAGAGCGTGGCGGTGCTGACGGTCTTGAGCTGGTCGCGGGTGGTCGGGTTCATGGGGGGCTCCAGAATCAGAAAATGTCCGGCTCGCCCACGGGGGCGCCGAAGTCGGTGCGGAGGAAGTCGAAGTCGGCGCCGCTGTCGGCCTGGCCGATGTGCTGGGCGAACATCCAGCCGTAGCCGCGTTCGAAGCGCGGCGGCGGGGCGGTCCAGGTGGCACGGCGGCGGGCGAGTTCCTCCTCGGAGACCTGCATGTCGATGCGGCGCGCGGGGACGTCGACGGTGATGAGGTCACCGGTTTTCAGCAGGGCGAGTGGGCCGCCGATATAGGATTCAGGGGCGGCGTGCAGGATGCAGGCGCCATAGCTGGTGCCGCTCATGCGGGCGTCGGAGAGGCGGAGCATGTCGCGCACGCCCTGCTTCACCAGCTTGGTTGGGATGGGCAGCATGCCCCACTCGGGCATGCCGGGGCCGCCCTGGGGTCCGGCGTTGCGCAGGACGAGGATGTGGTCGGGCGTGACGTCGAGGTTGGGATCGTCGACGGCCTTCTTCATCGAGGGGTAGTCATCGAACACCAAAGCGGGCCCGGTATGGCGCAGCAGATGCGGGGCGCAGGCCGAGGGCTTGATAACGCAGCCGTCGGGGGCGAGGTTGCCGCGGAGGACGGCAAGCGCGCCCTCGGCATAGATCGGGTTGTCGCGCGGGCGGATGACGTCGTCGTGGTAGACGGTGGCGCCTTCGATGTTCTCGCCGAGCGTGCGGCCGGTGACCGTCATGCAGCCGGCATGGAGCTTGTCGGTGAGGCGGCTCATCAGGCCGGGCAGGCCGCCGGCGTAGAAGAAGTCCTCCATCAGGTACTTGTCGCCGCTGGGGCGGATGTTGGCCAGCACGGGGGTGTCCCGGCTGGCGCGGTCGAAATCATCGAGGCCGAGATCGACGCCGGCGCGGCGCGCGATGGCGACGATGTGGATGACGGCGTTGGTGGAGCAGCCGAGCGCCATGGCCACCGTGATGACGTTCTCGAAGGCGGCGCGGTTGAGGATCTTGGACGGGGTGAGGTCTTCCCAGACCATGTCGACGATGCGGCGGCCGCAGGCGGCGGCCATGCGGATGTGGCCGGCATCGGCGGCGGGGATGGAGGAGGCGCCGGGGAGCGTCATGCCCATGGTTTCCGCCAGCGCGGTCATGGTGCTGGCGGTGCCCAGCGTCATGCAGGTGCCGTGGCTGCGGGCGATGCCACCTTCGATGTCTTCCCAGTCCTGCTTGCTGATATTGCCGGCGCGGCGCTCGTCCCAGAATTTCCAGGCGTCCGAGCCGGAGCCGAGGACCTTGCCCTTCCAGTTGCCGCGCAGCATCGGGCCGGCGGGCAGGAAGATGGTGGGCAGGCCCATGGAGATGGCGCCCATCAGCAGGCCGGGGGTGGTCTTGTCGCAGCCGCCCATGAGCACCGCGCCGTCGATCGGGTGGCTGCGGAGGAGTTCCTCGGCCTCCATGGCGAGCTGATTGCGGTAGAGCATGGTGGTCGGCTTGACGAAGTTCTCGGCGAGCGAAATCGCCGGCAGTTCGAGCGGGAAGCCGCCGGCCTGGAGGACGCCGCGCTTCACGTCCTCGACGCGCTGGCGGAAGTGGCTGTGGCAGGGGTTGATGTCGGACCAGGTGTTGAGGATGGCGATGACGGGTCGGCCTTCCCAGTCCGTCGGCGCGTAGCCCATCTGCATGACCCGCGAGCGGTGGCCGAAGGCGCGCAGATCGTCGGGGGCGAACCAGCGGGCGCTGCGGAGATCGGATGCGGAATTGCGGGTCATATGGGTCATTCCCCCGGTGCGGGTTGCGCCGCGCCGGCCCGGCGGGCGGCGATGTCGGCGAGCAGAGCGCGGAAGCGCGGCTCGGTCAGCGGATAAAGGCTGATCAGCACCAGGGCAACGGCGAAGCAGGCCGCGGGGACGAGGCCGATCGAGGCCTGGATGCCCCAGCGGGCGCTCTCGCTCTGGGTGGCCGCGTTGGGGACGTAGCCGGTCATGGCCAGCATGTAGGCGGGGATGGATCCGCCGATGGCCTGGCCGCATTTCCGGGTGAAGGAGAAGAAGGCGTAGGTCATGCCCTCGACGCGCAGGCCGGTGCGCCATTCGCCGAACTCGACGGTGTCGGCCTCCAGCGCCCAGACCACGGTCATGGTCACCATGGCGCCGACGGCGGCGATGAAGAGGGCGGCGAGGCTGAGCGTGGTGAGCGCCGGCGGGACGAGGAAGACGGCGAGGTAGCCGAGGCCGGCAATGGCGCAGCCGGCCATGAAGGTGGCGCGCTTGCCGATCGAGCTCACCAGGGTCGGCACCAGGGGGGCGGCGACGGCGGTGCCGCCGAGGACGTTGATGACGACGATGGGGATGAAGAGGCCGGGGTCGCCGAGGACGTAGCGGGCGAAGAACAGGGCGCTGGCGTTCATGGAGAAGAAGGCGATGAGCATGAACAGCGAGGTGACGCAGAGCATCAGCAGCGGGGTGTTGCGGCCGAGGGTGCGCAGGCTGGGGCCGAGCGGCGGATGCTCGACGTCGCGCCGCACGACCTCGCGGGTGGCGCGGAAGCAGAGGAAATAGAGCACGAGGCCGGCGATGGCGAAGATCGCGGTCCAGGTGCTGAACATGGCGGCGAGGTCCTTGGCGGCGCGGATGCGCGGGCCGAGGACGAGGGCGAGGAAGGCGAAGGTGGCGGCGGCCATCATGGTGCGGGCGGCGCCGAGGCGGGCGCGGTCGCGGGCGTCCTGGGTCATGGCGGTGGCGAGCGACCCGTAGGGGATGTTGACGAAGGAGTAGGCGACGCCGAGCGCGGCGTAGGTGGCGTAGGCGTAGGCCAGCTTGGCGTCCGCGCTCCAGCCGCCGGGGATAGAGAAGACGAGCACCGAAGAGGCCATCAGGGGGACGGCGGACCAGATCAGGTAGGGACGGAAGCGGCCCCAACGCGAGCGGGTGCGGTCGACGACGCGGCCGGCGAGGATGTCCATGAAGGCGTCGAAGATGCGCACCACGAGCAGCATCGTGCCGGCCGCGGCGGCGGGGATGCCGGCGACATCGGTGTAGTAGTTGAGCAGGAAGAGGGCGCCCATGGCGAAGGCGAAGTTGTTGGCGACGTCGCCAAGGCCGTAGCCGATGATGCTGGTCCAGCCGAGCCGTTTGCTGTCGGTCATTGTCGTTGCTCCCCTTGATTTCAGTTGCTGGCGGCGGCGGTCCAGCGGGCGCGCAACGCGTGGGCGGCGGCCTTGGGCTGGCGGTCGCGGGTGAAGACGCCTTTGCGGTTCCCGGCGACGCGCATGACGCCCTGGGAGGTCGCGAAGTCGGCGAAGTTCCAGACGTGCTCGCCGATCACCGAAGGGATGCGGTCGAAGACGCGGTGGCACATGGCGAGGACTTCGACCTGGTATTCCTCGGTCCACATCGAGGGTACGGCGCCGTGGTTGCCGGGCATGGTGTCGGCGCCGTACTCGGTGATGAGGATCGGCTTGGCGTATTTCGCGGCCCAGCGCTTCAGCTCGTCCTCGAGGTTGGCCTCGGCCTCGGCGAGGTCGCCGCCGTTCCAGTACCAGCCGTAGTAGCGATTGAGGCAGAGCACATCGAGAAGATCGGCGATGCAGTCGTCCTCGGGGCCGCAGAACTGGACGTTGACGACAGTGAGCGGGCGGGAGGGATCGAGGGCGCGGGCCTCGGCGATGAGGGGCTCGAAATAGGCGCGCGCGCCGGCGGGGCGGAGGTCCGGCTCGTTGGCGAGGCTCCACATGACGACGCTGGGGTGGTTGCGGTCGCGGGCGATGAGTTCGCGGATGGCGCGCAGATGGGCGGCCTGGGTGCGGGCGGAGACGGCGTCCGCGCCGTAGAGCTCCTTGGGCACGACCATGTCGCGGGAGAGACCGAGGGAGGTGTTGAGGCCGACGGCCTCGGTCTCGGAAATGACGACGATGCCGTTGCGGTCGGCGAAGTCGAGCATCTCCTCGGCATAGGGGTAGTGGGCGGTGCGGAAGCTGTTGGCGCCGATCCAGGCGAGCAGGGCGTAGTCGTGGACCATGAGGGCGTCGTCGTGCGCCTTGCCGCGGATGGCGCTGTCCTCGTGCTTGCCGAAGCCGCGGAAGTGGAAAGGGGCGCCGTTGATGAGGAGGCGTGTGCCGTCGACGCGGACGCCGCGCAGGCCGACCGGTATTTCGTAGACGTCGGTGCCGGCGGTGACGCGCAACCGGTAGAGATAGGCGGCGCCGGGTTGCCAGGGGATGGCGCCGGGGACGGTGAGGCGGCCGGCGGCGGTGTCGGCGTGGGCGACTTCACGGCCGGATTCGTCGGTGAGAGTGACGCGGCAGGAGTCGAGGCCGGACAGGGTGACGGCGTAGCCGAGGGTGCCGGTGCCGTCGGCGAAATCAGTGGTGACGGCGAGGTCGGCGATGTGGGCGCGGGGGGTGCTGCAGAGCCAGACGGAGCGGTGCAGGCCGGCGTAGTTGAAGAAGTCGTGGAAGACCTGCTGCACGCGGCGGCCGTCGCGGCGGGTGACGACCTGGCCGGGGGGGATGGTGTGCCAGTGCAGCTCGTTGTTGACGCAGACGGTGAGGCGGTGCGTGGCGCCGGGGCGGACGAGGCCGGTGATGTCGGCCTCGAAGGGGAGGTAGCCGCCGTCATGGGTGACGATCTCGGTGTCGTCGAGCCAGACCGTGGCGCGGTGGGTGGCGGCGTCGAAGCGCAGCACTATGCGGTTGCCGGACCAGGCGGCGGGGGCGCGGAGGGTCGTCTGGTACCAGGCGTCGCCGACGTGATCGCGCAGCGCGGCGTCGGGGTAGATGTCGTTGTAGCTGGCGGGGACGGGCATGGGGCGGGAGGCCGGCAGGGGCGCGGTCCACCAGCGGTCGGCGTGGCCACGGCCGGCGGCGTCGGCGGTGAAGCGCCAGATGCCGTTCAGGCTGAGGCGCTCGCGGCTTTCGGTCTCGATCGGACGCAGCATGGCGTTTCTCCCTGGCCCGCGCGTTGGCGGGTGTTTCCGGGAGGATGGATTGACGACGGCGGGCCATGCCGTCCAATACCACTTTCGCCGCGTATCATACCTTTGAAGTATGGAGTTTGAGATGGAACTGCGGACATTGCGTTACTTCGTCACCGTCGCCGAGGAAGGGAATATCGGCCGCGCCGCCCATCGGTTGCACATGGCCCAACCGCCGTTGACCCGGCAGATTAGCGGCCTCGAAGCTGAACTCGGCGCCCGCCTATTCACCCGTGTCCCCCGGGGCGTGATACTCACCCAGGCTGGCGAGATACTGCTGCGCGACGCGGTCTCGCTTCTCGACCTGGCCGCGCAGGCAGCCGAACGCACCCGACGCGCAGGCCGCGGCGAGGTCGGCGTTCTTGATGTCGGCATCTACGGCTCGGCGGTGCTGGACGTAGTTCCGCGCCTGCTCTCGGTCTTTTCATCCACGCATCCGGACGTCGAGATCGTCCTACACCATGCGCCGAAGGCAGAGCAGATCGAGGCCCTGCGGCAGGGACGGATCCTGGTCGCCTTTGATCGCAACCTGCCGACAGAAGACGACCTGGTCCTGGAGACGGTCGCGCGCGAGGCGTTGCTGGTGGCACTGCCGTCCCGGCACCGCCTGGCCCGCCGCCATGGCCTAGCGATGACACAATTGCGCGACGAACGGTTCATCGGCGGCGTCGGCGGCGACGCGGGCGCGACGAGGAGCCTGTTCGAGGCCGCCGGGTTCACGCCGCGGGTCGTGCAGGAAGTCGGGGATATGATGACGGCAGCAGCCCTCGTCGCCAGTGGCATGGGGATCGCGCTGATGCCGGAGTCGATGCGCAATCTCCGTCTCCCCGGCCTCGTCTTCAAGGAACTCCTGCCCAGATCCGCGTTTATCGAGGTCACCTGCTTCTATCGCCGTGGTAACACATCGCCGCTTCTTCAGGCCTTCCTCGAAACGATACGATCCTCCACATTTAGCTCATAGCGAAACATTCATTCGCGAAAATGCGACATCAGACGATAGAAATCTAATGGCGGTCGACACCGTCGCTTTCTGTCCAGCTCACAGCCTTACGAGCCATGATGGACCGGTCGACAATAACTTACCGTAGAATCCCAACACCGGTGTGAGCCAGCCGAGTTCAACCAGCGTGGACAGTATGGAGCAATCGCCGGCGACGACGAGACGCGCGCTGCGCGCGGCGGACAAGCTGACAGCACCATTTGCTACCTCCAGATCGACGCAATTGCACCCTCCGAGAGCTTAATCGACCTCGGGCGCCTCATCGCCGGGTTGCTGTGGCGGTCGGCACATGTCCATGCCTATGGCGTCGCCGAGGGGCGGCTGATGCTGGACCGCCGCGACCGCAACCCTTTGACCGGCGCCGAGTTCCCGGTCCCAGCCCTGGCCAACCCTCGCATGGCCAAATTCACCCTGCCGCTGCTCACCTCCACGGAAACCCGCGGCCAGCATCGCTCCATTCTCACCACACTCGGCGCCGCCGGCGATGCGCTCTGGATCCTCGACACGGGCCTCAGCCAGGCCGAACTCAACCAGCGCAGTCTCTACGGTGCCGTCGCCGGCTCCGGCGATGAGACCTTCCCAACCCGCGACAGCCCGGCCGCCAGCAGCCGCGCCTTCCGGGTCATCGAACGCCTATAGGAGCCACCATGCCTTATGCCGAGGCAGTCGCAAGGCAGATCGCTGTGCGCGAGGCCGTCTGCGCAGAGCGGTGGAAGCAGATCAACACACGGCTCGCAAGCGTCGAGCTCGTGCTTGGAATCATCGTCTTGCTCCTGCTGGTCGGCGAAGGATCGGTGATCGATGTGCTGAAGCGGCTGTTAGGGAGCTGAGGCTAACGGTAGCTCAGGAGGCGACCATCACACGCCCATTCTGGCCGACCGTCCTGTCCGTTTCCACACACGCTCAGATATGGCCGCCTTGACGGATATGCAATTTTGTATGATGGTATACCAACTTCATGTAGTCGCGATTAAGCATTTCCGTGCTACCCCCGTGTCCCCGCATCATTCCACCATCGACCGACTGCCTATTTCTCTCAAGGCCATCGCAAGAATCGGTGGAAGTTCCTCGAAGGAGTTGTGCGCGTGCCGAAACCACCTCGAGGATGAGCAACCCCGCGGCGTTGGGAAGAATCTCGCGGCCAAAGATCCAAGCCCGAACCGCTACTACGCCCTGTTTCGCACCGCCATCGCAGCTCACCAGCGCAGGCAGAGCGCTGAACTCGTCGGCACCGTCGAGTGCGACGAGAGCTATTTCGGAGCCGATCGGCCACGCGGCGTCATAGGTCCGCGCAAGCGTGGCGCGGCACTCTCAAGCAACCGGTGTTCGGCATTTTCGAGTGTGACGGACGCGTCTTCACCGAGATCGTCCCAGACGTAAAAGCCAAGACCTTGCAAAATCTTATCCGCGGTCGCGTCAGTCTTGAGAGCATCGTGGTGACCGACGGCTGGCGAGGATACGACGGCCTGGTCGATGTCCGCTTCGACGCCCATCTGCGCATCAAAAAGTATCGCAAGCAGGGCAATCCCTTCGTGGATCGCGGCGTCCATATCAATGGCATCGAGAGCTTCTGGTCATACACCAAGCGTCGCCTCGCCCGCTTCAATGGGGTCAAGGCAAACTTCGACCTTCACCTCAAAGAATGTGAGTGGCGATGGGGCAAAGACCCACCTGCTATCCTCGCAGCTCTACGCAAATTGCTGGTCTAGAGCCTAAGGAAATAGGTGAAACTGATGAGAGAGCCGCCGTGATGTTTCATCAGCTCAGTAGGCCCCCTCCGCACACCAAGCTCTCGTAAGGGATACCTAGTCCAGGAGGCGGCGCCTCCTGGCGGGGCCAGGGCAGAGCCAAGGCCTTCCCTTCCTTACCTCTCCACCATCACGCGCTCTGCGACAGGCCGCCTGGGAGGGCGCGCAGGGTGGGGCGGGAGAGGAGGCGTTCGATGCGTTCGTCGAGGGTGGCGACGTTGAAGGGTTTGCGGATGATGCTGTCGGTGACGACGGTTTCATCGTCGCCAAGCTCGGCGTGGCCGGTCATCAGCAGGGTGCGGGTGCCGGGGCGGATTTGTTGCAAGCGCTCGATGAGGGTGACGCCGTTCATGCCGGGCATGACGTAGTCGACCAGGACGAGGTCGAAGCTGGCATCGCCCTGCAGCAGGGTGAGAGCTTCCTCGCAGTTGGACACGAGCTCAACGGAATAACCGCGCTCGGTGAGCATTTCGCCAGTCATGGCGCGGACGTCGTTGTCGTCGTCAATAACCAGGATGCGGGCGCGGCGGCGCGGCGCGTTGCGGCCGGCATTGCCGTCGGTGCGGGCGGTCGGCTGGGCGGTGGCGCGGGGCACGAGCAGCGTGACGGTGGTGCCTTCGCCGGGGCGGCTTTCGATACGGACGTCGCCGCCGGACTGGGTGGCAAGGCCGTGGACCTGGGAGAGGCCGAGGCCTGAGCCGCGGCCTGGGCCCTTGGTCGTGAAGAAGGGCTCGAAGACGCGGGCGGCCACATCGGGGGACATACCGGTGCCGGTGTCGGACACGCGGACGGCGACGTATTCGCCGGGCGGGACGGTGCCGCCGGCGCCCTGGGTGACGTTACGGGTGGAAATTGTGAGGATGCCACCCTCCGGCATGGCGTCGCGAGCGTTGATGGCGAGGTTGATGATCGCGGCCTCGATCTGGCCGGAGTCGACCATGGCGGGCCAGAGGTCCTGCACGAGGTCGGTCTGGATGCGGATGGAGCGGCCGAGGGTCGAGCCGAGCAGGTTCGACAGCGCGACCACGGTGAGGTTGAGATCGGTCGGCGTCGGTAGCAGTCGCTGGCGGCGGGAGAAGGCGAGGAGCTGGCCGGTGAGCTTGCCGCCACGCTCGGCCGCCTGCAGCGCATTGTCGACGAGACGGACGAGGCTGTCCTGGCCGGCCGGCATGCGGCTGCGCAGCAGGTCGAGCGCGCCGACGATGGCGGTCAGCAGGTTGTTGAAGTCATGCGCGATGCCACCGGCGAGTTGGCCGACGGCTTGCAGCTTCTGCGCCTGGCGCAGGGTCGTCTCCGACTTTTCGCGCTCGGCCATTTCGACCTGCAGGCGATTGCGGCTGTCGACCAGGTCGCGGGTACGTTCGTCGACGCGCGCTTCCAGGGTCGCATTGAGGGTTTGCAGTTCGGCACGCTGGCGCCCGAGCGCACCGGCCATGTCGTTGAAGGCGACGGCGAGGCTGCCGAACTCCGATTTCGAGGATTCGCGTAGCCGGGCGCGGGCCGTCAGATCGCCCTTCGACCAGCGAGTGGCGGCGGCGAGCAGGGCCTCGGTCGGGCGGCGGACGAAGCGCTCGCCGACGATCAGGGCAAGGATGAGCGACAGCAGGGCGCCGGCGCCGATCAGGATGGTGCCCTGCAGGGTGGTGCGGTCGAGCTCGGCGAGCATGCCGGGGAGATACATGCCGATGGAGACGAACATGCCGACCGCGCCATCAGTTGCGGGCACATAGCCGATCAGGCGCTCCTTGCCGTCGTAGCCCATGACGACCGCGTTCCCGCGGGTCTGGGCGTTGACGAAGGGGCGGATCGGCGGCGGGAACAGCTTGCCGGCGAACTTGTCGTGGTCTGGGAAGCGGGCCAGCGTCGTGCCGTTGCGATCGGCAATGCCGATCGTGCTTTCGGCGGGCCGCTTGAGTTCACCGAGATGGGCGCCGAGCCAGTCGAGGCTGAGGCCGACGACGACGACTGCCTGCTTACCGGCGTTGGTGGTGAAGGGTAGGCAAAGCGGCAAGATCGGTCCCCGGCTTGGAGTGCCGGCCATGAACGTGCCGACGTCGAACTTGCCGTGATTGATGATGCCGCGCACATGGGCGGCTCCCTCGGCGCCGATATAGGCGGGTCCGGCGGGCTCAGTCGTGCAGATGACCTGGCCGTCGTCTGTGATGACAGAGAGCATGGTATAGCTCGGGAGGTCGCCGCGCAGGCCGACGAGATCTGCGCGGCAGGCCGGGTCGGCGGCGCGCACATTGGCGAAATGCGACACGGCGAGGCTGAACTGGCGGGCACCTTCGACGATATTGGCCATGTCGGCGTTCAGCAGTTCGGCCTGGCGCAAAGCCTCGCCGGCGATCCGGCCGCGGCCTTCGTCGCGCAGGTTGTGCTGGATATAGGCCATCACGAGGACAGCGGGCAGAGTCGCGACCGCGACGAGAATCAGAAGTCGAGTCAGCAGGTTCGTGCGTGACACTCAAGCCCCCTGTCGCCGCCGGCTGGCGCTTTTCTGCGCTGCGCGGTTTGCTACGGATTGATAACCCACATTGGCAGCATCTTGCCGTCGGAACGGAAATCAAACTTGCGCGAGACATGTTAATGTCGGCGCAATGTAACTTTTAGGATACACGCCCGCCTGGAACAAGCGTGAATGCAAAAGAGGTCGGTGACAGGCCGGCACTTCTACCGGAAGTGGCGGGGGGGTGGTGCGAGAGGGGGGATTCGAACCCCCATGACCGAGGCCGGTCGATTTTGAGTCGACTGCGTCTACCGTTCCGCCACTCTCGCACGCCCGCTGCGCGGCCATCGACCACGCACGGGGGGGAAATATACCGGGCGAGGTGGGTTTGACCACAGATAATGTCGAATTATCCCCCAGGTGGGTTTGCATCCGCCGAAGGGCTTCGCTATACGGCGCTCCGCTGATCCCAGATAGCTCAGCTGGTAGAGCAAGCGGCTGTTAACCGCTCGGTCGTAGGTTCGAGTCCTACTCTGGGAGCCATTGCGAAACGGGCCGCCGATCCATTCGGCGGCCCGTTTTTTTATGCCCGCGAGAGCCGGCTCCAGGCCCCCGCCGCAGCGTGGACGATGCGGCCGGCGGTGAGGGTGGCGACGGCGTGGGGCGCGGGGCCGGTGGCGTCCACGAGCACGAGATCGGCGCGCTGGCCGGGGGCGAGGCGGCCGCGGTCGGTGAGGCCGGCGGCGGCGGCGGGGTTGGCGGAAATCAGCGCCCAGGCGCGGGGCAGGTCGAGCACGCCGCGGCCGGCGAGGATGAAGGCGGCGCGCAGCAGGCAGGGATAGTAGTAGTCCGAGGTCAGCACGGTGCAGATATCGGACTCGGCGAGGCGGGCGGCGGAGGCCCAGCCGAGATGCGAGCCGCCGCGCACGACGTTGGGACTGCCCATGACCACGGCATCGCCGGCGGTGCGGGCGGCCTTGCCGACGTCCTCGGCCATGGGGAATTCGCAGATTTTGGCGCCGAGGGCCCGGAAGTCGTCACGCGTGGCGATGGTGTCGTCGTCGTGGCTGGCCATCGGCAGGCCTGCGGCGCGGGCGGCGGCCGCGAGTCGAGCGCGGGCGTCGACCACTTCGCCGGCGCGGGCACCGACGCGTTCGGCCAGGGCACGGAAGGTGGGGAGGTCCATGCCAGCACGTTCGCTGTATTTCGAGGCCTTCAGCGGGTCGGACATGCGGCGCAGGATGGCCGGCGTGTGGTCGTTGAAGGCGAGCAGGTGGACGCGGCCGGCGGCGATGTCCGCCAAGGCGGTGTCGAGCGCGTCGAGGTTGAAGGCTTCCCAGCGCATGTGGACACGCATGTCACAGTCCCACGGGCGGGCGGCGAGGCCATCGAGCAGGGCAGACCAGGTGTCGAGGCTGCGCAGGCCGGGTTCCCAGGAGAGGGTGACGCCGTGGAAGGCGGTGGTGATGCCGCTGGCGAGAAGCTGGCGCTCGGTTTCGGCCAAGGCGAGGTCCATCGGGAAGCCGATGCCGGGCCGGGGTTGGATCTGGCGTTCGAAGGCGTCGCCGTGGAGGTCGATGATCCCCGGCAGGACGAGCAGGCCGGTGGCGTCGAAGCGGTCGACGCCGGGGAGTGCCGAGTCGAGGGCGGCGATGGTGCCGCCGGCGATCGTGAGGTCGGTTTCGCGCAGGTCACCGTCGGCGAGCATGCGCCCGCCCGTCAGCCGCATCGGTCGCATGAGCACTCCTATGGTTCGAAAACGATCTGCACCCGCGGCGTCGGATAGCGGGTCACGCCGAATTCGACCACCGCGCCGTTCTGGTCGACGTTGACGTTTTCGGTGACCAGGAGCGGCCGGTTGCGCGCCATGGCGAGAAGGGCGGCCTCGTGCGGCTGGGGCAGGCGGGCAGTGACGCGGGTGACCTGGCGGCGGTAGTCGGAGACGCCGACTTCGGCCAGCGCCTCGGTGATCGAGGGGTGGCGCTGGAGGAGGGCGCGCAGGCCGGGGAAGCGGACGGAGGAGAAGTAATGCAGGCCGAGGGTGACCGGGCGGCCGTCGGCGAGGCCGAGGCGCTCGAGGCGGATGACGCGGTCGCCGGGGGCGACGCCGAGGCCGGCGGCGACGGTGGCGTCGGCGGGGATTTCCCGCAAATCCAGCACCTTGCCGGAGGGTTCCTTGTTGTGGCGACGGATCGTCTCGGAGAAGCGGGTGCGGGCGGAGACGGCGTAGTCGAGCACGTCCTCGGCGACGAAGCTGCCCCTGCCCTGCTCGACGCGGACGAGGCCGGCGCGGGCGAGTTCCTCCAGCGCGCGGCGGACGGTGTGGCGGTTGACGTCGAAGCGGGCGGCGAGCTGTGCCTCGGTGGGGAGCTGGGAGCCTGGCGCGCGGGAGCCGTCGCCGATCTCGGTCTCGAGGGCCTGGGCGATCTGGCGCCAGAGGGCGAGGCCGCGCTCGCGGGGCGCCGCTGATGTCATGGCAATGTCATCCGAAACGGGGTCTTGGGTTGGCATGTTCGCTTGACCCTAGGGTAGGCGGTCGGTATTTGTCTAGATGTCTAGACACTGAGTGGCCGCGCATGACGATCCCCTCCCCTTCCCCCTCCCCCCACGCTGACCGTCAGGCCTGGATGTCCGTTCTGGCGCGGGCGAGCGCCGAGGAGATCGACGCCCGGCTGGCCCCCCTGCCCGCTTTGCCGCCGCATGTGACATTGCGGGGGCCGGAGACCGGGCTGACGATGGTGCGCGGGCGGACCGGCGGCGGCGGGGCGGCGTTCAATCTCGGCGAGATCACGGTGACGCGCTGCACGGTGAAGGCCGGCGGGCTGGTCGGGCATGCCTATGTCGCCGGGCGGCATCCGGCGCGGGCGCTGCTGGCGGCGCGGCTGGATGCGGCGTTGCAGGACCCGGCTTGGCATGACCGGATCGCCGCCGAGGTGATTGCGCCACTGGCCGACGCTCAGGCGCAGGCGCGGGCGGCGACGGCCGCCAAGGCGGCGGCGACGCGAGTGGACTTCTTCACACTTCAAACGATGCGCACATGACCGATACCATCGACCTTCCCGGTTTCGCCGATCCCGTGCGGGACGCGCAGGCCTGCTTCCGAGCGATCCTCGGCGCCATGGCGCGGCCGGGGTCGCTGCATCGGCTGCCGCTTGGGCTGACACCGCCCGGGCCGCTCGATTCGGCGACGGCGGCGGTGTTGCTGACGTTGCTCGATGGCGAGGCGTCGCTGGCGATCGCGGCGGAGTTTGGCCCGGCGGCGGCGTGGATCGCGTTTCATTGCGGCATCGCGGTCGCAGAGGGGGCGGCGGAGTTTGTGCTGGCCGGCACGCTGCCAGATCTCGCCGCGCTCGACGCTGGCAGCGACGAGTGCCCGGAGGCGTCGACGACAGTGATCCTGCAGGTGCCGGCGCTGGGCAGTGGGACCGGCTATGTGCTGGCGGGGCCGGGGCTGGAGCGGCCGACAGGGTTTGCCGCCGCGGGGCTGCCGGCGGAGTTCGTCGCACTATGGGCGGCGAACCATGGGCTCTATCCGCGCGGCGTCGATCTAATCCTGTGCGCCGGCGACACCATCGCGGCGCTGCCGCGCACGACACGTATCGGGGAGGCCTGAGCATGGCCTATGTCGCCGTCAAAGGGGGCGAGAAGGCGATCGACGCTGCCCATGCCTGGCTCGCATCGGACCGGCGGGGCGATCCGGCGATTGCCGAGGTCTCGACGGCGCAGATCGCCAGCCAGCTCGGCCGCGCGGTCGATCGGGTGATGGCGGAGGGGTCGCTGTATGATCGCGATCTCGCCGCACTTGCCATCAAGCAGGCGCAGGGCGACCTGATCGAGGCGGCATTTCTGCTGCGGGCCTATCGCACCACGCTGCCGCGCTTCGCCTATTCGCTGCCGCTCGACACCGCCGCGATGCAGATCCGCCGGCGCATTTCGGCGGTGTTCAAGGACCTGCCGGGCGGCCAGGTGTTGGGGCCGACCTACGACTACACGCACCGGCTGCTGGATTTCGCGCTCCTCGCCGAAGGGCAGCCGCCGGCGCCGCCGACCGCGCCGTCCGATGCGGCGCCGCTGCGGCGGGTCAACGATTTCCTCGGCCATGAGGGGCTGATCGAGCCGGATGCGCCGTCGGACGCCACGCCCGGCGATCTCACCCGTGAGCCGCTGACGTTTCCGGCCTCGCGCGAGGTGCGGTTGCAGGCGCTGGCGCGCGGCGACGAGGGGTTTCTGCTGGCGCTCGGCTATTCGACCCAGCGCGGCTATGGCGGGTCGCACCCCTTTGCTGGCGAGATACGGGTGGGCGAGGCGCGGGTCGAGATCGAGCCGCCGGAGCTGGGCTTCGCCATCGACATCGGCGACATCACGCTGACCGAATGCCAGATGGTCAACCAGTTCAAGGGCTCGCGGACGGCGCCGCCGCAGTTCACCCGGGGCTATGGACTGACCTTCGGGCATGCCGAGCGCAAGGCGATGGGCATGGCGCTGGTGGATCGGGCGATGCGGGCGGAGGAACTCGGCGAGGACCTCACGGCGCCGGCGCAGAACGTCGAGTTCGTGCTGTATCACTCCGACAATATCGAGGGCACCGGCTTCGTCGAGCATCTCAAGCTGCCGCACTACGTGGATTTCCAGAGCGAGCTCGAGACGATCCGGCGGATGCGCGCGGACGCCATGAAGGACGCCGCCGAATGAGCACCGTCGAAGGCTACAACTTCGCCTATCTCGACGAGCAGACCAAGCGGATGATCCGACGGGCGCTGCTCAAGGCCGTCGCCATTCCCGGCCACCAGATCCCCTTCGGCTCGCGCGAAATGCCGCTGCCCTATGGCTGGGGCACCGGGGGCATTCAGGTGACTGCGGCGATCCTGGGGCCGGAGGATACGCTGAAGGTGATCGACCAGGGGGCGGACGACACCACCAACGCGGTTTCGATCCGGCGCTTTTTCGCGCGCACCGCCGGCGTCGCCACCACCACCGATACCGAGGCCGCGACGGTGATCCAGACGCGCCATCGCATCCCCGAGAAAAAACTGCGGGAAGACCAGATCATCGTCTACCAGGTGCCGCAGCCGGAGCCGTTGTCGCGGCTGGAGCCCTCGCGGGCGGAGACGCGGCGGATGCATGCGCTGGCGGAATACGGGCTGATGCATGTGAAGCTCTACGAGGACATCACGCGCTTCGGCCATATCGCCATCAGCTACGACTATCCGGTGATGGTGAACGGCCGGCATCTGATGGCGCCGAGCCCGATCCCGGCGTTCGATAATCCAAAGATGGATATGATGCCGGCGTTGCAACTGTTCGGCGCCGGGCGGGAGAAGCGGATCTATGCCATCCCGCCTTACACGTCAGTGAAGAGCCTCGATTTCGACGATCATCCGTTTCGGACCACGCGGGCGCCGCATGCCTGCGGCCTGTGCGGGGCGGACGATTCCTATCTCGACGAGGTGGTGACGGACGACAAGGGCGGGCGGCTCTATGTCTGCTCGGATACGGATCATTGCGAGACGCGGCGAGCGGCCGGGCATACCGGCTCGGAAACGCCGGTGGCGGAGGCGGCGCAATGAGCGAGGGAACGCTGCTTTCGGCGCGCGGGCTCAATCTGTCGTTCGGCGCCATTCCCGCGCTGGTCGAGGTCGATGCCGATCTGTGGCCGGGGGAGATGCTGGCCATTGTCGGCGAATCCGGCTCGGGCAAGACGACGCTGCTGAACGTGCTCAGCGGCAAGCTGCGGCCGCAATCGGGCGTGGTGTGGTATCGGGATCCCCAGGGCGCGCTGCATGACGTGCATGCCATGCCGGCGCCGTCGCTGCGCGCTTTGCACCGGTCGGACTGGGGGTTCGTGCATCAGAACCCGCGCGAGAATTTGCGCATGGCGGTGACCGCCGGGGGGAATGTCGGCGAGCGGCTGATGGCGCAGGGCAGCCGGCATTACGGCGATATCCGCGCGGCGGCGATCGACTGGCTGGCGCAGGTGGAGATCGATCCGGCTCGCGTCGACGACCTGCCGCGGACGTTCTCGGGCGGCATGCTGCAACGGTTGCAGATCGCGCGCACGCTGGTGACGCATCCGCGCCTGGTGTTCATGGACGAGCCGACCGGCGGGCTCGACGTGTCGGTGCAAGCAAGGCTGCTCGATCTCATTCGCAGCCTGGTGCGGCGGCTCGGCATCGCCGCGGTGCTGGTGACGCATGATCTGTCGGTGGCGCGGCTGCTGGCGGAGCGGATCATGGTGATGCAGCGCGGCGTGGTGGTGGAGGCGGGGTTGACCGATCAGGTGCTGGACGATCCGCGGCATCCCTATACGCAGCTGCTGGTCAGCTCGGTGCTGCAGGCATGAGCGCGCCGCTGTTGCAGACCGAGGGGCTGGGCAAGCGGTTCGTGCTGCACCTCCAGGGCGGCATTGAATTGAACGTGCTGGCCGATGTCGATCTCACCGTTCACGCCGGCGAGTGCGTGGCGCTGGCGGGGCCGTCGGGGGCGGGCAAGTCGACGTTGCTGCGCAGCCTGTATGGCAATTATCGCGCCGATACCGGGCGGATCCTGGTGCGGCATCACGGCGCGGAGATCGACATCGTCACCGCGCTGCCGCGCGTGGTGGTGCAGGTGCGCAACGAGACGCTGGGCTATGTCAGCCAGTTCCTGCGCGTGGTGCCGCGGGTGGCGGCGCTGGATATCGTGGCCGAGGCGGCGCGGGGGTTGTCGCGCGAGGCGGCGCGGGCCGAGGCGGCGGCGTTGTTGCATCGGCTCAACATTCCCGCCCGCCTGCATGCGCTGCCTCCGGCGACCTTCTCCGGCGGCGAGCAGCAGCGCATCAACCTCGCCCGCGGCTTCATCGGCGGGCATCCGATCCTGCTGCTCGATGAGCCCACCGCCTCGCTCGATGCCGCCAATCGCGACGTCGTCATTGGCATGATCCGCGAAGCCAAGGCGCGCGGCACCGCCATCGTCGGCATCTTCCATGACGCGATCGTGCGTGACGCCGTCGCCGATCGCCTCTATCACGTGACCCCCCTTCAGGACGCCGCGTGAGCGGACGAGACGCATGACCGAGATCATTCTGACCAACGCCACCCTGGTGCTGCGCAACGAGACCGTGCGCGGCACCGTGGTGATGCATGACAGCCATATCCACGCCATCGACACCGGGCGCAGCCACGCGCTGCCGGCGATCGACTGCGAGGGCGATGTCATCATCCCCGGGGTGATCGACCTGCATACCGACAACCTCGAACGCCAGGTGCAGCCGCGGGTTCTTGCGCGCTGGCCGTCGCGCTCGGCGTTCCTGGCGCATGACGCGCAATGCGCGGCGGCGGGGGTGACGACGATTTTCGACTCGCTCTGCCTCGGCGATCTCGGCTTCGACGAGAGCCGGATGCGGACGTTCCGCGACGGGGTCGATGACCTCGATGCGCTCGCGGATACGCGGCATCTGAAGGGTGAGCATTTTCTCCATCTGCGCTGCGAAATGCCGGCCAAGGATGTGATGGACATGCTGCTGCCCGTCGCGGGCCATGCGCGGGTGCGGATGCTCAGCCTGATGGACCATAGCCCCGGCGTTGGCCAGTACAGCAACATCGATCGGTATCGGGCGATGCGGCTGAAGTCGGGCACGCCCGCTGATGCCATCGAGCGGCGCATCCAGGAACTGCTCGACCAGCGCGCGCGGCTGCGGACGCCGAACCGGAAGGCGATTCTCGCCGCCGTCGCCGGGCGCGTCGCCAGTGGCGAGATCACGCTGGCGAGCCATGACGACGAGACCGAGGCGGAGATCGCGGAGAACCATGCCGACGGCATCCGCATCAGCGAATTCCCGGTGACGCTGCACGCCGCCGCCGCCGCGCGGGCGCATGGCATGACGGTGATCGCGGGGGCGCCGAACATCGTCCGCGGCGGCAGTCACTCGGGCAACGTCAACGCGGCCGACCTGGTGCGCGCCGGCAACGTCGACGCCTTCGCCTCCGACTACGTGCCGGCCGCGCTTGTGGAAGCGGCCTTCATCTGCGCGGACACGACGGGGATCACGCTGCCCGACGCGGTGGCGATGATCACCGACAATCCCGCCCGCATGGCGGGGCTGTCGGATCGCGGGCGGCTCGAGGCGGGGCTGCGCGCTGACGTCGTGCGCGTCGACCGGCACGAGAACATCCCGGTGATCCGGCAGGTCTATCGCGCGGGCGAACGGGTGGCCTGATGGTCGCGCGCGTCGCCTTCTACTACGCGCCGGCGGAGGACGATCCGCTGTGGGCGCGGGCGGCATCCTGGCTCGGGCGCGATCCCGCGAGTGGGGCGCCGCGGGGCCAGCCTGATTTGCCGGATATCGCCGCCATCACCGCCGATGCGCGGCACTATGCCTTCCATGCGACGCTCAAACCGCCGATGCGGCTGCGGGACGGCGTGACCTGGGCGGATGCGCTTGCCACCGCACGGCAGGTTGCCGCTGGTATTCCGCAATTCGACCTGCCGCGACTCGCAGTCGCTGATCTGCACGGGTTCCTCGCGCTGCGGGAGACCGTGCCGAGCCCCGAGTTGCAGGCCCTCGCCGATGCCTGCGTCGCCGGGGCCGATCACCTGCGCGAGCCGCCGACCGAGGCCGAGTTGGCAAAACGCCGGCGCAACGGATTGCCGCCGGCGCAGGACGCCAATCTCGTCCGCTGGGGCTACCCCTACGTCTTCGCCACCTGGTTCTTCCACATGACGCTGACGCGCCGGCTCGACCCCGAGGAACGCGCCACCTACCGCCCCGCCGCCGAGGCCTATTTCGCCGAGGTGCTTCCTCTCCCCCGCCGGGTCACCGACCTCTGCCTGTTCACCCAGGCGACGGCGGAGGCGCCGTTCCTGCTGGCCGAGCGCGTTCCGCTGCGCGGCTGAGGGCGGCGACCACGGCGGCGACTCCCTCCTCGACGCTGCGGTCGTTCATCACCCGAACCGTCTCCGCCTCCGCCGGCACCGCGGCGGTGCGCGCCAGCCGGGCGGCGATATCGGCGGCACTCTCCCGCCCGCGCTGCGCCAGCCGCGCCGCCAACACCTCGATCGGCGCGGTGATCTCCAGCACCAGCACGGGAAACCGCCGCGCCGCCTCGCCGATCACCCCGCGCGAGACGTTCGCCACCACCACCCGCCCGGCCGCGAGATCATCGGCGATATCGGCGGGAATGCCGTAGAACAGCCCATGCGCGCCCCAGGACAGCGCATAGCCCCCCGCCGCCCGCCGCGCCGCGAAGCCCGCTTCGTCAACCTCCACATGCGCCTCGCCGCCGGCATCGCGCGGCCGGGTGATCTCCCGCGTCACGAAACGAAACCGCGTATCCCCCGCCAGCGCCGCCCGCGCGCGCTCCATCAGCGTGTCCTTCCCCGCCCCCGAGGGCCCGACCACCAGAACCAGCATTCCGCCCCCTTTTGACACCGCGCGCCGAGCGGTTAGTTTCGCGCCCTCAGCATACAGGGGAAAGCGCCGGATGTTCACAACCCGCCCAGAAATTGCCGGCACTTTCGGCGTCGTCGCGACCACGCACTGGATCGCCTCGCAGGTCGGCATGGCCGTGCTCGAACGCGGCGGCAACGCCTTCGACGCCGCGGTGGCCGCGGGCTTCACCTTGCAGGTCGCCGAGCCGCACCTCAACGGCCCCGGCGGCGACGCGCCGATCATCATCCATGACGCGATGTCCAACACGCAGCACGTCATCTGCGGCCAGGGCGTGGCGCCGGACGCCGCCACCCCCGAGAAATTCGCCGCCCTCGGCCTCGACCTCATTCCCGGCACCGGCCTGCTGCCCGCCGTCGTGCCCGGCGCCTTCGACGCCTGGGCGCTGATGCTGCGGGACTGGGGCACCTGGGAACTCGCCGACGTGCTGTCCTACGCCATCGGCTACGCGACCAAGGGCATCCACCTCGTGCCCCGCATCCCCGCCGCCATCGAGAGCGTGCGCCCGCTGTTCGAGGAGGAGTGGAAAACCTCGGCCGCCGTGTTCCTGCGCAACGGCAAGGTGCCGGAAGCCGGCAGCCTGTTCGCCCGCCCGGCGCTCGCCGAGACCTGGCAGCGCCTCTGCCGCGAAGCCACCGGCTCCACCCGCGAAGCCCGCATCGACAGCGCGCGCAACGCCTGGTACCGCGGCTTCGTCGCCGAGGCGATCGGCAACTTCTATCAGAATAACGACATCCTCGACGCCTCCGGCCGCCGCCACCGCGGCCTGCTGACCAGCGACGACTTGGCCCGCTGGGCCGCCACCACCGAGGAACCCGTCGGCTACGACTACCACGGCACCCGCGTGCTCAAGGTCGGCCCGTGGAGCCAGGGCCCGGCCTTCCTTCAGCTCCTCGCCCTCCTCAAGGGCTTCGACATCGCGGCCATGGACCCGCTCGGCGCCGACTTCGCGCACACCATCATCGAAGGCCTCAAGCTCGCCTTCGCCGACCGCGAGGCCTATTACGGCGACCCCGACCAGGTGCAGGTGCCGCTCGCCCACCTGCTGTCCGACGCCTACAACGACGAACGCCGCAAACTCATCACCGACAGCGCCAACGACGACCTCCGCCCCGGCAGCATCCCCGGCTTCGGCCCGCCCGACGTCGACCACGACGCCTGGAAGCGCGTCGAGCTCTTCACCCGCGCGCCCGGCACCGACGAGCCCACCGTCGCCCGCCTCGGCGCCATCGGCGGCGATACCTGCCACGTCGACATCATCGACCGCTGGGGCAACATGGTCAGCGCCACCCCCTCCGGCGGCTGGCTGCAATCCTCGCCCGTCATTCCCGAACTCGGCTTCTGCATCTCCACCCGCGGCCAGATGTTCTGGACCAAGAAAGGCCATCCCAACTCGGTCGCCCCCCGCAAACGCCCGCGCACCACGCTCTCGCCCAGCATGGCGCTGCGCGACGGCAAGGCCTGGATGTCCTTCGGCACCCCCGGCGGCGAGCAGCAGGACCAGTGGCAGCCCAACATGTTCCTGCGCATGCTCCACCACAACATGAACATCCAGCAGGCGATCGACGCCCCCTCGTTCCACACCGAGCACTGGCCGAGCAGCTTCTGGCCGCGCGTCTCCCGCCCCGGCAAGGTCGTCCTCGAAGGCCGCTACGACCCGAAGGTGCTCGAGGAACTCAAGCGCCGCGGCCACAACGCCGAAATGAACGACCCCTGGAGCGAAGGCCGCCTCTCCGCCGCCCGCCTCGAAGCCGACGGCCAGATCTTCGCCGGCGCCAACCCCCGTGGCATGCAGGGATACGCAGTCGGGCGCTGATACATCGCGATCGGCGCGGGGATGGGAGCGTAGACAGGGCAACGCCAGGGGCAATGCGCTTGGATCATGGTTCGTCAAACCGGCGGTGGCCATGGTCATCGATCATATTGGTGAGGTCGGACTCGCAGTGCAGGCGTCCCGTGTTGGTCACCCAAACAGCGCCGTGATTGCCACCTTGAGCCGGGCGTGGGCGGGCGTTGCGGTGTGATTGAATCGTAGCGGGCTCGGTCCGACGCGAGAACCGTGCTCCTCGCGCCTGCGCAAAGCGGCCGAAACACTCCGATCCACAGGGCAAGAATGTCGGATTTATGAGGATGCATCGCACGTGAAATTAGAGCGCGATCGCTTGAGGCCGTCCGGTCGGAAAGCGCGAATCGCGCTCTTCTTCAATAGCTTGCTAGATCATGATTGGTTTCTCTTATTCCGACCCGCGTTGACCCATAAAGGATGGGTCAACGCGGGTCGGTATCAGATTCGTTTTTGGCGCGCGGCCGCCCCACCAACCCCGCACGCGATACCAACCCGCAGAATGCGTTGAAGAGTCACGCATTCTGCGGGTTGGGATTAAACCAATTATGATCGAGATGACGAGTGCGGCGCGAACTACGCCCGCCCATGTTCCATAGAGCCGAAATCCGAGACCAGGGGCATGTCAGGCAGTAGCGCCTTTGCCTACAGTTGGCGAGGCCCGGTGGGCCGTTGGTTGCTTCGTCCTATTCTGGTCCATCGATCAAGGGATCAGGTTTGGCAAAGCGCGCCAAAGCGTCTGGCTCCTTCATTTCGATGCCTGCGCCGCGCGTGCGGACACCGTAATGGGTCAAACTGGCGAGAGCCCGGGAGAGGTTTTCCGGTGTCATGCCGAGGCGGGCGGCCAGCACGCGCTTCTCGATATCGAGATTGACGTGGCCGGGCGTGCCCTGCTCGGCGGATTGGGTGATAAGCCAATTGGCCAGACGCTCGGCGCCGGTGCGGAGCTTCTGGTTTTTCAAAGCCTTGATCGCCTGGCGGTAGCCGCGGGCGAGTTCGGCGACGATCGCGCGCATGAAGGCCGCATCCTGCGCCATCCAGCGGCGGACGCGTTCGGCGGGGATCATAAGGATGCGGGCGCGGGTGAGGGTGCGGGCGGATTGCAGGTATACCTGGTCGGACAGGACCGCGGCGAGGATGAAGGCGCCGACGGGGCGGACGAGTTCCATCGTCGTCTCACGCTCGCCGCTGCTGGCATAGAGTTCGACGGTGCCTTCGATGACGACATGCAGGAAGTCGGCCGGATCGCGTTCGCGGATCAGGGTGACGCCGGGGGGGAATAACTGAAGGTAGCCGGCGGCGACGAGGTCGGCGAAGGTGGCTTCGGCGATTCCGTCGAACAGGCGCAGTCCGCGGAGCGCGGTCGTCTCTTCGGCGCGAATGAGCGCTCTCCCTTGGTTTGCCCGAGGATTGCGGGGCGATTGATAAATGTCAAATCCGTAGTTGATTAATAGTATTTGATAGCAATAAAAACCTCCATACGGCCTTGGTATATGACATAATTATAGAAGTTTGGCCATATCTTCCATTTGTATTGATCCATATCAAACGTCATCTATTTGCGGTGTCTATTTTCCGGTCCGGGCGGCGTCAGCCGCGGCGTTGCCCGTTGAATCACGCCGGAGCACGTCATGAGCGACCTCGCCGCCACGAGACCCATAGGCAGACCTGAAGGCCAGCGCATGGCGCTGGGAATGAGCACCACGGCGTTTACCGTGTGCTTCGCGGTCTGGACCATTTTTTCCATCATCGGCATTCGCATTCGCGGGGAATTGGGGCTGACGCAGACCGAATTCGGCCTGCTGGTGGGCACGCCGATCTTGACCGGCTCGATCATCCGCGTGGTGCTGGGCATCTGGACCGACCAGTACGGCGGGCGGCGGGTTTATACGATCACGATGCTGGCGGCGGCGGCGGCCACGTTCCTGCTGGCCTACGCGCATACGTATATGATGACGCTGGTCGCGGCGCTTGGCGTCGGCATCGCGGGCGGGTCGTTCGCGGTTGGCGTGGCCTATGTGTCGCGCTGGTATCCGCCGGAGAAGCAGGGCACCGCGCTGGGGATATTCGGGGCGGGCAATGTCGGCGCCGCGGTGACGAAGTTCTTCGCGCCGCTGGTGATGGTGGCGTTCGGCTGGCAGGCGGTGGCGCAGGTGTGGGCCGGTGCCCTGGTGGTCATGGCGGTGGTGTTCGTTGTCACCACCAAGGACGATCCGGTGCTGGTGGCGCGGCGGCTGTCGGGGGAGAAGCCGAAGTCGGCCTGGCTTGAGCTGGAGCCTCTGGCCAATGTGCAGGTGTGGCGGTTCGCGCTGTACTACTTCTTCGTGTTCGGCGCGTTCGTCGCGCTGTCGCTGTGGCTGCCGCAATATTTGATGTCGGTCTATGGGCTCGAGGTGCGGACGGCCGGGATGATCGCGGCGTTCTTCTCGGTGCCGGCGAGCCTGCTGCGCGCCTATGGTGGGCATCTCTCCGACGTCTACGGCGCACGCCGCGTGTTGTGGTGGACGTTCTCGGTATCGATCGTGGCGACGTTCCTGCTGTCGTATCCGCCGACGGACTACGTCGTCAGCGGCATCAACGGGAGATACGCCTTCCACATGGAAATGGGGGTGGTGGGCTTCGTTGTGACCCTGTTCGTGCTGGGCTTCTTCATGGCCCTGGGCAAGGCGGCGGTCTACAAGCACATCCCCGTCTATTATCCGGACAACGTGGGCTCGGTCGGCGGCCTCGTCGGCATGATCGGCGGGCTCGGCGGCTTCGTGTTGCCGATCCTGTTCGGCGTGCTGAACGACCTGACGGGGCTGTGGACATCGTGCTTCATGGCGCTGTTCCTGGTGGTCCTGGTCTCGATGATCTGGATGGCGGTCTCGATCCGGCAGATGGAGCGCGCCGCGGTGGGCGAGAAACTCGCAGCATTGCCGCAGTTGCCGGAAATGCAGGGCATGCCGATCCCCAAGGCCGCCATCAGCGCGTCCGGCGCGGTGCTGACGGATTGGCGGCCGGAGGATGCCGTGTTCTGGGCGTCCAAGGGCAAGGCCATCGCGCGGCGCAACCTGTGGCTGTCGATCCCGTCGCTACTGCTGTCGTTCGCGATCTGGCAGGTGTGGTCGGTGGTGGTGGCGAAGCTGCCGCTGGTGGGGTTCAGGTTCAGCAATGACGAGCTGTTCTGGCTGGCGGCGCTGCCCGGGCTGACCGGGGCGTCGTTGCGCATCTTCTACTCCTTCATGGTGCCGATTTTCGGTGGGCGGCTGTGGACGACGGTGACGACCTGGTCGCTGTTGATCCCGGCGGTCGGCATCGGCTACGCGGTGCAGAACCCGTCGACCCCGTACGTGGTGCTGCTGATCCTCGCGCTGCTGTGCGGCTTTGGCGGCGGCAACTTCGCCTCCTCGATGTCGAACATCTCGTTCTTCTTCCCGCGGGCGGAGAAGGGCAACGCGCTGGCGCTGAATGCCGGGCTCGGCAATCTCGGCGTGAGCGTGGTGCAGTTCGTGGTGCCGCTGGCGATTACGGCGGGTGTGTTCGGCTGGCTCGGCGGGCCGCCGGAGGTGGTGAAGGCGGGGGCCGCGCCGCTATGGCTGCAGAATGCGGGCTTCGTGTTCGTGCCGTTCATCGTCATCGCCGCTTTCGCGAACTGGTTCGGGATGAACGATATCGCCGCGGCCAAGGCCTCGTTCGCCGACCAGTCGGTCATCTTCAGGCGGCGGCACAACTGGATCATGTGCTGGCTCTATACCGGAACATTTGGATCGTTCATCGGCTATTCAGCTGGCTTCCCGCTGCTGGCGAAGATCCTGTTCCCTGACGTGGATGCGCTGCAGCTGGCCTTCATCGGCCCGCTGGTGGGCGCCGTGTCGCGCTCCGGCACCGGCTGGGTGTCGGATCGGTTCGGCGGCGCGCGGGTGACGTTCTGGGTGTTCTGGCTGATGCTGATCGGGGTCGGCGGGGTGCTGTGGAGCATCTCGATGCACGTGCAGACCTGGGCGTTCTGGGCATTCTTCGGCTCCTTCCTGGTGCTGTTTTTCGCAACTGGCGTAGGCAATGCCTCGACCTTTCAGATGATCCCGGCGATCATGCGCATCGAGATCGCACGGCTGATGCCGGAATTGTCGGGCGAGGACGCACGCCGCCAGGCGGAGCGCGAGAGTGCGGCGATCACCGGCTTCACCTCGGCGATCGCCGCCTTCGGGGCCTTCTTCATTCCCAAGGGATACGGCACCTCGATCGCGCTCACCGGCGGGCCGCAGGCCGCGCTGTGGTGCTTCGGCATCTTCTACGTCACCTGCATCGCCATTACTTGGGCGGTCTATTCCCGTCGCGGCGGATTGCTGCACGACATCGAGCGCCGCGGGCGCTGAAGGATACGCACATGTCACATTTCCTCGACCGCCTCAGCTTCTTCCGCCGCAAGGCCGAGCCGTTCGCCGACGGGCACGGCATCACCACCGAGGAGGACCGCTCCTGGGAAGATGCGTATCGGCAACGGTGGCAGCACGACAAGATCGTGCGCTCCACCCATGGCGTGAACTGCACGGGCTCGTGCTCGTGGAAGATCTACGTCAAGGGCGGCATCGTCACCTGGGAAACCCAGCAGACCGACTATCCGCGCACGCGCCCCGATCTGCCCAACCATGAGCCGCGCGGCTGCGCCCGGGGCGCGTCGTATTCCTGGTATCTCTACTCCGGCGCGCGGGTGAAGTATCCGCTGATCCGCAGTCGCCTGCTCAAGCTTTGGCGATCAGCGCGCGCGGTCATGACGCCGGTGAAGGCCTGGGCGTCGATCGTGGAAGACAAGGCCAAGCGCGATTCCTACACCACCATCCGCGGCCATGGCGGCTTCGTGCGCGCGAAATGGGACGAGGTGAACGAGATCATCGCGGCCGCCAACGCCTATACCGCGAAGACCTGGGGCCCCGATCGCATCATCGGCTTCTCGCCGATCCCGGCGATGTCGATGGTCTCCTACGCAGCGGGCTCACGTTATCTGTCGCTGATGGGCGGCGTGTGCATGTCGTTCTACGACTGGTATTGCGACCTGCCGCCGGCGAGCCCGCAGACCTGGGGCGAGCAGACCGATGTGCCGGAAAGTGCTGACTGGTACAATGCCGGCTACATCATCATCTGGGGTAGCAATGTGCCGCAGACGCGCACGCCGGATGCGCATTTCTACACTGAGGTGCGCTACAAGGGCACGAAATCCGCAGTCGTCTCGCCGGACTATGCCGAGGCCACCAAGTTCGCCGATATCTGGCTCGCCCCGCAGCAAGGCACCGACGCCGCCCTCGCGCTGGCCATGGGCCATGTCATCCTGCGCGAGTTCCACCTCGACCGCGACGTTGCCTATTTCAAAGACTACGCCAAGCGCTACTCCGACATGCCGTTCCTGGTCCGGCTCGTCGAGCGCGATGGACGGTTGGTGCCGGAGCGCCTGTTGCGGTCCTCGGAACTCCCGGGCGCGCTCGGCGAGACCAACAATACCGAGTGGAAAACCGTCGCCTTCGACGAAAGCTCTGGCGCCCTGGTCGCGCCCCTTGGTTCGGTTGGTTATCGGTGGGGCGAGCAGGGCAAGTGGAACCTGGAAAGCAAGGACGGACAGGGCAGCGACGTCGATCTGCGCCTGAGCCTCGCCGGCGAAGGCGCGGAATATGCGGCCGTCGACTTCCCCTATTTCGGCGGTCGCGCGACCGAGCATTTCGTCGCGACCCAGCATGGCGAGGTGCTGACCCGCACGCTGCCAATTCGCCGGATCGCCCTCGAAGGGGGCGGCAGCGTCGCGGTGGCCACGGTGTATGACCTGATGATGGCCAATTACGGCCTCGACCGCGGGTTCGGCGGAGGCAATGTCGCGGCATCGTATGATGATGACACGCCCTTCACCCCGGCCTGGGCGGAGAAGATCACCGGCGTGAAGCGTGGCGCGATCATCCAGGTCGCCCGCGAATTCGCCGCCAATGCCGAGGCCACCAACGGGCGCTCGATGATCATCATCGGCGCCGCCATGAACCACTGGTATCACATGGACATGAACTACCGCGGGGTGATCAACCTGCTGGTGTTCTGCGGCGCCATCGGCCAGTCCGGCGGCGGCTGGGCGCATTACGTGGGCCAGGAAAAGCTGCGCCCACAGACCGGCTGGCAGCCGCTCGCCTTCGGGCTCGACTGGTCGCGCCCGCCACGGCAAATCAACTCGACATCGTTCTGGTATGCGCACTCCAACCAATGGCGCTACGAGACCCTCACCGCCGGCGAGATCCTCTCGCCGCTCGCGCCCGAAGGCGACTGGGATCAGTCGATGATCGACTACAACGTGCGTGCGGAGCGCATGGGCTGGCTGCCCTCCGCGCCCCAGCTCAGGCAGAACCCTCTCGGCATCGCCGCCGCCGCGCGCAAGGCAGGGCTGGAACCCAAGGACTACGTCGCCAAAGGTCTTACCGACGGGACGCTCGACATGTCCTGCCACGATCCTGATGCCCCCGAGAACTGGCCGCGCAACCTCTTCGTCTGGCGCTCCAACCTCCTGGGCTCCTCAGGCAAGGGCCATGAGTATTTCCTGAAGCATCTGCTTGGAACCACCCACGGCCTCAAGGGCAAGGACCTCGGCACCGAGGGGAAGCGCCGCAGCAAGGAGGTGACGTGGCACGACGAGGCGCCGCAGGGGAAACTCGACCTGCTGGTCACGCTCGACTTCCGCATGTCCACCACCTGCGTCTACTCCGACATCGTGCTGCCCACCGCCACCTGGTACGAGAAGAACGACCTCAACACCTCCGACATGCATCCCTTCATCCACCCGCTCAGCGCCGCGGTCGATCCGGCCTGGGAGGCGCGCTCGGACTGGGACATCTACAAGGGCCTGGCGAAGACGTTCTCAGAGATCGCAAGTGAAGTGCTCGGCGTCGAGGAGGATGTCGTGCTCACCCCCATCCTGCACGACACCCCCGGCGAAATCGCCCAGGCGATGGATGTGAAGGACTGGAAGCGCGGCGAGACCGCGGCCATCCCGGGCAAGACGATGCCGGCGGTGACGGTGGTCACGCGCGACTACCCGAACCTCTACGCCAAGTTCACCGCCCTCGGTCCGCTGCTCGACACGCTCGGCAATGGCGGCAAGGGCATCGGCTGGAAAACCCAGCACGAAGTGAAGGCGCTCGCCGATCTCAACGGCACCCGGAGCGGAGGCGTCGCCGATGGGCGGCCGAAGATCGAGACCGATATCGACGCCACCGAGGTCATCCTCATGCTGGCGCCGGAGACCAATGGCGAAGTCGCGGTCAAGGCGTGGGAGGCGCTCTCCAAGGCCACCGGCCGCGAGCATGCCCATCTGGCGCGGCCGAAGGAGGACGAGAAGATCCGCTTCCGCGACATCCAGGCCCAGCCTCGCAAGATCATTTCCTCGCCGACCTGGTCGGGCATCGAGAGCGAGAAGGTCTGCTACACCGCCGGCTGGACCAACGTGCATGAGTTGATCCCCTGGCGCACCCTGACGGGCCGCCAGCAGCTCTACCAGGATCATCTCTGGATGCGCGCCTTCGGCGAGACGCTGGTGACGTGGAAGCCGCCGGTCGATCTCAAGACCATCGCGGCGGCCTTGGGCTCGGCGCCCAATGGCAATGCCGAGATCGTGCTGAACTTCATCACCCCGCATCAGAAATGGGGCATCCACTCCACCTATTCCGACAACCTGCTGATGCTGACGCTCAATCGTGGCGGGCCGGTGGTCTGGATCTCCGAAACCGATGCCCGTCGCGCCAACCTGGTCGACAACGACTGGGTCGAGGTGTTCAACGCCAACGGCGCCCTCACCGCGCGTGTTGTCGTATCGCAACGGGTGAATCCTGGAATGATGATGATGTATCACGCCCAGGAGAAGATCGTGAACACGCCGGGCTCGGAGATCACCGGCAACCGCGGCGGCATCCACAATTCCGTCACCCGGACGGTGCTGAAACCCACCCACATGATCGGCGGCTACGCGCAGCAATCCTACGGCTTCAACTATTACGGCACCGTCGGCTCCAACCGCGACGAATTCATCGTGCTCCGCAAGATGGCGAAGGTGGACTGGCTCGAAGGACCCTTGCAAACCACCAACAGGAGGGTCGTGGCATGAAGATCCGCGCGCAGATCGCCATGGTGCTCAATCTCGACAAGTGCATCGGCTGCCACACCTGCTCCGTCACCTGCAAGAACGTCTGGACCACGCGCGAGGGCGTCGAATACGCCTGGTTCAACAACGTCGAGACCAAGCCCGGTGTCGGCTATCCCAAGGAGTGGGAGAACCAGCGCAAGTGGAACGGCGGCTGGAAGCGCAATTCCAAGGGCGCGCTCGAACCCAGCATGGGCGCGAAATGGCGTGTTCTGGCCAACATCTTCGCCAACCCCGACCTCCCAGAGATCGACGACTACTACGAACCCTTCACCTTCGATCATCCCCATCTGCAGACCGCCCCCGAGAGCCGCGCCTTCCCCACCGCCCGCCCGCGCTCGGCCATCACCGGCGAGCGCATGGAGAAGATCGAGTGGGGTCCCAACTGGGAGGAAATCCTCGGCGGCGAATTCGCCAAGCGCTCGCAGGACGCGAACTTCGAAGCCGTGCAGAAGCAGATGTACGGCGAGTTCGAGAACACCTTCATGATGTATCTGCCGCGCCTGTGCGAGCATTGCCTCAACCCGACCTGCGCCGCGGTCTGCCCCTCCGGCGCCATCTACAAGCGCGAGGAGGACGGCATCGTCCTGATCGACCAGGACAAGTGCCGCGGCTGGCGCATGTGCGTCTCGGGCTGCCCTTACAAAAAGGTCTACTACAACTGGTCGTCCGGAAAATCGGAGAAGTGCATCTTCTGCTTCCCGCGCATCGAAAGCGGCCAGCCGACCGTCTGCTCGGAGACCTGCGTCGGCCGCATCCGCTATCTCGGCGTGCTGCTTTACGACGCCGACCGTGTCGCCGAAGCGGCGGGCGCCGACGAGAAGGACCTCTACAAGGCCCAGCTCGATCTGTTTCTTGACCCCAATGATCCCGCGGTGATCGCCCAGGCGCGCGCCGATGGCGTCTCCGACGCCTGGCTCGATGCGGCGCGGCATTCGCCGGTGTGGAAGATGGCGATGGAGTGGAAGATCGCCTTCCCGCTGCATCCCGAATACCGCACGCTGCCGATGGTCTGGTACGTCCCGCCGCTCTCGCCGATCCAGAACGCCGCGGCCGCCGGCGCGGTGTCGATGAAGAACGGCATGCCCGATGTTACCTCGCTCCGCATCCCGCTACGCTATCTCGCCAATCTGCTGACCGCCGGCGACGAAGCCCCGGTGCGCCTTGCGCTCGAGCGGATGCTGGCGATGCGCGCCTATATGCGGGCCAAGTCGATCGAGGGCCGCATCGACAACGCGATCGCCACCGAGGTCGGCCTCCAGGGCGCCACCATCGAGGAGATGTACAAATACCTCGCCATCGCCAACTACGAAGACCGCTTCGTCATCCCCACCGCCCATCGCGAATGGAGCGAGGATGCGCAGGGATTACGCGGCGGCTGCGGCTTCACCTTCGGCAATGGCTGCTCCGGTGGCGAAACCACCAACCTGTTCGCCACCCGCACGACGGGCCGCGCGAAGAATCCGATGGAGGTGATCTGATGCAGGTCCTCAAGGCCCTTTCGGCCCTGCTCTGCTATCCCGAACAGCCGTTGCGCGATGCGATCGGTGAGATCACGCTGCTCCTGAAGGTGGAGCCCGCGCTCGACGCGGCCTCGATCGCCGCCCTCGGCCAGCTCACCCGGTCATTGGCGACGGAGGACCTGTTCGACCTCCAGGCAGCCTATGTCGACCTGTTCGACCGCGGACGCCGGCTGTCGCTGCATCTCTTCGAACATGTCCACGGCGAAAGCCGGGATCGTGGCCAGGCCATGGTCGACCTCGCACAGGTCTACGAGCGCGGCGGCCTGCTGCTGGCCGACGGTGAACTGCCCGATTACCTGCCGACCTTCATCGAATTCGCCTCCACCCGCCCGGACGCCGAAGCCCTCTCCCTGCTCGGCGAGATTGCGCCGATCCTGACCTCGATGCACGAAGGCACGGCGGCTCGCGCGCCGAGCTACGCCGCCGTCTTCGCCGCCCTGCTGCACATCGCCGGCCACACGGCGGCCGATGTCCCGCTCGCGGAGCCGGTCGACGATCTCGCCGCCCTCGATGCCGCCTGGGAGGAAACCACCGTGCAGTTCGGGCCCGGCGAAGACATCGCCGGCTGCGGCCCCGATCGCTTGCGCCAACGCCTGCGCGCGGCCGGGCGAGATGCCCGGGCCGCGGTCTGAAGGAGAGCCCCCATGACCCGTTCGCTCGATACGATCCTGCTCGGCTGGTATCCCTACGTCGCGCTCACCGTGTTCCTGCTCGGCTCGCTGATCCGCTATGATCGCGAGCAGTACACCTGGAAGAGCTTCTCCTCGCAACTTCTGCGCCGCCGGCAACTGCGCTGGGGTTCCAACCTGTTCCACGTCGGCATCCTCGTGATCTTCGCGGGCCACGCCGGCGGCCTGCTGACCCCGATCCGGGTGTTCGACGCGCTCGGCATCTCGCATGGCTTCAAGCAGGGCCTGGCCATCGTCGCCGGCGGCACCGCCGGGATCGCCTGTTTCATCGGCATCGCCCTGCTCGCCCATCGCCGGCTGTTCGACGCCCGCATCCGCGCCACATCCAGCTTCGGCGACACCGCCATCCTGCTGCTGCTGTGGGTGCAACTTACCCTCGGCCTGTTCACCATCCCCGCCTCGCTGCACCACATGGATGGCGGCGAGATGGTGAAGTTCATGGGCTGGGCACAAGGAATCGTCACCCTCAATCCCTCGGCCGCGGCATTGCTGGGCGACGTGGCGCCGATATTCAAGCTCCATCTCACCCTGGGGATGACGATGTTCCTGCTCTTCCCCTTCACCCGCCTCGTCCACGTCTGGAGCGCCCCGATCTGGTATCTCGGGCGTCGCGGCTACCAGGTCGTCCGCGCCCGGCCGCGCACGCCCCCGCTGCGGAGTGCCGCGCCATGACCCGCCTTACCATCGACCGCCGCGGCGATGCGCCGGTCGCGACCGACCTGCTGGTGGACGGCATCCGCCTGACCCGGCAGGACATCGCCGCCGAGGTCGCCAACTTCCCCGCGCCGACGCCCGGCGCGAGTTGGAAGGCCGCCGAGCATGCCATGATCCTGCGCCTCGCCCTCCGCCAGCGCGCCACCCGCCTCGGCATCGCCGCCACACCGCTCACCGACCCCGACGGCCGCCGCGAGACCGACGAGGATGCGACCCTGCGCGCCCTGCTCGAAGCCGAGGTGGACGTCCCAGCCCCCTCCGAGGCGGACATTGCCGCGGCCTACGCGGCCCATCCTGACCGGTTCCGCGCGCCCGACCTGTTCGACGCCAGCCACATCCTGTTCGCCGCCCCGCCTGACGACAGCGCCGCCCGCGCCGACGCCCACCGCAAGGCGGCCGATGCGGCAACCCTCCTCGCCGACGCGCCCGACCGCTTCGCCGATCTCGCCCGCGCCCTCTCCGCCTGCACCTCTGCCCAGCACGGCGGCGCGCTTGGCCAGATCAGCAGCGGCGAGACGGCGCCGGAATTCGATGCGGCGCTGCATCGCATGGCGCCGGGTGAGATTTCGGCGCCGGTCGAAACCCGGTTCGGCGTGCACCTGATCACGCTGTCACGCCGCGTCGTGGGCGAGGTGCTGCCGCTCGCGCTGGTGCGCGGCGCCATCGCGCGCCGGCTCGCCACCCGCGCCGCACACAAGGCGACGGCGGCGTATCTGCAGCAGGTGATGGCGGCGGCCAACGTCCGGCCGGCGCTGCCGCTCGCGGAGGCGCCAGAGGTGCCGGGGATCAAGGCGTTCATCGAGGGCGCGGATGACGAACGCTGGCTCAAGGTGATCGGGGTGATGAACCGTGCCGCGGATCCGGCGATGGCGGCTGTGGCGACGATGCTGGCGGAACCGGTCGAACACGCCCACGCCCACCGGCAAGGGCGCTGACCATGGTTCGCATCGGCATCCTCACCGTCTCCGCTCGCGCCGCGCGCGGCGAATACTCCGATCTCGGCGGCACCGGCCCCTCGCCGCGTGACTGCACGCGGTGGCGACCGAGGCGGTGATAAAGCGGCTCATGCCTGGCTTCGGCGAGGAAATGCGCCGCGCCAGCTTGCGCGACGTTGCCGACCGCGATCCTGTTGCGCCAGGTCGCGAGGCCACGCGGCAGGTGCCTGATCGTCAATCTGCGGGGCAAGCCCTCGGCGGTGGCGGCGTGCCTGGGTGCGATTTTCGCCGCCGTGCCCAATTGCCTCGACCTCGCGGGCACTGGCCGGATCGAAGCCGATCCGTCCGTCGTCGTGGCATTCCGCGCCCGAATGAGCGCGCCCCACTAATGAGCACCACCGAGAAAGCGGGGCCGGTACTGCTGAGCCTGGGAGCGCGGCCGTTCTTCGTGCTGGCGGGGTTTGGGCTGCGGATTCGGCATTCCATCTCTCGGTATGGTTCGGCTGGGACAGCAGCGTCGCGGCGCGCGGCGGGATCGCGGTGGTGATGACGCTGATCCTGCTGGTCGGTGCCCGGGGGATGCCGGGGTTCACCCGCAACTGGCTGAGCCGCAACAAGATCACCGCCACCATTCCCGAATTTCGCCAGGGCGACACGGTGGCGATGGGTCTCGCCACCGCCGCTCTCTTGGGCTGGGTCGGATGGCCGGACCGGGCATTGCTGACGCCCTGCATCTCGCCGCCGGGATCGGCACGCTATGGCAGCTGTCGCGCTGGCAGAGCGGGTCGGTCCGCAGCGACGTGCTACTCGGCATCCTGCATCTCGAATACCTGATCGCCGGCTGCGGCTTCCCCGCCGCCGCCGGCCACAGCGCGTTCCCCAATACGGTACCGCCCCTGTGGTTGATGCCTGTCTGGGCGATCGGTTCGATCGGAGTGATGACGCTGGCGATGATGACACGGGCCACCCTTGGCCATACGGGCGGAACAACGACGACGGACCGCGCCACCACGTCGGCGTATCTGCGACCGCTGCTCGCTTAGGTAACACGGATCGCGGTGCCCTTTCGGCCCGACATCGACGGGCCGCGGGACCTCTCAGCCACGGCTTGGTCAGCCGGTTTCGCGTTATATCAGAACCCGTTGATCGTGACTCTTCCACGATCAACGGGTTCTGATATGCGCGCCGGGTTGGCGGGCGGCGGCGGGCGAAGCCAAGACTGATGCCATGGGTCGCGATCAGCGAGCCTTGGTATTAGTCGTGATTTGCTCACCGCGACGGCTGCTCCAAAGCACCCGATAATTCATACGAAACAGCCTCCACGAGGCCAGTGCGGCTCACTACTTACTAAACTTGGCCTCGATGGCTTAGGAGCACGGGAGGATTTCGGATCCCTCATGAGCCAGATTACTACGAATCACCCGGTGGACGGGCACGATTAGAGCTTGCTCCATCCATCCGGCGGCGCATTGGCGACGGCCAACCCTAACGATTGCGATACTCCTCCTGTGGTGCCAATGCCAAATGGCGTCTGACCGTGGAACTTGCGTTCGGTAAAAGAGCACCCATGCCCCTGGACCCCACCAGGAGGCCCCGCCTCCTGGTGGGGTCCAGGGCAGAGCTCTGGCCTTACTTCCCAGCCGCCCGGCCGCGGCGAGCCGCGATCGTCAGGGCTGCGAGGCCGACGAGGTTGGAGCCGAGCAGCACCACCGCCGCCCCCTCCGCAGCATTGTCGTGCCACTGGCTCACCATCAGCGTGCACAGCGCCCCATACCCCATCTGCCCACACCCATAGAGCCCCGACGCCGCCCCGATCATCCCCGGCTGCACCCCGATCGCCGACGACAGCGCCAGCGGGCTCACAATCCCCGACCCGATGCAGAACACCAGGATCGACACCAGCACGCCCACCACACTCAAATGCCCGCTCACCTCCAGCCCCGCGAACAGCACCGCCCCCGCCGTCGCCACCAGGCTAGACCCCAGCATCAGCTTCACCGGATCAAGCTTCCGCACCAGCCGGTTCGCCAGCGCCGCCCCGATCGAAAACCCCATGATCGGCACCACGAAGTAGAACCCGATCTCCCCAGCCGGCCGATGCAGCTGGTTGGCGAAAATGAACGGCGCCGCCGACAGAAACGCGTAAAAACTCGTCGTCGAAAACGCCCCGCCAATCGCGAGAATCCGAAACTCCGCCACCCCCAGCAGCCGCACATAGCTACGCACAAACCCGCCCCGCCCCCCGCGGCTCACATGCGTCTCCCGCAACGTGAAGAACGTCCCCGCCAGCGTCACCACCCCCATCAGCGCCAACACCACAAAGATCGCCCGCCACCCCCAGTAGGTCGCCGCCAGCCCGCCCACCAGCGGCGCCATCGCCGGCCCGATCGACATGAACAGGTTCATCAGCGCCATCTGCGCCGCCGCCTCCCGCGGTGGCGACACATCCCGCACCACCGCCCGCCCCAGCACCAGCCCCGAACACCCCCCCAGCGCCTGCACCACCCGCGCCCCGATCAACGCCCCGATCCCCGGCGACACCGCCGCCGCGATGCTGCCCACCACGTACAGCAGAATCCCCCCCAGCAACGCCGGCCGCCGCCCCATGAGATCCGACAACGGCCCCCAGAACAGCTGCCCGCCCGCCACCCCCACCAGATACAGCGTCAAGGTCAGCTGCGCCGTCCCGCTGCCAATCCCCAGATCCCGCGCCACCGCCGGCAACGCGGGCACAAAAATATGCATCGCCAGCGTCCCGGAAATGCACAACGCGATCAGCAACGCCAGCAACGGCCGCGCCCGCCCTCCCCCGGGCGGCGCAACCAACCAACCCGGCACGTCTAGGTCAGGACTTCCTTGTTCACCACATTCTCGACGTTGGGCCGCCCATCCAGCACAGACAGCGCATTCTGCACCGCCGTCACCGCCATCCGGTCGAGCGATTCCAGCGTCACCCCCGCCATATGCGGCGCCGTAATGACATTCGCCATATGTGGCAGCTTGTTCTCCGGCTCCACCGGCTCATTGACGAACACATCGAGCCCCGCCCCCGCCAACGCCCCCGCCGTCAACGCCACCGTCAGCGCCGGCTCATCGATGATCCCGCCCCGCGCCGTATTCACCAGAAACGCCGTCTTCTTCATCCGCGCCAGGCGTGCCGCATTGATCAGCCCCACCGTCTCCGGCGTCTTCGGGCAATGAATGGTGACGAAATCCGCCTTCCCCAACGCATCATCCAGATCCGGCGCCGGAATCCCCCCCCGCGCCCGGATCGCATCCGCGGGCACATACGGATCATGCACCAGCACCTGCATCTCCATCGCCAGGCACCTGGCCGCCACCCGCGTGCCAATCTTGCCGAACCCGATGATCAGCACCGTCTTGCCAAACAGATCCACAATCGGCGCCTGCATCTTGTCGCGCCACCGCCCATCGCGCACGAACGCATGTTGATCGAAGCCCCGCTTGGCGAGATGCATCATGAAATACACCGCATGCTCCGCCACCGTCACCGAATTCGCCGTCCCCGCAATCAACAACGGAATTTTGCGACGCGTCAGCTCCGGCACCTCCACCGCGTCATACCCCACCCCAATCCGCGCCACCGCCTTCAACGCCGGCGCCGCCGCGATATCCCCCGCCCGGAACGGCCGCCCCCACAGCAACACCGCGTCCACATCCGCCAGCAGCCCACGAAACTCCGCCTCCGGCGTCAAATCCTCAAACCGCACAGTCTCCACATCGTCGCGCGAGCGCGCATAGTTCCACCCCGCCTCCGACATGGCGGCAGGCAGCAGCAGCTTCTTGCGATTGGCGGTCATCTTCGTCTCCAGTCCCGTGTTGGATGCACCCCCCATCAGAACCCGAAAAGCGCAGGGAAGGAAGCGCTCCTTTTTTGAAAAAAAGGAGCAAAAAACTTCTGACACGAAGCGGAGCGGAGTGGCGAGGTGAGCGACAGCGGTTTGGCTTCAAACCCCCTGCAGCGACAGCGGCGCCCTTGCGCCGCGATAGCTGGCGAAAGCGTTCTGCTTCACAACCGCACCTCTCGGAACCGCGATAGCGCTCCCGTCCACAACCGCTCCTTGACGTCCCCGGACCTGGCCGCAGGGGAGCGGCGAAGCCAATAACTCATTGCTTCGCGCCTCTCCCTCGCCTGGTTCGCACGAACCCAAAATGAAAAAAGTCTTTTTGCTTCTTTTTCTTCAGAAAAAGAAGATTTTATTCTGCTCTACGTCAATAACACCTTCGAGTGCAAAGATTTTTATTACGACTTGTTGACAAAAAGAACACCCTTCCCTACCCCTCCCTTCCTAATGCAGGCTCACGCCTCGAAAACCGGGAGGCAAAAATGAGCACCAAGGATCGCGTGGGCTACGTCGGCGTCGGCCTGATGGGTCACCCTGCCGCCGAGAACATTCTCCGCAAGGGTTTTGCCCTCACCATTCTCGGCCACCGCAACCGCGTCCCCGTCGATGACCTCGTCGCCAAGGGCGCCGCCGAGGCCCCCTCCCCCACGGCGCTCGCGCATGCCTCCGACGTCATCATCCTCTGCCTCCCCGGCGCGAAGGAGGTCGACGCCTTCATCAACGGCCCCGATGGCTGCCTCGCCGCCCTGCGTCCGGGCATGGCCATCGTCGACAAATCCACGGGGGATCCCGAGGTCAGCCGCCGCCTCGGCGCCCAGCTCGCCGAACGCGGCATCGGCTTCCTAGACGCCCCCATCGGCCGCACTCCGAAGGAAGCGAAGGAGGGCCGCCTCTCCACCCTCCTCGGCGGCGACGACGCGGTGAAAGCCCGCGTCCGTCCCATCGTCGAAGCCTACGCCGACCCCACCGCCATCATCAACGCCGGCGCCTTGGGCAACGCCTTGTTGGTAAAGATCGTTAACAACTTCGTGTCCTTCACCACCGCCGTGGTCATCTCCGAAACCTTCGCCACGGCCAGCAAGCTCGGCGTCCCCTTTGAACCGTTGTGCGCCATGATCGAGGCCGGCGGCTCCAACTCCACCATGTTCCAGTGGATCAAACCCTGGATACTCCAGGGCGACGACAGCCGCGGCCGTGGCGTCCTCAAAAACGGCATGGGCGTCCTCGAAGCCTACATGCGCCTGGCCAAGAACATCGAAGCCCCCACCACCATGGCCGACGCCGCCCACGACGCCCTCACCGCCGTCCTCAACGCCGGCCACGGCCACCGCTACATCCCCCGCCTCCCCGGCATCATGGCCGCCATGGCAGGGGCGGCGTTCAGGTCGTTGGAGGAAGGCGGGCCGTAATCCCCCCGCGCGTCAGCCGCCCTGCGCCAGTTCGGCCACCATCGCGTCGCGCATCACGAACTTCTGCACCTTCCCCGTCACCGTCATCGGAAAACTCTCGACGACGCGCACATGCTGCGGAATCTTGAAATGGGTGATCCGCCCCCGGCAAAACGCCCGCACCTCCTCCTCCGTCACCGCCATTCCCGGCCGCAGCCGGATCCAGGCGCAGAGCTCCTCCCCCCAGTAGCTGTCCGGCACCCCGAACACCTGAACATCCGCCACCGCGGGATGGCCGAACAGGAACTCCTCGATCTCCCGCGGATAGATGTTCTCGCCGCCGCGGATCACCATGTCCTTGCTGCGTCCGGTGATGGTGACATAGCCGTCGGCATCCATCCGCCCGAGATCGCCGGAATGCAGCCAGCGCCCGGCATCGATCGTCTCGGCCGTCTTCTCCGCATCGCCCCAGTAGCCGCGCATCACCATGAACCCGCGGAAACACAGTTCCCCCTGCTCGCCCCGCGGCACCGTGCGGCCGGCGGCATCCACCAGCTTCAGCTCCATATGCGCCAGCGGCCGGCCGATCGTCGCCACGCGCCGCGCCAGCGTGTCATTCGGCGCCGTCTGCATGGCGCTGCCCGACAGCTCCGTCATGCCATAGACGATGACGATCCCGGTGATGTGCATCTCATCGATCAGTCGTCGCATGACATCGGCCGGGCACGGCGAGCCGCCGATGAAGCCCATCCGCAGGCTCGATATGTCGTGCCGGGCAAACTCCGGATGGTTCAGGATCGCGACGAACATGGTCGGCACGCCGGACAGCGCCACGCAGCGCTCCTCCGCCACCGCCGCGAGCGCGGCCAGCGGGTCGAAGGCCTCGCCGAGCCACACCAGCGTCAGCCCGCGCAGAATGCCGGCGATCGAGCCCAGCACCATGCCGCCGACATGATAGAGCGGCAGCGGATTGCAGAACCGCTCGCCGCCAACGAAGCCGGCTCCATCCGCATAGGCCAGCGCATCGTTGACCAACCCGAAATGCGTCAGCGTCGCCGCCTTCGGCGATCCCGTCGTGCCCGAGGTGAACTGGATGTTGATCGGCTCGTCCGGCTCCAACAGCCCGGCCAACTCAGCCACCCGCGCCCACGCCGCGTCATCCGCCATCGCCCGGACGTCGTCGAGCGACAGGAACCCCGCCTCCGCCGTCGCCGCCATGTGGATGGCGAAGCGCAGATGCGGCAGCCGCGCCGCCTCCAGCGCGCCCGCCGGGCAGGTGGCAAGCTCGGGCGCCAGTTCGCGGAGTATGCCGATATAGTCCGTCGTCCTGAACCGCTCGGCGCAGATGACCGCCCGGCACGCCACCTTGTTCAGCGCATAGTCCAGCTCATGCGCCCGATAGCCCGGATTGAGATTGACCAGGATCAGCACGGCCTTGGCCGCGGCATACTGACAGATCACCCACTCAACCCGATTGGGCGACCACAGGCCGATGCGATCCCCCGGCACCAGCCCCAGCGCCACCAGCCCGGCCGCCAGCCGCTCCGCCTCGTCCCGCAGCCCGGCAAAGGTCAGCCTGACCCCCTGGTCCCGCACCACCACCGCCTCCCGCTCCGGCCAGGCGGCCGCCGCGCGATCGAGACAGGTTCCAAGCGTCGCATTCAGCAAGGGCGTCGCCGACGCCGTATGCACATAGCTGGGATCCCGATCGGCCATACGCCTGCTCCCTCGCGGTCACGCCGCCGTGTTTTCGCTATCCTATTGATCAGGAGCTTGGTGGCAAGTTCAGACACGAAGCGCAGCGGAGTGGCGACGGGAGCGACAGCGCAGACACGTAGCTAAGCGGAGTGGCGACGAAAGCGACAGCGGTTCTGCTTAGAACCGCGATAGCGCCCCCCTCCACTCCCGCACCTCTCGCCACCCCCAAAAAAATCGCCCAAAGAGAAAGAATTCCCTTGCACCCATCCGACACATGAATTAACTAACCTTATATGCCCTCCCCGACGCCCCCCATTACCCTGCCAGCGGCCACGGCCGAAGCATGCTCGGCCTTCGCCGACACCTGCGCGCAGATCGTCGGATTCATCATCGAATACCTCTTCCGACGCCTCCACGGCCTCGGACCCGCCCCAC
>Ga0164296_1000452_pt1 | contig 49130 bp, 51 predicted proteins | sample GEODES057metaG_FD_113533 | JGI IMG/M metagenome (GOLD analysis project Ga0164296, IMG submission 113533) | Dystrophic lake water microbial communities from Trout Bog Lake, Wisconsin, USA - GEODES057 metaG | ecosystem: Environmental > Aquatic > Freshwater > Lake | place: USA: Trout Bog Lake...
CGAACTTTGCATGGCGGCAGTTGTCTTAATCAGAATTTACAGAATTAAATAATAGTTAGAATTCAAGCCCCTCCTTAAATCCTACGAATCCTGGTTCAGACAATTTTGCGGCTAATGTCTGAAGCAGCCCCTATGTACGGAGACAGAATTAAAGAATAAGCGAAGCTCCCTTGAGCTGGTTTTCATAAACGCTGTGCGCAGGGTGTCATCCTGAGCTTGTCGAAGGGTGTGCGGGTATGGCCATAGCGGCAATAAACAACACTCAACAAAAAAGTCCCGAATCTTCCCGATAGTATTCGGGGTGACTCGAGACTTAAGACTATAATAAACCAGCGGCTATTACTCTGTTTCCTGCCCCAGCTTTTTAATACGGAAAATGTTTTGCACCAGTAGGATCAGCGTGATCCAAACGGCAAGGATAATGCCGCTTGAAACTACGATCAGCCAAATAGGGGCCTTGCTTCTGGTTGCAAATAGGGTACGTTCGTCAAAGGTACTTACCGGTACAAACTTAGCGCCCCAGGGCACTGTTTTTTCTACTGCAATATTACCAAACTGCTCGTTGTCTTCAACTTTGGCAACCAGCACAATATTGCCTTTGGCATCGCCCGGAATACTATCGCGTTTAAAATCGGCAGAAGCCTGGCCGGTTGAGTCGGTTGTAAAGGTTGGAGTTTCGTTTACCGGTAAATCGGCACCAAGGCGTCTTACGCCAAATTTAACATCTACACCTTTCACCGGAACCCAGGTAGTATCGGTCAATTGAAATACTTTGGCCGTTATCGTTTTGTCGGCGGTGCTAATCTCAATCTTCGCTTTGGCTACCGTTAGATCTGCTTTGGCCGATTCGTATTTCTTATCGCCATCGAAACTTGCCAGGAAGGTATGTGTTTTAGAACTCTTCCATTCGTTCTTTAAAGATGGAGGTATAAAAGCAAAGGCCTGGCCATTTTCATTGGTCACAACTTTTCCGATCACGGTCCCGGAGGAGTCTTTGTTCAAAAACAATTTCAACGGTATGCCGCCGGCTGGTTTGAACCTGCCATCTACTTTGGTTTTTACCAAAGCCGAAATATGCGGTAACTGGTTATTTACTTCATAATAACTAAGTGTTATGCTCAGACTGGCTTTTTCAGCGCCTTGCGAAAAGCCTTTATTGCCCGATATCAACAGCATCACCGCTATTGATCCGGCGACTATTTTATTTAGCAGTTTCATGGTGTTCATCTAAAGTTTCCTGGATAGGGATAATTGGGAATATTCTGCAAAGAATAGTAATAACAAGCATTGCACCTGCAAGTGATGCCATGGAAATGGCCCATTCTTCCCAGCTTGGGAAATAGTGGGTGTACATTTTAGGCACATCGTGCATAGGCATAAATGGGTGCAGCAGGGTAGGGGTTACTATCAGGTAACGTTTAAACCAGGCACCTACAACCACCATTATACCTACAATGAACATGGGCAGGGGTTTCCGCCCGGCTTTAAACAGCAGGATGATAATGGGCAATACAATACCGGTTAAAACCGCAAACCAGAATATCGGGGCAAATGAACCGCTGAAAAGGTCGTTCAGGTAACCCGCTTCTGACTCTTTCATTTTGAAAAAAGGTGTCAGAAATTCATTCACGTTGAAATATAGATACAGGAGGCATAACAACACTAAAACACGCCCCATTTTGTCGAAATGTTCAACCGTGATATATTTATCCAAATGGTACCAGGTCCTGAAAATATACATGGCAACAACAACGCTACCTGCACCAACCAAAAATGCACCTGCAATAAAGTAGGCACCAAAATTGGTGCTGTCCCATCCCGGCCGGTAAGTAGTGGCAAACAGCCAGGAAGTTACCGTGTGGATGGTAAAGGCAACGGGGATAATAGCTATGCAAAGTACATTGATGGCTTTTTTGCTTAATAAATATTGTTTGTGATCGCCTTTCCAGAACGCGCCGAGAAAGCTGTAGAATTTATGCAAGCCCGGACCCGATTTTTCTTTAAAGCGAAGTAATATTTTAATATCGGGCAATAACGGATAATAAAGCAAGAGTAAGCTGATAAAGAAATAGGTGGTGATAACGATAACATCCCACATGATCGGCGATTGTATACGTCCGTACAGGAACAGGTTATAAAATCGCTCAGGGCTACCCATGTCAACGATAATGATGATAGAAGCGAAGATAATGGCTCCAACCGCTATCATTTCGGCAATACGGGTGAGCGGAGCCCCCCATTTAACGCCTGCCAGCCTGAATACCGCCGTTATTAAGGATCCAACAAGGCTTATTGCCACAAAGAATACGAAATTTGATATGTAGATACCCCATGATACATAATCGCGCATATTGGTAACTATCAAACCATATCTTAACTGCCTGTAGTAGGCATAAACGCCAACCAGGCAAATTGCCACTAAAATACCCACCCAGATGCGGCCGCTGGTTTTAAATTTTCTTGGAAGCAGCTCTTGTACGATCTGCTCGCCTTTTAATGAATTTTCCACCGTTAATTATTTAAGGTTAACTATTTTGTGTTTTATCATTTTCCAATCCCGATTCAAATGGGAAGTTTCGCCCTGCTGGTGGCAGGTAATAAACACTTGGTTTGGTGCCCAGATCTTCCATCAGGCGGTAGCCGGCTTTATCTTTTATCAGATCGCTGAACCTATAGGTATCGGCGCCGTTGGTCACCGAATCTTCGTTCAGATCGCCGAAAAAGAAAGTGCCGTTTGGACAAGCTGAAACGCAATGTGGTAACATGCCCATGCGGGTCATGTCAGCACAAAAATCGCATTTGCCTACCGTACCTTTTTTCTGCGGAATACTGGTTTCGGCCGAATAAGGCTGACTGGCAACTGCAGCAGGCAGATCGGGTTCGCCCCAGTTAAATACGCGGGTTGAATAAGGGCAGGCAGCCATACAAAAGCGGCAACCGATACACCTGTCGCTGTCTATCAGCACAATACCATCCTGCCGTTTAAATGTGGCGTCTACCGGACATACTTTAACGCATGGAGGTTCGTCGCAATGCATACAGGTAGTAGGTTCCCAATACGGTGCGGTATGTTCGGCACCCTGCATAGGGTTAACTTTTATCCAGTTGTGGCCAGGGTTAAGGTCGTGGGCCATGTTGCAGGCCGACTGGCATTTCTTAAGGTTTTTACACCTGGAAAGGTCAATCACCATCACAAACTTTTTGCCTGGAATACCTACACGGGCTTCTGCATTCGAAACTTCGGGCAAATGAGGTACGGGTTTCAGGAAAGCTTCATCAACTTCAATTACTTCGCCATCAACCGAAAGTAGTTTTACTTTTTTCCCTGATGCCGCTACGCCCTCAGCGCCGGCCTCAAAAGGATCTTTTTTTGAGGTACAACCTGCAACGGTAAGTCCGGCAGCCACCAGGCCGGTTAACAGGAAGTCCCTTCTTGAATTATTTTCTGGTTCCATTACTTGTCAAATGATATCGTCTAAAAAATTATTTCTTGATCCAGTGCTGCAGATCAGTGTTCGTTGCCCTGGTTCTTTTTGCAGTTAATAGTGATTCATCGATCTCCACCAATCTGCCGTCTTCGGTAAGCATTTTTACTGTTTTTGGTTTGCCAGTTGGTTTTGCCTCTCTTTTATTAAATAAAGACCAGGTGCCGAAGGATGCTAATGTTGCGAATGCTGATACCAGTCCCAGCCGGGTAACAAATTTGCGGCGGGATGCTGTATCAACAGCGGTTTGTTGTTTTTCGCTTTCCATAAATTATTGATCTAATTTGTGTAAAACTATAGCTCAGCGGGTATCTAAACTATGATTAGCGCTATCATAAAAAGTGATTGGGGTCACATTAGCGCAGTTGTTTATTTTTGATACTAAGAAAGTATATTCAAAAAAAAAGCCCGGTGTTATCCGGGCCTTTTGCGCTTATTTTTTCAGCGTGCGAATGTAATTTACTACGTTCCAAATGTCTTCAGCATCCGGAATTTTTTTCTTGAAGCTTGGCATATCGTCACGCCCTTCAGAAATTTTATAGTACATAGATCCATCGGATTGTCCTTGCAAAGCTGCCTTGGTCATATCCTCTGGCTGAGTTTTTAACTGCGCTGCCTTACTGCCGTCGCCCAGGCCTGTTTTGCCATGACATGATGCACAATGCAGGTTCCAGAGCGATTTGCCTGCTGCGATCGATGCTTTATCAGCTTTTACCGGATTAGCCATTTTGGCACTCTTTTCTGGCACTGGCCAGGGTTTTGATTGCTGGATCAAAGTAAACGCAAAGCTGACCATACTTAGTGCAAGTATTGAGGTAGCCATTAATAGTTTTCTTTTCATTTTGTTAAGTATTTGTGTTTATTGTTAAGTTGATTACGGAGGATATAGTTTTAAATTTATGAATACATTTTTAGAAGTTCCATAACCTTGAAATATTGAATCCCAATACGAACTGTCCGGTTCTGAAATTGTTCTGATTGAACAGTACATTGTTCTGCGGCATCAATGAACCATAGTTGCCAAAGAATATTTCAAAATCGTGCCCGCTTGTTCTCATTTCCAAACCAAAACTGATATCAGGGCGAGGGTTATTTGCCGGATTCTGCGTAATAGGCTGATCATAGTTGACGATGATGGAAGAGCCTTCTGATATTTTATACCTTGCGGATGTAGCGATCAGAAAGTTATCGTTTTTGTAGATCTGTTGAACATTGCCGGCAGCATCCAGAAATCCTGGCAGGTTATTAAAATGCGCCAGTGACGGAGCTATCTGTAATGAGAAATTTTCACTGAACTTTCGTGCTACTATAACTTGATAAAAATAGCTGAAGCGGTCACTTGTGCTTACAAACAAAGTAGTATTATCCTTAGCACGTGTATCCATCATCGCATTACCATAAAGTGTAACACTTACCGGAAATGCATCATCGCGGGTTTGTTTCAGTAAAGCATATTTCAAATTCCAGTCAACTTCCATTTTTTCATTGGTGGCATCAAAGCCAACCTGCAGGTTATTGATCGGTGTATAACTGAATCCAAGTTTCATAGTCGCAGAGGCGAAAAGTCCGAATAGGTCTTTAAAGCCATGGTCTACAGCGCCAAACCTGTGTTGTATATCAAATTCCAGCGTTCCTTTGATCGGCACCATTACGGTTTGGTTATCAATAATATAGTTGCCATCAAAAGTATTTTTGGTGTATGATCGTTTTTTTGCAACAGGAGCTGCCGGGGTTGAATCCTGCGCCGCGGCAGGCGTTTTTACAGTTGCGTCTTTTTTGGCAACCGAATCTTTTGCTGATGAACCCTGGGCCATCAAACTTCCGGCACTTACGCAAAACACAACAACCAGGCATGCCCTGATGTAGCAGGTATTTGCCATGATATATTTATTTATTTTTTTCATGAGTCTCAATTTTTAATTGTTTTTAGCACCCTGTTTTATCCAGGCAAGCATCAGCCCGTTGATATTTGACGGATTGTTTGCACTGCCGGCAGGCATACTAATTGCTTCTTTTCCGGTAAGCCATAAATACACTACACTACTCTCTGGGGCAGCTTTGTTAATAAAATTGCCTCCCATTAGTGTGGTATATGCGTTGGCTGCGGTCAGGTCGGGCGCTATGGCTCCGTTGTGACAGCCGCTTATGGCGCAGCTTTTGGTAAGTATTGGCTGGAGGTCCTTAGCAAAGCTTACTGTTTTAGTAACCGCAGGCGTATTGTCTATTACAACCGTAGTGTCCTTGGTACAACTATAAAACAGAAGCATTGATTGGGTAACCAGGATCAACCCTACTATGATTATTTTCTTTGACATGATCTTATTTTTAAGTGACAGAACAGGCCAATGGTTTATTTCTTAAAGTGTAATGTTAAACCGGGCATAACTGCGTGTGCTGTATTGGCTTTATTAAATACAGCTATCCCAAAATCCACATCGGTTAACGGTGAGAAATCAACATCCTGTTTAGTTGCAACATCTGCTGTAGTTAAAGCTCTTTTCAGTTCCATTACCCAGCCTTTGCCATTGTAAACTGCTTTGAAAGGTATATCGCTACGACCGTTTTGGTATTTTTGAAGTATGATACCTGGGATAGCTTTAGGACCAACGCCGGTAATATTGCCATTACCATCAAGAGTTGTTGTGTAATCGCTACCACTTGTAGGGTCAATTGTGTTTCCGTCTGACAGCGTTAATACACCATTGGCATCAACAGCTTTTACCAGCACTGCGGCTGTGGTTCCGTCTGCTGCTGTGACGTTGGTTAAGGCAGTAACTTTTACACCTGCGGTAATGCTCGGAGTTAATAAAACATAGGCATTTGATTGGCCTTCTACTACCCATGCAGGTACAGTAACGCTTGTATTTGTCCCGGTGATTTTAAGCGATTGGGTGTTGGTTATAGATCCTGGTACAGCTGAATAGGTTGGAATGCCTGCAGTGATACTTGTAATTAATGCACCGTCAGAGTGGCGGCCATTGGCGTTCAGTTGCCCGTTTGCCCAGTCGATATAATCATCATCGGCAAAACCATAAGCCTGATCCTGCATTAAGTGAATATGCCATAAATCGGCTTTTTCTTCAGGTCCGTTTGTAAAGTGATTGCCACCTGCCCTGGCCGGAACAGTAACCAGTACCGGTGGGTTTACGTGGTTGTTAATGGAGTCGGAAGCAGGGTTTAAGTGACAGGTTGCATAACAACTTTGTGATGCAAACAATGCAACCGAATTGTTAATATTCCATTGAAATCCAAATTTATCTTCATTGAATGGTATACTTGAAATATTGCCATTGATATCAAACGTATAGTTGTTTGACTGTCTTGCCCAAAGTTTAGTGGTTGGATTATAGGCAACCGGTGTATTTAAAAGGCTTTGATCAGGGTCGTCCCATTCAACCAGAAAGTAAATATTGTTTGCATCATACATAGAACGCATCGTAACATTATAGTTTAAGCCAATGTATCCTGCAAATGTGCCGTTGCCTGGGTTTGGTACGCTGGAAGTGACCTCCAATTTCGGAGCATTATTCCAGGCAGCATCAATTACACCATCAATAGTAGGTGCTGCACTTGTTTTAATTGAAGTTAAAATTGAAGAGGTGCTGCCGGTAGATCCTGTAGGTATTATTACCTGGTCTTTTTTTGTACAGCTTACAACATATCCCAGTAAACATACCAGGGTTGTAATTATCCATATTTTTTTTCCTTGTAAAAGTTTCATAACTAAAAAATTTGCTGAGTATTAGAACTTGATTTTAAGTTGGATAGCGGTTCCGTTTAAAATGGGATCGGTATCTTTTTAAATCTTTTTGTTTGGTTGTTATTGTATATTAATAAGTAAAGAGTTTATTCATATTGCTACAGGTGACGATTTTTCCATTGATAAAAGCCTTTTCGTCTGCTTGTGGTATTTATTGGTTTTGTATTTGAAAATAGGGGCTAAACCAATTTTATTTTTCAGGGCGGTAGGTGCGAAGAGAAGGCCAGATTGCTACTATTGTTACTTCCCAGATCGGGTATTTCGGATTCGGTTATTCGAGGGGTATCCATAAAAAATTGATCTAATATTTGAGGGTGAAATTAGGACTAGTGCATTACATGAAACATGATGCTGGACAAGTAAAATAATGATATAGGTCACTATGGATTTATATAACTAATTGATAATCAATTATATAAATAAATTTATGATCTTTTTTCAGATCAATTCTTTAAGCAGGAGTTGCTTTTGCCTATTGCAATTGAACTTTATTTAAGCCAATATTTTCTTTAAAAAGTGGCGTTGCTCCCTTGATCATGAAAGCATGATTGAAGAAAAGTGTTACAGGAAGATCAGCACCTTTAAAATATTTTTTGAAATGGATGATCACTTTACCACCATTTTCAATCAGGTCCTTATTTCGTTGTGCTCCTATTATTTTCTCAATAACGATCTTTTTTGTTTTGTCATTCGTGACATCTCCTTTATGGCCCAGGTTTAAGGAATCTGGGACTATCCTGATGGTATAATCATCGTGATTTACAATAAGCAGGTCCGCATAAAGCGTGTCCTTAGCCAGATAACTGGTTAGCCAGATATTTGAACCTGTCAATGCAATTTCGTGTTGTGCCACAAAGGCAAACAGGCTACTCTTCAGATTTAGTTTTTCAAGGTATTTTCGCTCAGTTTGGTCAAAGTTAGAAGCTGTATTAAATGCGTAGCCAGTATATAAGGTGCCATATTTATGCATATAGGCGTTGTAGGTATCTGCTGGTAGCTGAGCAGCGAAGGTTGTGGTATAAACTCTGTCGGCTGGCTGTATTTTATAAAACACGGAAACTTTATACTGGGCTTTAATATGCCCTTGCTTGCCAGTTAACTGGTATACTTTAATGTCATTGACAGGCTGAAATTCATTGGTAATAAATACCTCTTTGCCTGGATTAATGGTAAAAGGTTTAATATTCCCTTTTGCAGGATATGATTGCAGCCCTCCATCCGTGTTCACTGTGATCCCGGTAACTTCAATAGGTTTTGAACCGATATTGATCAGCTTGATGCCGGTAATTAATTGTAACGTTGCGGCGTTTGCTGTAAGTTCAAGTTGTGCGGCCATGGATTCAGAATTCTGGCTGCTTGCAGAAAATCTCAGGAGGCTTGCACTCTCCCTGGCGTTTTGACCATAACAAATAGAACAGCATACCAATAGCAGCAGCAAGATTGATGTTATCAGCTTTGTTTGTTTTCGTGAGGTTATCATAGCTTTTCTCCTGTATCAGTTTGAAAAGCCAAAGGCCTGAATAATTTCAAGCCTTTGGTTCTTAGTTGATCTGTTATTTTATTCTTTTTTAAATTAATTCCAAAGCCTTGTAATGTTAAAGCCGATAAGGAATTTGCCACCTTTAACTTTGGTGCCATCAGTTTGGCTGTAGTCAAAAGGACTATTGGTGTTGAACAGTGCATTTTTTCCAGGATTCAGCAGTGAATAGTTGCCCATAAATAACTGGAAGGTGTGACCGCTGGTGCTGAACTCAAATCCAAAAGATAAGTTTGGACTAGGGTTGTTTGTAGGTTCGCGGGTTAGCGGCTGGTCATAATTGATCAGTAGTGCGGTAGCATCACCAAGTTTGTACCTGCCTGAAATAGCGAGTGCAAAATGATCGTGTTTCATTTCCTCGAATATGGTCCGTCCGGTGCTGTCATTTTTGGTCAGGTAACCGGGAACTGCATTTTGGTGCGTAATGCTTGGAGCAATTTGCAGTGAAAATTTGTCGGAAAATTTCCTGGCGATAATGATCTCATTGAAAGATAGGATACGATCTGAATAATGGGTAAACAAACTGCTGGTTGGATCTTTTCTTGTATCCAATGATAAGCTGCCATAATAGGTTACACTTACCGGAGATAGTCCTTTAGTTTGTTTTATGAGCGCATATTTTGCACTACCGTCCCATATCTCGTCATATTTCTCAAAACCTAAACCAAGGTACAGGTTATTAATTGGGGCATAGTCAATACCTATCCTGATATTGGATGAAGCATATAAACCCCAAAAGTCACTGTAGCCATTATTAACGGTACCAAACCTGTGTTGAATGTCCATCTCAAAGGTGCCTTTAACAGGTACCATAACGGTTTGGTTATCAATTATCCAAATACTTTGAAAAGTGTTTTTTACCGGCTTTGCTTTCACCGGGATAATTGCTTCTTTTGCTGCCGAAGTTGTGTCTTGCGCAAAGGTTGTTGTCTGTAATAGTAACAGGCAGCCTGCAAGGCACATGCTTGTTGCGAGCAAACGTTTTGCATATTTTATTTTAAGTTTCACGTCGTTAGTTTTAAGGTGAATTAATTATTCAATGCTCCGGTTCTGATCCAGTCGTAAACTTTTTGCCTGTCGGAAGCAAGGGGCATATGTTCCTGCATGTTTCCATTGATCATTTGATAGAGTTCACTCTGATTTGGGAACAGCGTATTAACATAGCCACCATTTACCAGGCTGTTGAAAGAAACTGCTGTTTCGAGGTCGGGTTTTTGAGCTCCGGCAACATGGCAGCTTGATTTTGCGCAATCGGTATTCAATAATGGCGCAATATCTGTTTTATAACTATATTGTTTAGGAGGTGCATTCGGATCAGCTCCGGCCACCGGCAGGATAACGTCTTTATAGCAACCTGTTATGCCGATTCCCAATACCATCAGGAGACCTGCGAATATGATTAGTCGTTTCATCGTAGTTCAGTTTTGGGACTATTTATTGTTAAAGTTTGCATTGATCACAATATCAATTTTGTCGGCAGTCTCTGTACTGATGATACCGTAATCGGCTTTGTTGATCTGGAATTCGAATCTCAATCCAAAATCGCTGTAAGCGCCTGAGGGAACCAGGGCTTTAGGCACGTAGGTTAATTTACCGGTGATGGATTGTGTAATTGGTGATGCCAGACCTCCCTGCCAGGTGAAGTTAAATACCACAATATAGTCATTGGCTGCAGGGTCAAAAGTCACCGATGTGGTTTTGATCTGGGCAATATTTGTTACGGTCAGATTTTGAGTACCTGGTACAATTTTGGTAGTTGCCAGGGTAGTTACCAAACATCCGCCATCGCGGCCGGGTTCACCGGTATTGATGGTGTTGATTTGTACATAGCCTGCGAAATGGGTCTTTTCAGGTTGACTTTCATAAAAGGCCCATGAAGTATCGGGTAGTGGTTGCCCGGCAACGGAATAATTCTGCAGCTTGGTGTTGTTACTAAGGTCTGCAACGCCAAACTGGTTAAATTTTCCGGTTAGATTTGCGCCAACTTCCAGAAATGGCGTAGACCAGTTAACCGCACTGTGCACTTTATCAAACTTCCATTGCGTAGTATCACCAGCAGTTAACCCGGGTAAATGAACATGATTGCCACGGGTAATTTTAACGGCGGTTGAAACCGCAGCTGGCAGCACCTGGTCTTTATGAGTGCAACTTGAGATGATCCCATATCCACTAATAATAAGCAGAATGATCAAAAGCAATTTGTTGTTTAGTCGTTTCATAATGAGTGATTTTAATATGAATTGTTATTAAATATTTTAGGCTAAAGTATCCCGGAAAACTGGGAGAGCACATGATAGCAGGCAGAAAATAGAGTGATTTTAGGCAGTAAATATTATGCCTGCTATCAGCCAGAAAAATGACGACTGACACTTAATCGGACCATTGAAGCTAGAAATTGGGCGCAGTAAATTAAAAGCAAGGCAGGGCCACTGTATCTAAATAATAAAGCAGTAATCAGATTGCTGCACTAATCAGACCGCAGTTGTTTTTTTAGAAAAGATAACAGATAGGAGATGGCTACTATAACAATAATTGCTGCCACGTTTAAGATCAGGCTTGAGCCGTATACTTTCATATCGTTCTGAAGAAAATTAGCACCGGAAGCATTCCCTTTAAAAAGGTCGAGTATAATAGGAAATAGAAAAATGAGGCTATGGAGAAGGGCAAGCCTGCCTCTTTTAGCAAGCATTGGGATACAAAAAAGCATAGCTGTTAGTGCCCATATCACCAGGTAGGGGTGCTGTATATGGGCATTGATGCCCGAAATTGAATAGTTGGGATATAGTTTTTTTAATTGAAAGCCCAGAAAAAGCAAGCCAATCAGCGAATAGGCATAAGTAAGACTAGATGCAAAACGGTTTACTAAACTGTTTTTATTTTGAAAACTACCCGCTAAAACCTGCACAATAGCGTAAACCAGCGGAAACCCTGAGAAAAAAGCTATCAGTTCAAGTTGCTGTATATAGGCAATGAAACTGTCGTTCATATCAAGTTCTGGTCGAGTTTAATAGGGCTTAAAGATCGGCAATTCAAATCAATTGTATTAAAAAAATCATATACGGGTATTCGGGTAATTATAGGGCGGGAAGCATTTTGCCTGTTTAATTAAACCGCAATAGCGCTAAATAAAAAGGGCTGCCAGTGTATTTATCTGTCAGCCCTTTGTGTTTTATTAAAAAAGATTTATTTACCGTCTGCAATGGCTTTAGCCGCAGCTTCTGCAGCTTTGGCCGAAGCATCATCGTTCCGCTTGCTGCGGTCTTCTTTTATGTTATTCAACAAATTGATGATAAAAGGACCAACGCCACCAAATGCTTTGTATTTAACGCCAGCCAGTTTCAGCTGTTCGATTCCTTGTTGGGCATACTCGGGGTTTTTAACTTTTCCGGCCAGGTCGGCAAAGTTTCTGATCAGGCCAAATTTTCCGTTTATATCTGCCTCAACAAATTTGTTGTATACAAAAGGCCATGCTTCAGTTATGCCTCGGGCCGAAAATACCGATATCAGTGATTGCGTAAGCGGACCCGAATTATCTTTCTCAAAACCCAGGGCCAATTGAACTGCCCTGGCTGAATCGAGCTGGTTGATCCCTGCCAGTGCAGCACCCTGAACGGCATAGGACTGACTGCTGATCGCATCATTGAAGATAGCAAGATTTGCCGGGTCCTTTAATTTTGCCAGTACATTGATAGCCGCTGCCCGTGCCAAAGTGTTTTTATCTGTCTTGGCAATTTCTACTAATGCAGGCAATGCAGCATCATGCACAGCCTTATTATTTAATCTAAGTGCCTTAATTGCTTTAATACGTAAACCATAATAGGGATCTTTCAGTGCAGTTAATAATATCTTCTGCGCAATCGGATCTGCCTGCTTTGATTGGGCCGCGTCAATGGCTTCCAGGCGATCAAGGTATAAACCCGCGTTCACCTGTTGAAATGCGAACTCGTCCAGCGTTTTATTGTCGGTTTTTTTAAGGAGTAATATTTTATCGCCATCAAAGTTTACCAGATCTGGTTTGGCATCCATTTTAAAAGTAAGGGTATCGGCTTTGCCATTTACCCAAACCTGGCGGCGGTCTTTTTTGCCTCCGCTATAAATGTCTATAGCCACTGGCAGTTTAAATACCTGTCCGTTTTGTTTTTGTTTTACAAATATGCTTTCCGTCTTTGCGGCATCGTCCCATTTGTAACTGATGTCTAATACCGGGTGCCCGGCTCCATAATACCATTGATTGAAGAACCAGTTCAAATCGCGGCCGCTTGCTTCTTCCAATGCAAGACGTAATTGCTGCGCTTCTCCGGTTTTGAAGGCATTTGTTTTCAGGTAAATATTTAAGCCTTTATAAAAGGCATCTTTGCCCAGGTAATTGCGCAGCATACCTAAAATACGCCCGCCTTTCTGGTAAGTTACTACATCAAACACATCCTCTTTATCATTGTAATGGAATCTTACCAGGTTTTTTTCAGCAGCCTGTGGATCTGATAAGTAGGCGGTTTGGTCCTGGTTGTTTTGATCGGCGGCAACATCGGCACCATATTTATGTTCGGCCCAAAGGGTTTCGCTGTAGTTGGCGAACGATTCGTTCACCGTTAAATTGCTCCAGCTTTCGCAGGTTACATAATCACCAAACCATTGGTGAAACAACTCGTGCGCAATGGTGCTTGCAGCAAAATCATAATAGGTATCAATCAGGTCGCGTTTGGTTTGATTTTCAAACTCACCATGCAGTGTTGCTGTGGTGTTTTCCATGGCACCGCTCACATAATCGCGTACTACGATCTGGGAATATTTATTCCATGGGTAATCAACGCCTGTGATATGCGAATAAAATTCGATCATCTCGGGAGTCAAACCAAAAACGTCTTTTGCATAAGGCGCAAATTTCGGCTCCATATAGTAATCAACAGGTTTGTTGCGCCAGTGATCATGATATACTTTGAAATCGCCTACTGCCATCATAAACAGGTAAACCGAATGTGGCAGATCCATCTTCCAGGTATCCGTACGGGTACCATCGCTATTGTTTTTTTGCGATACCAGAGCGCCGTTGGACAGTGTAACATATTTTGAAGGTACTGTCATAATGATCTCTTCAGTAGATTTTTGCTCCGGCTTATCGATCGTAGGAAACCAGGCCGAAGAACTTTCTGTTTCGCCCTGTGTCCAAATCTGGGTAGGTTTATCTTTTTCAGTTCCGTCAGGGTTGATAAAATACAAACCCCTGGCATCATTGATCGCCGCGCTTCCTTTTACCTTGAGTTGGTTAGGTTTTGAAGTATAGTTAATATATAAGGTGTACGACTCGTTGTTAGTATAGGCTCTATCCAATTTTATGGCCAGACTCAAGCTATCCTGGTATTGGTATTTCAGCGGTGTAGCTTTGCCGTTTTTTACTATCGAAATTTCCTTGATGTCCATCCCTTTGGCATCTAAACGCACAGAATCGGTAGCGTAAAAATGGGGTTTCAGTGTTACCCATTCCTTGCCATACATATACCGTTTTTTGTAGTCGAACCGAACATCAAGTTTGGTATGTACAATGTCGTTGATCTTTGCGGGTGTTTCGCGGTAAATTTTAAAATTAGTTGAATCCTGCTTGTCCTGTCCCTGGGCATGCAAGGTGTTAAGCCCTGCTGCAAAAATGCCTGTAAGCATAAATGCAGAGAGCGTTTTTAGTTTGATCATATGTTGTAATTATTGGTTTTTATAGATTTTCCCGTCTTTCATTACAAAAGCTATCTGTTGCAAAATTTTGATATCTGTCAAAGGATTTCCATCAACGGCAACGATATCTGCAAATTTTCCTTTACTGATACTGCCTACTTTATCGCTTAAGCCAAGCAGCTCGGCTGCATTTACCGTGGCAGCTTTTATTGCTTCTAAAGCGGGCATGCCTGCTTCAACCATGTATTGAAATTCGAGGGCGTTTTTGCCATGGGCAAACACGCCGGCATCGGTGCCAAATGCGATCCTGACCCCAGCTTTGTAAGCATTACCGAAAGTGGCCTGTATCTTCGTACCAACCTCAGTAGCCTTCCGGGCAATTACCGGCGGAAAAAATCCGGGTACTTTAGCCGAGTCGGCAACAGACTTTCCAGCGATAATAGTAGGTACCAGAAAAGTGCCATATTGTTTGGCGAGCGCAAAATCCTCGTCGTTCATAAATGAGCCATGTTCAATAGATGCTACGCCGCCGATGATGGCACGCTTAATGCCTTCGGCGCCGTGTGCATGGCAAGCTACTTTTAAACCATAGTCTTTCGCTGTTTCAACAACGGCTTTGATCTCTTCCAGCGACATTTCAGCGCCAGAGCTGTTTTCACTCAGGTCAAGCACACCGCCTGTAGATGCGATCTTGATCACATCCGATCCGCGTTTAAATTGAAGACGTACCGCTTTGATCATTTCAGCGGGCCCATCAGCTACGCCATCGTCGGGTCCCATTTTATGGTTAAAGGCATCATCCCTGAACCCGTCCGAATTATCCATGTGCCCACCCGAGCCCGATATGCCCCTGCCTGCTGTAAGTATACGCGGGCCGTCAGTGAGACCGTGATTAATAGCTTTACGCAAACTTATATTTACGCCGCTGCCGCCCAGATCGCGCACGGTAGTGAAGCCTGCAAGTAATGTGCGTTTTGCAAAAATGGCAGCCTGATAGGCAATATCAGCGTCAGTTAGGGTAAAGCCTTCAACCAGGGTGTTTTTGTTACCTTCACTTTCAAGATGCACATGGCAATCGATCAGGCCCGGTAAAACTGTTTTGTTTTTCAGGTCGATCACCCTGTCAGCTGGTCCGCCGCTGGTATATCCTTTTTGGATATCGGTTATGGTATTACCTTCTACTACTATCGTTACTGATGATTGAACCTGACTGGAAGCTCCATCGATAAGTTTGCCACATTGTATATAGGTTTTTTGGGCAAATGCCGAAAGGCTGAACACTGCCAGCAACAGTGTAAATATTTTATTCATGAATGTGGGGGTTAAACTTTAGCTAATTTATAAAGATTTTTGATTTAATGATTAAGATGCAGGGCCAGTAGCCTTGTTACATCCCTTTCTGCTTAAAGGTGTAATTCGCATGGAATAATATTTGAAATATCCCAGCGCCTCAATCAAACAAAAAAGCTGAAAAGAACATGTCTTTCCAGCTTTAACTTTTATCCTTTATCTTTTACCTTTTACCTTTTATCCTCTATCCTTCTTCCTTCCACCTCAATACTAGCAGTATTGCTCAAAGGCATTGATCAAATTGTCGGCGATCATCTGTGCCGGGCGGCCTTCGATCTGGTGGCGTTCTATCATATGAACCAATTTTCCATCTTTAAACAAAGCCATGGCAGGGCTTGATGGAGGATAAGGTAGCATGTATGCACGTGCTTTATTCACGGCTTCTGCTTCCATCCCTGCAAAAACGGTTACAAACCTGTCGGGATGTTTTTCATTTTGGGCAGCAATACGTGCCGCGGGGCGGGCCATAGCCGCGGCGCATCCGCAAACGGAATTCACTACTACAAATACAGTGCCTTCGCTTTCTATCGCTTTGCTTACCGACTCCGCATCCTTTAACTCTTCAAAACCAACTTTGGTCAGCTCTTCCCGCATTGGGGCTACCAAATACTCAGGGTACATCATATCTGTTTTTTTAATGTTTGGGCAAAGTTAAAAAATCATTTTTAATCAAAAATCTTCTGCGTGTAATATTAGCAATCAACTGTCTTAATTTGATGGCAGTCCGGTGGTTTACTTGTAGTTAGCACAATTTATTTTTATGTTAAATTTCGAATTTTTTTAGGTTTTTGTTCGTCTATTGTTCTATATTGCATCCCCCATCGAAATTTAAGCGACGTATGAATCTAAAACTGACCAATTTTAGTACCATCATCATTGTCAATAAAAACCAGGAGCAAACCAGGGCTATCCGGGTTAAAACAAAACATTTAAACAGGCTTAAGCACTACATTACCGGTATTGCCGCTGTTTTTGTGATGCTTGCCCTAACTATCGTTTACCTTACCAACCGGGATAGTAAAGAGGAGCAGGAGCGGCAGCAATTATTATCACAGATAGCCTTGCTCAAAAGCAAACTGCCTGCGGCCGAAGCTGCGGCTTTAGCTACCAATACCAACAAAAGTTCGGCTCAAACTTATATCGAGTCTATACAGGGTAAACTGCAAAAGATAAATGATTATTTGCGCAAAAGGGGGCTGAAGGGTTTTAGTACCAATGATATTGGCGGTGAAAAAAATGCTGATGCTAAATTAAGCGATAATGAAAAATACTCTCTTTACGACGAATATTTAAGTCGTTTGTTAAATAGCGTGGCATTTACGCCGATGGGCTATCCTCGTTTAAGCTCTATAACTTCTGCTTTTGGTTATCGTTCAGATCCGTTCGAATCAGGAAGCGCCGAACTGCATCCGGGTATAGATTTCAGGGGAGCAAAGGGTGATCCGGTTAGGGTCACAGCTGATGGTAAAGTTGCCTTTACCGGTTGGAAAGGCGGTTACGGCAATTGCATTATGGTTCAGCATAAAAACGATTTTCAAACGCTGTATGGTCATCTTTCGCATATCGACGTTCGCGATGGCCAGGAAGTAAAAACCGGTGATATCATTGGCAAGGTTGGTTCCACAGGCCGTTCAACCGGTACGCACCTGCACTATGAAGTACGTAAAAATGGCAGGCCCGTTAATCCCGTTAAATTTTTGACGCTTAATAATTGATGGGGGTTTTGTTAGCCAGTGATTTTTAAACCGGTTAATGGTAAAAAAGCGATGTTTTTGATCTATAAATTTTGAAAATATGTTTTCGAGGAAGAATAAAGTCGAGTTGGACCAGCAAGTGATCACTACTTTTCTAAGCGAAGGTTGTGTTTTTGACGGCAATTTGAAAGCTCCGGCATACGTACGTATTGAAGGCCAGATAAAAGGAGATGTGACCATTGACGAGGGTCTGATCCTGGGCGAAAAAGGGAGCATAACCGGCAATATTGTTACAAAAGAGATCATCGTTTATGGCACCGTTACAGGAAATATCAATACCCATTCACTCGAGATCAGAAGTACAGGCCGCATAACAGGCGATGTTAAAACCCAGGTTTTGCAGGTTGAAACCGGCGGAAGCCACAATGGTAAACTCTCAATGTCAGCGCAAAGTAATACTACAGTGCCTAAACACGCAAAAGCCGAAGCTGTTACTGTCTGATTTCATTAAGAAGTTTCTATTATGTAATTTTGCGGAAAAATCAGAAACATTATGTCGTCATCAGTAGAGACAATTTTCGTTAAATCAAAGGTAAAAGATATGTCGCTGGCCGAATGGGGCCGGAAAGAAATAGGTCTTGCCGAGGCAGAAATGCCAGGCTTAATGGCCTTGCGTGCAGAATATGGCCCATCGCAACCCCTTAAAGGCGCGCGTATTGCCGGATGTCTGCACATGACCATCCAAACCGCCGTGTTGATCGAGACCTTACAGGCATTGGGTGCCGAGGTTACCTGGTCATCTTGTAATATCTTCTCAACCCAGGATCATGCCGCTGCGGCCATTGCTGCTGCAGGCACTTCCGTTTATGCCTGGAAAGGTATGGATGCTGAAGAGTTTGACTGGTGCATTGAGCAAACCCTATTCTTTGGCGAAGATCGCAAACCATTGAATATGATCCTTGACGATGGTGGCGACCTTACTAATATGGTGCTGGATAAATACCCCGAACTGGTTGCCGGTATCAAAGGTCTTTCGGAAGAAACTACAACTGGTGTACACCGTTTGTACGACAGAGTAAAAGCCGGAACTTTACCGATGCCTGCCATCAACGTAAACGATTCGGTTACCAAATCAAAATTTGATAACAAATACGGTTGCCGCGAGTCGCTGGTAGATGCTATCCGTCGTGCTACTGACATTATGCTTGCCGGTAAAGTAGCCGTGGTATGTGGTTATGGTGATGTGGGTAAAGGTTCTGCGGATTCATTGAGCAGCGCTGGTGTACGTGTTATTGTTACCGAAATCGACCCGATCTGTGCATTACAGGCAGCGATGGAAGGTTACGAAGTGAAAAAACTGACTACCGCTATTGCCGAAGCTGATATCGTTGTAACTGCAACTGGTAACTGTGACATTGTACGCGAACAACACTTCCGTGCATTGAAAGATAAAGCCATTGTTTGTAACATCGGTCACTTCGATAACGAGATCGATATGGCATGGTTGAATAGCAATTATGGCGATACTAAAGTAGAGATCAAACCACAGGTTGATAAATATACCATTGATGGTAAAGACCTGATCGTACTTGCAGAAGGCCGTTTAGTTAATTTGGGTTGTGCCACTGGTCACCCAAGCTTTGTAATGAGTAACTCGTTTACTAACCAAACCCTTGCTCAGTTAGAGCTTTGGTTGAATGCCGACAAATACGAAAACAAAGTATATACTTTACCAAAACATCTGGACGAAAAAGTAGCCCGTTTGCACCTGGAGAAAATCGGTGTTGAACTGGAAGAATTAGATCCGCATCAGGCTGAGTATATCGGCGTATCGGTTCAGGGTCCGTTCAAACCGGAATACTACCGTTACTAAGGTTAAAGGGTAAAGGCGAAAGGTTTTTGCCTTTTGCCTGATAGAAAAAAGGCATGGTCGGGAGACTGTGCCTTTTTTTGGTTGAGTAAAAATTCAGGATCGCTTAAACGATCATTGCTCCCCCTACTTCTCCTCATCCTCCACCATACTACTCAAATCATACAGCAGCCATTGTTTCTGTGCGATCTGACGTTTTTTTGAGCGCAGTAGTTTGATGAAATCGTCAACGCCCACCGGCTCGTTGCCATTGCCGTGGATGAGTACAATGCTGCCGTTTTGTGCCTGCTGCCCTTTAGCCAGCCAGGCATCTGAACCTATGGGGATCAGGCCGTAATCGGTAACTTTAAAAACCACCTGCTGATCGGATACCAGACCAGGGAAACGAAAGAAGGCAGAGGGGATAAGTCCGTTCTTCAGCATCAGTTTTTCGGTAGCCAGTATTTCGTAATCGATATCGGTGCCCGGCTCCAACAAAAAGTTTTCACGGAGCGGTCCCTTTGCACTTACCCGATGATTATACGAATGGTTGACCCAGGTGATGCGTATCTCGCCGGCATCGCGTAGTTTCTTCAACCATGCTATGTCTGCCGTATGTTTCAGCATCCATAAACCACTTACCGATAGTGCTATAGGGGCCGGCTTTTCCACTTTTTTAAACTCTGTGATCATATCGGTAAACAAGCGCTTATCCAGGGGCTTGCGCGAAGGACACAGATCGGCCGTCAGACTGATACCCGTTTCCGAGGGCAAACCCCGCTCGATACCCGCATCCTGAATAATGGCCGATCGTTTTTCTGCCTGTACTATCGCCCTTTCATAAGGTGTGTTTTTGAAAAATGCACGGGTGTCGGCCAGGCTCATTTCTTTCACCTGGTAAAAGCTGCTTTCGTTGACCCTGGTCTGCAAGGTTTGGGGGTTAAGGAGCAGGAAATAATCGCGACCATTGTTCTCAAATCGCCGGAGGATGAGCAGGTCCTGCGGAAAATTGTGTGCCCAGCCATAAAAAACCCGGTAATTGGTGATATTAAGGAAGTTTTGCTGGGCTTTGGCTGTAGGAACAAAAGCAAAAGCAAATAAAACAATGATGAAGAATTTAAGTGTTTTGATCATTTCAGCATCAAAAATAAACTAATCCTAAAATTGTTTCTGATGTTAATACAGGAATCATGATATTTACCCACTTGCTGCAAAGTTCATTTAATAAACATTGCGGTATTGTTGAATTTTTCAGATTTGAAATTCGAATTAATGATGACTCGCTTATCCGTTAATATCAATAAAATTGCCACCCTGCGCAACTCGCGGGGAGGTAATAATCCCGATCTGCTGCAGATTGCCAAAGATTGCGAGCGTTTCGGTGCGCAAGGGATCACGGTGCATCCCCGGCCCGATGAACGCCATATACGTTACGATGATGTATTTGAACTCAAAAAGATTGTCACTACCGAATTCAATATCGAGGGCAATTGCCAGGAGCAGAAATTTGTCGACCTGGTATTGGCCAATAAACCCGAACAGGTGACCCTGGTGCCAGATGTATTAGGTCAGCTCACCTCAAATCACGGTTGGGATACCATCAAAAACCAGCAATACCTGCAAACGATCATCAAAGTATTTAAAGAGGCCGGCATCCGGGTATCTATTTTTGTTGACCCCGTAGTTGATATGGTAGAAGCTGCCGCCACAACCGGAACCGACCGCATCGAATTATATACCGAAGCCTACGCTTCGCATTATCACCAAAATCGCGAGGCAGCCATTGCGCCTTATGTAATCGCGGCTGAGACAGCTCAAAAAGTTGGATTAGGCATAAATGCGGGTCACGATCTCGATTTGCATAACCTGCAATATTTTGCACAGCATATCCCCGGTTTAGACGAAGTTAGTATCGGTCATGCGCTTATCAGCGATGCCTTGTATTTTGGGCTCGAGAATACGATCCAGCTGTATCTGCGGCAACTAGCCTAGCGGATAATGGTTAAGCTGCCGGAAAAATTACAATCGGAGGCCAGACTGATCACGTAATAATAAACGCCCTGCGGTAAATTACTTCCATTGATCGTTCCGTCGAACGCCCGTGCGTAGCCTTTACTGTCGAAAATTTTCTGTCCGTTTCTGGAAAATATACGCACCTGCGCATTTGGGAACTTCTCTATGCCCGGTATCGCCCAAAAATCATTTACACCATCGCCATTTGGTGTTATTGCGTTTGGAATAGCTGATGGATCAAGGCCGACCAGGATTTTTACCGCTGTTCGGGGACTTTCACAGCTAAAGAAAGCCTGGCTAACATAATACACTTCATCTTTCAGGATATCAAGTTGAAAACGCCCATCATTACTTTTGGCAAAAGGCGTTGTGGCATTGGCGCTATCGTATAAATTGTAAGTATGATCGGCAGTGGGATTGTTAATGACCAAAAATGTTGTTCCGGCGCTGCATAAGGTTAAGCTATTGGCTGATGGGGCTGCCAATGTACGGTCTTCTTCGTTCAATACAATTGGTCCGTAGGTTTGGATACAAGTGTCTACACCCACAGCCGAAAAGTAATAAGTGCCCGCCGGAACATTTTCCAAATCTAATTTGTTGGTGATAACGGTACCGCCAGCATCTTTCCAGGTGGCAACAATGTAACCTCTATCGGTATTGGTTATGGTAAGCCCCTTGATTGAACCTGCTGAATTGCCGCAGGAAGGCTTTGTTGCCACCACCTTGCCCTTATTCAGTGTGAATTTGGCTAAAATAGTGTAATAACCCGCCGATGCCGAGCATCCGCCATTGTCAACTAAAAGTTTGTATTTGCCCGGTTTCAGATCTAACAGATCGGGTGTTGTACCTACTACCATCCCGTTACCATCGATCCATTTAATATTGCCAGCATTGTAAACTTTAATGCCTGTGATAGATCCCGGCCCTCCGCAGGCGTTATTTACCTGCAGATTGTCGGTATTGATATGCGGAAACGTAAACTCAGAGCTTATTTTATTGAATGTTGCATTTGCAACCACAGTTCCTGTTAATGAATTGTTGTACGACCAGTTGCCGGCGCCATCGGCATTGACGCTTGCAATATAAGTTTGCGCCGAACACGACTTGCATTTATCGGTATAATACAGGTCGACAATTGCATTTGGTGTGGCAGTACCGCTTGCAGAATTTGGAGTTAGCTTAGCGAGATTGCACTGGGTTCGGTTCTGTCCGTTCTCATCAAAATAAACAGCGTTATTGGTGGTGCAGAAAAAGCTATTTTTGGTGAACGTCAGGCTGCCTGCATTTTCGGCAAAAATAGGCCGGCAATAACCTATATAATTCGCATCGGCGGGGTCATTATCGCCAATATGAACCTCATTGCAAATCTGAACATAAACGCCATATTCAGCAATGCCCAGGGCGTTTAAAGATTTATCTACATTGATGTGATTCCTGATAATATTAACTACGCCACCCAAACTACCAACAAACAATGGAACGTCGTAATTGCCATTAGCTGCCATGGTATTATCTGCTATGTTCACTGCCGAATTGGAAGTTTCGCCAATGGTTTCTGCAATATCAATACCGGCCGCACTAAAAGTATTGGTTTGGTTATAATTGCTCCCTGAAAGATTATTCGTAAGGTTGATAGTGCAAAATTTACTTGTATGGGGCTTGATCCGTATGCCCATGGCCAGTAAGTTGCCCTCCGCTGCAGTGCCGCCAATGGTTACATTGCCATAAATGTTTGAAATTGTAGGCGAAAACTCGCCAGTGTTCATCGTTACACCATCGGCTTGTATGCTCAGCATATTACTTTTGATAATGACACCTGAACTTGTCGATACCCCATCATCGTTGATGGCAAAAGGGTAAAAGAAGCCACTGATAACATTCCCTTTTTGCGCATCGCCCAGCTGAAAGTTATTGGTTGCCACCAATTTTATACCCACGGGGTTGGTTAATTTAGGGTCGAAAGTGTTTGTTAATCGCAGATACATGCCATAAATGCTAACGTCAGTTTGGTTTTCAATACTTAAGGCAGTGAAGATATTTTGCCCGGTACTATTAAAAAGCAGGCAAACTTTAGCCTGGCTGCGGTCGAAAACTAAACCGGGCTGTGTACTTGCGTCAATAACTAAATTCGATGAGATCCCGGGCAAGTCGCTTAAAACAGTAATTGTTCTACCCTGAAGACTTAGGTCGGCTATATTGAAATTTATAAAGTCTGTAGTGGCGCTGCCGTTAGCGGCAGCCTGGCTTAAAGCATCGCGAAATGTGCCGGGACCGGCATCGGCATTGCTGGTAACAACAAACACTGCCGCACATGCCGGATAGCAGCAACTGAAAAGCATAAAAATGATCAGAAGCTTCTTTCCAAACATAACAGCAATCTACGTTATTTTTTTCTTGTAAAACCATTGTCACGATCAGGTTATGCAATTGTTACTCAGCGATCAAAATTGTACCTTTGCGCCATCAATAACGGGACAAGAAATACATGAAGCTGAACGCAGATTACCAGGAAAAATTTGAGAAAAGGCACATTGCGCCAAACGATGCAGATACTGCCGAAATGTTAAAAACAGTAGGCGTTAATTCGCTGGATGAATTGATAGCGCAAACTGTTCCGGCGAGCATCAGGCTCAAGCAGCCGCTTAACCTGCCACCTGCAAAAAGCGAGTTCGATTACCTGAACACGCTGAAACAAACAGCTTCTAAAAACAAGGTATTTAAATCATTTATCGGTCAGGGTTATTATGATGTCATCGTGCCCGGAGTAATTCAGCGTAATATCCTCGAAAACCCGGGATGGTATACCCAATATACACCTTACCAGGCCGAGATAGCTCAGGGCCGCCTGCAGGCATTGCTCAACTACCAAACTATGGTCATCGACCTGACAGGTATGGAAATTGCCAATGCCTCGCTGCTTGATGAAGGTACCGCTGCTGCCGAAGCCATGTTCATGCAATACAGCTTGCGTAAAAATCAGCAGGCAAAAACATTCTTTGTTTCGGAGGAAGTATTTCCGCAAACGATTGATATTTTAAAAACGCGCTCCGAGCCTTATGGTATTGAGCTCCATATAGGCGATCACCGAACGGTAGAACTTAGCGATAATTATTTTGGTGCCATCGTACAATACCCTGCCGGAACTGGCGAGGTATACGATTATTCAGGTTTTGCTTCCCTGGCGCACGAAAAAGGCATCAAATTAACTGTTGTAGCCGATTTACTTAGCCTGGTACTATTAACCCCTCCGGGCGAATGGGGTGCCGATATCGTTGTAGGTTCTGCCCAGCGTTTTGGCGTACCGATGGGTTTTGGTGGCCCGCATGCTGCCTTTTTTGCTACCAGAGAAGAGTACAAACGTTCTATTCCAGGTCGCATTATCGGCGTAACAATAGACAGTGCCGGCAACTATGCGTTGCGCATGGCCCTGCAAACCCGCGAACAGCATATTCGTCGTGATAAGGCTACCTCTAATATTTGCACTGCTCAGGCTTTGCTGGCTATTATGGCAGGTATGTATGGTGTATATCACGGCCCAAAAGGTTTGAAGCTGATAGCCGAACGTATTCATGCACTGGCTATACTATTGTCTGAAGCATTGGGCGAACTTGGCTACAAGCAACTCAATTCAGTTTACTTCGATACGTTGAAGTTTGATCTGGGTGAGCTGGTTGGCCCTATTCATGCCGAAGCTTTAAATAACGAGATCAATTTCCACTACACTGGTTCAGAGGTTACCATATCTATCGACGAGACAACCTCACCGGAGGATATTAAAACCATTGTTCGCTTTTTTGCCAAAGTAAAAGGCAAATCACTGAGCGATGTGAATTTTGACGGGCTAAAAGCAAATATTACTTCAGTAGTGCCGGCTGCTCAGCAGAGAACCTCGGCCTACCTTACCCATTCCGTATTTAATTCACATCATTCCGAGCATGAGATGCTGCGTTACATTAAATCATTAGAAACGCGCGACTTGTCGCTCTGCCATTCCATGATCGCTTTGGGTTCATGTACCATGAAACTGAACGCAACTACCGAAATGGTTCCTGTTACCTGGGCGGAATTCAGTAAGATTCACCCTTTTGCACCAACCGATCAGGTGGGTGGTTATATGCAATTGTTTGATGAATTGAATAACTGGCTCTCTGAGATCACCGGTTTTGCAGCGATGAGCTTGCAGCCTAATGCGGGTGCGCAAGGAGAATACGCGGGATTAATGGTTATCCGTGCCTATCACCTGGATAGGGGCGACCACCACCGTAACATCGTATTGATCCCTTCATCGGCGCATGGAACTAATCCAGCTTCGGCGGCAATGGCAGGTATGAAGATCGTGGTAGTTAAATGCGATGAAAATGGCAACATCGACGTGGCCGACCTGAAACAAAAAGCCGAAGAACATAAGCATGACCTATCTTGTCTGATGGTAACTTACCCATCTACACACGGGGTGTTTGAAGAGGCTATTATCGAAATATGTGATATCATTCACCAGTACGGTGGGCAGGTTTATATGGATGGTGCCAACATGAATGCTCAGGTTGGTTTGACCAGCCCGGCAACTATTGGTGCCGACGTATGTCACCTTAACCTGCACAAAACATTCTGCATACCACATGGTGGTGGTGGTCCGGGTATGGGCCCGATCGGTGTAGCTAAACACTTAGTGCCTTTCTTACCGGGCCATGCAGTGGTCGATATCGAAAGGGGTAAATCTATCCATGCTATTTCAGCCGCTCCATGGGGTTCGGCCTCTATTCTGATCATATCCCATGCTTATATTGCGATGATGGGTGGCGAGGGCCTTGCTAACGCTACCAAATATGCGATACTGAATGCCAACTATATCAAGAGTCGTTTGCATCACCATTATCCTATATTGTATACCGGTAATAACGGCCGTTGTGCACACGAGATGATATTGGATTGCCGGGCTTTCAAAAACTTTGGTATCGAGGTAATAGATATTGCTAAACGCCTGATGGATTATGGTTTCCATGCACCTACTGTTTCCTTCCCGGTTGCAGGTACGGTTATGGTAGAGCCAACAGAGTCGGAACCAAAGCACGAGCTTGATCGTTTCTGCGACGCCATGATCTCTATCCGTCATGAAATTGATGATGTAGAGAAAGGCCTTTCGGATAAAGTTGCTAACCCGCTGAAAAATGCGCCGCATACAGCAGCGGTTATTACCGCTAACCATTGGGACCATACCTATACCCGGCAGAAAGCAGCGTTTCCGCTTCCTTATGTTACGGCGTATAAATTCTGGCCTTCGGTGGGCAGGGTAAATGATACCTATGGCGATCGTACCTTAGTGTGCTCGTGCCCGCCCATAGAAAGTTATGTTTTTGAAGAAAGCACGGTAGCATAAACGAAAACTGTACATTTTCAATGACTTGTAATTATACCGAATTCGTTAAATAATAGTTAACGGATATGGCCTTGTTGCCGCGAACTTAATTAATAGGCAATATATAACTACAAATTGGCAAGCTTTGCTGGTTGTTTTGTAACAAGTTTTTTATGGTGCTATTTTTTCGGTAATTAGTGTAATTGCTGCATAACCTTTTGAAATTTGCTGCCGTATAAAGCAGCATATGATGACTAACAACGGCCCCGTAAGTATTTTGCTTGTAGACGATGACGAGATAAATAACTTTATTTCGATCAAGCTGATCAAGAAAGCCCTGGCAAATACGGATATCATGGCTTGCCTGCATGGCAAGTATGCTATTGATCTATTATTAGATATCCAGCGCGAAAACCCTTCAAATTTACCGGATTATATCCTGTTGGATATCAATATGCCGATCATGAACGGTTGGGAGTTTTTGGATGAGTATACCCGTCTGAATATTGATCCACTGGGCAAATGCAAAGTTTACATCATTTCATCATCAGTTTTCAGCAATGATATCAACAAGGCCCGTTCATATCCTATTGTTAAAGACTTTGTTTCAAAGCCACTGAACGTAGATAAAATCAAAGAGCTTTTTGCTGTAGAGAATCACGCCTGATTTTTTTGTTGAAAGGTTTGAATGTTGTCCCGATCGCTATCGGGAGGTTGTAAAGTTTAAACTTTCAGCATTAAATAACATTCAAACATTATAACGTTCCAACATTACAACGTTCCAACGTTTCAACAATCCAACTTTCAGCCCTGAGCTGATATAGAAAACACTTCCCCATCATATTTCACGTTGCCAACCGGGTTTGATTTGGCGTGATAAAACAAACAAGTATAACCTTCTTTAGCTGCTATCTTTCCGTATTCCTCGCGTAATTGCATCGATTTGCGTCCATCAAAATCGTATTTAGCTATAAACTTACGGATCAATTGTTCGGGTTCAGGAAGTTCGTCGCCTCCAAAAAAGCATTTTTCGCCCTGATCATCTATCCAGAATACCTGATGTTTTGGGCAATGCCCACCCGACAACTCGTACCGGATACCGGGCTTTAATTCGCCGGAATCTTCAACAAACCGGATATTTACAGTTCCATTCAGGGCTTCAAATATCTCCTGGTGATAGGATGATGACTTGCCGGTAATGGCGAATTCCCATTCGCCCTTTTGAATAACATGCGTGGCATGCGGAAAGCTTGGCACCAGTTTGCCGGCACGCTCAACAACTAATCCGCCCGAATGATCATAATGCAAATGCGACATCAGCACCAAGGTCACTTCGTCCGGATCGTAACCGGCGTTGCGGATATGCTGGTGTATGAACAGTTCGTCGCGGGTGTCTTTATACCCCAAGCCGGTATCGAAAATGATCAGGTCATCGGTAGTTTTTACAAGGAAGGGGTTAACATGTATGAACAGCGAACCCGGTCTGTCGCGGAAATTATCAACCTGGGGGTCAAAGGGTATAAATTTTTTAGAAGAATCTACCGAATATGATCCTTCGCCTAATGCGTAAATCTCCATTTATTGGTTTGCGGCTATGTTTTTGAGCAAATGCGAGCAGTTTTAATTTAAATCGACGAACCTATTTGAAATCCGTACTTCAGTACATCTGCACATTTCTCTATATCTTTACTGTTTTAAAGGGTCAAAGATATGAATAAACGATGGTCGGTAAGGCCGAAGCCCAGTAATGCGGATGTAAATAAACTGGCTGCGGAATTAAATATCGATCCAATTTTAGCTTCATTACTCCTGCAGCGCGGCATCAGCACCTTTGAAGAAGCCCGATATTTCTTCCGACCCGACCTCCGCCACCTGCATGATCCTTTCCTGATGGCCGGTATGGAGCTAGCTATTGAGCGTATCGAAAAAGCCATTGCCGGCAAAGAAAAAATACTGGTTTACGGCGATTATGATGTAGATGGTACAACCGCTGTGTCGCTGGTTTACAGTTTCTTTAAAAAGCAGCATGATCTTATCGCTTATTATATACCCGACCGCTATAAAGAGGGATATGGTATTTCAACCCAGGGTATCGACTACGCCGCCGAAAATGGTTTCGGCCTTGTCATAGCACTCGATTGCGGTATCAAATCGGTTGATAAAATCGCCTATGCTAATACTAAGAGTGTTGATTTTATCATCTGCGACCACCACTTACCTGGCACTGAATTACCTGAGGCCGTTGCCGTGCTCGATCCAAAGCGCATCGATTGTCCTTACTCCTACAAAGAACTTTCAGGCTGTGGAATAGGCTTTAAGCTGATACAGGCCTTTGCCGAAAAAAATGATATCCCTTTCGAGGAAGTAACGCAATACCTCGACCTGGTTGCTATCAGTATAGCATCTGATATAGTTCATATCACCGGCGAGAATCGTACTCTGGCTTACTACGGTCTGCAAAAGATAAATGCTGATCCATGTATCGGCGTGAAAGCGCTGATGGGCGTAGCAGGGCGGACAAGCAACTATACCATTACAGATGTGGTATTTGGCTTAGGTCCGCGTATCAATGCGGCCGGGCGTATTGATGATGCCAAACACGCGGTGGAGTTGCTGATAGCTACCGATGAGGAGACAGCAAACAAAAAAGGAATGCTGATAAACGGTAAAAATACCGAACGCAAGGGCCACGATCAGCAAATTACAGATGAGGCTTTGAGCCTGATCGATAATGATGCAGCACTGATTAGTAAAAAATCGACCGTTGTATATAACGAAAACTGGCATAAAGGTGTTATTGGTATCGTTGCTTCCCGCCTCACCGAAAAATATTATCGGCCCACTATCGTTTTAACCCAGTCGAACGGGCATTTGGCAGGCTCGGCAAGGTCGGTTTTGGGCTACGATCTGTATGAGGCCTTGTATGAGTGCAAGGACCTGCTGATACAGTTTGGCGGGCACAAATACGCTGCCGGATTAACGCTGGAGCCGGAAATGTTGCAGGCTTTTACCGACCGGTTTGAAGAAGTGGTTAGCACCACCATAACAGAAGAGCAACTGGTTCAGGAGATCAGTATTGATGCCGAACTGGAATTAAAGCAGATAGATTCGAAATTTTTCAGGATATTGAACCAGTTTGCACCCTTTGGGCCTGAGAATATGGCTCCGGTTTTTTTGAGTAAAGGCGTGCGTATCAACGGTTACGCCAGTCTTGCGGGCGAGCAGCACCTTAAAATGACTGTAAAGCAGGAAGGTTCGGCTTTATTTGATTGCATAGGTTTTGGCCTGGGTAGCTACCTTGCCGCAGTAAGTGAAGGAAATCCTTTCGATATTTGCTATACAATAGAGGAAAATGTGTGGCGGGAGAGAAGGTCGATTCAGTTGAATATTAAAGGGATAAGAATATAGCCGGAAAGAGTCCGTATGTCCGAAAGAAAATAATAATTGGTTTAGGCATTACGATCATGTAAATCCTCAAATCGATTCAATCAAGGTTCAAAATGATATTAAGAGCAGAAGACTTAGTAAAAAAATATAAACAACGGGCGGTGGTTAACCATGTTTCGTTTGAGGTTTCGCAGGGCGAGATCGTCGGATTGCTGGGACCTAATGGTGCAGGAAAAACTACTTCCTTTTATATGATCGTTGGTTTGATCAAGCCTAATGAGGGCAATATTTACCTCGATGATGAGAACATTACCAATGACCCGATGTATCGCCGGGCTCAAAAAGGAATCGGTTACCTGGCCCAGGAAGCTTCGGTATTCAGGAAGTTATCGGTAGAAGACAATATCAAAGCAGTACTCGAAATGGGTACTATGAGTAAAGAACGCCAGCAGGAAAAACTGGAAGAGTTGATAGATGAGTTCAGTCTGCATAAAGTACGGAGAAATAGGGGCGACCTGCTTTCTGGTGGTGAACGCAGGCGTACTGAAATTGCGCGTGCTCTGGCTGCTGAGCCAAACTTTATCTTACTCGATGAGCCCTTCGCCGGTGTAGACCCGATAGCGGTGGAAGAGATACAGGGCATGGTAGCTAAATTAAGGACACGTAACATTGGTATCCTGATCACCGACCACAACGTGCAGGAAACGCTTTCGATCACCGACCGGGCCTACCTGCTGTTTGAAGGAAAAATATTGGAATCGGGCGTACCCGAGGTTTTGGCCGAAAATGAAATGGTCAGAAAAGTGTATCTTGGTTCAAACTTTGTGCTCAAGCGGAAGACGTTTGTTTAAAAAGTCATTGAGCTTCGCCGTCATTGAGCTGCGCATCATTTCGCTTCGCTGGCATTAGGTCATTAAATATCCAATGACCCAATGACCCAATGATGCAAAGCAAATGACCCAATGACGCAACGCAAATGACCCAATGACGCGCAGCAAAATGACCCAATGACGCAAAGCAAATGACCCAATGCCCAATGCCAACGCAGTTAAATGACCCAATGACAATAAAATTAAGACATGCCCATTATTAACTCCGTATTTACCTGGTTCATTAAAAAGCGTATCCACCAGATAGAGCTTTTTATGAAGTACCCCAATGAGGTGCAGGAGGAGTGGTTTGAGCAGTTGATCTCGGAGGCAGAGAATACCGAATGGGGCAGAAAGTATGGTTACAAAGACATCAACAATGCCCGGCAGTTTAAAGAGCGGGTGCCCATACAACAATACGATAGTCTGAAGCCCTATATTGAACGAATGCTGAAGGGCGAGCAAAATGTATTATGGCCAAGCGAGATCCGATGGTTTGCCAAATCATCGGGAACAACAAGCGACCGCAGTAAGTTTATACCGGTAAGCGAGGAATCGCTGGAAGAATGCCATTTTAAGGGCGGCAAGGATATGCTCACCCTGTATTTTAACAACCGCCCCAATGCCCGCATATTTACCGGAAAGGCGCTTACCTTAGGCGGAAGCCACCAGGTTAGTCAGTTGAACGCGGATACTTTTTTTGGCGACCTGTCGGCGGTCATCATGAAAAACCTGCCCCTTTGGGCGGAGTTTTACCGCACGCCGCATCTGGATATTGCCCTCCTGGATAATTTTGAGGAGAAAATTGAAAAGATGGCCCGGGCCACCAAAGATGTTAACGTAACTTGCATCAGTGGGGTGCCTACCTGGAATATTTTGTTATTCAGGCGCATCCTCGAGATCACCGGGAAAAAGAACCTGCTGGAAGTGTGGCCCAATCTCGAACTCTATTTCCACGGTGCAGTTAACTTTACACCCTATCGCGAACAGTTCAGTAAACTGATACCCGGTAACGAAATGTATTACCTGGAAACCTACAATGCTTCTGAAGGCTTCTTCGGCCTGCAGGACCAGTCGGATTCTACCGAAATGTTGCTGATGCTTGATTATGGCATCTATTACGAATTTTTACCCTTAGAAAAGTTAAACGACGAAAACCCGGACACCCTGAGCTTAAGCGAAGTTGAACTGCATAAAAACTACGCCCTTATTATCAGTACCAATGCCGGGCTTTGGCGCTATATGATTGGCGATACCGTCAGATTTACATCGCTATCGCCTTACCGCATACAGATCACGGGACGCACCAAACACTTTATCAATGCCTTCGGCGAAGAGTTGATCATTGACAATGCCGAACGTGCCCTGGCAGAAGCATGCAGGCAAACCGGAGCTTGCGTCAGAGAATATACTGCCGCGCCGGTTTATTTTGGCGATGATAAAGGTGGCGCCCACGAATGGGTGATAGAATTTGATAAAAAGCCTGCCGAATTTGAGCGCTTTGTAGACCTGCTGGATGAAACCCTACGCCGCATCAATTCCGATTATGATGCCAAGCGTTTTAAAGATATGGCACTCAGACGGCCGGTTGTTCATAAAGCACCTTATGGTACATTCTTTAACTGGATGAAAGAGCGGGGAAAGCTTGGCGGACAACACAAAGTACCCCGCCTGGCCAATAACCGGGAGTATATCGACTCGATATTGTTGTTGATGGAGTTGGTAGGCTAGTGTTCGGAATACAGTTTAAAACTGCTTTTATTGTCTAAGCTTATACATATCTGATACCAATTAAAACGAGACTTTGTCTCCCATAAACAGAGGCCGCCTTAAGTCTCCGATCCAATAAATTCATTCCCTCCTGTTACATTTATTTTTAAATTCCCGTAATGGATAATGAATATGAACAAGAAAAACCAATTGATCATTCTAATAGCTATCATAAGCCTGGCTTCCTGTAAAAAAGTAACAGTAACACCTGGACTTATCGGCAAATGGGAATTGCGTAAAAAGATGGGTTCTATCGTCGGATTTGATTCCGTATTTGCTGCGGGTAATGGGCGGGTATTGGAATTCAGAGGCGATAGCATTTACCTGCAATACAATAAAGGAAGGTTACTTACCCAGGGAAAATATCACATCGCAACCACAAACTACCCATTAGCAAATTCGCTGAGTATTACCTTTGAAAATGGAGGTTACCAGGATTACTTTAATTTAACCGGCACTACTTTGCAGATAGGTATGGACGCCAACGACGGTGTAGAAACAGACTACCAAAAAATAGCAAACTGAGTATTATGAAAAGCATGAAAAACTATCTATTAATGATTTTGGCTGCAGGCATGTTTGCCGCCTGTACCAAAAGCGGCGATATTTCGCCGGTAAACCTGATCGGCAAATGGGAACTTAGCCACAGGTTTGGCGGAAATATTTTACCTCAGGATACAACCTATAAAGCGGGCAACGGAAATATCCTTCAATTTAATGCCGATAGCAGTTTTAAGCAATATGCAAATGGCGCTGTCATTAGCAGTGGATCCTTCCATATTCACAATGGCCAGCTGTATTTTAATACCAATGCTTATAACGCTCAACAGTTTTATGATATGGTAAGTGTTTCCGGTAACCTGCTTACTATAAAACCGATACTTGGCGATATAGCTACCACCCAATATCTCAAGATAGGAAATTAGTCGCCCGCCGCACTCAGCGCCTGAACCAGTTTAACTGTTTCAACCGCCTCCTTTACATCATGTACACGCAAAATATTGGCTCCTTTCATCAGCGCAACCGTATTTAATACGGTTGTGCCGTTTAGGGCCTCATTGGCAGTGGTCCCCAGTAGATGATAGATCATTCGTTTACGCGATACTCCCGCCAGTATTGGCAATTGGAAAATATCCAGTTCCTGCATACGATTGAGTAAAGTGTAGCTATGCTGCTGTAACTTGGCAAAGCCAAAGCCCGGGTCGAGGATCACATCTTTTACACCTAAGCTGGTCAATTGCTGTATACGTTCCGCAAAATAACTGATCACTTCGGGTACTATATCTTCATACTGCGCCAATTGCGTCATATTTTGCGGCGTTCCTTTCATATGCATCAGGATATAAGGCACCTGTAATTTGGCTGCCATGGCAAACATATCGTTATCGAGTTGCCCACCCGAGATATCATTAATGATGTGTGCCCCTGCTTTGATACCAGCTTCAGCAATTTTAGCCCGAAAAGTATCCACCGATAAAATGGCACCGGGATGGTTCTTTGCTATCGCTTCCACCACGGGCAATAAGCGGTCAGATTCTTCCTGTTCCGAAATATCAACCGCCCCCGGACGTGAGGAGTAAGCACCTATGTCAAGGATATCTGCACCCTCGGCCAGCATTTTAGCGCCTCGTTCCAAAGCATCATCAACACTTGTTATCCGGCTTCCTGCATAAAAAGAATCAGGAGTGATATTGAGGATACCCATCACCTTTGGTGCCGTCAGATCGATCAATTTACCACCAGCATTGATGGTTCCTTTTTTGCGAAAAAATGTATCTTTAGCCACTGTTTTTTTGAAATGTTTGTCCCGATAAAACCGGGATTGAAAGCTTGTAAAGTTACTTTAACTTTTGCCAATCTCAGATTTTGCCTGTCCAACATTTCAACATTGCAAGCATTCAACATTACAACAAAATAAATTGAGCAATACAGCAGCAGAATATAACGCCGTTATTAAAACCTGCAAGGATCTTTTCATGAAAAAGACCCGCGATTATGGCACGGCCTGGCGTATCTTACGTATCGAGTCTATCACCGACCAGCTGTTCATCAAGGCGCAACGTATCCGTACGCTGGAAGAAAAAAAAGTATCTAAAGTAGATGAAGATATCACCAGCGAATACATTGGCATTGTGAATTATTGTATCATTGCTATGATGCAATTGGATGCAGGCAATGATACCCCTACCGAACTTTCGGTTGAATTGGTAAGCAAGCTTTTTGATGAAAAAGCCAACGAGACCCGCGACCTGATGTTTGCCAAAAATCACGATTATGGCGAAGCCTGGCGCGATATGCGCATCAGTTCTATGACAGACCTGATCCTGATGAAATTGCTTCGCGTAAAGCAGATTGAAGATAATAAAGGTTTGACACTCGCATCGGAGGGCGTCAATGCCAATTACCAGGATATGCTTAACTATGCGGTGTTTGCACTTATTAAGCTTGGTGTAAAATGAAAACTAAATTGATTTGGGTTTGCAGGATATTGGTGGGCCTTTTGTTCATCTTCTCGGGCCTTATCAAGATCAATGATCCGCTTGGATTTTCGTATAAACTACAGGAATATTTCGAGGTGTTCCACCTTGAATTTCTAAACGGTCTTGCACTTATTCTTTCGATCGTTCTTTGTACCCTCGAGATCGTCCTGGGCTTTGCCCTGTTGATCGGCGTGCGGGCAGTTAAGGTTTCCTGGGGATTGCTCTTGCTGATCATCTTCTTTGGTTTCCTTACTTTTTATTCGGCCTGGTTCAAGGTGGTGCAAACCTGCGGGTGTTTCGGCGATGCTATTCCGCTTACACCATGGCAGTCGTTCAGTAAAGATATGGTGCTGCTGGTCCTTACACTGGTGATTTTTGTTAACCGAAAAACCATTCAACCCTTATTTGACAAAAAGACGGGTGATAACCTGGCCATCGGTTCAGTAGTGGTGGCGCTCGGGTTTGGCTTTTATACCTATAGTTTTTTGCCTGTGATCGATTTTTTGGCCTATAAAGTTGGTGCCAATATTCCCGGTGAGATGATAACCCCACCCGGAGCAAAGCCCGACGAATTTGAAATCACCTATCACCTGAAAAACACCAAAACTGGTGCTGTAAAGGTCATGAATGATAAAGAATATACAACAAGCGGCATCTGGAAAGATAATAACTGGCAGGTATATGGCCCTACCGAAAGTGTTTTGGTCAAACGTGGATTTACGCCAAAGATCATCGACCTGAATATAAAAGACGCGCAAGGGAACGATTATACCAAAGAACTTTTAGCAAACCCATTTAATAACCTGATCATCGTAGCCTACGATCTGCATAAAACCAACCTGGATGCTATAGGGAATTTAAACGCCCTGGCTATCAACCTGCACGATAACTTTAACACCCGTACCGTATTATTTACTTCAAATTCGGCGCAGGATGCAGAAGTTTTTGCCAAAAAGAATCACCTGGCAATGGATATATTTTACGTTGACGCAGTGCCACTGAAAGAGATGGTTAGAGCAAATCCAGGTTTGTTATTGCTAAAAAATGGAACTATCCTCAATAAATGGCATTACCATTCTCTGCCTAAATATGACGACATGGTAAAGGAATACTTTCAAAAATAACATACAATGATCGGCTACCTTATCCGCAAAATAGGTTATGGACTGGCAGTAATGCTGGGCATTGTGGTGGTGGTTTTTTTTCTGTTCAATATTCTGCCGGTCGACCCCGCCCGAATGACCCAGGGCCAGCGCGCCGATGTGCAATCGCTCCAAACCGTTCGTAAAGAATTGGGGCTCGATAAGTCGCTACCAGTACAGTTTGCCTATTATATCAACGATCTTTCGCCCATCGGGTATCATGACCGTACGACCATTGCACAACAAAAATATCACTACGCCACCCTGCTGCCGCTTTCGGCTGATAAAGTGATCGCTTTAAAATGGCCCTATCTGCGCCGTTCGTATCAAACGCATAAAGAAGTAGGGCCGATGCTGATGAGCGTAATCCCCAATACACTGATACTGGCTACATCGGCCATGTTGTTTGCTATTGTCATCGGGATTTTTTTGGGCACATTGAGCGCGGTACATCAAAATACCTGGATAGACCGCGCTGCCATCGCTTTTTCGACGCTCGGTATCTCAGCACCATCGTTTTTTGCGGGTATCCTTATCGCCTGGATATTTGGTTTTGTGCTGGCAAAATATACCGGGCTCAACATGTCGGGTAGTTTATACACTTACGACCCCTTCCGGGGCGAAGTTATCTCGTGGAGGAATTTGGTTTTGCCCATGCTTACGCTGGGCTTGCGTCCACTGGCAATCATCGTACAACTTACACGCAGTGCCATGTTGGATGTATTGGGACAGGATTATATCCGTACTGCCAGGGCAAAAGGACTAAGTGAAAGAACGATCATCTATAAACATGCTTTAAAAAATGCCCTTAACCCGGTAGTAACGGCTATTGCCAATTGGTTTGCCTCGCTACTTGCCGGTTCTTTCTTTGTTGAATATGTGTTTGGCTACAATGGTTTAGGCAAAACAACGGTCGACGCGCTGGAGATGTCGGACTTTCCGGTGGTAATGGGTTCCATTCTGTTTATAACATTTATATTTGTCGTCATCAATATCCTGGTCGACTTGCTATATGTTTGGATAGACCCCCGGGTTAAGTTGAGCTGAAGTATTATGAAAGTGTTTTTAATTGGCTTTATGGGCAGCGGCAAAACCACACTTGGCCGTAAACTGGCAGCCCGTTTGAATTATGAGTTTATCGACCTCGACCATAAGCTTGAACAGCAGGTTGAACTGAGTATAGCCGAATATTTTACGCTTTTTGGGGAAGCATCTTTTCGTAAGCTTGAGGCAGAAGTGCTGCGCAAAACACCTTACCCCGAAAATGTGGTAATTTCCACCGGCGGTGGTTTACCCTGCTATTTTGATAATATGGATTGGATAAGGGCTAATGGTAAAAGTGTTTATATCAAACTTTCTCCTAAAACTTTGGCCGACAGGCTGGAGGCTGGCAAAGAAGAGCGCCCGCTTTTGCAGGATAAACACGGCGATTCGCTGATCGCATTTATCGAAGAAAAACTGCAGGAAAGGGAGTCATTCTACGCGCAAGCCAATATCATAGCTGACGGCCTCGGGTTAACTGCCGAAAAGGTAGAACTGCTACTTCAGCTAGATTAAAATAAAACCCGTCGATCAATAGTCGCTATAAATTTATCTCAGATAAACGGCATCGTCCTTGCCGGCCTCGTCCAAAATAACCTCAACGTGCTCTTTCAATAAGGTTGAAAGTGCTATGCCCGCGTAATCAGTAGTAACCGGGAAATTTTTGTGGTTGCGGTCTATCAATACTACGGTGCGCAGTTTTTTAAGTGGCACATCCAGGAAAACACCAAAACCATAAGCCAGTGTTTTGCCGCTGTTCAGTACGTCGTCAACCAATATCACTGCCTTATTATGGCAAATGCTGATGTCGGCATCCGTAGTTGCTTTCAGGCTTGAGCTTTGCTTGTCTATCTCGATGGTCATCAACACACTTTTGAAAGGCGCAATTTTATCCAGTATATTCTTCAGGCGCCAGGCAAGGTGATCTCCTCTGGGCAGTATCCCGGCAATGATGATCTCCTGCTCGTCGTAATTGTCTTCCAATAATTGGTAGGCAATACGGTCGAGTTTTTGTTCGATCTGGTGTTTATCCAGTATGAGGAGGCGTTTCTCTTTCATGGGTGGTGGTTGTGTACTGGTTGTAATGTTGTAATGTTGTAATGTTGTAATGTTGTAATGTTGTAATGTTGTAATGTTGTAATGTTGTAATGTTGTAAAACTTTTAAATAGTAAATATACAGGTAAGGTTTCAACCTTCCAACCTTTCAACGTTACAACAAAAAATCAGTCTTTCGGGTAAGGGTAATAAACAAAATTGGCGCCTTCGGGTACAATAACAAACATGCACATATAGTCATGCGGGGTTTTGTATGTTTTGATGAAACGTTCTTTTAGTTCCTTTTTGATGATACCGCGTTCGATGAATTCTTCCAGGGTTGAGGCCTGTATGGTCCATTCGGTATTAAGGTCGTGGCGGTCGAGTATCAGTTCACCCAGTTTTACTTCGTGCTGATGTGCCACAAAAATAGGATATAGGGAAAGTCCTTCCACCATGATCTCTATCGCTACCTCGTGAATCGATTCACTGTATAATTTCAGATCGTTTTCCAAACTAACCAGCGGGCTCTCTTTTTTTTGTTCCTCGCCGGTATTTTCATTTAATAATTCTTCGGGATCCATTGTATTGTGCTTGGTGCCAGGCGCATGGTGCCCGGCCTTAAAATTATGCTTCTTCAACCGCCTTGCGCTCTGCGCTTAACCCCAGCAGCACTACATTTTCTACGTGCTGGGTATGAGGGAACATATCAACCGGTTGTATTTTAATTACTTCGTATTTTTCTTTCAGTGATGCCAGATCGCGGGCCTGTGTAGCAGGGTTGCAGCTTACATAGACAATTTTTTCGGCCTCAATTTCGAGCAGGCGGGCAACAACATCAGGGTGCATACCGGCGCGCGGCGGATCGCTGATGATCACATCCGGTTTGCCATGGGCGCTTACAAATTCTGCGTTCAATACGTCTTTCATATCGCCGGCGTAGAATTTGGTATTGCTTATGCCATTGATCTCAGAGTTGATCTTTGCATCTTCTATCGCCGAAGGTACATACTCCACCCCGATCACTTCATTCACCTGTCCGGCGATAAAATTTGCGATTGTACCTGCTCCGGTATAAAGATCGTACACAAGTTCATTGCCTTTAAACCCGGCAAAATCGCGGGCAACTTCATAAAGCCTTGCTGCCTGGATCGAGTTGGTTTGATAGAACGATTTTGGCCCGATACGGAAGCGGATGGTTTTGCCATTGCCGTCCACCATTTCTTCATAAATATATTCAGGTCCCCGCCAGGCGATCACTTCCTGATCAAAAATGGTATCATTTTTCTTTTGGTTGAGGATATAAAGCAGCGATGTGATCTGCGGAAAGTTTTGTCCGATGAAGCCCATTAGGTTGTTCACTTCTTCTTCCGATGCATAGGCAAAAACAACAATCACCATCAGCTCGCCGGTTGAGGAAGTGCGGATAATAAGGTTGCGCAATGCCCCTTCGTGTTGTTTTAAGTTATAAAAACTTATGCCCTGCTGCTTGGCGAATTCGCGGATGCTGTTACGCAATTCGTTGGAAGGATCTGCCTGCAAATAACAATGATCAACATCCAGTATCTTATCAAACCTGCCGGGAATATGAAAACCCAGGGCATCCATATTGGGGGCGTCCTCTTTTCGGTTCTCGCCGTCATTCAGCCAGCGTTTGTTGGAGAAGGTATATTCGAGTTTATTGCGGTAATAGCGGTCGGCAGGTGAAGGAAGGATAGGTAAAATACCACTCACATCTATTTTTGCCAGGTGTGTAAAAGCACCCTCAACGGTTTTTTGTTTGAACTGCAGCTGGGCATCATAACTCATATGCTGCCATTTGCATCCACCACAGGTGCCAAAGTGTTCGCAAAACGGACTTGTACGATACTCCGACGCCTTTTTCAGCTCCGCGATCTTTCCCTCAGCAAAATTCTTCTTTTTCCGGTAAACCCTTACATCCGCTATATCACCTGGTACAGCTTTTTCCACGAACAAAACAAGATCGTTGGTTTTACCCACGCCCTTGCCTTCTTCGGCGATATCAATAATGCTTACATTCTCGAACAGGAGATCAATTGGCGCCTTCTTTTTCATGCGGCAGCAAAGGTACGGTTTTTAGTTATTTCGCTTCGCTGTCATTTGCTTCGCTGTCATTTGCTGCGCGTCATTGGGTCATTTCGCTGCGCTGTCATTTCGCTGCGCTGTAGTTTGCGTCATTTCGCTGCGCTGTCATTTTGCTACGCTGTAATTAGTATTTGTCGCGAATTCTAAATACCTAATGTCTAATGACGCGGAGCAAATGACCCAATGACCCAATGACGCGGAGCAAATGACCCAATGACCCAATGACGCGGAGCAAATGACCCAATGACCTAATGACCCAATGACGCGCAGCAAATGACCCAATGACGCAATGACCCAATGACGCGCAGCAAATGACCCAATGACGCGAAGCCAATGCCTAAATAAAAAGATTCAAAACCGACTGCCAGAATTCATCATCGGTGAGGTTGATCTCTTCTATCTCAAACTGTTCGTCTATCTGTTCGGTGATTTCAATTAACTCGCGGCTCATAGGATGTTTTCTTAGTTTAATAGCTAAAGTAATAGTATTTGTACTAAAAACCAAATTGGTATATAGATTGTTTTGAATTTTAACAATTAAATGATAACTGCTTAACAGGTACCGGGTTTATTTACTTAGGTGTCGCTTTCGGTTCATTAACAAAAGCGTATTGGCGGCAAGTAAGCCTATCAGGATCGCATACCGGATGATCTGTACAAAAGTGTCGGCAAAGCGTTCGTTGTAGCCATTAAAGAAGATCCAGCAGATGAAAAATAGGTTACCGGAAACTACAATTAATTTTACCAGACTTCTGATTGGGCCATTTTGTGTTAAGGCTATTATTTTAATTTTTAACCAGCGAAATAATAGGCTAAACTGACCCGTCCTTAAAATACCTGCTGTCTTTTCCAGAGCGCAAATAAAAATTGCCGCAATTAGTTCGCATGCCTGTTTAAGCCGCCTTACTGAATTGTTCAAAAACTGTTTCATGTAGTTTGAAGTGTTTTTTTATCATTGATTTACAGGTTTGCTGACATCAAAATACCAGCAACCACCAACAATACAGAAGCAGTTGCCGAGACTGATGGTGAAAAACGTATCGTCCATGGAAACCTGCGGGCTAGCCTCGGGTAAGCATAGCGTGCATGCAATAGCGAGACCTGATGCAGTGGCGACCCATCTAACCCAAATATCTTCCTTGAAAAAATTACTTGTGGTTTCTGTAAATACCCAAAAGAGTACCCAAAGCGGACTTGTCAGTACCAGTTCAAAGAATAGGATCAGCGGGTAACCGGGTAGCCAGTTTAATTTTGAAGTATCGCCATCGTCGTTATAAAATTGTAGTATAGCAGCTACACCTGGTGATACTGCTGCGCTCGATAGCCATACTTTAAGCGTGTATCGTAATATTTGTCTTTTCATAGCAAAAAAGGGCAGAGTTAAAACTCCGCCCTTTGAAAAAAGTTTAGCGTTTATCCCAATTGATCTTTCGCGAAGAATACATCAATGCCGCTATGATAACAAACAACGCAATACTTCCGATGAGCAATGAAAGGTCTTCTAACTGGATGATAACATAGATGAACGCGTAAAAAAGACTTAGTATAAAGGCAAAGATGCTTGCCGCCTTTCGGTTTTTGAGCACTGAAGACAGGAATACGGCAATAAGCATTACGGTAGCGCCTGAGGCGACCAGGTAAGCCCAGTTATAACCGATCTGTTCTGAAAAAGACAACAACAAGGTATAATATATAACCATAGCTGCGCCGATCAGGATGTAGTTAAAGGCGTGTACCTTTTGTTTACCGATCATTTCGGTGAAAAATAGTGACACGAAAGTGAGCAGGATGATAAGGATGGCGTACTTACTGGTACGTGTAGTTTGCTGGTATTGATCTACCGGAAGCATCAGTTTCAGCCCGAATATTGCATCATCCGTTTTTTTGGAATTGCTGATCAAACCAAGGTCGTGCACCCATTGCTGTGGGAATGGCCTGTTATAATACAGCATGCGCCATTTGGCACGGAAGCCTTCGTGATTGACAAAACGGGTATCCGGCAGAAAACGCCCGTCGAAACTCGGATCGGGCCAGTTGCCCTTAAGTTCTACGTCGGTAGTTTTACCCAGATGGAGGAAATGGAGTTCCTGACTGCCTTTCAGATCAAGGTTAAAACTAAAGGAGATGGGGCCGTCGTACTTGTTATACAGGTTAACAGGCACCTGCAGACCGTTAGGGAAAAGACCCTCTCCGGCTATAGGAGTTGCAGCTAAAGTTTGACCAGCTATGCTTACCTGCGGATTTGTTTTCAGCCCCTTCAGGTCGCTGATGCTGAATACCAGATAGGCTTTTTCGGGCATCAGCTTAGCTGGGTCGACCGAAAGAGAGCTGAGGTCGGCTTTTGTGAAATTGCCCGACACATTAAGGCTACTGGTATATACCGGTACCTTGTAGATGCCCCGGTAAAGTATTTCTGTGTTTACGTTGCCTTTAAAATGTAATTCGTTTGGCAGAATGAATAGATTTTCAATTACCTCTCCGGTGCTTTTTTTGCCCTTATCGTCGGTTTCCATGGTTTGCTCGCGATAGGGGATCACCAATACCGGCCCCTGTACAAGCTGATCGCCCGAATATTGGTCGGATACCTTTTTAATGGCTTCTTCCTGCCGGCTGGCCCGTTCGTTGATCAGCCCGTCGACCAGGGCCTGTGGTATGAGTAATACCAGGATCAATACGGCAATAAAGCCGAGCTTAACAGTTACCGACTCCTTGAGCCAGTGCATAAAGCCCTGCGGTTGTTGTGGTTGTTCTTCAGTTGTCATTTTGCTTAGTTAAAAGTACTTTGAAATACAAAGTATAAATGTAAAAAAAATATTAAGTTGATTTCTGTAGTTTGATCAGTTGTTCCAATGCGTCAAGATGATCTTTGAATGCTTTCTTGCCTTTGTCGGTTGCCTCATAATTGGTATTGGGTTTTCGGCCCAGGAAACTCTTGTGTACGATGATGTATTCTTCTTTCTCCAATCCCTTCAGGTGCGAAGCCAGGTTGCCGTCGGTAATGTTCAGCAGTTCTTTAAGCGAATTAAAATCGTACCGGCTATTGACCGATAGCACACTCATGATCTGCAACCTTACCCGGTTCTCAAATGCCTTATCAAGTTTATCAAAAGCTATCTTCACTTATCGTATTTTAAGTAAATGCGGGCGCCATAAATGATATGCAACACACCAAAACCCAGGGCCCAAAATAGCAAACCGTGGCCGGGTAAACAAGCGGCTATTAAACCGATCACGATCTCCAGTAAACCCAGGTATTTTACGTCGGCAAAGGTAAAATTACTGGCGCTAACTAAGGCAATCCCATAAAATATCAAAGATACCGCGGATATAAAGCCATAATGATGATGCAAAATAAAGATCAAGATGAGCGCACCTCCCGCCAAAAGCGGTACCGCCATGTGAAATAACAGCGATTGGCTGATAGCACCCCACATGGGTACGTTTTTAAGTTTAGCCTGACGGGTGCTCAGAGCAATTGCCGTTGCAATCGACGCAACCAACACTAAAACAGCGATCAACACCAGCTTTAGGATTAGGTTTGAATAATCACCCAGGTTAACATGCAGCGGCCCGAAATGATGCTCGCCGGTAAGAACATCCGGAAATTTGTGCAGTAAAGCATATTCGGGATCATCATCAATGACTTTATACGCCGCACCCGCGCCTATCAATGCATATATCCCAGCCAAAATCCCCGATAAGCCGCTGAGCGATATAAATTTCGACGAGCGTTCCATGATACTGCGTATCGATGCCAGTTCGTTTTCGAGTTCTTTTCCTTCCATTTAAAAGCACTTTGATTTTCAAAGTAAATAATTATATATTTGATATCAAAATTAAACCACAAAAAAATGTCACGTTATAAGACCCTGCTCATCCTCGTCGCTGCTTTGATCGGCTTTTTATCAAGTCGTTTTGTAGTTGGCTGGTATACTACCATCCCCTGGATGCTGGGTACCCTGAGCGTAGGCTACCTGGCAGCAAACAGGCGGGAGGCGCTCCTTAACGGTGCCTTGTTTGGTTACATGATCTTTGTAGTTTATATGCCCTCTGTTTACCGGGGAGCCAGCGATACCAAAAGTATCCTTATGTTCATCGGTTTTGTCTTGGCTTTTAGTCTTATTGGTGCCATAGCGGGTGTTGTTGGTGGCTTTTTGGGGAATTTGATCAGGAGGAAGGTTAAAGGGATAAAGGAGAAGGGATAAAGGAAAAAGGAGAAGGGCGGAAGGATAGAGGGATAAAGGATAAAGGAGCAAGGAGAAAAGAAAATGGTCACTACACCTGAACCAGTACAACTATCAGTTATTAATTAATCGGTGATCAGTTAACCAGTCCCCAGTCCCCAATGCCTAATCCCCAACCAAAATCCCTAACTTTGCTCGCTCAATAAATACACCATGTACACTACATTAAAACCAGTGCTGGAGCAGGAACTTGCTGCCATAGCCGAAGCGGGACTATACAAACGCGAACGCATCATTACTTCGCCGCAAAGTGCAGATATTACGGTGCAGGGCGGCAAACAGGTGATAAACTTTTGTGCCAATAATTACCTGGGCCTGTCTAACCATCCCAAAGTGGTTGCGGCGGCCAAGGCTACGCTGGATACACATGGCTATGGCATGTCGTCGGTTCGTTTTATTTGCGGAACGCAGGATATCCATAAAGAACTGGAGGCCAAGCTTTCGGAATTTTTAGGCACGGAAGATACCATACTTTACGCCGCAGCTTTTGATGCCAATGGTGGTGTTTTTGAGCCATTGTTCAACGATCAGGATGCTATTATTTCTGACGAGCTGAACCACGCTTCTATTATCGACGGCGTACGCCTGTGTAAGGCACAGCGGCAGCGCTATAAACATGATGATATGGCCGACCTGGAAGAAAAACTTCAGGCAACCCAAACCTGCCGTCATCGGATCATTGTAACCGATGGTGCCTTTAGCATGGATGGTACCATTGCGCAATTGGATAAGATTTGTGCTTTGGCCGAAAGATACAACGCTCTGGTGATGATAGACGAAAGTCACTGCTCGGGGTTTTTAGGTAAAACGGGTCGCGGTACGCACGAGCACCATGGGGTGATGGATAAGATCGATATCATCACCGGCACCCTGGGCAAGGCGCTGGGTGGTGCCTCGGGTGGTTTTACTTCAGGAAGGAAAGAGATCATTGATATGTTGCGTCAGCGCTCAAGGCCATACCTATTTAGCAATACACTGGCACCTGCCATTACCGGCGCTTCCATAGCGGTACTTGATCTGTTGAGCGAGACCACGGAGCTGCGCGATAAACTGGAACGCAATACCCTGTATTTCCGCAGTAAAATGACAGCGGCAGGTTTCGACATCAGGCCGGGTGTGCACCCCATTGTGCCGGTGATGTTGTATGATGCCAAACTATCGCAGGAATTTGCCGCAAAAATGCTGGAAGAAGGTATTTATGTGATCGGCTTTTATTATCCCGTGGTGCCTCAGGGCAAAGCCCGGATCAGGGTACAGATATCAGCCGGGCACGAAACGGAACATTTGGATAAAGCCATTGCAGCGTTTACGAAAGTTGGTAAGGAATTGGGGGTTATTAAATAGGCGTTCTGTAGAAATTTATTATACGTATAAATTTGTTATATTTGTACGTATAAAACAATAGCCATGGAAAATACAAAGTTGACATTGAGTGTTGATAAAGGCACGATAATGCTGGCTAAAGAAATTGCGTCATCTAATCGTATCAGTGTATCCAAATTGTTTAAAACATTGATAAATGAAGTGGCGGAGAGAAAGCAGCAAGAGGAGTTGAAAATGAAGCCATTGACTGAATATCCGGAATGGATGCAAAATTTGATCATTGCCAGTGAACCGACCCCCGACTTCGACCACAAAGTTTTATATCATAAACGCCTCGATGAAAAATTTGGCCTATGATATTATTTGTTGATTCGGACGTTCTGCTGGATACTATATTGATCAGACAGCCTTATTTTATAGAAAGTGCCGCATTAATGGAATTGGCGGATGATATTAATTTTACACTTTGTACATCGGTACATGGTTTATTAAATATTCACTACGCTGCAAAAAGGGTTTTTGGTGAAACACTTGCAAGGCAAGCCATAAGTGTATTGACAAAGAAATTAAAAATAGTACCTGAAGATGTACATATTGTTGAGCAGGCAGTTAATTCAAATTTCAGCGATTTTGAAGATGCCGTTCAATATTACGCTGCGGTAAGTGCCAAAGCCGAAGTTATTATAACACGAAACGCAAAAGACTATAAACAAGCAAGTATCCCGGTTTTAACAGCCGGTCAATTTTTAAAGACACTATAATGCAGGATATCATTAACCAATATACCGCCGAGATCAATACTGCAAGCCCGGCAAATGCTGATGAATTGGAAACCTTCCGTATCAAATACCTGGGTACAAAGGGCATCGTCAAGGATCTTTTCGAACAGTTTAAAAGCGTAAGCGCTGAAGAAAAGCGGGCGTTGGGCAAGGTTTTGAACGAATTTAAACAAAACGCCGAAGCCAAATTCAACCAATTAAAAGAGACTTTAGACTCAGGTCTCAAGACTCAGGACTCAAATCAAGACCTAACCCTGCCAGGTGATGGCTTCGCTCTGGGATCGCGTCATCCTTTATCATTAACCCGTATCGAGATCGTTGATATATTCAAACGTCTGGGTTTCGTGGTGGCTGAAGGTCCGGAGATCGAGGACGACTGGCATAACTTTTCTGCACTTAACTTCCCGGAAGAGCACCCGGCCCGCGATATGCAGGATACTTTCTTTATCAAGAAAAATAGCGGGCAGGATGATATTGCCCTGCGCACCCATACTTCATCGGTACAGGTACGCATGATGGAGAATGGCAAGCCGCCTTTCCGTGCTATTATGCCCGGCAGGGTTTACCGTAACGAGGCTATTTCGGCACGTGCGCATTGCTTCTTCCACCAGGTTGAAGGTTTGTACGTTGACGAAAACGTAAGCTTTGCCGACCTGAAGCAAACACTTTACCACTTCGTTCAGGAACTTTATGGCGAGGGTACCAAAGTGCGTTTCCGTCCTTCGTATTTTCCTTTTACAGAGCCATCGGCCGAAATGGACGTAAGTTGTACCATTTGTGGTGGTTCGGGTTGTAATATGTGTAAATACAGCGGCTGGGTGGAGATATTGGGCTGCGGTATGGTGGATCCGAATGTTTTGGAGAACTGCGGTATCGACAGTAAAAAATATACCGGCTTTGCCTTTGGCATGGGTATAGAAAGAATAACCAATTTAAAATATGTGATACGCGATCTGCGTTTATTCTCTGAGAACGATGTTCGTTTTCTGAAGCAATTTAAAACAGAGATCATATGATGCGCAAACTATGCCTGCTGACCCTGCTGGCGCTCGCTTTTTTTTCATGCGGCAAAAGCAGTGAAGTGGTGCCTAATGTTGCCATCAATTTTACCGCCGATGTGAATGACCCGCGACTGTCAGCTCTGCATAGCCCCGGTGGGGCGGTGATCATACAAGGCTATGGCGTGGCCGGGCTTATTCTGTACCGCGAGGCCGACCTCAGCTATGCTGCTTATGATGCCTGCAGCAGCTATAATCCTACTGCCCGTTGTGCCGTAAAACTTGATAATAATACACTCACCTGCACCGACCCCTGCAGCGGTTCGAAATTTTCACTAATTGATGGTACGCCCGTTAAGGCACCAGCAACACGTTCCTTGCGTTCCTATAGTGTAAATGTGAGTAATTTTGAGATATTTGTATCAAACTGATACATGGAAGCCGATAAGATCAAAGAAAGCATTAAACGTGCCGCACAGGAGCTGTTCCGCAAATTCGGGTATCATAAAACCAGCGTCAACGAAATTGCCAAACGCGCCAAAATAGCCAAAGCTACTATCTACAAATATTTCGACAGCAAGGAAGCCGTTTTGCATGCCCTGCTGATGGATTATATCCGCGTTAATGTGGATGAGCTGGTGCATGTCAACACCAATGAGATCGACGAGGAAAAGCAGCTCAATAACCTCATTATGAAAACATGCCGCTTAAGCTATACGGTTTGTAATGAGTTCATCGGCTGGGATTTTATCCGCGAATCGGCTAACTCGCAGGAGTTTTTGCGTAACTTATCTAATGAACTGGAAGATCTGCTGGTCAGCTCATTCATGCACCTGGGCGGTATCCGCAAAACCGAAAACTACGCCCAGCGTATCCGTTTCCTCATCAAATGCAGCAAAAGCATTGTCTTCAGTTTCGCCTTCACCTCGGTCAGCGATTCAGACGTACGTAAAAACTTTGTTTCCTTCCAAAAAGAGATCTTGCCCTACCTGGTGAAAGCTGCTTTAACGGTTTAGTTTTTTCCTGGTCCATAGTCGATGGGTGAGTGTGGAGGAGCGGATGTGCTAACCCTCGGTCGAAAGTCCTATAAACCCATGTCATTCCGAACGAGCAGTGGGGGTGGTGTGGTGGGGCGAGGAGGAAACTTAGACGCTTTGCATTGAGGAGATATTTCTTCAACGAACAGACATTCGCCGATTTTTAAATAGTATTAAAAAATATGTCATTGCGAGGAGCCAGCGCAAGGC
>Ga0164296_1000453_pt1 | contig 49115 bp, 32 predicted proteins | sample GEODES057metaG_FD_113533 | JGI IMG/M metagenome (GOLD analysis project Ga0164296, IMG submission 113533) | Dystrophic lake water microbial communities from Trout Bog Lake, Wisconsin, USA - GEODES057 metaG | ecosystem: Environmental > Aquatic > Freshwater > Lake | place: USA: Trout Bog Lake...
AGGCTCGTGAACAACAGTAATGCCAGGGATATATTTTCCAAACTCCACTGAGTGAATATCTCGCTTGTCTTTATAATACAAGTCGTGATTACCAGGGAAGAAATAAAAATTATCAAACGCTTGACCCAATTTTTCCAACGCCCTAAGACTATAGTCCATTGTAGTGATATTAAGACTATTACGATTATGATGCCAGTCTCCCATAAAGATACCTGTATCACATCCTTCCTCCTTTGCTTTTGCAATATACCAATCTACAAAGTCTTCACAGTCTTGGTTGTGTACCGAGCTGTTAGATTTCAATCCAAAATGTATATCAGTAAAACACGCTACTTTTTTGAATAAATTACTCACCGGCTTCCTCGTTTCGTTTCATTGCGGCCGCATGTTCTCCAGCACCAGTACGGCTATAACTTGGATTCATTCCATTCATTTCTAAAATGTCGTCACGAATATTTTGATTACGTTTCTCAATATTAATAACACGAACAAAACTATTAGTAACAGCCGCAGTAAAATAAGCAAACGGATTGTCTGATTTACTTTCGTCAAATTGTAACCCAATTTGTGTTAACTGCAAAATGGCCTGTCCTTTCATTTCGTCATTGTATGTGTAACCGCGAACATTGCCGCGAGTAGCATACCTTTCACACAATTTTAACATCATACGTGCTAAAGTGTTAGTAATTTGGCCAGCATCTTTATCAAACTTACCCTTGACTAAATCACCTTTCCAATGACTTTTTCCAACACATTCGAGTTCGTCTGCGTCATTAAATTTCCAATGTTGGAATGGCGGAAAGTTGACCTTATCTCTATGGTCAGCAAGACTCTTGGGATTCTTTTTACGAGTACTGTTAAGTGGGATATGATCAAATGTCATAATCCTAAAGACTAGATCTGTTTTAGCAATCTTTTTATAGTCTACTTCACAGTCTGCTTGTTTGACTTTTTCGCCGGCTTTTTTTCGAGTTTGATAATCCAAATCTCCTATACGTTTGGCTCTATTGCGTTTGGCTTCTGCTATAGTACGTATATTAATTTTGTCTATGCTAGGTAAAATTATGTCATATTGGTGATATTCTGGTTTGGTAAAGCTACAATATGAACTTTTTGATCTATGTATTTCTAACAACATATCCTTGTTGTTTAGGTAATTTATTTTAGTTGTCATCCTGTTCTCAGTCCTCTGATAGGTTAATTATAAACTACGCACTTAATAAAGTCAAATAAATAATATACCAAAAGGAATATTATTATGGCATTCGGCGATAATCTAATACAAGACATAACTTCTTCACAAAATATCATTGGTGCGGGCACTAATGCTATCAATGTTGCCGGTAACTTATCTAGTGCTATTAGCGCTGGATATGCCAATGGCGGAGTAATGAGTGCTATTAGAAGCATAGATTTACCAGCGGCAGGAGAAGCAGTAGGCGATGTACTCAGTGCTGTGGCCAGTTTTGGCGGAGATGCAAATTCTAACGATTGGCGTGTTAGAATGAGCTTGCCAACTTGGCCGGCTTTTAGGAATAGTCCAGTGCTTGCTCCGTTAAAAGATGCGGGCGGGTTAATCTTTCCGTATACTCCTCAAATCACTATGACCAGTAAAGCCAGTTATACCAGTATTCCTATCACTCATTCTAACTATGCTTTCAAGGCTTTTCAAAATAGCGAACCAGGTGAAATACAAATTACTGCACCTATGAACGTTGAAGATCCAACTCAAGGTCTATACTGGGTCGCGGCGGTACATTATTTACGAAGTCTTACCAAAATGTTCACAGGATCTGATCCTAAAGCAGGTAATCCTCCTCCTATTGTATTCTTAAACGGTTATGGAAACTATGTGTTTAAGAATGTGCCAGTAGTAGTTACAAGTTTTACAACTACACTAGATTCCACTTGCGATTATATTGGTGTTAATGTTGTTGGTAGTATGGCAGGCCAGATAAACGGTGTAGCCGATTCAATTGGCGGACTTGCTGATTCATTAGGTGGAGCCATTCCTGGTATATCAGATATCACTAGTACGGTAAGTAGTATAGCGGGTGGTATTGGTCAAGTTGCTTCATTAGCTGGGTCGTTAGGTCTTGGTGGAACAACAAGTGGCGGAGTTACACATGTACCAACAAAGAGTAGTTTTACTATTAGTCTACAACCAATGTACAGTAGAAATAGTGTGAAGAATTTCAGTCTTGATAGATTTGTTCAAGGTGGATATCTCAATAATAGTTTTGGATACATCTAATATGGCAAAATACAAATCTGCTAGTCCTTGGTTTACAACAACAATATCTAATAATTATTTAGATGTACTGTCTATTAGACCAGTGCCAACGTCTGCTGATGATTTTTTATATACTATTCAGCCTCAGTATACTTATAGACCAGATTTATTGGCATTTGACTTGTATAAAGACGCCGCACTGTGGTGGGTTTTTATTCAACGTAATTTAGATGTACTACAAGATCCTATCTTAGATTTTGTTCCAGGGACACAAATTTATATACCAAAAGGTTCAGCGCTAACAACATTTTTAGGATTGTAATATGAGTCTTGACGGATTACCAGGATTACTAGATTCAGCAACTGCCTCTGTACAGTCAGGAGTTCAAGCTGTAGGCGATACAGTATCTGACATTGGAGGCAGTGTTGGAAACTTTCTTTCACAAGGCCCTGCAAGTGCGTTGAGTGCCGCCGGAGATGCAATATCAGGTATTTTTCAAAGTATATCAAGTTTTATAAAACCGCTATCAGGGACACAATTACCATTACCTAATCCCTTGTTTGTCTATGCAAGTTATGATTATGTTCTTGGCATAGGAGCATTATCCAACGATCAGTTGAGTAATCCTGCATTGTATATGAATACAAGTCAGTATCCTTTAATTTGTAAATCAGCAAACGCTGATCCTACTAATAGGATTAATACAGACTATGGTAAATTTGATTTTTATATTGATAATTTACAAGTTAATGGAGTGTTGACCGGTCAAGGCGGAAAAAATTCTAGTGTTACAAATATTACATTTGACATTATAGAGCCTTATAGTATGGGGTTGTTTTATATTGCAGTTCAAGAAGCCGCAAATTTAGTAGCACCTACAAAAGGTAAAGGTAATTGGAGAGATACAACATTTTTATTGACCATTGAATTTAGAGGAGAAACTGAAACAGGATCTATGGTGCCTGTGCCTAACACTACTCGTAAAATACCTTTTAAGTTTCAAAATTTAACAATGAAAGTTAATGAAAAAGGTGCAACATACAATGTGGAAGCGTTTGCACAAGCCGATCAAGCTCACACAGCAGAGTATACTTCATTGAAAACTGATGTATCTGTAGCAGGAAAAACTGTGCAAGAAGTTTTGCAAACAGGAGAAAAAAGTCTACAAGTTGCTGTTAATCAAAGACTACAAAAATTAAAAGACGACAAAGTAGTTGAAATTCCAGACGAAATAGTAATCATGTTCCCAACTGATATATCGTCTGGAGTCACACTAGCGACAGATTCTACTACTAGTGAAAATAACACATCTGCTACTCAGCCTATAGATGCACCAAGTGCGCAAGGAGTATTTACAAAATTAGGTCTTACTAGAAGTAGTACAAATAAAACACTAGTACAGTCTCAATCAGCATGTAATCCTTTAGGAAAAGCAGTATTAGCATTTGATGAAGTTAAAAAAGGCGACCCAAGCATGGGTAAAGAAAATAAACTTTATGATCCTAAAGGACAAGTTACCATTAGAGGAAAAAATACAATTGATCCTAAAATGAGTGAATTTAAGTTTACACAGGATAGTGATATTCCAAATGCAATAAATCAGGTAATGTTAAAAAGTGACTACGCAAACAAAGCACTTGAAGAGTCAAACGTTACTCCGACTGGTATGCGACAATGGTGGAGAATTGACACTCAAGTTTATAATATTGGAGATTATCAGAAAGGTACAGGTAAACAACCTCGATTAATTGTTTATCGTGTTGTGCCTTGGGAAGCACATACAAGTAAAATAATGCCTCCAAATACTAGAGCACCTGGGTTCGAAGAACTAAAAAAACAAGCAGTAAAAGTATACAATTATATCTATACAGGCAAAAATATCGATGTAATAAAATTTGATATAGAATACAATGCAACTTTTAGTACAAGTTTGCCAGCAAGTAGTTTAGCAAATACTCAAGATAATAAAAATTCTGCCGCAGAAGGTGGGACAAAAGATAAAGTTGTTCCAACACTAAAACCTGTAGAACAAGGTTCTGCTCCTTCGGGTAATTTAGGAGAAAATCCTACTACAATAAAATATTCAGGAACTACACAGGCTACAGATAAAAAGGGCGGCGGCGGTTCTGAAGATCAAAAAACTCGAGCGGCTCGCATATGGCACGATGCTATTAATGGCGGTGTTGATATGCTACAACTCAATATGGAAATTATTGGTGATCCCTATTTTATTATTCAAAGCGGAACAGGTACATATACTTCGCCTCCAAGTCAATTCAAAAATCTAAATGCTGATGGTACAGTAAATCATCAAAGCGGTGAAGTTGATATTATTGTAAATTTTAGAACTCCTATAGATATTAATCAAACTACTGGAATGTATGATTTTGGATCTGGAACTACTAAACCCGTAATGGCTTTTAGCGGATTATATTGTATTAATAATGTTGAAAGTCATTTCAAACAAGGTAAATTTACACAAAATTTAATTGGATTTAGAAGACCAGCACAAGAGATGACAGTATCTGGTAAACCTCTCAATACTAGCGAGAGTACAGTTAATCCTAACAACCCAGATGGCGAAGGCGATAAAACAGCACCAGCTCTAGGGGATCCGGCAGGATACAACGGCCCTGATGGCGAAAGTGCAGGAAGTTAAAGATGGCAGATAAAAATTATGACTACGCTCCTGCGCACGATGCAGAACAAAAACCAGGCCCGTTTCTAGCACGAGTTGTTAGCCATCTTGACCCTACTTATATGGGTATATTAGAAGTTGAAATTTTAAGACCAGCAGGCGGCGACGGAACAGAAAGTCAACTCCACCAAGTAAAATATATGAGTCCATTTTATGGTATTACTGGTGTTAAGTATGTTCAAGCCGATCCTAACGATTATAACAATACTCAAAAAAGTTATGGTATGTGGATGATACCTCCCGATCCCGGAACCACTGTGATTGTGTTTTTTATTGACGGAGATCCTCGTCAAGGCTACTGGATGGGATGTGTTCAAGATGAAAATGCTAATTTTATGTTGCCAGGTATAGCGGCAACACAAAATAATGTTGAAGGTACATATACACGAGCTCCTACAGCAGAATACAACAAACAAATAAACAATAGTCCTTCAGATCCTTCGCAGATTAAAAAACCTACGCATCCTTTAGCTGATGCATTAAACCATCAAGGACTGATAAAAGACGATATAAGAGGAATAACTACCAGCAGTGCTAGGAGAGAAGCACCCAGTATGGTATTTGGTATTAGTACTCCAGGACCTTTAGATAAACGTCCAGGAGCAAAACAAGGCCCAGTTGGTAAATTAGAACATCTAATACCTAATTCTCCTGTAAGTAGATTAGGTGGTACTACATTTGTTATGGATGACGGTGATGATAAATTTTTACGCAAGACTACACCTAAGGACGGTCCTCCAGATTATGCGGCAGTAGAGCAAGGCGAGTATACTGGTAAACCTGATATTCCCCATAATGAGTTGGTAAGAATTAGAACTAGAACAGGCCATGAAATATTATTACATAACAGTGAAGATCTTATCTATATTACAAATAGCAGAGGAACTGCTTGGATAGAATTAACTAGCGACGGTAAGATTGATATCTATGCTAAAGACAGTATTAGTGTGCATAGTGAACACGATTTTAATTTTTACGCAGGACGAGACTTTAACTTTGAAGCCAAACGGAATTTCAATCTAAAAGTTGGAGGAAGACATCAAACCGAAATAGGTAAAGACAAAATTACCATAGTAAACGGCAATGTCAAGATAAAAGTAGATGGTACACAAGATGAAACTATAACAGGCGCACACAAACAATCTTTTGGTTCTACATGGGATGTTACTGTTGGCGGCCAAACAAATATGACAATTAGTGGCGGATTTGATTTGAATACAAGTGGGTCTAATAAATTAACATCTGGCGGTAATATGGAACTTAGTGCGGCTAATACTACTATTTCTGGTGGTAATATTAACCTTAATGGACCAGCAGCCGCCACGGCTGGCTCTGCATCGGCAGCAACAACACCTACTCCGTTGAGCACATTTGATAATCCTGGTGAACCAACTGTTGGTTCTGATGGAACAGCATCGGCAGGAAGCAGTATAAACAGCATCATGTTGCGTATACCTACTACTGAACCTTATGCACATCATGAAAATCTAGATGCTACAAAATTTAAGACTTCAAATACAGACAGAGAATCTGGAAGTGCTATTGCTACTCCGGAGTTTTATCAAAAATATACAACCAAAACAGATACTTTTAATAAGGTACAAGGAGGAAAATAATGGCATCACAACTATATCATAAAATTGCAGTACCAGCAGTAGGAACTAATACCATTGCACCTCCTAAAACTTATAAAGGATTTAGTACTGTTAGTAGAAATACTGAAAATTTTTCTCTCTACGATTTTGAGTTGATTAAACAAGATTTACTGAATCATTTTTATATTCGCCAGGGCGAACGTCTAATGAATCCTGCTTTTGGAACTATAATTTGGGACTTGATATTCGAACCGTTGACTGAAGAAATTAAGAATTTGATATTGCAAAACGTTAATGAAATAGTAAATTATGACCCAAGAGTTCAAGCCGGAAATGTGGTTATCACTCCGTATGATACTGGCCTACAGATATCTTTTACACTAAAATACTCGCAATATAATCTTCAAGAAAGAATGCAATTGACATTTGATCAAGACAACGGGCTCCGTGTAGCTTAATTAACTACGCACATAATTTATTTCAATAAATATAATTATTAGGACAAACTATGAGCTCGACGGATAGACTAAACAATTTATTAGTAAACGAAGACTGGCAAAAAATCTATCAATCATTCAAAAATGCTGATTTTCAAAGTTACGACTTTGAAAATTTGCGCCGTACAATGATTGATTATATCCGTGTGAATTTTCCAGAAGATTTCAATGATTACATTGAATCCAGCGAATACCTTGCTCTTATTGATCTCATAGCTTTTGTAGGTCAAAGTATAGCTTTCCGAGTGGATCTTAACGCCCGAGAAAACTTTTTAGAACTAGCAGAACGTCGTGAAAGTGTATTACGACTTTCAAGAATGATTGGGTACAATGCTAGTAGAAATGTACCAGCTCAAGGGTTATTAAAAGTTAATACTATTAGCACTACAGAAACAATACTGGACAGTAATGGTATAAATTTAGCAGGACAGTACATTACATGGAACGATAGTAGTAATCCTAATTGGTATGATCAATTTATAAAAATCTTAAATGCCGCCTTATTACCGACTAACCAATTTGGAACTCCTATAGATCAAGCTAACATTTACGGCATTAGTACAGGGCAATATAGATTTAATGGCGCCAATACCAATGTACCTACTTATAGTTTTACTAAAACAGTAGCTGGTAGAAGTATGAATTTTGAAATTACTAGCACAACATTTAGCGGTAAAAGTTATATCTACGAAGAACCTCCAAAGATTGCTAATAATATTGCCTGTGTTTATCGAGATGACGGCTACGGAGCCGGCAGTGCAAATACTGGATTTTTCTTTAACTTTACCCAAGGTACTCTTAATCAGGGAACATTTACCGTTACACAGCCTAGTGCTAATGAAACAATAGATGTTAATACTCAAAATATTAATAATACTGATGTATGGCTGTATAGTATTGATCAAAGTACAGGTCTTGAAAACACTTTATGGACTCAAGTACCTGCTCTAACAGGCAATAACATTATATACAACAGTCTTAATAACAAAATTAAAACTATCTATAATGTTATCACTCGAGCAGGAGATGCCATTTCATTGGGGTTTGCAGATGGTGTATTTGGTAATTTACCTTTAGGGAATTTTAGAGTCTATTATAGAACCAGTAATAATTTATCCTACACTATCAATCCATCGGATATAATAAATGTTCTGATTACCATTCCTTACGTAAGTACACAAAATAATTTTGAAACTTTAACTCTTAGTTTGGGGCTGGCCTCTACAGTTAATAATAGTGCGGCTACTGAGACTAATGCTAGTATTAAAGCCAATGCTCCTCAAACTTATTATACACAAAATCGTATGGTCACTGGAGAAGATTATAACATTAGTCCTTTGTCTGTTACGCAAAAAGTTGCAAAAGTAAAAAGTATTAATAGAACAAGTAGCGGTATTAGTAGATATTTTGATCTTAAAGATCCTACTGGAAAATATTCTAGCACTAATTTATTTGCAGATGATGGCATAATTTATCAAGAACCCTATGTTTCTCCTATCAATTTTTCTTATCTAACTAAAACAGATATAGAAGGTATTATCTATAATACTATTTTTCCAATTTTAGATACTCCAGATTTACGTAATTTTTATTATGCAAATTTTATTAATTACATTACAGAAAGTCTAAATATTTCTTGGTATAATATCACTAGTGATAGCAATAGTTGTACAGGTTATGTAGGTTCTTCTTCAGACGGCGTTCCTTATAAACTTGCATCGTTTACCAGTACGGATTTGAAATATTTCACCACTGGAGCATTGATAAAATTTGTTGCACCATCTGGATATTATTTTGATACGACCAATAACAACATGCTGGTTAAAGGTACTGCTACTAATTTAGGATCTGTAAATTATCTATGGTCTCAAGTTGTTTCCATCACAGGAGATGGAACAGGAGTAAGTTCGACCGGCATATTATCAACTAAATTTGGATCTGTTACTCTTAATAAAGTTATTCCAACAAATGCCGTTATTAGTCAAATTATTCCAGAATTAAATGTTACTATACAGAGTTCAATAGTAACTTCTATGATTGATTTAATATTTTACAATAAGCCGTTTGGTTTAAGATACGATGCCGGTACACAAAGCTGGCAGATAATTTTTGAAACTAATTTGAATACTACAAGTTCTTTTAGTTTAGGCAATCAAGGGGATTCTACAAATACACAACAAGATTCTAGTTGGCTATTATTGTTTACAACTAACAACGAATATTATACAGTTAGTACCAGATTATTGCGATATGTTTTTGAAAGTGATCAAGAAGTAACTTTCTATTTTGACGGTACTCAGAAAGTATATGATATTGTATCGAGCAGTACAATATTAGACAGACTAAATGTTTTAAGTATTAATACTCAACCAGATAGTACTAGTCCATTTACTACTGATATGGCTTGGCAGATAATAAAAGAATATACTGGTCAAGATGGATATATTGACCCAACAAAAATTGTTGTATCATTTGCTGATAGTGAAAATAATGGAATTGTTGACAATCCTCAATTGTTCTTAGATATTGTTGCTCCTAATACAAATAGCTTAAACAAATATATTTTACAACAAAAATATTTTATAAGCGAAGGGCAAGAAGATTACAAATATGTAAGTAATGATAATAATCTTGTAATAATTTTAAGTACACAGGGCAATGTCGGTGTATTGACACAATACACAGACGGACAATATTTTTATTTTGTTGATAAACAAGTGGTAAAAAAATATAATGCTTCTACAAGTACATTAAATCCAACACTAGATTTTAAGGTGTATGTCGGAAGAGATAAACTCAAATTCCAATATATTCATAATGCTGATTTTGAATCTAGGATTGATCCGGGTGCAAGTAATATTATGGATATCTATGTGTTGACCACAGACTACGATACTAAATTTAGACAATGGTTGAGTGGTGCAAACATAGCAGAGCCGTTGCCTCCAAGTAGCGGAGAATTAGATAATTTGTTAGGTGCAGACTTGGATTTAATAAAATCTATTTCAGATCAAATAATTTATCATCCAGTTAGTTATATTTTATTATTTGGTGCGTTAGCAGATACTAATCTTCAGGCTTCTTTTAATGTAGTAAAAAATCCAAGCAGTACATTAAGTAATAACGATATTACTGCAAGAATAATCACAGCCTTTAACACATTCTTTGCATTAGATAATTGGAATTTTGGAGATACATTTTATTTTTCAGAATTGTCAACTTATGTAATGATGCAGTTGGCTCCTGATATTACAAATTTTGTTATAGTTCCAGTACAAGGTAATCAATTTTTTGGAAGTTTATTTGAAATTCAATGCCCAAGCGATCGAATCTTTATAAGTTGCGCTACTGCCGCAAATATTAATATTGTTCCAGGACTAACATCTGACAACCTTAAAACTGTAACAGGACAATCTTTATCGACTCTTACATCAAGTCAAAATATAACTAGTGCAACATTTGGAGTAACTAATGGCTAATAGTCGTGACGCAAAAAGCGGCAATGTAGGTATAACAAAAAAATTATTACCAACATTTTATCAAACACCCGCCAACGACAAATTTTTACAAGCAACGGTTGATCAGTTATTCCAACCAGGTGCTGTAAAGAAAATCAACGGTTATATTGGTCGAGAAAATGCAAAAAGTGCCACAGGTTCTGATATCTATCTAACTGCACCTACAGTAAACAGACAAAATTATCAACTTGAACCTAGTATTAATATTCAAGATAGTTTAGGTAATACTACATTTTTCAAAGATTACATGGATTACATAAATCAAATCGGAGTATTTGGTGGTAATACAAAAAATCATGCTAGATTAAATAAACAAGAATTTTATAGCTGGGATCCCCATATTGATTGGGACAAATTTGTTAATTTTCAAAACTACTATTGGTTGCCTTACGGACCCGAGACTATTGTGTTTCCGGGACAAGTTAAGGCCATTGAAAGTACATATACTGTTACTATTGAAAATGAATTAAGCAATAAAGAATATTTGTTTACTCCTAACGGGTTTACAAGAAATCCTGTGTTAAAACTCTACAGAGGGCAAACATATAATTTTGAAATTAATAGTCCTGGAAATCCTTTTAGTATAAAAACTGATAGAAGTGCAGGAACAGATAACAGATACGAAAATGATTTAGTAAGCGGCTACGGAATAGAACAAGGTTTACTAACATTTACAGTTCCATTAGATGCTCCAACAGTGCTTTATTATCAAAGTGAAAGCGATCTTAACCTGGGCGGAGTTTTTGAAATATTATCAATTACCGAAGATACTTACACAGATGTTGCTAATGATCTTCTAGGTAAAAAGACTTATAAATTTGCTGATGGAACACAACTTAGTAACGGAATGAAACTTAAATTTGTCGGCAATGTAACACCGGCAGAGTACGCTACCGGTGAATATTATGTAGAAGGAGTGGGCGTTGCTATAAAACTAATATTGACAACTACTTTAGAAGTTATTAATAACTATACTACAGAAAAAACTATTCCTTTTGACAGCGATAAATTTGATAATAACCCTTTCAGCGATGCAACAGGTTTTGCTGGGTCACAAGACTATATTGTGATTAACCGGGCTAGTAACGATTACAATAATTGGAGTCGTTATAATAGATGGTTTCATAAAGATGTAATCACCGCAAGTGCAACATATAATGGCAATGTTGCTAGTATCGATCAAACAGCAAGAGCTATTAGACCTATTATAGAATTTGAAGCAGATCTCAAGTTAGCAAATTCAGGAACCACCGCAATTGCCGATATTGATATCATTGATACTTTTACTAAAGATGCATTTACACAAATTGAAGGAGCATTTGGATATCATGTTGATGGAATTCCATTAGCTCAAGGGCAACGTATTATTTTCACAGCCGATACAGATAGACTTACAAGAAATAAGGTGTTTGAAGTACAGTTCTTAGACGTATTACATCTTAGTTCAGGTAGCCGACAAATACATTTAGCTGAAATAGCAGAACCAGTTCTGAATCAAGTTGCATTGATTAAGAATGGTTTAACTTATCAAGGAACCAGTTGGTGGTATAACGGAACTTCTTGGGTATTAGGCCAGCAAAAAACTAAAATTAACCAAGCACCTTTGTTTGATGTAGTTGATGAAAACACAATAAGTTACGGAGATACTAGTGTTTACAATGGTAGTACATTTGTAGGAACTACTTTATTTTCATATAAAATAGGATCTGGGGTAGCAGATACTACATTAGGGTTTCCTCTTAGTTACAGAAATATCAGTAATATTGGCGATATTGTTTTTAATTTCACATTGGCTACTGATACATTCCAGTATAAGGAATCTACATCACTAATTACAAAAAATATTAATGTAGGATATCTAGTAAAACAAACTTATGCTGGTGGGTTAACTTATAAAAATGGCTGGCAAACATGTTCTGCACCTAATACGCAAGCTGCCGTTAGAATTTACAAAAATTCTGGGCTAACAACAAAATTTAATTTAGATATTTTTGACGATATCACAAACTTATCAGATCTTGTGGTTAAAATTTATGTAAACGGAATTAGATTAAGCCCAACATTGTGGCAATTAAATTCAGGACCTAACTACAAATTTATTACATTGGTTAATCCGATATCTAAAAGTGATGTTTTAACAATCCGTGCATTTGCCTCACAAATAATTAATAGTAAAGGCTACTACGAAATTCCAATTAATCTGCAAAATAATCCTTTGAATAACATCATGGGAGATTTTACATTAGGTGAAGTTGCAGATCATGTAAATTCAATTGTTGATAATCTTGGAACAACATTTGTTGGATCATTTCCAGGGGATGGAAATTTAAGAGATTTAGGCAATGTTACACAATACGGAACAAAATTTGTACAGCACAGTGGTCCGTTAAGCACTACAATATATCATATTACTTCAGAAACAAATAATATTATACGTTCAATTGAACAAAGTCGAGATGACTATAATAATTTCAAAAGAAATTTTGTTAAGACAGCTACTAGTTTGGGCGTTGACGGAGATCCAGTTACACTTGTAGATTTAATAATGCAAAAAATAAACAAGGATCGTCCTAATACTGCTCCTTATTATTTTAGTGATATGATTCCGTACGGAGCATCTGTTAAAACAAATCTTTCAGTAGTTGATTATAGAATAAAACAATATCCATTAAGTTCAGTATTCACATTAACTACTTTATCCAATAAAGCTGTTGGTATTTACTTGAATAACAGTCAATTAGTACATGGTAGAGATTATACATTTGACAATCAAGGATATTTTACTATTACCAATAGCGTAGTAATGAATAATGGAGACACTATCACAACAGTAGAATATGACAGCACTGATGGTAGTTTTGTTCCAGCTACACCTACAAAATATGGAATGTGGCCAGCCTATGTTCCACAAATTTATGTAGACAATACCTATGCTACTCCGCAAACTATGATTCAAGGTCACGATGGTAGTAAAATACTTGCCTATGGAGATTACCGAGATCAGCTGTTATTAGAATTAGAAAAACGTATTTTTAATAATATTAAAGTTCAGTACGATCCTACAATTTTTGATGTAGCTGACATTATTCCTAGTTATAACAGATCTAATGATTACAGTCTTGCAGAATTTAATCAAGTATTAGCTCCTAATTTTTACAAGTGGACTAAACTATCAGGAAGAGATTTTACAAAACCTCTTAGTTATGATATAAACAATCCGTTTAGTTATAATTATTCGGATAACTATGCACCCGACGGCAGACAACTTCCAGGATATTGGAGAGGCATATTCCAATATTTATTAGACACCGATCGTCCAAATTTATGTCCTTGGGAAATGTTAGGATTTAGTCAACAACCAAGTTGGTGGGTAGAGTTATACGGACCAGCACCTTATACCGGTGACAATCTACCAATGTGGCAAGATATTAATGATGGCATGGTCAGAGAGCCAGGAATGCCTACAATTAAATTGTCTAAGTATGCTAAACCCTTTTTAATGAAGCATATCCCAGTGGATAGCAATGGATTATTAATAAATCCTATAGCGTCTGGCCTTGCTAACGGCACTATAACACAAAATACAGGAAACGGATTTGTATTCGGAGATCAAAGTCCAGTTGAAACAGCATGGCGTCGTAGCAGTCATTACCCATTTGCAGTTGTTATTGCTAGTATATTATTAACACCTGCTAAAACTATAAACATTTTGTTAGACAGATCTAGAATAGCAAGAAATTTAGCAGGACAATTAGTTTATACAAAAACTAATTTAAGAATATCTCCAGCAGATATTTTATTACCAAGCATTTATTCTAGTACTACTAGAGTACAAACCGCAGGTATTGTAAACTATATTGTAGATCAAATCTTAAATTTTATTTTTAGTAATAATGTACAATCTTACAAGCAATATATAACTGATCTTGCTACAATGACAGCACAGATATCTTATAGAATTGGCGCATTTACTAGTAAAGAGCAGATGAATTTATTATTAGATTCTAAAACTCCTGCAAGTACTGGTAACGTATTTGTTCCTGCAGAAAATTTTAATGTATTTCTAAATAGTTCAAGCCCAATTAGGAAAATAGTTTATAGTGGTGTTATTATTACAAAGATGCCCGACGGGTATGAAGTAAAAGGCTACAGTCAAACTCAACCATATTTTACCTATTATCCTTATGTTAAATCTGGTCCTACAACAGTCATTGGTGGTATTAGCGCACCTTATGTAACTTGGACGCCAGGAGAAACATACGTAACTGGTACTATTGTAAAATATGTAAATTCTTACTACAGAACATTATCTACCACTGTTGCAGGTACTGCGTTTGATTCAAATATTTTTACTCCCTTAGGTCATTTACCGGTAGTAGGTGGAGCTAGTGCTGTTATTAGAACTGGTTGGGACAGAACTAAACCTATTGTTGTTCCTTACGGTACTGAATTTCAAACTAAACAAGAAGTTGTAGATTTCTTACTAGGGTACGGCAGATATCTTCAAGACGAAGGATTTACTTTTGACAGCTTTAACGTTAACTTAGGCCTAGTTACAAATTGGGAAACTAGTGCTAAAGAATTTTTATTCTGGACTACTCAAAACTGGACTCCTGATTCTAGTCAATGGAAAGATTGGATGCCAAATGCTCCGGTAACTTATGGTACTATTGTAAGATATAACGGAGATTATTACAGTGCTTTATATAATCTTTCAGCTACTGATTCTTTTGATAAGGCAAAATATCAAATGTTGCCTGGAATAAGCAATGTAGGTAATAGTGTTATAAGTCTAAGTCCATCTGCAAGTAAATTAACTTTTACAACTAATTTAGCTGTAGTCGATGATATAACAAATCCATTCTATCACTATGAAATTTTCAAGGTTGATGGAACTCCACTGGCTTCAAAATTTTTAGATAGCTACAGAAGTGGAAATATAGTATCTTATAGTCCTCGAACAACTGATGGAATATATGGTGCAAGTTTTTATCTAATCCAACATGAACAAGTTATTACTTTAAGTAATACAACAATTTTTAATGATGTAATTTATAACCCAGAAAGTGGTTATAGACAAGAAAGACTTAAAGTTTCTGGACATGTTAGTATCGATTGGTATGGCGGATTAGACATTCCAGGATTTATTTTTGACCAAGCAATTATACAAAATTGGAAAGCATGGACAGATTATGCATTAGGCGATATTGTTAATTATCAAGGATTTTATTATAGCGCATTGTCGGCATTGATTGGTACAGAAACCTTTGATGCTACACAGTGGACTCAACTGGCAACAAAACCTACAGCAAAACTATTACCTAATTGGTCTTACAAGGCAAGTCAGTTTGAAGATTTTTATAGCTTAGACAGTGATAATTTTGATAATAATCAACAAAAAGTTGCACAGCATTTAATTGGTTATCAAAAACGTCAATACCTAGATAACATCTTACAAGACGATGTTACAGAATTTAAGTTTTATCAAGGAATGATTCGTGAAAAAGGTACACAAAATAGTCTTAATAAATTGTTTAATGTACTAAGTTCTGATAACTTAGAGAGTTTGGTATTTTATGAAGAATGGGCATTACGATTGGGACAATACGGTGCCGCTAAAGCGTTTGAAAATATAGAGTTTATACTCAACGAAGCAAATTTTAGATCTAATCCTCAGGGATTTGAACTAAGACAATTAAAAGACACAAGTCTTAGTGAAACATTTATTATTGAACAAACATATAATGATGTTTATCTAAAACCTTTAGGTTATAATAGTCAACCCTGGCCTCTACTACCAGTGTATAATTCTTTCTTAAGAGAAGCAGGATATGTTAATGCCACAGATGTATTCTTAAGTTTAGGATACTTGTCAGAAATATCTTCTTATGATATCACTACATTTAATGAAGGTGCCTATGTATGGGTGGCATTTGATGGTCCAAGTTGGAATGTCTACAGATTCACCGACTTACAAATTATAATTAATAACGTTTCTTATAACAATAATAACTTTACACTAACATTAACTACTGAAAATTTAACCTCATTCCAAGTAGGTGATTGGGTCGGGCTTTCTCAAGTAGCGTTGTTGCAAGGATTTTATCAAATTACCAGTGTAAACTTAAATTCGTTTACAATTTCTGCTACTATTTCTGGGTTTCCTCAACCATTTACACAATCAAACCAATTGGTAGTGTATGCACTGGTAAGTCAACGAACATCTAGTATTAACTCATTAGATTCTATTCTCACAGTTCGTCTAAATCCAGGAGAACTAATTTGGACCGATGATCAGGGTAACGGCAAATGGGCTACTTGGCAATACAACCCAGTATATGAAATTTCTTATTTGAATAATTCTGCTCCACAAAATGAGTTAGAGTTTGGTGCTGTTATTGCAATCAACAGAGAAGGTAACATGGCTGCCATAGGCACAGGTTATGGGCAAATCACCACTTATGATAAATCTAGTCCGGCCTTGCCATGGGTACAACGACAAATCATTGAACCTCCTTTTATTTCTACCAATACAGTTTATAATGTTATTGCAAGCACTATAATCAATAGTACTGTAGTTACAATGTCTGCGGCAGCCTCTGGAATGTTAAACGGAGTTATAGAAGGTCAAGGCATTTCTCCAAATTCAATTATAATTTCAGTAATTCAAGGAGTTAGTGTCACAATTAGCCAGCCAGCAAATGCATCTATAACAACTGCTACTTATATAATAACAACTAATCCAAATCAAGGAAATGTTGTTGCTACAGCAGTTGCAATCGCACCCGATGCATCGTACATGATAACTGGCAGTCCATTGGCAGGTTATGCAATTACAAATTATATTGGTAATTGGAATCAAGTTTTAGTATATGGCCCAGGACTCATTGTAAGTGAAGTAGATTTAGATACTGGATTTACTAACTTTTATCGAGCACTTAAAGTTGTACCAGCAAATAATGAGCCATTATATGATGTATACGGCTACTGGGAAACAATATATTATATTCCAGTCGATAGTTATGGAACCTGGGATCCAACTGTAATTTATCCTTCGGGATGCTTGGTTATCTATAAGAGTAATGTTTATCAATCTATTATTAAAATTTATGGGCAAGTAACAATTACAGTAACTAATACCGCAGCCTCTACATATTATTTGACCACAGCAGATACTAGCGTATTAGGCGTTGGTTATGAAATTATTTTTTCTGGAAATACATTTGGAGGAGCAGTAGCTGGAGTCATTTATTATGTACAAACAATTATTAGTAGTACACAATTTACAATAACAGCTATACAAGGAAGTAACTTGGCAGTGCCGTTAACGACTGCAAGTGGAATCATGTCTGCTACTCAGCAGGCTCCTTCTACACCTGATAGCGGCAGCGGCCAATGGTCATTCCAGTATGCTCAAACTGGATATGCACGACAAGGTGTAATAAGTCTATATAAGAAAGATTCAAATAATATCTACGCTTTAGTAGATACTATTGTAAGTCCTTATCCTGTTGCTAATGAAAATTTTGGATCAAATTTTGCATTTGGTAATGATGTAATTTATATATCAGCTCCGGGATATAATAATTCATCTGGTAGAGTATATAAATTAAAATATTCTTCAGTAGTACAAGCTCAGTCTGCATATAATCCTGTAGGAAGTGCAGAAGCAACATTGCGAGTAACTAGTACAATCGGCATACTTCCAGGCATGTATGTGCTAGGTACTGGATTCACAAGCGGACAGACAGTTACTAGTGTAGTTAATTTTACAACATTAATTTTAAGTGGCAGCCCAGATAGCACTCCAAACGGAGTAATTGAATTTGCAGTTGTTGGTTGGGGCTATGATCAAGCCGAGGTGTATACTGGTAATATAACCGGAATGAATTTTGGTTATAGTCTAGCCATAAGTAATGATAATTCTACATTAGCAATTAGTGCCGCAAGTAGTGTTACAACTGCTTTAGTGGCAATATTCAAAGCTACACCAACAGTTGTATTGACGACTACAGGTGCTACTGGAACCGGCACAACGGCAACATTGACGTTTGCTAAACAAACACTATTGCCCTATGCATTAGGCGATACAATTACAGTCTCTGGTGTTGTACCATCGTCATTTAACGGCGCATTTGTTGTAACTGCTGTTACATTGAATAGTGTTAGTTATGCTAGCCACGCTACTGGCCCGCAAACACAGGCAGGTACTATTTCTGGAAATAGTTTAACTGGTTTTGGACTAGTACAAATATTACAAGGTGTTGATTATGATATACAATTGGCAATATCAGATGATGGCAATTATATTGCTATTTCAGATGATACTACAAGTTCAACACAAATTAAACAACAAGGTTCTGTAGCAGTATATAATTATCATACTGATTCTGGATTATATTTTATACAACAGACATTAGTTCCTCATCAACCAGAAACTAACGGACATTTTGGCCGTAAAATTTCTTTCATGAATAACTTTGAAACATTAGTAATTTATAGTCAGTATGGCGATACGTTTATAACTACAACATTTGATAAAAATTCTACAACATTTGATAAAAATTCTACACCATTTACTGTACGACAAATTAATAGTGGTCGCATTGATATCTATGATCGTTATGATACTAGTTGGGTGTTTAGTGAAAGTTTAACCAGGTCTAATCCAGTTACCCCAGCAGGAGAATTTGTTGTTGGTAATACATATTCAATATTAAGTTTAGGCACTACAGATTTTACAAAAGTTGGTGCTAGTGTTAATGCTATTGGTGTTACATTTACTGCAACAGGTGACGGTTCAGGTACAGGTATTGCCGCAATAATTACTAATGAAGGTGGAGTAGCTGACGGATATGGTACTGGATTTGCAGTAGGGGGCAATCACGTATTAATTGGTGCACCATTTGGTATAGATCATGGATTAACTTCTGGTCGAGTATATGATTATAGTAAGATGCCAGGCACAAAGACTTGGACTATCATACACAGCGAAATTGATAAACCAGACGTTAAGAAAATTAAAAAAGCGTTCTTGTATAATAGAACTTTAGGAACATTAGTAACATACTTAGATATTATTGATCCTGCACAGGGCAAAATTGCTGGGCCAGCAGAAGAAGAAATTAAATTCAAAGCATTTTATGATCCAGCTACTTATAGTGTAGGAGATACTACAGTTAATGTCAATACTGGCACTGCATGGAAAGATGATCAAGTAGGCTTATTATGGTGGGATTTAAGAACCGCAAAATTCTTAAATGCATATGAAGATAACCCTGTTTATAAAAATACAAATTGGAATTCGCTAGCAACCGGTGCAAGTATTGATATTTACGAATGGGTAAGTTATAACCAATTGCCAGCAGTATGGGATTCTCTAGCAGACACACCAGCTGGTATTACGGCCGGAATAAGTGGAACTAGTTTATATGGCAATAGTTGTTATAGTGTAAAACAAACTTATAATACTGTAACTCAAACATTTAAGAATACCTATTATTTCTGGGTTAAAAACAAAAAATTCATTCCTAATGTTGCCGGAAGAAACTTGGCAGCTAGCGATGTTTCTACTTTAATTGCTAATCCAAGAGGGCAGGGTTATACATATCTTGCATTAACTGGCCCAAGTAGTTTTAGTCTAGTTAATGCAAAACAATACTTAAAGCATGACGAAGTTGTATTAAGTGTTGAGTACTGGTTAGGTTCTAAAACAAATCAGAATGTACATAGTCATTGGAAATTAGTTAGCGAAGACCCTACAACATATATTCCTGATGTAATTGAACAAAAATGGATTGACAGTTTATGTGGAAATGATTCAGTAGGTCGACCAGTGCCCGATCCGGCATTGCCTCCTAAGTTACGTTATGGTATTGAAAATCGACCTCGCCAGGGTATGTTTGTTAATCGTTTTGAAGCATTAAAAGAATTTGTAGAACAAGCTAATCAGATATTGTTAGCAAATCAGATAGTAGAAAATTCAGATCTTAAAAATTTAGAAAGTTATGATCCAGCACCTGCAATTACTACGGGGTTGTATGATATTGCTTTTGATAATTATGCAGAATTAATTTATGCTAGTGTAGGTAATTATACAACACCAAGTATTAACCCAACAATTTCGGATGGCAGGATTACTGGAATAACTATTAATACTGATAGTACTGGTAATCCTTTATCAGGAAAAGGATATCTTGTTGCTCCTTATATTACAGTTAATGGTACCGGTACTGGGGCTGTAGTAAATGCAATTATTAATACAAAAGGTCAGATTACCGGAGCTAAAGTAATATCATCAGGACAAGGTTATGATAGTACAACTACATTAACCATTAGAAATTACAGTGCATTAATTAGAAGCGATGTTAACGCTAATGGAAATTGGAGTATATATGCATGGATACCTCCAGTAACATCAGTAGGAAAGACTACAGTTGGATATTGGTCATTAGTCTTAACTCAAGCATATGATGTTAGAAATTATTGGAGTTATGCAGACTGGTATGCAACTGGTTACAGTCAATTTACAGCCGCTGATTTTTCAGTTGCCACACTGGCGGACTTAAATTCAATTTCTCCTATTATAGGACAAACAGTTAAAGTTAGAACCACTAACACAGGCGGTTGGGAACTATTATATAAGTATGCGGATTCTACAAGCATAGATTGGACACAGAGTTATCATGTAGTTGGCTTACAAAATGGCACCATTCAGCTGGATGCTTCTCTTTACAATTTATCGAATACTCAATTAGGTTTTGATAATAACATATATGACTCTCAATCTTTTGACCTATATGCATCAACTGAATTGAGAATTATACTGTCTAGTCTAAAAAATGATATTTTCAAAGGAGAACTAAACGGTTCTTATTTAGATTTATTCTTTGGTAGTGTACATTATATTCATAGCGAACAACTTTATGTTGATTGGATATTTAAGACTAGTTTTGTAAGAGCCCAACACAATGTCGGCGGTCTAGATCAGCCTGTGACTTACAAACCAGATAATCTTGCTAATTTTGAAGATTATGTCAACGAAGTTAAACCTTATAAAACTACTGTCAGGGAATACATTAGCAATTATGACAGCATTGATCCTGCCCAATTGCCTATAACAGATTTTGATTTACCTTCTATTTACGAAAATAATAAGAGAACTTTGATACAAGTTTATTCTCAAAATGATAAAATCATCGCCCAAGATCCTGCTATAGAAACATATCCTTGGAAGTTCTGGCTTGATAATGCAGGATTTACAATTACAGAATTAAAATTAACTAGCGGCGGCAGCGGGTATGTAACTGAACCTCAGGTTATTTTTACAAGCAACAGCGGATCCGGAGCAACAGCTAGAGCATTTATTAGTAATGAAAAAGTCAATAGAATAGTGCTATTAACTCCGGGAACTGGTTACTTATCGGCACCAACGATTACAATTAAAGGTGGAATACTGCCTACTGGAACACCAGCAACTGCGGTAGCAATTATTGGAAAAAGCCTTGTTAGATCTAATTATGTTGGAATTAAATTTGACAGAGTAGATCAAACATACGTTATTACACAATTAGAAAAAACTGAAACATTTACTGGAACTGGTAGTAGATTACAATTTGTTTTACAATGGGGACCAGATAACACTATAGGTAAAAGTTCTGTTACACTTAATGGTATTCTTGCATTAAGAGATACTTATACACTTGCTATTGTTTCAAGTACTGTTAAGGGGTATACCACATATTCTGGAACAATAACATTTACAACTGCTCCTAAAAAAGGAGTATCAATAGTTGTTACATATAATATTGCAGAATCTTTGTTAAGTGCTACAGATAGAATACAGTATTATTATACACCAAGTGCAGGTGAACCAGGAAAAGATCTTGCACAGTTAATGACTGGTATAGATTATGGCGGTGTTATTGTTAACGGATTAGGATTTGAAATTTCTCAGGGTTGGGATAGTGTACCATTTTATTCAGATAAGTGGGATAGTTATGACAGCACATATAAAGATTATAGTGTTGTTGTAAATGCTAACACTAATACATTTACATTACCGTACACTCCAGATAATGGTATACAACTAAACATTTATAGAACACAGGTTAATGTAGATTCATATGTATCAGATGGTGTTACTAAAGAATATGTTTATAATACTCAAGATATTGCACCATATGTTACATTGACTCATACAACTTACTCTAGCGGTGTTCGTGCTACATTTGCATCTGTTGCGTCTGTTGCAGGATCTTATGTAAACACTATTACTCTAGTAAGCACTGCAAATATAACGGTGGGTATGACTGCAACTGGAGAAGGATTTGTATCGGGGCAAACCGTAACAGCAATACTATCATCAACTCAGGTACAATTAAGTGTTCCGCCCGATAGTCTTCCTAGCGGAATCATTATTTTTACAACTAACGTGGTTGCTAGCAACATTTTGTATGTTAATAGCGTGACTGGAATAAGAGTAGGTGATGTTATAACAACTACAGATACATCGTTATCATTGTTTGCATTGAATACTACAGTTACAGCAGTAGGTCCAAATTCTACGTTGGGCTTATCTGCAAATCAAGTACAACTAAGTTCTATACTTTATTTTGAAATACCAGATAGCACTTACTTAAATTTTGTTCGTACACTAATTCAACCAACTGATGTAGTTATTAGTAACAATGGAAAAATTACGTTAACAAATTTAACAAATAGCGGAATAGCGCTGGGTTCTATAATTAGTATTCTTGGAAAATTAAATCCTGTTAGATTAGATGATCCTAATTATAATATAAAACCTTTCTTTGCTCAACTAGTAGAATCGGCAGCTTATGATGCCGCGTATAATTCAAACTATCAAAGTATTTTGGTAGGACTTGCAATATCAAACCACATTACTTCTTACGGATATAAATCTAGTGAAACAAATTATTCAATTAATAATTTACTTGAAACAGTATCTAATCTACAAGGAGTGGGTACTAATGCAGAAGCAGTCTTGGCAATTGATACAAACACAGCAATAGTAACAACTATTGTTGGCGGTGGAATTGTTCCTCAACCAATATTTACATTGCCGTATGGTACTCCTACATCTATAGTTTATAATGTACCAAATATAAACGGATCACCGATAGGAACCTATGTATACATTCCAGTAGCATCTATTAGTGCTACGCCAGTGCAAGCAGGGTGGTCAGTGAGTGGTCTTGGGCTAACAGGATTTGCAACAGTCGTAGCAGTAGTACTACATAATGGCCTAGTTGCGGCACAAATTAATCAAAGTATTGGACTACAAGCAGAATACGGGAATTATACTTTTATTTCTCCTAATTACGGACTTTATAGTGCGGCTACTTTGTTGAATGATAATATTCCGTTTATTCAAGCAGAATTAATACAATATATTACTAACAATTATCCAAGTGTAGTATATGATCAAACAGATTTCCAAACAAAAATTCAATATATCGTGTTGAGTCTATGTTACGATTTAACCTACGGCGGCAATAGAGAATCTATCTATTCAGCAAATCAGTATTGGATTTACAATAATAGTATTCCATTCATTCAACCCCCTGCCTATTGGTCAGGTGTTTTTGGATATTTGAATTCTATGGCTCAGCATATTATTACCAATACTCAATTTACAAGATTACAAACACACTTTTTCCAATATACAAATAGCGGCCTGGCTAACGGTCAAATAGCAGGAACTGCTATTAGTAATAATATATCAACAATTACAACAATTATAAGCAGTGCATTTTATCCAAATGCACCAGTAACTAATCCTACAGCACCGGCTCAAGATGCAGGTCTGCAAACTGTATTAAGTACAATCTTATCAAACGAATCTACATTAATACCTTCAATAAATGCAACTGCTATTGTAAACACTTTCTTATCTGATGGTGTTAGCGATGTTGGTGGTTTAACAACTAAAACATTTAGCATTCCGCAACCTTATACACTAGTTGACGGCGGTCAAGCCAATACAACTATAGATATTGAGGTAGATGACGGAGGATCTGCAAGTACAGTATATGGAATACTTGACAAAGTAGATGCTGGATCAAATGCATCGGCTAATGTGTTTACTGTATCTAAAGGTGACGAATTTGTTATTAGACAAACTACCAGCGATGGTTCGATAGCGCCAAGAGATCAGGATTATGATACTAGTTTAAGTGGCGGTGATACTACCACATTAAATGGTGTTTATGCCACAGCTACTGGTTTATCAGCAGATGACATTATCGTCGATGGCGACGGTCTTATTACAACTACTACGAATGTGGCTCCCGAAGAAGTTGTTCCAGGACAGTTAGTTGATGCGTTAGCTATTAAAATATTTGAAAAACCAACTAGCGGATCGGGAGTTATAAGAACTGACAATTATATTGGGGATGGAGCTACTACTGGTTTCAAAATAAGTCAACAACCAAACAGTCCAGGTGCTGTAATAGTAAAAGTAGGTGGTGCGATAAAAACTGTGACAACTGATTATGATGTTGATTATAGAAATAATAATATTGTTTTCCATACTGCTCCTACTTCTAATTCAGAAATTAGTATTTTTAGTATTGGATTCAATGGCGCAAACATTATAGATATTGATTACTTTGTTGGCGATGGAACAACATCTGAATTTGTATCAAGTGCAACTTGGACAACTCCTATCACAACTTTAGTATATGTTGATGGTAAAGTTGCTAGCCCTCAGATATTTAAGACTGATAAGACATATTTGTATTCTGGAGCAATTGGATTTAATTTTGGAAAAGCTCCTGCTGCCGGTGCATTAATTAATTTTATTATAGTTGCTGGTACGGTGCCGACTTATGCTATAACTAATGTTGAAACAATAGCAACTAACGGACAATTTACCTATAATTTGCAAAATCCTGTTGGAACATTCTTACCAGACGAATCAGACATGATAGTGCGTGTCGATCAGTCTATTTTACCTGCTCCAGTAAATGCATATTTTACAATAGGTAGCAACAGACTTAATTATACAGTTGATCCTACCAAATTTGTTCCATATTCGATTGACATTAGAACTTTGTATGTCTATGCGGGAAGTAATACATTAACACTAGGAACAGATTATATTGTTGATCTGTCAGGTGTTACAATTAAAATTAATAAAACTACCTATAACACATATAAAGGTCAAACTTTGGTTGTGAGTCTAACTACCGGAGAAGGCTACACATATAATGCACTGAATAATCAGATTACATTTAACACAGCATATGACAACACACATTTGGTACAAGTTATAAGTAGTTATCAACATGAATTTTTAGATTCACAAAGAACTACCTTATCTACTTCTACATTAGCATCTCTTACACCAAATAGTTCTTTTTATTTTTACATGTATAATATTCTTGGAGGAATCGTCCAGCTTGACCGACAAGTATTAAGTGAATACTACGTTTGGGTTATTAAAAATGGAACTCTATTAAGTCCTGTGATTGATTATAAATTAAATCCAGATTATCAAAGTATAACATTAGCACAAAATACATCTATTACTGACAAGTTAACCATAATTACTTTTGGTAGCAATGTATATACATCTGGAATCGCATATATGCAGTTCAAAGATATGTTAAATCGTGTGACCTATAAACGTCTAAGTAAATCTAAACAAACTACATTGGCACAAGATTTACACTGGAATGACACTGTGATTGTAGTTGAAAATGCTTCTAATTTTGACTTACCAAATCCAAGTAAAAATAAACCAGGAGTTATTGAAATTAGAGGTGAGCGTATTGAGTACTTCTCGCTAGTAGGTAATCAGTTAAGTCAATTGCGTCGAGGGACTCTTGGTACAGGAATTTATTCAGTATCCTTAGCAGGTACACTAGTCCAGGATATTGGACCTTTTGAAAATATTCCATATAGTGATACACAAAAAGTCACACAAATTGTTAGTGACGGTACAAATCTAGTTAGTTTAGATTTTGTACCAGCTACTATTAACGATATGGAAATTTTTGTAGGAGGATACAACGACGGATCAGTATGGGAAACTGGCGCAGTTTATCCTGTAGGTGCTATAGTTAATGTGGGATCTTACACCTATAGATGTTTAATTAGCCATATTAGTGGAAGCACATTCTTTAGTTCTGTTACCCAAGTTACAATTAACAGTGATGGAACTACTACTTCTATTGCAACTAATATTGCATCAAGCAGTGCTTGGAAATTCTTTATTGGAAATAGACGCTTGAAGAAAGTTGGATATAGTGTCTTTAATATAAACAACGCCCCAACTAGCCCAGAAGGAGATGTTGCATTTAGTCCAGATTTTACTATACCAGCAGTGAAATATTATGGACCAACATGGGCATCTGGTTTAGCAGTTGCAATAGGTGTTTATGTAAATTATGAAAATAATTATTATGAAGTTACTGTGGCCGGAGTTCTAGGAACTACAGGTCCTAATCACACATTGGGAACAGCCTCAAATGGAACTGCTTCTTTAACTTTTATAATTAATGGAGCAACTGTAATATTGACTAATTTATTAAGTTTTGGAACACAAATTACAGTAGTACAAAATTCAGGATTGGCTTGGGATAATGTAACAAGTGTGCTTTATGACACTGGAAAAATAAGCGATTTCTTAAGAGCAGAACCTGGCATATGGTATAGTGAGTATAAACAAATAAGTAATGTATCGGTGGGAACTTTTGACAACACACTATTAAGTTTTGACGGTACTCGCACAACATTCGATCAAGGAACAACACAATGACACAACAACTTATTAACGTAGGATCAGCCCCAGGCGATGGCACTGGTGACAGTCTACGTACAGCCGGGCAAAAGATAAATGCCAATTTTACAGAATTATACACAAATGTCGCGGCATCAGTGTTGCCAAGTAAGGTTGGACAAGCTGGAAATGCCTTGTATACAGATGGATTTCAATTATTTTGGGCGCCTAATACAACAACAAATGCGGTGCTGACAACAGGAAATTATTCAGATCCAAGTTGGATTACAGCATTAAGTTATAATAAATTAGTTGGAGCTCCAGCCGCATATAGTTTGCCGGTAGCAAGTTCTTCAGTATTAGGCGGTGTCAAAGTTGACGGTACAACTATTACAATAAATGGCGGTGTGATCAGTGCGGCACCTAGCGGTTATAGCTTACCAACAGCAACAACAACCGCATTGGGTGGTGTTAAGATTGATGGGTCTTCAATAGTTATTAATAATGGAGTTATTAGTAGTGTTATACCAACGGCTACTGTTGGAACTAGCACTTTAGGAACACTAGGTGGTGTCAAAGTTGACGGAACTTCGATTGTTATTAATAATGGAGTTATTACTGCTATTGCAGGATCTGGAACAGTATCATCGATAAGTGTTGTTACAGCAAATGGTTTTGCAGGAACTGTTGCCAATAGCACCACAACTCCTGCTATTACAATAATTACTAACATAAACGGCATATTAAAAGGCAACGGTACTAGTATGTCTGCGGCTGTTGCTGGAACAGATTATCAAAGTGCGCAAAGTGTAACAGGTATTGTTAAGTCTTCGGGCACTACTCGAACAGCCGCAGTAAGCGGTACAGATTATGCACCTGGCACTAGCGGTTTGGCTACGGGTTTACTTAAGAGTACTACATCGACGGGTGCATTGAGTATTGCAGTTCCGGGCGTTGATTATATTGCGTCATTGCCAACTGCTACTTCAAGCGTATTAGGAGTTGTTAAAGGAGATGGTTCAACCGTTTCAATATCAGGAGGAATTATTTCAGTTCCGGCAATCAGTACAATTGGTGCCGCTAGTGGAATAGCAACATTAGGACCGGACGGAAGATTGACAGCTAGTCAGATACCTGCAAGTTTAACAGGAGCAGTTGTTTATAAAGGTACTTGGAATGCCAGTACCAATACTCCAACATTAACCAACGGTTCTGGTACTGCTGGTTGGGAATATGCTGTTACCGTTGGAGGTACAGCTTTAGGCATTACATTTAGTGCCGGTGATTATGTAATTTATAACGGAACTACCTGGCAACAAATTCCAGGATCGACTGTGGCAGCCGCAGGATTGCTGACTGGTACAACTTTGAATTCAAACATTGTTAATTCTAGTTTAACCAGTGTTGGAACTTTAACTAATTTGACAGTAACAAATCCAATTAACGGTAGCGTCACTGGAAATGCTGGTACAGTAACTAGTATCAGCGGCAATACTTTATCCAGCAATCAAATTACAACTGGACTAGGATTCACACCAATTCAATTGAGTAGTCTTAGTATAACTACTCAAACAGCTAGCGGCAATGGCAGTTTATCTTATAACAATTCTACCGGAGTGTTTTCATTTACACCTCCAGCACCGTATAGCTTACCAACAGCTGGAGTAGGTAGCGGAGGAACATTGGGCGGTGTTAAAGTTGATGGTACAACTATTACAATTAGTGGAAGCGGTGTAATTAGTAGTGCTAGCGGATATTCTTTGCCAGCAGCCACAACTTCAGCATTAGGTGGAGTTATTATTCCAACAGTGGCTACTAGCGGAATAACAAACTCCAGTGGTACTATCGGACTAGCAATAGCAAGCACTACACAATTGGGCGGAGTCAAAGTTGATGGAACGACAGTTACAATCAGCGGATCTGGTGTTATAAGTGCGCCTTCATCAGGAGGAACTGTTATTGGCCCAGTAGCATCTACCAACAGAGCTATTGCAATATACAACGGCACTGGTGGACAAACACTACAAAATAGTGCAGTAACTATAGACAATACTGGAGTTATTACTGCCCCTGTTGTAGGTAGCATTATACCATTTTATTTTACAAATCAAACAGCGTTTCCATCGGCAAGTTCTTATAAAGGTGCAGTTGCTTTTAGTAATGCAGATGCTCGTATGTATTATGCACACGATTCTGTTTGGAGTCCTTTAGCCAATTTGTCTGATATCACTAGTTATACTTTACCAACCGCAGGTGTTGGATCTGGTGGTACATTAGGTGGTGTTAAAGTAGATGGTACAACTATTACAATTAATGGTGGTGTAATCACTAGTACAATTTCTTATACACTTCCAGCAGCCACAACATCAGCATTAGGCGGAGTTATTATACCGTCAGTATCTACAAGTGGTATTACAAACACAACAGGAACAATTGGCCTTGCTCTAGCTACAACTAGCCAATTAGGTGGTGTAACTGTTGACGGTTCAACTATTATAGCTACTAATGGAAATATTGCAGTAGCTACCGCAACAACAAGTCAACTTGGTGCAGTAAAACCAGACGGAACAACTATTACAATCAGTGGCGGTACGATTAGTGCGGTTCAAACATCTGGATTACAAAGTCGAACTACTGTACAATATGTTACAGGTATTATTAATTCTGGAAACTCAGTGACGGGAACAATTACAGCCGCTAAAGGTTACGCATTATATAGTATTCAAGTTTCAGCAGGAGCATGGGTAACTGTTTATACTAGTTCAACAGCACAGTCTAATGACAGTTCTAGATCTATTACTACAGATCCTACTCCAGGAAGTGGAGTCATTGCAGAATCAATTTCAACTGTTTCAACAACAACTTATTTTACTCCAGCCGCAATTGGATTCAATGCTGATGGAACAGTTAGCTCAAACATGTATTTGAAAGTTTATAATAATAGTGGATCATCTGCTAATATAACTGTAACACTTACAATCTTAAAACTAGAAATATAATATGAACTCTAAACCAGCTAATCTTGTCCAGATTGATGCTATTGATCCTAACACAGGAGAGCCACTAGCATCTATCGTAAACGGGTCTTATTTGACCCCTCCTCAAATTGCTAACGCCTACGGGCTACCAAGCAGTTTTGGATACGGAGTAAAGATTGGTATTATAAGCCCAGGCGGTGGTGGCTTTTTGCAAAGCGATCTAAACAGATCTTTTGCAGATTTGCAAGTAGCAGGTTATATATCAGCTGATATGTCACCTCCCACAATAAAAAAGAAAACATTTGATGGCGCAAGCGGAACATTTAATGCCGCAGACGGTGCTAGTGGAGAAAATACAGTTGACATTTATTGTACAGCTACCATGGCTCCGCTTGCTGATATTACAATTTATATAGGCAATACATGGGAAAGTCCTATTAATCAAGCCATTGCAGATGGCTGCCATATAATTTCAATCAGTTGGTCAACTAATGAATCAACTGATTTTTTACAAACGCAACTAGCAACTGCAAACACTAATAAGCAGGCAATTGTCATTGCTTCTGGCGATCATGGATCGGCCTGGTACAGTGGCGCTAGCACATTATCAGTGGGGTACCCAGGTTCAAGCCCTTATATAATATCCATTGGCGGCACAAAACTTGCGTTGAATTCCCTAGACAATAGAGTATCCGAATCTGATGATAATAGAGATTCCAGTTTTGGAAGTACTTGGGGAGGCGGTGGTGGTCTAAGTACCTTGTTTACTTTGCCAAGTTATCAAACAGGACTTAAATATACACCTATCACAAACGGCGTAACTGGTAGTCCTACAAACTTAACTGTTAGAGGAATTCCAGACATTTCTGCTCCTATGAATGTATATGGTTGTTACTTCAACGGTTCCATTGGAGGATTTGGCGGAACAAGTTTGGCAGCTCCTGTAATTGCCGGTATGTTAGCTAGATTTCAACAACTTACTGGTATACAAAGATCTAGTGTCGAATACAACACATTGTTTTATAATAATCCTAGTGCATTTTACGACATAACTACTGGTACTAATAACGACGTTATAACTTCAGGTTATGCAGGTACATCTGGATGGGACTGTGTTACAGGACTGGGACCTCCTACGGGAAGTAAATTATATCCATTACTCAGACCACAAGTTAGTTTTCCTAAACATAATTATGGACTTCGCCCCACAACCGGGTCAGTATATCCTAGAAAAACTATTAACTTGAGAAATACTGGAAAAATAGTGAGTTTTTCTTACACTGTTGCTCCAAATACAACAAGTCCTTCGCATACTTCATCTGTTACATATACAGTGACGTCTAATTATAATTCATATTCAACAATTTATTATGCAATGATATTGTTCAATGGAGCAAGTCAAGTTAACCTTTCAACAGCTAACACATATTTTGCAAGTGGGGCTACTTCGGGAACTTTGACATTTTCGGGTACCCAAGTGATTTTGGCAGCGTCATTTAGCGCATCTATGCCGGCTAATATCAGGATTGTTTTTTCAATTTACTCTGAAGTTACACTTCAGAACCTTTTGGCCCAAGATTCTCAAGTTTTAACAACATAATATTAGCACATTATAACTATTGATAAATATAAGATAAAGAGAGTTAATTATGCAGACTAAAGATCAAACAGGAATTCACATTGAAGGGCATATCAAAATATATGATCCTGCATCCAAAGAAATCTACATTGACAAACGCAATGCAATTCACTACGAGAATATTAGTTTAGCTCTGGCTCAAAGTCTAGCAGATAGCGGTAACGGCTTTGTTTATCAAATGGCGTTTGGAAACGGTGGAACCAGTATAGACCCAACAGGAATTATTACATATCTTACACCAAACACTACTGGTACTAATGCAAGTTTGTATAATCAAACATATCTAAAAGTTGTTAATCAAAATTCCAGTAACAATATTGACCCTAGTAGAAATTTTATTGAAACACGTCATACCACCGGTACAAATTATACAGATTTATTTGTAACTTGTTTGCTAGACTATGGTGAACCAAGTTCTCAAAGTGCATTTGATACTGTAAGTTCTAATTCTAGTCAATTTGTATTTGATGAGCTAGGACTTGTTGGTTATAATTCTAATGGAAATAGTTTATTATTAACTCATGTTATTTTTCACCCTGTATTAAAAAGTCTTAATCGTTTAATCCAAATTGATTATACAGTGCGTATACAGAGTTTGACCGGACTAGTGGGAGTATAATAGATGTCATATCAAGTAACTTATACTCAAAGTAACAATCCTGATAAACCACCTATCACAGTTGCTGATGGTACTGTAGATAATACTACTAGTCTGCAATTTATAGGAAAAAACTATGCTGGATATGCTCCTATACTGGCTAATGATTTCTTACATTTACTAGAAAATTTTGCTAATGATACAGCACCTGTTAATCCAGTTCAAGGACAACTATGGTTTGACACTGCAAGTGGCATTAATATATTAAAGGTCTATGACGGTTCGTCTTGGAATCCTGCTGGTAGTCTTAAAAAATCTGGTACTGCTCCTGCAGCCGCAACAACCGGAGACTTATGGGTCAATACAGATACTAGTCAGTTATATCTATATTCAGGAAGTGCTTGGATTTTAGTTGGTCCACAATTTAGTGCAGGACTACAAACTGGTCCTGTAGTAGAAACTATTGTTGATACATCTAATGTTAGCCACAACGTTATTACTCTTTATGCGAGTAGTAGTAGCAGTACAACAACCAATTACAGAATTGCTATTATTAGCAAGGATACATTTACTCCAAAAGCCGCAATAGCTGGATTTCAAGCAATCAACCAAGGATTTAATTTAAGTACTTTAGACTCTACCAGTGCTACTAGCTTGTCTAGAATATGGGGAACCGCTCAACAAGCTGATGCTTTGCTAGTTGGAACAACAACAGTTGCCGCGGCAAACTTTTTAAGAGGTGATACTACAACTATTGCCAATTATCCAATTAACGTTCGTAATGATGGCGGTATTACAATTGGTGCTAGTTTAGGTTTTAACCTTGGTATTACTGGTAATACTACAGTTTTGTATTCAAAAAATAGTGGAAACGCTATAGAATTTGCTACAAATAATGCAGGAACAGTTATTACAGCAATGCATTTGACAGCAGATGCTAAGTTAGGTATTGGTACAAACAACGCCAATCCTCAAAGTACATTAGATATTATTGGCGGATTAACAATTAAAGATGATCCAAGTAGTCATGCAGTAACATGGACAGCTAATACTCCATTTAGTATTAATACATATATCGTTTACAACAATTATTACTATCAAGTTATTGTAGCAGGTATAAGTGGAACTAGTGGCCCTGTGTTTACTTCAGGTACTGGCACAGACGGTACAGCTACATTGAGTTTTATAGGATCAGTTCCGGCAAGTGTAGTACCAGGAAGATTAGTTATTACTGGAACTAGTGATGTAGGAACAGCTAGCACAAGCCCGTTTGATCCAGGCGGAGCAAGTATTCAAACAGCAGGCGGATTAAGTGTAGGTAAAAAAACTTCTCTAGGTGACGATGTTACTAGTTATGGGCAATATTATATTAATTATCTCGATGTCAACGGTAATCCAGTAGCTGCCAGTGTAATTCAGCCAGGGACTGACAGTGCTGCCAATCTGTATGATATTGGAACGGTAGCTAGACCATTTAGAAACATTTATGCTCAGGCTTTCCAAGGTAATTTTAGCGGAACATTCACAGGTAGTTTGACCGGAAGCATCACAGGTGCCGCCGCAAAATTGCAATCTTCTACTGTATTTTCATTAACTGGTGACGTTACAAGTCCTGGTATTACATTTGACGGACAAACTGCTACAGGAACTGTGGTATTTAATACAAGTATTAACTCGGGTATTATTACCAGTAAAAATGAAGCTACTGATTCAGCACTCAACGATCAACTATTAGTATTCCAAGCATCAACTAGTCAGCTAGTTAAGATGCAAAAACAAAATTTATTAAAACACGTAGCAACAGTTCCAGTTGGATCCATGTTTGTCTATGCAGGATCTGTTACAAATCTTCCAACAGGTTATTTGTTGTGTGATGGTAGCGAAATACAAATAAGTGCATATCCTCAATTGTTTGCAGTAATAGGTTATACATACAAAGCGGCAATTTTATTAACTGGTTTGAGTACATTTGCTTTACCAGATTTAAGAGGACGTATTCCACTTGGTGCAGATAACATGAACAACGGATTAACTGTTCCTGCTGCCGACGGTTCTGGAATACAAATTAATGCCGGCGGAGGTATTGCTAACAGAATTAGCGATGTTACAGCAGATACCATAGGAGCATCGGGCGGTAGTCAAACTGTTACCTTACAATTAAGTAACTTGCCAGATCACAAACACAGTCTAAATGATGGTAACGCACAGTATTTTGCTGTAGGCGGCCCAAATCCGTCAACAGACCCATATAGTAATGTAGCTACCGGTCGTGGTTTAACAGTTCAATCGCAAGACGGTCAAGGTTACGGATTACAGGATAGTGGTAGCGTGATAAGTCCTTCGCTTGCCACTCCATTTACTGTACTTCAGCCTTATACTACTATTAATTACATAATCTTTACTGGTGCCATATAATGAGTTATTCAATTCTTAAAACTGATGGAAGCACACTAACTGAAATTGTAGATGGTACAATAGACCAAACTACTACTGATTTGACCTTGATAGGTAAAAATTCTACAGGGTACGGTGTATTCATCAATGATAATTTTGTACACATATTAGAAAATTTTGCTAATACTAGTCAACCTAACAACCCTATCATAGGACAATTATGGTTTGATACTACACAAAACAGATTAAAAGTATACGATGGTGTGCAATTCAAAGTAACCGGCGGTACGCTTATAGGTGCTACAGTTCCTAGTAGTTTAACAACAGGCGATATATGGATAGATAGTGGAACTAGTCAATTATATTTTAATGATGGCGTGTCTAATATATTATGTGGACCAATATACACTTCTACCCAAGGGCAAAATGGATTTTTTGTCGATGATATTGTAGATTCAAATAATTTAAGTCATACTATTGTGTATCTATATGTAGGAAAATCGTTACTTGGAATTTTTAGTTCAACAGCATTTACTCCTAAGGAAGCAATAACAGGGTTTTCGGGAAGCATAGGTGTAGGGTTTAATGCTTCAACCTTGAATGGATTACAATTTAATGTACCAGTACTTACTGCAACTAAATTATTAGATGCTGCCGGAGTATCTCATACAGCAGATAATTTTATACAAACAGTAGCAACTACACAAACAATTACTGGATCTTTGACAATACAAGCAGGAACTCCGCTGGTATTAGGACCATTTTCTAATAATGAAATTGATATTAGCACTTCATTATTTCAGATTAAATCAAACATAGCTAATCAAAACTTTGAAATAGCTACTTTAAGTCAGTCTGGAACAAGTCCGGCAATATTTGTAAACTCTAGTGCCCAATCAGTTGGCATTTTTACAAATAATCCTCAGTATTCTTTAGATGTTGTTGGTTCAATTCGTAGCACAACTTCATTAATAGCAACAACTTCAATTACTGCTGGAACTACAATTCAAGCAACAGGAGCAATCACTTCGGGAGCGGCCCTAACAGGAACAGCATTAAATGTAACAACTTCCTATACACCAGCTACAAGTTCAAGTACAGGTGTAAAAGGTCAGATTACATGGGATAATTCATATGTTTATATCTGTATTGCCACAAATACTTGGAAAAGAGCGGCTCTTAGCACGTGGTAATAAGGAACAAAACAATGATAAATACTCAAGCAAAAGGAATAGGATGAGATGGCATATACTATCAATCATTATAATGGAACATTACTAGCAACAATTGCCGATGGCACAGTTGATGCAACTACAAATCTCAAACTAGTAGGTAAAAATTACGCCGGCTACGGTGCGATTCAGAACGAAAATTTCGTTTATTTGCTTGAAAATTTTGCAAATTCAACACCGCCATCTAGTCCACAAACTGGCCAGATCTGGTTCGACAGCGGTACAAGCAAGCTAAAATTCTGGGACGGTACACAATTCCGTACAACTGGTGGTGCTGAAATTGGAGCTATTGCTCCGAGCGGGTTAACAGTGGGCGATTTTTGGTTTGATACAACAACTAGCCAGTTGTTTGCATGGAATGGTACTACATTTACTCTAGTTGGTCCACAAGCAGTTGCAGGATCTGGAACTACAGAAATGTTAAGTACCAGTGTTAAAGATACATTTGGCACAAGTCATACAGTAATTGAAGCTGTAGATAATGGTCAAGTTATTTTTATAATTAGTCCAGACAGCGCATTTACTCTAGATAATACAGTAAATCCTATTACAGGGTTTACACAGATACAACAAGGTGTAACACTATGTTATACCAATAACAATAGTACACCAGGAGTTACAACAAGTGCTCATAGATTCTGGGGAACAGCTACTAACTCAGATAAATTAGGTGGCCTTGCCGCAAGTAATTTTGTTCAAGCTGGATCTGCGGCATTTAGTACTGTTGTAAATTTTGCGGACGTTGGATATACAGTTGGTAATCCAGTTGCTCGTCTACGTGTGTTTAACAATAATAGTAGTACTCCTACTATTCAAAATCAATCAAACAACACTATTGTTTTCCAAACAACAGTAAGTTCGAGTACTGTTACTCCAATGCAACTAGTTGGAGCAGACGTATTGCCAGGACAAACTGCAACTAGCAATTTAGGTAATCAAAATTATCAATGGTCAAATGTTTGGGCAACAACGTTTAATGGAAACGCTACAAGTGCATCTGGTCTAGCATATAACAGTACAGTTATTACACCGAGTGCAAATTCAAGTCCAAATACAGTAGTAGTTCGTGACGGTAACGGTAATGTTAATGCAACAATTTTTAATGGTGCAAGTACAACAAGTTATTATGCTGACTTGGCAGAAAAATATTTAACACAAGAAGAATATCCACCAGGAACAGTAGTATGTGTAGGTGGTTCAGCTGAAGTTGTTGCCGCAACTTATGGCAGCAGACCAATCGGCGCTATTAGTACTAATCCAGCATATATGATGAATTCTGCTTTAGAAGGCGGACAATATGTAGCACTTAAAGGACGTATTCCAGTTAGAGTTGTTGGAGGTTGCAGTAAAGGCGATCAAATGGCTTCTTATGGAAATGGAGTAGCTGTAAGTATGAGTGTAATGTTCAGTGCAGATGATAATGTACCTATTTGTTTTGCTATTGCACTTGAAGATTGTTCTACTGTAACAGAAACACTTGTTGAATGTGTTATACTCTAAAATAAAAGTTATAAAAGGATAAAAAATGGCTGGTGTAGGAACCCCAATTCGAGCTAGTGACTATAACGCAATACAGACAACTATATCTAATGTGTTAGGTGCTGGCTCAAGCAATGTTGGATACGGCCAAACAGTTACTAGTAATTCAGTTTCAGTCGGCGGAAAAATTCAAGCAAGCGACTGGATCAATTTACGTAACGATTTATTAGCCGCTCGTCAGCATCAAACTGGTGTAAATGAAAGTGGAAATTTACCAGTATTAACAACTAATACTCTAGTACGTGAAGCCGACCGTGCAACTTATTATAACTATGCACAAGCTATCTTATCTAGTGTTAATGCAACTCCTCCTGCTGGACAAGCAACATTGACTACATTTAGCAGTAGTACTCGAACAACAGCATGGAACGGAACAGTTACACATACAGTAACTTTACAATTTCCTAACTATAATGCCGCAAGATGGTATTTTAATTCTGGTGGCAATGTTCAATTTAGTGCAAGTTTGACAAACTATCCTCAAGACGGCAGTTATCAAAAAAGTAATGACTGGGCTACATTGTTGACCAACATGGGAACAATTACTATGAACCTAAATAGTACAGTTACTTCGGGTTCAGGAACAGCCGCAGGTAGTATTGGATTTTATCAATTAAATACTAATTTCCAAACTTTGTTTACTAGAGCAACTACTAGTCCAACATATAGTCCAAACCAATACGATATATATGCTAAAGTAGATGGTACTGGATCTATTATTACTTATAGCATACAATTCCAAGATCAATCAGGGCAACCAAATCCTCCTTGGGGTGTAGACGAAAACGTCGAAGGTACATTAGTAAGCAATGTACAAGGATACTATGCTTCGGGTTCAAATGTATCTGTTACAAACTACTTACCAAGTGTTACCAGTACTGGGCCGTAATTAACCACTCTTAATTCATTGACAAGATAATTAAAGTAGTATATTATATAGACTACGGAGTTATCTATGGACGAAAGAATTGAAAAAGCATTTGCTACAGCCAATTTTATGGCTACGCTATCAAATCAGCGCAGAATAATACTAGAAGAATTTAATCAAAGTCTACTATACTACACCAACGGTTCGACTTTCAAAATAACTCCTGAACTAATTAGTCTTGTTCAAATAGCAATTAATATTGGAAGAACAACAGATACGGTATTTGTTGATTCAAATTCATTGCCTGTTGTTATTTCAGATGTGCAGAAATTTTTTAATGATATCACTGAGTTTTATTTCAAAGCCTGTGATGATTATGCACTCAAATATCATAATATTAGAACCAAACGAAGAATTACTGATATTATTGAACTATGACAACTGGCGCCATAATTTTTGCTCAAAATAATTCAGGTGTTGATTATGTTAAACTGGCAATTTTTTCAGCTAAAAGAATAAAACAATATTTGAATATTCCTGTAAGTATTATTACAGATAGCAGAGGATGGTTAGAAAAAAGTCATCCAGATCATCCTTTTGATCAAATTATTGATTTAGATTTTTCTACAACAGCACAAGTTAAAAAATTTTACGATGGATCAATTTCAAATAGAACTTTAGAATGGAAAAATGAATCCAGAACTAATGTATATAAGTTAACTCCATACGAAACTACTCTAGTCATTGACAGCGATTATATATTAAATTCTAGTGTACTTGCACCTGCACTAGAAATGGAACACGATTTTCAAATTTATCGAAATAGCTTTGATCTTGCAGGATGGAGGTCTAATGCAGAGTTTACAAGAATAAATCAATACAGTATTCCTTTCTACTGGGCCACAGCATTTGTATTTCAAAAAAATTATATTGTAGGATGTTTTTTTGATCTGTTAGATTATATTAAAACAAATTGGAATTATTACAAATTGCTATATTCTATCGATTCACCAACATATAGAAATGATATAGCATTTAGTATTGCTATACATATTATGAACGGAAAAACCGAAGGCGTATTTGCAGTAGAACTTCCAGGTAAAATGACTTATATAATGGACCGAGATATTTTAATTGAATCTAAAGATGATAAGATGAAATTTTTAGTAGAAAAAGAAAAATACCTAGGCGAATATACTTTAGTTAAAACTAGTGGTCTAGATGTACATATTATGAATAAAGCTAGTTTAGGAAGATATATTGATGGAGGTTTAGGTGTCTAAAGGATTTTTAGTATTTGCTCAAAATACAGATACAGTGGATTATGTTCAACAGGCCTATGCTCTTGCTTTGAGTATAAAATCTAGTCAAATAACGGTTAAAAATATTTCTATTGTTACCGATGACTTTGTTCCAAAAAAATATAAAAAATTATTTGATCAAGTAATTCCTATTCCCTATTTTAATCAAGATCAAAATAGCGCTCTTAAAACAGAACATAGATATCAGTTATATAGTGCATCGCCATATGATGAAACTATGGTTTTAGATTCCGATATGTTGATATTAGGCGATATAGATCAATGGTGGAAGTATTGTAGTAATTTTGATGTTAAATTTTGTAATAGAATTATGAATTACAAATTAGAACCTGTTATAAAAGATACATTTCATAGAGAAACTTTTTTAACAAACAACTTAACTAATCCATACTACGCTCTACATTATTTTAAGAAATCAAAATTTGCAGATAATTTTTATAAGATGCTAGAATTTGTATGTTCCAACTGGCAAAAATGTTGGACTATTTTTGCACCAGAAAAATATCAAGATTGGCCAAGTATGGATTTAGCAGTAGCTATTACAATTGAAATGATGGGGGCCCAAGAACAAGTCCTAGATATTAATAATCCTATGGAATTTGTTCATATGAAAGCGCCTATACAAGGATGGAACCTCATTCCTGATAGCTGGCAAGATGTTGCATCGGCAACTTTTAATTCTAAAGGTGAATTATTAATAAACAACATTAAGCAACCTAAAGTATTTCATTATGTTGAAAAGAATTTTGTAACACCTGACCTGTTAAAAAAGTTGGAGTCATTACCAAATGCCTAAAAAGAAAAAAATAAAATTTGCCGATCCTCCACAAGTTTGGAATCCTTCTTTTCATGCGCATTATGACGAATTAGGTAATGTAATTTCTGTTTCTAATGAAAAATCTAATACAATTAATTCTATCGAAATTACTTATACAGACTACGAAAATATAGTCACAGGTAAAAATAAACTTGCAGATATTAAAGTTGAAAATGGTGAATTGATTTATATCACTGCTGATAAAATATCAATAAAAGTTAAAAAATTAAAATTAATAAATGACTCTAAAACACCAGACATAGAAATTTTTTGGGGTGAACATTGGACATTTTTATTGACCGAAACAACAAGACAAAAATTTTACGATAAAAAACTTATCGGAGATTCTGTTCAGTTATATCTAACTCTTGAAAATGAAAAAAATTATCTAATTAGAAGTTTTAATTTAATTTTCAAAGATCTCATACTAGATAAACTTGTTATACCTTTTGAATCTAATTATGAAAAATCTATAAATGATATTTCTTTGTTTACTGATTCAACTTTAGAATATAAACTAACTATAAGCGAAGCAACAAATGACTAAGATAAAAGTAATTGAGCAAGATGTTATTTTTCTCAGCTATGACGAACCTAATGCTGAAAAACACTATGCAGATTTATTGACTAAAATTCCTTGGGCCAAACGTGTACATGGTGTTAAAGGCAGTGATGCGGCACACAAGGCCTGCGCCGCTCAGTGCGAAACCGAATACTTTGTAACTGTGGACGGAGATAATATTGTTGATCCTAAATTTTTAGAAGTTGAGATAGATCTAGATGCATTGGGTTTAACATCTAAACACGTATTCAGTTGGTGCGGCAATGTTCATGTGAATGGACTAATGTATGGCAACGGTGGACTTAAAATGTGGACTCCTGATTTTGTCAACAATATGCGCACTCATGAAAACAGTGATCCTAATGATACTAAAGGATTAGTTGAATTTTGTTTTGATGAATACTATTTTCAATTCTCTGAAAACTACAGTGAAAGTTTTACAAACGGAAGTCCTTTTCAAGCATGGCGAGCAGGATTCAGGGAAGGTGTAAAAATGTCATTAGACCAAGGTGCCAAAGTTCCTGACCTCAAAAAATCTCATTGGCAAAACTACAATAGATTATTGATTTGGTGTAGTGTAGGAACCGATGTTGAAAATGGCATTTGGAGTATTTTAGGCGCACGGGAAGGCACTTATATGACCAATTGTACTGATTGGGACTATAGCAATGTTAGAGATTTTGATTGGTTATTAGATTATTGGAATACTAGACATGCAAATGCCAGTACCACTACAAATTCTGATTATGTTAATTTTTTAGCAAGTGAATTGAAATCAAAATGTGGTTTAGAAATTGCTAACTTAGATCCTGCTGGCAGTAAATTTTTCAAAACGGTATATCATAATGCACCCCGGAGAGTAAAACGCTATGTATGATATTGTTTTTATATCTTATAACGAGCCCTATGCTAATACAAATTATTTTCAATTTGTTACAACATTTACTGGGTTTAATAGGTTACACAGAGTACATGGTGTCAAAGGTATTAAGGAAGCACACATAGAAGCAGCCAAAAAGGTTAAAACTCCGATGTTTTATGTAATTGATGCGGATGCTGAAATTTTACATACTTTTAAGTTTACGAACCAATTAAATACCAACGAAGAGGATATCGTGCATGTTTGGCATAGTAGAAATCCAATAAATGGATTGGAATATGGACACGGCGGCATAAAATTGCTACCAACTAACCTAACATTGCATATGGACATATCTGCCCCAGATATGACTACTAGCATATCTAAAAGATTCAAAGTTATAAAAGAAGTTAGTAATATAAACAAATTTAATACCGATGCATTGAGCACGTGGCGCACTGCTTTTAGAGAATGTGTTAAATTAAGTAGTAGAATAATTCCAGGACAGTTGGATAAAGAAACTACCGAAAGATTAAACACGTGGTGTTATAACAATAGTTCAGCTCCATTTTCTGAATATGCACGAGGCGGAGCAAGTGCTGGAGAATGGTTTGGAAAAACCTATAAAGATGACAACGAAATGTTATCTAAAATAAATGATTATGATTGGCTTGAAGCAGAATTTGAGCAACACATTAAAATGTTTCCACCAGAAACTTTTAAGTAAGATCTTTTGCTAAAGGAAAAATTTCAGAAATAACTTTTGCACAAGCAATAGCAACTTCCTGATGTTCTTTTTGTGTGCCGTTGGCACTACGTAATTCGATAAAATGAATCCAACTGCGTAGTGTGCCATTCATATACAACCGACTTTCGATTAAACCTTCCGGTAATACAGCACGGGCTTGCTCTTTAGCAATACCTTTTAGAATAGCCCATTCGTACGCTTCGCGTGATTGTTTAATTACTAGCTCTTGCATACGTTCCCACTGATAAGCAAGGAAACGATCTTCATCGTTATTATGAACATCTAGTTCTACACTATTCTGTCTATTCTGTAGGTCCTGCCTTCTGGCATCTCTAAGTATAAAGTTGAGATCCTTTGTCGGGTCAGCATAGCGTTGGCTAAACTCTTGGAAACTAAAACTTCTGTGTCTAAGGATCTGACGGGCAATGTCTCGAGTTGTTGTAATTTCGATGCAAGCTGAGACCATTTCAAGTGGGCTCCAATGCTGGTGTCGGATGAGGTACCTGATAAGCCGTTCACTAGTTTCTGTGTTGAGTTGATTGCTTGGGTTACTGACTCTGGCACAGTAGGCAATGAGCTCTTGGGCGTCATCAATTCCCATGCTAGCAAATTCTGTAGTTGGTTGGCTGTAACTAAGTAGTCGGACATTCATATATTTATAGCTTCTTTTTCTTAAGGAATTTTTGAGTGCTTTTTTCAATATCTTTTTTAACTTTTTGTGTATCTAGCTTAAAGTCGATATCGTTTATTTTTGTTTCATAGTTTCTGCAAAGCTCGGCCAAACTTCTTTCAAAGGCAGTCCATCCTTCCCGTTTGGCTTTATGTGTTATTTTAATTTCCCAAGTTTTTCCGTCTTTGAAATTAACCAATACGGTATGTAGGTACTCCATAGGTACCACATTTAATCGTATGTCTTCAAATACTTCCGGCCAATGTTTAACGACCTCCTTGGGAAGATATCTTCCCGAGTTAGTCACTGTTATTTCTTCTTGGTCGGAACCAATTCCTCTGCTTTACGACGCATCTGTGCGGCTTCTTTGCTTAGTTTATCGGCTTGACTACGATAGAACTTTGCTTCAGATTCTGGTGAATCAAAAGAAGTTGGTTGGGTAGTTTGTACAGTAGCTTGTACTGTTTGTTCAACAGTAGCAGTTACTTTAGGCATATTGTCAATTTCACTTATTGGACGAGCTTCTGTTTTTTCAGGAGTATCCGATTTGATAGATAAATCGTCAACAGCAACACCTCTTTGCTCGGCAATCAGTTGATTCAACTCAGATAGAAGGATACCAAAATTGGGTGCTGGCATCATTTCAATTTCACTGGTTTGTGCTTTGATCAATCGGCCATTTACATGTAACCATGGAAGCATAGTACTACCATCTGGGAATTGTGTACGTGCTAACACATCGGCAAATTCGTACGCATCCTGTCCTGCTCCACTTTCTACCAAATTGATGATAGCATCATGATAGATATCGGGCATGTTTTCAGTTGGAACAATTAGGCAATGATACGCATCGCCGGGCAGTGTGCGATAAACTACTAGACATTTTTTGTTAGTAGCCTTGACACGTGCCACGTGTTTGAGTTCGGCCATATTAGACTCCCGCAGTCGCTTGAGCGGCTTTTTGTGCTTCTGCTTGTTTTGCTACATTGTTCAAAAATGCTTCTAACTTGTTGTAAGTTTGACCTACTGCTACCATTTCATTTGGTTTGAACGCACCGCGTGAACTAGCAATATCAATAATAACTTTCATTGATTGTAGATCGTTAATAGTTAAATCATTGCTGTTTTGAGTATCAGATGTAGCATTATCTGTTGTATTTTGTTGTACGTCGTCAGTCATATTGTCTCCTTAAAGTACTAACTTAATTATCTTGTTTGTAGTAAAGGACAGGCAATCGTGAAAAAACTGAGTTCTTTTTCTGACTCAAAACCAATACGGGTGTTATATACTATGGTATTGGTATTATCCAAGGTTATGCCTTGTCCTACATAATACCTATTATTTAGATTCTTGTGGATCCATGCATCCATAGATTTGACTATAGTAGGAGTGTACCTATCTATAGTTGTATACTTAAAATGAGGACAGGCAAACTCAACCCTTCTAAGATTATAATAATCTAACGGATTAGGTTTGCCATTCTTTAATGCCATTATGCCGCCTCTTTAGCAAATTCGTAATAAGCATATTCTCCAAATGGTGGAACAATAGTGTTATTACCGTGGATAATGAATACTGTATCACAGTAATTTTCATCACCCCAACTACCCCAAGGATATCCATCAGTAAACATGATAAACTTTTTAGGTTGAATGTCATTCTCTTTCATGTATTCCCAGTTGGCATCAAACTCAGTTCCGCCACCGCCCATTGGTTCATAGCTGTCGAACTCGTCAATGTTATATCCATCAAAGTCAGCTTCGTTGTAGACTTTAGTATCAAAGCACCATACTTTAATCTTAAAGTCTTTATACTCTTGCATAATACCTTTAATCTCTGTTAAGAAGTCTTTTGCCTGTTCGTCACCAATAGAACCTGACATATCAATTGCAACACAAATATCAATAGTTTCTTGAAACTGTTGACCTGGAAGAATGGCATTCATGTGCCAACCTTTACGATTAGGACGCATAAAACTAAAATCATTCTTAATAGTGCTTTGGATTTGTTGACGTAAGATTTCACGCCAATTCATCTTAGGCTCAGTTAATTCTTTAATCATGCGTTGTACACTAGCAGGAGTATTACCAGCGCCTGCGGCTTGTGCGGCCTGCATTGTAGCTTCGCGGATTTCATCACGAATCTGTTTTAATTCTTCTTTAGAATATTTTGGCTTGCCATCTTTGCCATCTTCTCCCCAATCAATATGATCGTCAAGTAACTGGCCAAGAGCATTTAGTTCTTCTTCGTCCATTTCGTCGAAGATTTTATCGTATACTTCTTCTGCACCCATACCGTAGTACTTTTGGTCATGGAAGATTTTGATACCTTCAATATTATGATCACCAATTCGATCTCGGACTAATTGTCCGTTTACACAATAGTCTGCGGCAATATTAAAAATGCGTGGATTACGACTTTCTCTACGACTCATGTGATCAAACACATTATGTAGAATTTCGTGGGCAATCACAAACTCAACTTGCTTAACTGTAAGAGGTTCAAAAAATTCGCGATTAAAGTAAATTGTGCGACCGTCTGTAGCGGCAGTGCCCATCCATTCGGAGCCTTCTTCAATTTTTAAGCGAGTAGCCATATTACCAAAGAAAGGATGGCGAAGTAATAGACCTACACGGGCTACAATAATTTTGTCGATAATTGGATCTGTATGTGACATAATGCTCCTTTACTGTATGTATATATTATAACACCTCCCGCAGGAGGTGTCAAATATCCTTAAACCAATTTATTTCTCAGTTGCGGCACTAATATACTTACCGTATTTGGCATGGAAATCGTCAAAGCATTTGATTTCATCTGGATCCAACGGCAATTTGTAAGTGCTCAAAGCCAATTTAGTACCCATAATAACCAATTCTGTTTCAAAGTTATTCATCATAAATTCGAAAAAGTTATTGACTTGCTCATTCCAGTTTTTAACTTTCTTTTCGCAAGAATCTTTCAATTCATAGCACAAAGATACAGTCAAACTATACATAGCTGAAATTTCTTTTGAATCCATCTTTTTGACTTTGCCGTTCAAAATGTCAGTAGGGTTAGGCATTTTGCTAGCAATTTTACGATGGGCCATAAAACTGACAGCTAATCCTTCACCGACCGAACCTGATACCAAATCTGTCAATGTATCTACGTCTACATCGTCATCTGTTAACAATTCACTTACAAAGCTCCAAGAACGAGGTGTAGCAAAAGCACGTGAGCTAGATTTTGGATCGAAATCGTACAAGCTCTTTTTACTGAAGCTCAAAAAACCAACTACATCTTGATGGATTTTGTTTTCAACTGCCCATTCAAAATAGTCATCCCAATCAACAGTCATTTCCAAATGCACAAAACGGTTAGCCAACGGAGCAGGCATACGGAATGTAACACCTTTGTCAGTTTCACGGTTACCAGCCGCAACTAGTACAACATTGTCAGGTAGGTGATAGGTGCCTACACGACGATTCAAAATCAATTGGTATGCCGCGGCTTGTACAGCAGGAGCCGCAGAGTTCATTTCGTCTAAGAACAAAATGATTTGTTTATGCTGATTAGCCAATTCTTGGCTAGGCAATTCGCTAGGTGGTGCCCAACGCATAGTACTATCGTTACTATCAAAGTATGGAATACCTTTAATATCGGTAGGTTCCCACAAACTCAAACGTACATCGATAACATGAGCATCGAGTTCTGTGCCTAATTGTTTAATAATGTCCGACTTGCCAATACCTGGAGGACCCCAAAGGAAGATTGGACGCTGATTTTTGAAAGCCTTGCGCAAAGACTTTTTGGCGCCGCTTGGGCCAACGGTACGACTAGCAATTTCTGGCATTTTGTTTCCTATCTTAGTTAAAAAAGTGTTGTTACGAATAACGCTGTCTATGTATGTATTATATGGGAAACTATGATCTCTGTCAACTATTATTTTGACTTGCTAGTTCTTTTTCTCGCTCATTCATGGCTTTTATTATGCCAAATTTTCTAATGTCGTCACTAAACAACATTAGCTCGAAACCCTTGCGTTCTGAAAAGACAGTGATTGACATTGGAGTTAGGTAATATGGACAATCTACATATCTTTCCAAAAATATAATTGTTTGGGGACTTAATTCGATTGGTTCGGTAAAAGGAATTTCATATTCTTTTAGATCCAATTCTTTAACCAAAAATTCATAACCTTCGTCACTAAGACGAAAATTAGTTTGTTTACCTGCACGAGTACTTTGCCACCATTTACGACTAAACAATTTTAGATTAGCTTCGTCTGTAGTCTTGCCCCATTGCTGTAAAAATATTTTGGTTAGGGCATCTCGTGTGATCATTTTATAATAGTGCCTTGTGTAAGCATAACAACCTGGAAATCCTCTGTATTGAAAGTCTGATTTAATTTCTTTGCCAAATTATGTGCATGGCCAGGATTTGAAAAAGAAACTTTTTTATATTTTGGTCCGGGATAACTCGTGAGGCTGTTAAAGCTCTTTAGATTAAAAGGCTCGTTTTTATAAAATACTGCCCATATAGCTTCAGCTTCTAATATTTGTTCGGCTTTATAGGTTTTTTTATTAATGCTCTCTAATAGAATTTTTGGCTTTGGTCTTGACATAATATGCGCCCCGATAATGTACGCATATATTTATCATTATTTGTCTTCAAAACCACCGCCATCCATTTCTACATTAACTACTTCAGTTGTAATGCTTTGTTTTAATTGATTAAACATACTTTCGTAGTCTTGTTTTACCTGTTCCATTAGCTCAACAAAGGCTAGATTCATAAGCCTAGCCTGTTGAATGGGTATTTTGACTTCTTTACTTTGGCTAAGTTCAGCGGCACGTACCAGTTGAGCAAATTGTGTGATAGGTGATAAATTAATCGGATTTTGCATTGGCAAGTACCTGTTTCATTTCGATTTCGGTCTTAAAAGGCCCTCGATAGGGATTACGTTCTAATGTAATAACCTTAGGGCAAAAACTTTTAACCCATCCTTTGTTAAATTTTATAATATAGTAACCTGCACAGTATAGACTTTTACTTTGATTACTTTTTGTAAACAATGGCAAACGACGTCTTACATCATACATACTATTATAAGGTTTGACACTAGTGGCAAAACCGTGGCATTCGTAAGGGTCCGATTGTGTGATTTTTACTTTGTTGCTATTGAGGAAGAACCCTTCACCAAATTGTTTTGTGAGGTCTTGTTTTCGATTAAACATAACTTCACCTTGTGTACTAGAAAGTACAAATTTGTTATTTTCTTTTTTGTGTAGCGTTGCGATTTTAGAGCCATCTTGCTCTACAATCCAAAACTTACCATCCACAATAGGCTTGGCATATATTTCGGTCATATTTTTCTCCTTAGTATTACAAAGGCCCTGGCGGCACCCGAGTAATGTATGTATTTATCTCTCATTCTTCGACAAAATCTACTACATTACCCTCGGCATCTGCACAGATAATGCGTACTGTTTCACCAGCTTCGTTTTTAATTTCAATTGGTCCCCAGATCCACCATTCAGTTTCATCTTGATACCAACCGTCTTCGTCACGATCCTCTAAATCGTAGATGCTGTTTTCATCAATGAACTCTTGAAGC
>Ga0164296_1000455_pt1 | contig 48877 bp, 28 predicted proteins | sample GEODES057metaG_FD_113533 | JGI IMG/M metagenome (GOLD analysis project Ga0164296, IMG submission 113533) | Dystrophic lake water microbial communities from Trout Bog Lake, Wisconsin, USA - GEODES057 metaG | ecosystem: Environmental > Aquatic > Freshwater > Lake | place: USA: Trout Bog Lake...
TAAAACTCGTCACAAATTCAAAATATCTATTATTAGCTATTTTTTCATCAAAAGAAATAAACACAATATCATACATTTGATTTGATCCTTCTCGGTGCATTAGTATAAACAGTTTTATGAAATCTGCTTCCCGCTGGATCTAAATTAGCAATTTCTAAATTACATTTTTGCATAAGATCCTTACCTAATTGATTAATTAAAGTAGTTGCACCTTCTGGTGTTAACCATTCATGTTGATCTTTCCATCTTTCAGCTAGATAGTCAAAATCTCTAACATTACTGTAATCCCAATCAGTACAATTAGTTAAATATGCACCTTCCCTTGCACCTAAAATGCTCCACATACCGTGTTCGACATCAGCTCCTACACTACACCAAATAAGAAGTCTGTTGTAATTTTGCCAATGTATTTGTTTAAGATCAGAAACTTTGGCACCCTGATCTAATGACATTTTTACGCCTTCGCGAAATCCTGCTCTCCACGCTTGTTCAGGTGTAGCATTAGTAAAACTTTCACTGTAGTTTTCTGTAAACTGATAATACAAGTCATCAAAACAAAATTCAACTAAACCCTTAGTATTATTAGGATCTGAATTTTCATGTGTTTTCATATTATTAACAAATTCTGGAGTCCACATTTTAAGGCCGCCATTACCGTACATCAATCCGTTAACATGTACTTTTCCGCACCAACTAAACACATGTTTAGATGTTAATCCTAATTTATCTAAATCAATTTCTACTTCTAAAAAACGCGGATCGATAATGTTATCACCATCCACAGTAACAAAGTATTCTGTTTCACATTGTGCGGCGCAGGCTTTGTGTGCGGCATCACTACCTTTAACTCCATGAACACGTTTTGCCCACGGCACTTTAGTTAATAAGTCTGCATAATTTTTTTCAGCATTAGATTCGTTATAGCTGAGAAAAATTATATCTTGTTCAATTACTTTTATCATTTGTCACCTTATTAAATTATATGCTAAATCTGAATTAGTTAGCAAAGAAAGATTATCTTGTTCCTCGATGTTACTTTCAAACGGAATAATAATTTTATCCAATATTAAATCTTTGAATGGTAAATTAAAAGTTCTAATTATATAATCTCTGTTATCTTTTAATGTAAGATATAATTGTACAGAATCTCCGATAATTTTTTTATCATAATAATTTTGTCTTGCATGATCGTTTAATAAAAAAGTCCACTCATGTGTATAATAAACTTCTATATCGGCAAGTTTATTCGAAGAAATCTCTTTTAATTTTTTATTTTTTAATTTAGGTTTTTTGACATTAATACAAATTAATTGGTCGTTTTCAACCTTAAAGTCTAAAATCTTACTAATTCCTAATGTAAAGTTTTCATATTCAGTATAAGTAATTTCTATGGAATGTGTATGTTCTTTTAATTTTTCATTAGAAATAGAAACAATATTGCCAGTGTCTGCATTATAATGAGCATAAAACTTAGGCGCCCATACCGGTGGTGGAGGTGGAAAAAATTCTTCTTCATCCATTTATCAACTCCTCCATTTTTAATAATATCGATTCTGTTAGAAAATCTTTTTCTACATAATGAAATACTTTAGTTTGTTTAATGTTGTTTATTAGTAATTTACCTTTAGAATTAAAATCAATAAAAACATCATTAGACCATTTTTCTGGAGAAACATTCCAACCTTGTATTGGAGATTTCATATGTATAAATTCCATTGGGTTATTAATATCCAAAACTTGTTCATGTGCTCCTGTAATTTCAATTGTTATAGCAGTTGCTAAATCCATACTAGACCAATTCTGATACTTTTCTGGAGCAAATATAGACCAACATTTTTCCCAATTGTTACAAACAAACTCTAATACTTTATAAAAGTCTTGTGCAAATTCAGATTTTTTAAAATAATGCAATGCATAGTATGGGTTAGATAATTTATTAGTGATAAATGTTTGTCGATGTACTGTATCTTTAATTATGTATTCCAATTTATAATTTAGTATTTTATCACAAAAAACAACATCTTTACTATTACAATAGTTCCACCAATTTGATAAATCTTCTAATATTAACATATCACTATCTAAAACAATAGTTTCATAGTAAGGTGTTGCATTATATAATTGATATCTATGCTCAGTTTTTAATTCACTATTTACTTCTGCATTAAAAAATGGAATTGGAATTATTTGATCAAATACATGTTTGTAAGTGTCTGGCACTACATCGTTAGTAACAATTGAAATGTTTTTAATATCAACTTGAGTATATTTTATACTTAATGCCAAGGCATAGGCTTGTTGAATATAATCAACAGTATCCGAATTTTGTGCAAAAACTAAGAATCCTTTAGACACCCGAACCTCCGTCGATATATCGGCTAAGACTAGATTTATTCATAACATGAACATCTATACCTGTAGTTTTTATTAGTGTATATTCTCCTAAATATTTTTCTTTTTCTATTAGGAATTTCATTTTATTATCAGTTGCTTCAACTAAAATGTCTTTATCTAATATATAAGACATTTTACCTGGAAGTTCCGTAGCAAAATCTCCAGCAGTATTTCCATTCATTATATGTATTGCAATGCTAAATGCGATATCATTTCGATATGTATCAAGATTTATACTATACAATGATCTAAAATAACTCCAATTAATTTTGATATGATCTAATAGATTAAAAAAACTTTCTACTACATTATTCTTTTTAAACACAAATACAGTTGCCCAATAAAAAGGAATACTATATTGATTAATTCTCATAAATTCTCTGTTGTCTCTCCAGCCCGCCAAATCTATACTGTTTTGATATATTTGAAAATCATAATCTCTAGTTAGCGCCATACTTAAAATATCGGAATTTAAAATATAATCACTGTCAATAACAAGGGTCGTATCGTAAGGAGTTAATTTATATACATTGGTACGAGATTCATTTTTCCATTCTAGATTCTTGTTAAAAATTGAACCATCATAAAACTTTTTTAATTGAGTAGTATCCGAAAAATGATCGATGATTTGATCAAAAGGATGATCAGGATTGCTAGTTTCAAGCCATCCTTTACTATCAGTTATGATAGAAACAGGAATATTTAAATATTGTTTAATACGTTTAGCCGCAAATACAGCCAGCTTTACATAATCAATTCCTGAATTGTTTTGTGCAAAAATTATTGCTCCAGTTGTCATAATTCTACTATATCAATAATTTTTCTTTTATTTTTTATATTAGCGTATTTTTCAAAATATTCTGCGGAAGCAGTATCATATATTGATATAATATCATTTAAAAACTTTGCAGTATTATCAATTTTAACAGGAAGATTATTTGAATCAATTAAAATTAAATCATCTGATTTTTCTAACATTGTTTTTACAAAACTGATTAATGCGGGAGTAATTTTAAATGTGGCACCGGCAACATAATAAATTAATTTTTGATTATATTCTTCTAATATTATACGACGCTGATTAGATAGCGTTGCCATAAAATTGGCTGTGGCAAAGGCTTTTTCGATTCTTTCATCCATAGATAATCTCCGTAATGTATATAATACACTACTTTAATTATCTTGTTAAGGGATTAAGAGATTAAGGTCCTGAACTAGTTACTGAAGGAATGTAACTTAAACCTGCTGAATTTGAGCTACTTACTGATACATTTGGCCCCGAAGCATAAGTACCTTGAACAGTACTAGCTAATGTGCCTTCAACTGGTTCATAAATGTAGCCGCCAGGGCCTGCTGAAAGATCTTCAAACTTAATTTGGAATGTAATAATGTTTGGATTAGAATTTGCATTAACGTTAGCAAATATTTGATATTGATTACCTGAATAAGAACTAGCTGTTTTTGTAAAAATTACTTGAGGGCTAGTAGTAAGTTGATAAAATCCAACACTAAGTGCAGGTGATCCAGTAGGATTAGACCCAGGTGAAGGATAAGTTGCCGATCCTGCAACTTGCGAAGTACTATTGTAATTCATCGAAATAGTTCCCATTGCCGCAAGTAATCTAGACCAATCTGTATCTAAAGCTGTACTGTTATCACTACCTGAAAATCCAGTTAATGATGCAAGAAATTGAATAGTACCGCCTGAATTAAAATAATATCTTGCATAATTAGAATTAGCAAAACTAAGTGTCACATTGTGAATAATTGTAGTATTACTCCAAGGTGTATATCTAGTAGATACATTATAAGGATATACTGTTGATTGCCCCGATGGAGCAATTGTCAAAGCAGATGTATGTATTGTAGTAGCATAGTTAAAGTAAGCCAATCTAATAGCTTCTGTCACTAGTGAACTAGTTGTTACTGTTGGTATATTTCCACTTTCATTTTGGTTTGTTTGATGTTGTCGGGCCGCTATCATATCATTATACAATGCGTTCCAACCTGCGGCTGTAATTTTATCGCCAACAGAAACTTGTGCGCTTGTCACGGTTTGACCGTATCCATAAGTACCAGATCCTGTACCTAATACATTGCCAATAAGTGATTGAATCGCGTTAAAGTCACTAGCAGTAATCCGCGTACCTTGTCCAGCCATTTTTTATCCTTTACTTCTTAAAGTATTATACATTCTACTAGTGCAACATCAGTATTATCGCAATCTTCTAAAGCAATGGCAAAAATAGGGTTACCGTTACCTGGTGCATTATTGTCTGATTGTCCCCATCCGGCACCGTACGGTACAATCCTATCACCTTTAGTACATCCGCCAAAGATTTTAACTGGTACACGACCTTTTAGTGCAACATAAACACCGCCTACTAACTCGCTGTTCATCATGTATGCTGGTTGAGTACTTATAACACCAACAGCCATATCATTTGCACCACAAGCTCTTACTTCTTTGTCGCCGCCAACTGCCATTACTGTTCCTGGCTCATAGACTGCATCGGGCAAATATTTTTCTGCCAAGTCAGCGTAATAACTTGTTGTACTTGCACCGTTAAATATTGTAGCATTTAAATTACCATTACTATCTCTAACTGCAATTGTATTAGGTGTAGCAGTAGCACTTGGTGTAGTAGTGGTACTATTATATAATAATCCTGATGCTGTTGTAGCATTACCATTAAATGTAGTAGCCCAAACATTCGCCCATTGATAATTTGAATTACCTAAATTACTAGTTGTAGTAACTCCTGGTAAAACATCTGATCCTACTAACTGTAATGGAGTAACTAACGAAGATCCAACTGTTGTCTGGAAAACAATAGTATTATTACTTTCATTTTGTATAGTTGGAGTAGTTGCATTATTGTTAAACACTCTCAGACGAGCAACAGGATTACCAACTGTATATCCAACGTCAGCAAAATTAACAACTGTACTAAATGATGCACTTCCTGCTGTGATATAATTGCTTGCAGGAAAACCGCCTAATTGATCAGCGTTAGATGCTGTACCATAAAATCTATGTGCAGTTTGTGTAACTCCAGGCTGACTATTATTATTAGTATAACATAATGTCACACCTTGCTGTATTGTAGTAAATCCAGTAATTGGATTTATCGTGTTATTCAATACGAAAGGACTATCCGCGCTAATTATAAAAATTACATTACCGTTATCGATAGCTTCAATAATAGTATGGCTAGATCCGTTTGTATCTTTAACACTAGTACTTAACATTTCTGTAGTACCAGAACCTGCAACTGCCTGTGGACCAACTAGTACATAAGAACTACCTGTCCATGCAAATAACTGATTTGTACTAGTATCAAACCAGAAATCGCCTTGTGTTAACCCAGTAGGAGCAGTAGTACCGATTTCAGCACCACCTGTAGTACGGAATTGGGTGCCGTCCCAGAATTTTAACTTACTTGTACCGCTATCAAACCATATTTGCCCGGTTAAAGGACTTGAAGGAGATGTGGAATTTGCAAAGTTTTCTAACAAATAAACAAAATTCTCATTTTGAATTTGTCCATATCCTGCATAATTTTTACCGACCAACGTTAAATCAGTGGTAGTATTAACGGTTCCGTCCGCAACTGTTACTAGCGAGGATCCATTATAGTGATTAATTGTATATGCCATTGCTCCTGTTTCCTTATTCTTGAGTATTTATCATTATTTTGGCTCTTTACCAGGTGCTTAAACCAGCACGTTTCCAGGTATTTGTTGCCACGCATACATAAACATATCCCGAATCCCATGCAATTTGACCAGTAACTCCTGGGCTAGATGATGATGCCGGTGCTGAACTAGATATTCTAAAAGTACCGTTTACATCTAAAGTAGCTTGAGGTATACTATTAAAAATTCCTACTGTATTACCACTAGCGTTAATAAAAAATGCAGAAGAAAGAGTTGATCCTGCTAATGTACTAATTACAAAATTCTGGTTTGCTGTGTTTGAAGATATTTGAAAAATGTTAGAACTAACATTTATTTCATTATTACTATTAGGTCCAAGAATTAATGGTGAATTATTTGTAATTGTTAGCTGGCCATCTATGGAAGAATTACCGCTAGTTGTTACGAAATCTTCTACAACGTATGTAGTTACACCGTCGGCTGCTAATAATTGACTAGCAGTTAATACTGGAGCATCAAAAATTAGTCCTTGAATGTTACTAGCATTAAATCCAACTGAAATATTGCCTGTAAATCCGCTGATAGCTGATCCTGGGGTGAACGAAGTATCACTGAAAATTCCTAATAATGTTCCTCCCACATATAGATAAACAATTGTGCGAGATATACTATTCGAATCAAGAATAGATTCAACTTGAAATCCATTTAAGCCTTGGCTTTTTGTATATATCGGGCCTGCTAATACATTAGAAATGCCATCATTAAAATATAATTGTGCATTTACACTATCGATCCAAAAATCACCAGTAGTTATATTGCTAGGCACTGTTGAAGATACTTGCGCTCCTCCGATATTTGCAAAACTAGATCCGTTATAAACTTTTAAAACATTTTGAGTTGTGTCGTACCACACTTGCCCGGTTAACGGATTCGGTGGTTGAGATGTATTTGCAAAGTTTTCTAATAGATATACAAAATTATCATTGAGATATAATCCATAACTAGTAGAATTTTTTCCTATAAGTGTTAAATCCGTTGTAGTTTGATCAACTTGACCATCAACAATTTGAGTTAATAGTGTACCGTCAGTTAAGTTTATTGTATAGCTCATTATATAACACCAGTGAAAATTATGTAATTTATAGTTAAGAAAGGATTCATTATTGTAACTGGTAACGATGCCGCTGGAGCCGGAACACTAACACTACCACTATCGGATAAACCATAACCTTGGCCTGTTTGGCTCGATGTAGCTAATCCGAGCCCTGGAGTAATATTAGTAAGTTGACTTTCAGCAGTTCCTGGAACCCAGCCTGGAGTTCCTACAGCATAAAATTGTTGATATCCATCGCTAAGACTATGTTTATGGTCTGGTAAATTCGATGCCGATAACGTAATATTTTGACTTCCGTCTCCGGCACCTACTGTATCTGCTGTAACTGTAGATACACGATTTGCAGATCCACCGCCTGCAGAAATTAAAGTAGTAGACGAAGAAGCTGAAGGTACAGTTAATCCGTTATTCATGTTATCTGCACCTAGCGCAAATCTTCCACGTAAATCAGGTAACGCAAATGTACTTAATCCATTTAATAAAGCAGATGCTTTATAAGTATACTGTAATACTGCAAATAACGCAGGATACTTACTAATCTGTACTTCACTACCATCGCATAACAAATATCCAGTTGGTAAATTAGTAGCAAGACCTGCATATGGAAATATAGAGCCTACTGGAACTGTTGCAGTATGATTAAACAAAACTTGTTTAGACATACTTACTAGCTGATTCGAGCTTGCTTGATATACCAACAATTGATCGTTTAGTGAAGAATCTATTGCTACTGTTTTTTGAGTAATGATACTTGAACTAATAGAAGTATTGAATATTGCAGAACCTGTTTGTGTTTGTCCATTAAAGACTAAATCGTCACTAGTTACATCTCCAGATAAAGAAAATGTTGTAGGAGAAGTTAATTTTGTAGCAGATCCTGACACATTACCAGTTACTGTTCCAGAAAACGTTCCTGTAAAATTGCCATTAAAAGATTGTGCATATACATTTCTAAATTGGAATGAACTACTTCCAATATCATATGCTAAATTCGAATTAGGAAGTATAGCTACAGAATTCATATCTGCGCCGACATTAATTGCACCAGATGTGCCTGTAGTTGTTCCGCCTACTGTTAAAGTATTTCCTATTGTAGCATTTAATTGAATTGATATGCCACCGCTTGTCTGGATACTAGCACCACCTGGATCAAATGGGCTACCGCTAGTTGTTCCTATGTCGCTAGTACCTTGTACTATCAATCTTCCTGGAACAGGAGCTGAAGGAATACTTCCTATAAATTGTAAAACAGCAGTACCATCGGTAGCAGTGCCACTAGAAAAACTAGGAGCCGATGTCCCAGTTGTACCTGCTGTTATAACTTGATAATAATAATTATTTGATGTAATATAAGAATTTAATGTAACACTTGTATTACTTGTCCATGCAATTGCTTGTGTGCTAGGATCATCTTTAATAGTTGTTCCGCCAATGACATCTAATGTAGATAACGGATTAGTATTATTAGCGCCAACACCTAACCGTGCATTAGCATTTAAATGCAACCCTGTAACAATAATACCCATATTGTTTGTTGCAAATTCAACTGCATTACCATTATTTTTAGAATAAAAAACAGTAGTCGAACCATTGACACCAATGTTGAATCCTAAACCAGCTCCTAAAGTAATACCACCATCGTTTCTTACGTTGATAGGATAATTTGCTACAGATGTTATATCATTTCTTAAAAAGTTTGCCGCGGGAACCGTAGTAGTACCTACTAATAATGCATCAGCTTGTTGTGCAGTACCCCAGAATCTAGTTAAACTACTTGCATTAGTTGAATCAACTGTAGTTAAATTAATACCTTCATTAATTGTAGTGAATCCAAGTATGGCAGATTTAGGAGTAAAAGCATCTTTACTAATAATCATCATTCTGTAACTAGTAGTTGTAGTGATAACACTAGTTGCATATACTGTTGTTACAGTATGGCTAATATTATTAGTATCTATAATAGTTTCTAATATTGGCCCAGATTGTAATCCTGAACTATATTGAGGCCCGACTAATACAAATGCAGATCCGGAGTACAAGTATAATTGACTATTAATAGTGTCAACCCACAAATCACCAGTATTTGAATTAGTAGGTGCTGTACCTGATTTTTTAACACTACCTACAGCGTTCCAGGTACTACCATCATATACATATAACAAATCAATACCAGATGTATTATCAAACCATAATTGACCTTGCACAGGATTAGCTGGTGCAGAACTATTAGCAAAGTTTTCTAATAAATGTAAAAAATCTCCCGCTATAATAGGAGCATATCCTGAATAATTTTTTCCTACATACTGCAAACTAGTGGTGTTATCAACTGCACCATCTTGAATAGTAATAGGTTGTTTATCTGGATTATTAGATTCAGTAAATGTAATAGTATAAGACATTTATTATACTCCTACCAAACCAGTTAAACTTTGAATTCGAACAGTATAATCTATTTGAATTAACCTATTAAGACTTTTTAATACAGGGTGAAAAATAACATGTGTCAATAAAGATGTAGACCCATCTGTATTATAACTCTGCAACCCTAATTCGTCAAATACGTATGCACTTTGACCATTTGATTCTATATCATAAGCACTTTGCCCGCTAGGTTCACCATAATCTAACAAACAAGTTACAAATACATCAGTATAGTTTGTACCAGTTGTATGACGTGTTTCTATAAAATTCCTAGTAGGATCTAAATTATTGCTTGATTCTTGATTTACAACTTTAACGTAGGTTTGATTATATAAACTAGCGTTAGTTCCGCTTGTGTTTGGGGTTAGATAGGTAATAATTCCGGTTGGATCAATACTGGTTCCACCGTTGCCAAATGCCATTTGGTAAACAAAACCATTACCGCTGTCTGCTAGACTTTGTGCAATAGCAATACTCATATTTTCGTAATGAATAGCATTACGTTTATTGATGAAGATTTCTTTAGAAATAGGGTCATAAATCTTAATATGACCTTCAATATGGATTCCTGTTGAGTCTTTAGTCTGCATAATATCTCTCTTTATCTATTATTTATCAGTGTTCATTATCTGATAGTTTAATATGCTCTTGCACCATTATTTTTTCTTGGATAAACTGCGCCGGTTGAATTTCTAAAACCATAATTTAGTTTAGGATATATCGATCCAGTACGTACTAAAGCATATAAAGATGCGCCTATAGGTGGACCCAATCCGGTTACAGGATCCCAGCCCGAGGTACCTGCATACCCATTACTAATTGATCCAGTGTCTTTACCCACAGTTATATCATAAAATACACTTTGATGTGCATAAGCCAAGGTATTCCAATCAACACTTGATCTTTTAACTCCAGTTAATTGCAGGATTCTAGCAAACATACCAGCTAATGTTGGGCAAGCAAGGCTTGTTCCTCCAGCAGCCGCTAATGTTCCGCTTTGATAATAGATATATGCACTCATAGGAGCAGAAATATCTGGTACTCCTCTCATAGTCAACGATGTTGGACTGCCCGTTACTCCGCTAGTAACAGGAGTATAATGTAGTCCAGTTTGCCAGCTAGGCAAGCTAAATGTTGTACTTATTCCGCCGCCGCCGCCCCAACCTGAAGGAAAATTGGAATCTCCATTATCATCTGTTTCTAAAGATCTCACGTTTTGAGCTGTAACATACAAATGTGTACCGCCTACTCCGATTGCATTAGGGCTCGATGCCGGGTAAACTACCGCTTCAGAGGAGCTTCCTTCACTAACTACACTTCCGTAGTCCCCCGATGATGCACAGAAAACAATTTTGTTAGAGGCTAATAAAGCTAGATTTGTTTCATCTGCTGTATATTCAGCACCACCCCAACTCATAGTACATATATGTACTTGATCTGAAATTGCTTGAGCAACCATACTTGAAAGATAATTTCCAATATAGATACTAATATTAGCAAGAGGTGCCATACAAGCTGTACAATATATATCTACAGTATTTTCTCCATCTGAGCCAGTACCAGTGTATGTTCCTGTTTGACCATCTAATAGTACTGTTCTAATTGTAGGAGCCGTTAAATTAGATGATATCAATCCTGCCGTTTGTAAATCTGAAAAAGATTTATTAAGATCACTTTGTTGAAAGCCACCACCAAAACTAAAAATTGCAATTTTTACACCATACCCTGTACTATTAGGAATTCCGTATGCGGCTGCTATGGAAGGAGGAGTTAAATAGGTTGGCAAATAAGAATTTATGCCTTCAGGACTTGCTCCTTCGGGCATTACTAAATCTACCGGAATAAGATTTGATGGTTTAAAGTCCATATTATACTTCCAATTTTAAATATGTAATTGTTACTGTAATTGGGTTTGTCGAACCGCTATTGTTATAAATCTTCAAATACATATTTGTACTAGGTGTTCCATCGGCATTAAATCCAAATACTGCTGGAGTAAAATAAGTAGTAGTTGCAGTTGTTGTAATTGATTCAGCAACTACTCCGCTACCAGGAGTTGGATCTGTGCTAATGTTTCTACTACTATCATTAGATTGAGCTGTGGAACTTGTATAAACTGTTACCCAGGCACCAACACTAGTTTGTATACTGTACAATAGATATCCTTTAGCAGCCGTAACAGTTGCAGTAGCACTAGCGGTATTGGATAAACTTGCTGTCGTAGTTGCTACTGTAGTACGACTACTTAACGAACCAGGGCTTGCTACTAATTGATTACTGCCGTTTAATATAATTGTTGAGCCATCTATTTTAACTCCGCCTAAAACTGTTGTACTTGCTGTTGGCAATGAATATGTATTTGCACCGCTGATAACACCACTACCGTTAATTGTAATAGTGGTACCATCTACTTTGACTCCGCCTAATGTTCCAGTGCTTGCTGTAGGTAATGAATATGATGTAGCACTTATTACTCCGCTTCCGTTAATTGTAATAGATGACCCATCAATTCTTACTCCTCCAAGAATACTAGTAGTCGCTGTTGGAAGAGAATAAGCACTTGCGCTACTAATAACACCACTACCATTAATTGTAATAGTTGTTCCATCTACTTTGACTCCTCCTAGTGTGTTAGTAGTTGCGGGAGAAACACTGATTAAACCGCTAGTTGAAGTAATTGAAGTTCCGTCTACTTTAACTCCTCCGATGATTGTTGTAGATGCTATCGGTAATACAGAACTAATTGTTCCATTATTAATAACAATACTCGATCCATCAACTTTAACTCCACCAAGTACACTAGTAGTTGCAGTAGGTACCACTGAACTAATTACTCCGCCGGTTGAAGTAATTGTAGTACCATCAACTTTAACTCCACCTAATACAATTGCAGTTGCAGATGGTAAAATATATTGAAGTTGATTACTTCCATTTAGAGTGATTGTAGTTCCGTCAATTTTAACTCCGCCGAGTACACTAGTACTTGCAGTTGGTAATGTATAAGGAGTTGTACTACTAATAACTCCAGTTGAAGGATTAATAACAATACTAGATCCATCTACTTTAACTCCGCCTAATGAGCTTGAAGTAGCGATAGGTAAACTATAAGACCCTGGAGTTGCACTAATTACTCCTCCATTAATATTAATTGTTGAGCCGTCTACTTTAACTCCGCCGAGTACGCTAGTACTTGCAGTTGGTAATGAATAAGGTGTAGCACTTATTACACCTGAATTAGTAGTAATAGTAACTCCATCAATTTTAACTCCTCCTAACACCGTTGTTGATGCTAAAGGTATAGAATAGTTAAGTATTGCCGATGCTGGTTGCCAAATTAATGATGATCCATTTGTAGATAAAATATATCCATTATTACCAGCTTGTGATGGCACAATAGAAGAATACAATTCAGAAAAGTTTGCATTTATTTTTGTTCCACCAGTTCTTAAAGTATCCCCGGTACCATCATCTGTTGCTGTACCTAAATTCAATAATTGTTGTGCCATTTTTGATTATCCTCTATCAAATGTTATATTTCCGTTGTCAAACGTACCAAGATCACTATCGAATGTAGATGGTGGATTACTTGATTTTATTATATTATTACCTACTTTGTTATATTCACTATACAAGATTCCCGGAGCTCCGCGTAAAAAGTCAGCGACAACTCCTGTATCATAAAGTATATCAATAGAACTGTCCCATGTAGTGCCTGTATTTTGAATAACAGTTATTTGTGTTCCATTATCTAATACATTTGCTAAAGTAATTTGTGCAGTTGTACCATTAACAGTGAAATCTGCAGGAAATTCAACATCTCCTGCTGGACTATAAGGGCCATTGTTTATATTGAATACACTATAACTATTTTTCTTTAATCTAATATTACCTATAAAGAATTTCCAATTACTGCTATCTGCATAGAATGTAGAACCGCTAGTGTGTGTTGATGTGCATCTATAAGTATATGGGCCAACATTTACTATAGTTCCAACATTATATGTTACACCGCTTGACCAAACTGCTCCATCATTGTATCCACCAACAAATACTTCTATAGTATTTTTAGCAATAGCTGCCGATTCTTGTTGTGTCAATGTAGATTGTTTATATTTCGATCCTGTGACATATTGTCCAGGAATAAACGGTAAGTTAACAATATTAGTTCCATCACTAATAACTTGTGTTATAATTTGATTATCAATATATGGAATAGTTGAACTAGTACCGATATCTTGTACAAAAGTACCAGCAAGATACAATGGACGTAGTCCTGTACCTAGTGTAGCTCGTCTCAATTGACTTAAAATATTTCCGGATACTTGATAATATTCAATCCTTTCTCCGCAGATTTCGATTATTCCAGGTTTAGCATTGTTTGGATTTGGCAAATCAAAATTACTAGCATCTGTTACATGGATTTCAGTATCGCTCCATGTTAAATCTTGTGCTAAGGTAGTTTGTTTATCGGTACTTAATCTCTTATATGTAGTTCTGTTTAACATATCTTTAAATTGCATATAAGAAACACCAGGAAGTAATACGTCACTACTAAATGTAATAATAGATAATACACTACTAGAATTTATCACAACGTCTTTATATAAAGTTAAACTTAAATGATCCGAATTTAATTTATAATCAATGTTCGGAGATAGTAAAGTACCGTTAAGTGTTAACCAAACATACCCTTGATCGATAACATATCTATCTAAAGGTACAATATTACCTGTTAGATTTTTATATTCAAAATATGAAGGAGTGTTAATTACAAGATTAGCAGTTGAACTAATACTAATTTCAGTTCTTTGAATATCTAGAATATCGTGCTGATAGAAACCAATTACTTGTACTAAGTGAGTATTATCATATGCCGTTGTAAAGGTTATCTGTTTTGTTGCAGAGTTATAAGTATAGGATTCTCCTGTTATCACACTGACAACTAATGTTTGTCCTGTATATGCTGAATAAATCTTTTTAGTAATTTTTATCGAGATTCCGCCTAAATCTACTACATAATCAGTTCCTAATTTTAATGGTGTTGTTCCTATTATTACAACAATATCTTTTATATCAACAGAATATGGAACAAACTTAATAGGATCTATGATATAGTTTAAACGATTGCTTCCAATAGTAAAATATACATTGTTAGGTGGTTGCAATATTGATTGGTCAACTCTAACTAGCATGTTTGATTCGTTTGGTAAATTGTTACCAATTTGATTTTGCAATGTATATGTTAGCCCGCCATTAGTTGATACAGTCTCTACTGTAGCAATAGAGAATGTTTTTTCTGTACCGCTGACAATAATATAATTAATAATCTGACCATCTGCTGGAGCAATTGAAAAACGCAACCCAATAGTATCTATGATAGAATAAGTGCTATCAGTTTTAAACAGTATAGGATTTACAACTTCTCCATTTAAATAAACTAAACTAGTAACAGGAGTTGTCCATTCTATGTTTGTTACAAATTCAGTTGTTAATCCATCACCTATAAAGTAATCAATACCTAAGATATTTTTTCCGTTGTACCCTATACTAAACAAACTAAGTTGCTCATTAGCAGGAGGTATTGAATTTAAAATTACAGATTGCGTATTATAATTTATAGTATAATCTGTGTTTAAAGTTTTAATATTACCGTTAAGTTTAACAATGACTGCACCAGAACTATTAAGAATTTGACTCAAAGAATACGATGCAGAAACTCCATTAGTAATGTAGTTGTCAACTTTAATATTTGCAGATCCAGTATGAGGAGTGTCAAACACTTTAATAGCCACAGTATCAACTACTTGCCCTGGTACTACTTCTTCTGGCGCTCCACTTGTATCCGGTGTTACAAAATCATCACCGTCAACAATAATATCATCTGCTAATAACCCTGTAGCGGTAGCATAAACTCCATTTAATTGACTAGTATTGCCACCACTTAAAGAAGTATCATAATCAGAATCTGCAGGCAAGATAGAACCATCGCTAGTAATTTGTCTTATAACAAATTCATCGCCTTTATTTACAGTATATGTGTTTGGAATGGTAAATGTAGTATTAACACCGTCAGCTAAGAATGTATTCACAATAGAATTAGAATTATAAACAGGAATTAACAAAGTTTCTGAAGATAATATATTTTCAGCAATTGGCTGTAACGACATTGAGCCCAATGTAATTGTTGGATTAATTGTTGTTACTGAGCCGCCTGTCAAATAATTTATTACCGTAGAGATATTGTTAGAAAGTGCTGTACCTGCTAACGAACCATTTATTAAAGAACTATTTTCATATTGTAAAAATTGTGTCTGTAAAGGCGTAACTGTAATATTAGAAATAATATCTTGTACTAATGTATTAATATGGTTGTATATATTAGTATCGAATGTATTCAAATCCGCTGTATCCAGATCTATCAAATAAGTATTTCCGTATACTTCGGCTGTTAATAATGATTGACTATTTCCACCATATAACAAATTATAAATTAAAGATTCAACTGTATATTGAATTTGTGTTTGGAAAGCGCTGATACTAGTACTGTATCCGGAATAATTTGCTTTAATATACGCAACCATTTCTGCTTGAATAAAAGGTATATTGTCATTCAATAAAATTGCGGCATTAGTAATTCCTCCATTAGGAGATTGGAATGTATATGTTCCATTTTCATAATATTCTACGACTTCTATATTAATTTGAGCCGCAACATATCCATTATGTAGGGTTACATTTAATACTGTAGCTATTCCTGATATGCCTGGGCCAGTTACTGTCCAGTTTGTTGTCACTTGTGTAGCGTTAACATTTGCTACTGGCAAATATACATAATAGCCTAATGTTCCAATAGTAACATCTGGTGCAGTATATGTAATTACTACAGGTGTACCGTATGGCGAAGGATATATTGGCGTTGGCACAACTCCACCGCTAACAATTGTTGTTATAATATTTGCATAATTATTAATCAATGATACAGCAGATGCGTTTGAAGATACTAAAGATAACTCTGTAATATTGCTAACAAGATTATTAATTGCTAAAATAGTTTCAGCTGAACGATAATTGCGTACAGTAGAATATATTAAAATTGAATTACCTGTTTGGATACTTTGATAATTGCTTCCAAACAAAGAATCATACGTCACTGATGAAATTATTAAAGAAATAAATTGTTGATAGATATTATAATTAGGATCATCTAATCTTATAGGATTTAATTTTCCTGTAATAGTAATATTTGTACCTACAATAATATTTGAATTAGTAAAACTAATTAAATTAATATCACTTGTATTAGGAATTACATAATCTACAAATTGAGTTAAAGTTCTAGTAAATGTTACACTACTACCAGCTGTAATTGCATTATATAAAATATAATTTAGCGTGATTGTTGTAGCATTTACAATACTTAATACAGTTGTTCCTTCTACAAATAAACTGGTACCAGTTTGAGAAACACTATCTCCTTCTTTAATTCCAGCTGTACTAGTAAGATGTAATGTTGAACTACCGACAACATTAGATGATCCTGTAGTTGTTGTACTCCAAGATGCACTAACAACTGGCGATACATCAGAAACATTAAATTGGAATTTTGTTGTCGACAAACTTTCCACTGTATAGCTATTTGTGTACGTTTGATTTTTGTAAATTGTTAGTTGAGTGCCTGCCAAAGGAGTATATGGCAATGTAAACGAATGTGTATTTGCCGCTACTACTACAGAATAGTCTGTATAGTTTGAATCATAAGAATCCCAGCCTGAAGAATAATAAGGAACACTATCCCAACCGTTAGATTCGACAAAATTCATTCCGCTGACTATTACTCCGCCATAATCGATACCAGTTAGTAATTGTGAAATATCTTTTCCTAACATACCTGCTGTAGGATTATAATAGTATTGTATTCTATCTGTCGCATTTAAAAGAGTTTGATCGATGTTATATGTAACAGAAATGGCTGCATTTATTCCTGGTGGGCTTATAAATGTTATATTTCCAGCATATTGCGTATACCCATTTAGTTTTGAACTGGTGATATTTAATACATAACTATCTCTCAAAGCTAAAGTATTATTAATAGTAACAGTACTTTGTCCTATACGTACATCAGGTGCCCATGTTAGTGGAAACTGCACACGATTTGACGTTCCGGTAAATGTTTCCGTTTTTTGTAACTGGGTAATATAATATGTTTGATTGATTCTATCAAACTTCATACCTACTAGTGTCGATCTAACAACGCTATCACCAATAATTGCAACTGCTGTTGCGGCAACACCACCTTCAGCTAATCCACCTTGTATTGTAACTGTAGGTGCTGAAAGATATCCGCTGCCTGGTGTTAATAAAATAATTCTATTTACTGAACCATTAGTAATAAATGCTTTAGCAGTAGCTCCAGTTCCGCCACCTCCTGATATTACAACAGTAGGAATAGTTGCATAATTAAACCCATTACTAGTTAATATAATTTCTGTTATTTCAAAACCTACATCTTTGAACCAATTTTTCCAAGGAGCAACATTTATATTTGGATCTGAAGTAACTATTTTATCATTCACAACGTAAGCATGCAATACTGTCATGCTACCATTTTCATATATTGGTTGCAAATCAAAATCTGTAATCGGTAGTTGAGATACATCTAAATTAGTGTAGTTGTCTACATATTCTCTAACTTTAGTTCTATAAGGTTTAACTTCGTTAACATAATCTTGGAAATTGCTGAGATTATCAGGCTGATATGTCACTGGTTGATTTAAAGAACCAACGCTATGTTCTGCTTTAACAAAACTAGTTTTAAAGATCCAATCAACATAAGGTTGTTCTTTATGAACATATCTTACACTATCAAAGAATAAATCTAAATATGAACCTGTTAAAGTGTTTATAAAAATATTATTTTGTAATGCATTAAGTATAATTCTTAATTCAACTGCGGCGTACAAATCAAAGCCATCTGCATCATATATGATATTATCATAGCCTAGATTTGTTCCGGCCATTTTATACAAATTACTACTTAATTGGATAGTTCCATTTTGCAACCCTACTGTAGCATAAGATTGTGTCCAATCCACCGATACTGTATTAGAATATTTGTATAATAATGACCATCCACCGGATCCTGTTGTTCTTATTTTAACAGTTTCACCAATTGAAACAGATATATTGTTTAAATCTGAAAGTGTTGCAACAGAAAAATCTGGTGCGGTAAACTGCGTGGCTATAAATAATACTTTATTCGAAGTCGGATCTGTGTAAGATCCATACCAATCTGCATAATTCCAGAATTTTCTAACATCATAACTTTGGGTTAGTGTTCTACTCCATATCTTGTATACAGGATCATAAGAATATATACTCCAATTGCCATCTGCACCACTATCGCTAGTTACTAATACACTATAATTTCTAACTGTAAATGTTGTATCAACATCATATCCGATACCAGATGATATAACATCAACTCCTGTGATTTGACCTTTAGAATTAATAATTGCTCGTAATATTGCTCCGGTGCCCGATCCATGAACTTCTATATAAGGAGCAACTAAGTATCCTTTACCTGAAGAAGAGATAGTGGCTCCTATAATTCGACCGCTGCCGATTACTGGAGTTATAACAGGTATTGAATAATTTGCAATATTTGAATAAGGTAATTCTGCATCCGTAGAAATTGTGCTATCGTACATGCCTAATACTGCATTTGGAATAGGATCGTAACTTTCTAAGGACGATAAATTACTATTTTCAACTATTTGATTTTGTAATAGAGTTTGATTAGCAATATCTACAAATTCTTTCAATGCTTCAAATCTGTTTATAAACATTCCTTGACGTGGGCGATTTTCAATACCGTAACGCAGTTTAAGAGGCAGTGCAGGATCAGGTACTACGCGGCCTTGTTCATCGACTCCGCAAAGACTATCAATCCATTTTTGTAAAATATTTTTTGGTATAATTGTTGTAGGATCATCACTTATAATTTTCCAATGTCTATGAACATTTTGGTCCACATTATCGATTAACCAATAATTTACACTTAGTACTAACTGCGTATCTTGTAAAAATTGTTTTGCATTAACTAAACTAAATGTGCTTTCACTAGTCAATGCAAGATATGTATAATTTTGACCTCTTGGATTTGCAATAAGATTAGAAACATCTAACGCATCCATATGTCTTCCTGGAACATTTGGAATATATTTTTTGTTTTTAACCCAGAAATAATATGTTTTAGTGAATTTATTTGTTACACTATTAAAAACTTGGCTAACACTATACGCATTATTACCGTATATACTAGTTCCACTTATACCTTGAGCTAATCCTGTAGGAGTATCTGCTAATAAATCCCACGCGGAAGGAAGTCCACTATACGATACCCATTCGTAAATGTCAATACTAGCTCCTGTAGCTAATGTATTCCAATTTGAATTACGATATATTACATCATCAACATAAACATTTAAGAATTTTGCTGTTCTTAAATCCCACCATAGTTGTCCTAACTGTGCAGTAGTCCAAGATGCATTAGCATTTACATTAACTGTAATAGTAGCGTCCGGGGCAATATAAGTATATACCGCTGGATCATAGAACGCTTTATAAGTTATTTCCTCATCTGCTGGGCCTGGTATTTTTCCTTGGGCAGGATCAATAAAATCAATATATTGAATTAGTTCGCCATCAATTCTATTGTATAAAAATGCTTTTTTAATCTTAGTTACATCAGGAATAGTCGATTTTGATCGCATCTTTGTCCAAGAATATGATCCTGGAGATTTTTCATAATCAAATATAAGACCAGATTGTAATCCTCTATCTACACCATTAGGAGCTCCTACTAAAATATGGTTAGCTCCTACTGCAAAACCTGTTCCATAACCATCTAATACGCCAGATTCGCTAGTAACAAGTGCCGCAGTTCCAGTACCAATAGCACCGCCAGTGGCAACAAATTGTACACCTACTTTATTTGCTGAAGCGCCAATCGTAGTAAAATCTGTAGTTCCTAATGTAAGGATATCATACGTATTACCTGGAATAAGAAGAGCAGACGATACTACTGGGTTCACTTTTGTTAAACTTTCACTATATACCCACTGAGTTGCATATCGATCGTATACATCAATGCGTCCACTATTTGTTTGAGTTACTGAAAATACTGTTGAATTTTTGTCAAAAGTTGTTTTATTACTATCAAATGTTGTAGTTACATTTGTATCACCGTATTCACTATACACTACAAGTGTGTTGTAATCATTCATGAAAGAAATCTTACGGCCAAAATGTCCATTAATTTCAGGCTGATGTAATGCTAAAGTTTGATACTGTACATATTGCCCTACAGAATTTAAAGAATAAATTGTAACAGAACCTTGTCCTTTTATTTGTGAGGTACTTGCAGTATCATCAGCGATAGCAATATATGTACCAGTACCCGATAATGCTAGTTGAATATTACTATCAACTGTTGTAATTATTTGTGGAGTTTCAAATCCATTTCCGGTGTTAGTATAAATGTTAACTGTTGCATTTGATAACCCGTTAGTTGCACTAATAGCTAATGTAGTTTGATCTGCACTTAGCGCTATACTATATCCAAATCCTTGATTAATAGTTCCAGTAAAGATTTGTGACCAATTATATCCCCATCCGGCTATAGCAAAACTTAATACGCCCGATGGAGTTGAATCTGGTGTACCACTTAATGTCAATGTAGTTGAATTAACAACTTCTACAACAGTTTGACCACTTGTGAACCCATTTCCTATTACAACCATTCCTGCACGTATTCCAGAAGTGCTAGACAATACAAGTGTAGATTCTTCACTACCAGAAGGATTATAAGCATAAGTTTCTTGTACAACAGTACTATAGGTAATATTATAAACTCTTCCAGCATTATTACTATAACCTGGAGCAGAAATATACAAATTATTATCGCCACCAAATATTAAACTTGAACCAAAGTTTTCGTTTGCGCTCGGCAATGGGCTAAGAATAGTATCTACTAAAGAATATATATTGTTGTAATCTTTCTTATAAAGACTTACTACACCTTGACCTGATGGGCCAGTTATCGTTGAGAAATAATTTGTAACATAAGTCCACAACGGAGTTCCAGTAAGCGGGTCTACTGCAACATCTGGAGTTAGTTGAGCTTGTTGGGTGGCTACCATTGTTCCGTAAGCAGTAACTAACGGAACATACGATGAACTTCCTGCGGTAGCACTTATTTGAAAATGATTTGAATCTATAATATTAGCAATATAATAAGTATTTCCTGCTATCAATCCACTTATTGATCCTACATTTGAAGTTGTTATCTTTCCTGGATATAATAAAACTCCTGTAGCGTTACTTGCAAAACTAACAGAGCTAGTCGTACAACTAATTACTGTATAAGTTCCATTATAAGCTGTAGGAATTACTTCTGATACAGTAATTGTTTGTCCTGTTAAGAATGGAGGAACTAACTGTGTTGGAAAATTAATTTTTGCTATTGCGCCGGAACCGTTTGCACCAGTAACTTGTAGATCTCCAAATACATCTCCAGAAAAGATAATTTCATATCCTGCCCCTAATTCACTGGTATCAGTTGTTGTTAGTGCGTATTGATATGTAGTTCCAGAAGAAACATAAGTCGATAAAGTGCTGGTTATTAATAAATTAATTGATCTATAAATCTGTTTGTTTGCTTTATATACATTATTTTTAAACACTACAAGAGTATGTAATGGATAATCTGTATTATTATCCCAAGTACCGTAATCATTAACTGGAAGATAATATAGATTTCCCCAATAATTTGGATTAGAAGTAGGTGTAGTATTTGTCGGAACTACAGATAACGCTTCGTAATATTTTGTAATACTTCCAGAAATGACCGAAACAATTGTGCCTGGACCATAAACATTAGAAGAATTATATGTACCTAAATAAGAAGTTACAGCAGATCCAGCTAGAGGACTTCCTGATGCCATCCATTCACCGTCATAACTAATTGCTACTGTAGATGCAATAGTGTTAAGAGGATTAATATTGTTTTGTAGTACAATAAGATAAGTGTTACCAGAAAGAGTAGTTGTTGCTTCTTGGCCAAGTACCATGCTGACACCTGGTGTTACCGTTGTTATAATAGTATTATAAGGAATTCCTGGGCCAGATATAATACCGCCAACCCAACTCGATTGTGCGGCGGCACATGCAACTATATTACTGTTTACTGTTGTGTTTAATGTAGTTGTTACTAACGAATTTGTAGCAATAAACGGTGGAGTTAGTACCTGACGTTGTGTCCAGGCTACTGAAATTCCAATTTTATCGTATATAATTACTTGCCCGAATGAAGTAGTTACGGCTGCCAATGTTCCTTGATTATTAACTGCAATAGACGAGCCGAATTTTAATTCTGATTGTGGAGCATTGTTAGGTATATTACTTATTTGATATACTGAAGAATATTTCCATACGGCCCAACTATCGTCGGTTGGTAAAGTGCTATCTGCCCATACTAATTCATTAGGAAGGGTAGTTTTTGTAATTACAGAATCAAGGGCATCGATAGAAGACACACGTTGAGGAGTCATTCCAAATACTACTAATTTTTCGCATAATGCTGGAGTAAATGGCTGTGGAAAATTATTAATAGTTGCCGATAATGTTATTACATTTAATTCTATATCAGTAACTAAAAAGAATCCTTGCAAGGCAGAAACTTGTGTAAGTCCAACATAAGATCCTTTAGTAATATTTTTAACTATATTAGTTGCTGTAATTTTTAATGATCCGCTTGAATATGTAACACTATTAATTTGTAAATGTAAATCTGTATAGCGATATATATTCCAAAAAGCAGGAGCACTATCAAATGTTATCCAAACGTATGCACCTTCATAAAAAGTTGTAATATCCTGGCTAGTAATTTGCGATAATGATCCTAGCGAAATAAAAATATCTGCAGAATTTACATATCCTGCGTCTCTCAAAAATGGATTATAGTTTGTTAATAACGGCCAAGGCTTACTATTATATCCGACTGGTTTTAAATATACATCATTAGGAGTTTGTTGAATAATAAACGTGCCCTTAAAGGAAGGATCAACTACTGTCGATAAACTAAAACCTTGAGGATTAGAAATAAACTGTTGTTCATCTAATATAAATTCAATTTCTCGAAATGCGCTTGCGGCGCCATATTGTCCAACACGAACTGCCCATTCTTCATAGAATGTTAAACTTTCAGAATTATCTTCTGTGAGTACACCAAATAAATGATTTAATGCATTTTGTGTACCTTTATCTCTAATCATTCCTTGATAGAATTTAAATTCACTAACAGAATCTTGTATAATATTATCTAGATATTGACGTTTCTGGTATCCAATTAAATGATGAGCCTGAGTTTGTTGATCGGAATTAAATCCGTCAACATCTGTACTATAAAAATCTAAAAATTGTGTAGCACTATTTGTCCAATTGGGCAATATCTTAGGAACAGGTTTACTATCTAATTTTGTCCAATTATAAGAATCAAACAACGGTACACCTGGAAGGAAGGAATTTGCACTATAGTAATTTCCTTGATTTAATACAATATCTCCAAGATTATAATCTTGGAATGGTTCCCATGCTTGTATTATAGCTCTGTCGTATATAAATCCAGGAATATCAAAACCGCCATACCACCCTTCGCTAACATACGCAGATATTTTTAATCTTTCTTGTCTATATCCACTAGTAGGATTATAAATTATATCATTAAAAATTGTTGTGTTGTTCAACAAAACAACATGTTCATTTTGTATCAAGTAAAAACTTGCACCATAGATACCATCATGATTTGTAGTAGTATAACTTACGACATTTCCATTTCTATAAGAATTTAAAAATGTTGGTTGAATCGGTGTACCATCAACTTTTACAATCTCATAATCATAAAATGGATTAGAAATATCATCTACTACTGTAAGATTTGTACCAAATATTAATCGATTAGCACCTGGGCTCAAACTAATAACGCTACTGCCAATTTCACTTAGTCCGTCTAACTTAGAATATTTTAATGGATCAAATATATCACTGGCCGCAAGATTAAACAATGCGCTGTAATAATCTCCGTTGTATCTTACAATACTTCCGTAGGTAACAGGTTGATTAGGAATCCAATCACTCCATTTGTTTTGTCCGGCTGACCAGTTTTGAGTTGTCCAAAATAAAAATTCATTTACACTAGTAGTCCAGTTTGCCACAGATCCTAAATTATTATTAAAATCGTCAAATATAAATCCTTGAGTTTCTAAATATTTTCCGTAGCCTAATAAAAAGTCAACAACTGCCTGTATGGTAGTAAATTGTGTAGAATAAGGAACTAAAATAGGAGAAGAAGTATCCCAAGATGTTCTGAGATTTGCTTGAACTCCTCCAGTTATTGGTAACCCATTTAATGCCGCAAATAACGTTGTATCAAATGTTGTACCAGCAGTAGTTGTAGCAGTAGATCTATAATATGATCCTTGATATTGTACTATAGAACCTGCAATATATTGTTGATTAGGAGTCCATTGGCTATAACTTTCGCTAATTCCACCAATGTTTATAATTTGTCCAGTCTGGGTATAAGGAAAATAATAAAAATAAGGTTCTGTTTTACTATATCCTTTAACTTCATATCCTGAATTTAATCTTGTAACAATAACTCCACTATAAGTTATTTTTTTCACAGGACTAGATTTGTTTAAAATTATATTATAATTTTCTTGAGGAACAAATATACTACCAGTACTTGTAGGTGAACGAGAATCTAAAAGTAAATTAAACTGTTCTTTACTAGTAAATGCTCCTAATCTATAAGATAAAGTTATATCCATATTTTTTAAATCATAGATATAACCGTCATACGATTTAATATTATTACTAAAAATAAAGTTTAAAATATAATCTACAATAAAATTAATAAGACCGGAAGTCTGTATTCTACTATTACTAGAATATATGCTTGGAACAATAATGTCTGATGGCGTTATTCTTAATTCCGTATCGGTATAAATTAACTGTCCTGCTAAATTACGTTGAATACGACTTTTATCTAATAGCAATCCAAATGTTTTTGCTGGTGCCAATAACATACTTGCAATTATTACACTATATGGATAATAACTACCTCGGCGCCATGCAGATTCCACTGGGCTAACATCGCCAAATACAAAATTATTGTCAAAACTAGGAGAATTAGGACCTTTAGTTAAACCGCACTGTAACGGACTTAACAAATTACCATCGCTATCAACTGGAATATGTTCCATTAAGAAAGGTTTGGCATATTTACTTAGATAGGTTATAGGTTGTCCTGGCACCCTTATAGTACCATTAGCAATATCTTGCCACATAGGCAAATTATCTCCAGTATATGGAGCTGGACCATACAATGAAATCCACCAACTTGGCATTATACTGAAACCTAACATTTCCCAAGGACATATGTTAGGACGGTCCGTATCTAACAAATAACGATAAATTCCTCTCCAATAGCCTGGAACGCTGGTGCCGTTAGGTGCGACTGATGTTGAATAATTGTAAGTAAACGTATTATTAATATCGTAATTTAACGGAGTTGAAAAATCTTTTCCTGTCAATGGCGCCCATGTATAAAAATTAGGAGCAAGTACTTCATTAAATTCTGCTAAACTGTAATCAGTTGTTCTATTATAACTTGGAATAATATCATTGATATCAAAAATATCAGGATCATATTGTACTTTAATATTATTAAAAATTCTCTTTTCTAATTCTAAAATTAAATCATCTCTATAATCACCATATGCTAATACTTGGCTGCCATCATGACCTTGAATCATTAATTGAGGTGCAACTAATGTAGTATCCATATAGATCTGGGGAATATATGCAGGCCACATTCCCATTTTTGTCGGAGTTTCTGGAATAAAACAACCATCAGTACTATCATACTCATATGTTGTTAATATATCACCATTGGTTAATTTTACATTATCAGTTATAATAAAAAATGTGCTACTGAATGTATAGTCTCTTCCATACACAAGTTGAGTAGTGACTCCGCTCGTTGTCTGATAAATTCCAACTGCTTTGTTAGATAATGTAGATAAATTAAATTCGTTTGTTAATGGGTATTGCTTGATTCTGTAATCTACTACAGTTAAAGGCGTAACAATTGCCGCACCATAGGGAACCATATCACTAAAATAATAAGGAGCAGTATTCGGTATATTTGCGTTTAATTTTTGTAATACTAGATTTGTTATAGTAATTGGATCGCCATCGACACCAAGAGAACTTGCTGTTGTTATAAAGTTTCTTTTGAATTTACCATAATCGTTTCTTGCTTCTTGTATTGCTCGAACAATATTATTTGATTCAGATGTTATATGATATAAACTAAGACTTAATGGACCACTGTGCTGTACAAACTTAGTACCGTACTGTGTTATATTTCCCAGATCTCTTAAATTATTATCGCCTGGCATTGATCCAACAAACCCTTTAGGAATATTATCAACAATACTGGTTAAATGATCTGTTACTTCTCCTAACGAGAATGAACCCATAACATCATTTAAAGGATTATTTTGAAGATTTACTGGAACTTCGTAATAGCCATTATTGTTAACTGGCTGAGAAGTGAAAGCTCTAATTGTTAAAATATCAGTTGACTGAATTGCATTAGTTAAAACAACATTATAATAAATGGGTCCTGCAACTAATTGCCAGAGATTTGGATCTAATCTATAACCATTTACGTAAACTTTAATTACAAGATCACTTAGCTCTGATATGTTATCAAAAATATCAACAGGAAAATTATTTGTTTTTCCAGAATTATTATATACTCTAACTGCGGCTTGTACTGTAGCACTTGTGCAAGTTTGCCAACCATTAACATATAAAGTATTACCTGAATAAGTTAAACTAGACAAATAGCCTGAACTAATATTTTTTGTTATAATTGCTGTAGATTGTTTATAATTAAACGTATCTGTAGCTAAATTAAAATTGAATAGTATATCTCCGATATTATTAATATTCAAATAAGATAACGGAAATCCTAAAATGTTATCGTCGGCACCTGTACCGATTGCGTATGAAAATAACTTTGTTCCAACAAATGTTGAACCAGTATAAACACTATTATCCCCGTAACTGATACCATTTTCATCAACTATATCAAATAATGGTGCTTGGTTTACACCGGTCTTTTGCTGTCCTAATATCCAAGAATTACCATCGAACCAATAAGATTTTCCTTGATTGTTAATTCCAGAAGTTATTAATATCACATCATTCAATGATGGTGATGCTACTTCTATTAAATGTATTTGCTTTTTTCCTGAATCTAAATGTATTACATCAACAAAATCAACTTGATATATTTTATTTTGTACTAAAGGATCAGTGTCTGCTGTAAAAACAATTAATTGATTCTGTGTTAATGCAATACCGTCGACATTATATCCGGCAGAGCCTTCGATGGTAGAAAATGCATCTGTAGTAAAACTATCTATTAAATTAATATCTTGAATTGCATTTGTACCAAAATTAAACAACTTTAAATTCGAATTAAACTCGATAATTGGTCTTACCGCTCTTGTTGATTGATCAATATCTGCAACATTTCCATTATAAGATGCACTAGCTGTAATTACATCTTTATGAAACCATCTATTATATCTAGACCAATTATTATAATCATTACTAGATCGGCTAATGGTAATATAATCAAGCGCGCCTGCAAATCCAGTTTCATCACTAAAAGGTTGAGAGTCGAATTTATCGCTATCGAAAGGAACAGTTTTCTCAACTGTATAGGTGTTTACAATTTGTAATATTTTAGTAGAAATTAGTGTAATTGCAACACCCACACCTTCTACATAAAATTCTCCGCTAGCATATTTTGCAGGAGTAACATTTCCGCCAAATGCAAGTTTCATTCCGTTACTTAACGCAGTACCGTCTGGAAGTGTATACGACTTTTTACCTAATAAATCATTTTCAACGTCAATATAAGTATCATCAGTAATAGGAAGTATTTCAAATACTCCACCTAATTGTAAATCTGATTCACTTTGATAATATAACAAATTAGGAGCATCATAAGGTACTGTAAATGTAATAGTACCATTTTCAACTGCATAGTTATCAATCTCTGGAATTTCATAACGATCTGCATTGCCTGCGCTACGTGCAGTTTTAATACTGAAAGGATTTCCAGGACTGTTAATTTCAAAAATATATGTTTGTCCAATATATAATTTTAATACAGGATTTCTAGTGAATCCATTAGGAGTAAACAAATATTCGTTATTGCTTAATTCAGATTCAACCGTAACAGTATATGTGCTAGTGATTGCGGCTTTCTGTCCATAAATTGTAATAGTTTCAGGACCGTATGGTAACCAATAATAGTTTTGAAAGTTAACAAACTTGTCCCAATCAATATGGGGATCCCAAGAATAAAATTCTTGCTTGTTTAATCGAGCATGGTTAGCAGTGTTTCCACCTAATGTACCAATTTGATTTACATAATCGATATAATCTTTAAAAAATGTATTATTTCCTAAAGTATCTTCGATTGAAATTCCAGGTTCTAACTGATAGTGTCGACGTACAGAATTTCTTGAAGATACATATATGTCTTTGCCTGTAGCAGATTTAGCGTGTTGTCTTCCGATATAGCCGCTAGTTTTGTTAACACCGCCTTGTTGAAACAACTGATCAACGGTTGCTTGAATAAACTTTTTATTAGTGTCAGTTTGATAATATGTAGGAAGGAGATTTATTCCAAGACCATTATTACTAATTGGATTTTTTCCATTGGCCATTATGTACTTGCTCCGTATGTTGCGCTAGTTATGTTTTGACTTGTTATTGTTGAGGTTAACCCTTGTCCTGTTACAGTTTTTAGATTATCCGAAGTTAAACCCGATACTACATTAATATTTTCAGCAGTTGCACAACTGATTAATATTTGGTCGCTTGGGCATTGTATTTCAAATAAACTTCCAAAATACAAATCTTGTTGTACTGGAACAATAACAAAATTGCTAATATCAGGACTCATGGTTGTTATTACGTATGTTGCTAATTCTGCAAAATAAAATGTATCTCCGAAATTCCAATTTTGAAGTTCGAAGAATGTGTTTATTGCTTGTAATACTCCGGCAACAATTTCATTTGTGCTAGCTGTACTACTAGGGTTTTTTACTACATTAAATGTAGCTTGTAGATTTTGATCTGCTTGAGCTCCAAATAATAACAAATAATTCACAGGATGGTATATAATTTCATCACTCATTGCTTTTATTGGGTTAAGACTAGAACTTAATAAACTGTTTAACTCTGCACTGCTTGGAGGTAATGGTTCACTTCCATCGCTAGGTGCACCTGCTAAAACCCACTGTCTAAATGCTGTATCATAACTGTTAGTTAAAACATACACATCCATAATGTTGCTTGCGCCTGGATCAATTCTGCTATCATAATCTGCATTATGTGTATATTGGAATTTTAGTTTATCTCTACCGACATATACTAATACATCTAATGTAGGATTTAGTCTACTAGTAGATGCATTATATTGCAAAGATGTTTGTGTATCTATACAGTAAAAATACTGTCCATCAGTATATTGTGTTAAGGCACCAATAGCACTTTGAGTTGGAACAATTATTACTAAATCATCATCGTTGTTTACATATTGATAATCTTCTTGGCCAGCACTAATTAAATATTTTTGCAAGACAATAAATGTTGTTAAATTATCAGGATTAACTATATCTAAAAATAATTGCGGATTATCAACTATACCATTATTTGTACTACTAGCAAATGCCACTACGATTTTAGTTGGATCAGTGTAACCATCAAGTCCAACGTAATCTGAAATAATTTGCCAATCAAGATCTAACGTGAATGGATATGAAGAATTAGGTTGTGTGTTTATACTTAATATTTTTAAATTATCTAAAATAGTTGTGCCAGATACTGTATCATATACTGGCGTTGTACTATCAAAATAAAATGTAACTTCCTTATCGCTTTCGAAGACATATCTTAATAATCGTGTAGTAACTGTATAATTTACATTATTTGTAGTGAATAATAACATCCAACTAGAGTCTTGTTGTGAACCTGATATATTTCCTTGATTACTTAAACTAAAAGAATTTATTGTGTTAAGATTTGTTTCAAAAATAATTTGCCAGTTTTGTGTAATATCATTGTAGCTCAATCCAAAAGGAGTATTACTAAAAATCAAATCAATCATTGTAGTAATAACGGAAGGCTGAATAATTGTAATTAATTGTGGCAATGAATGAGTTAATATAGCTCCTGTAGGTATAACTTGATTTAATGTAACCGTGCCATACCCTGTAGAAAGTATACCTGTTCCGCCTGATGTACCATCACCTGATACAGATACTACTTGAGCCCACAAATAATTTGTTCCTCCGTTTGGAATTCCGCTTGCAGGAATTGTTGCCAACGCATTATTTTTCTTAGTATTAAAATATTGTCCGGTTGGTGCAGAGAATTTAACTAAAGATCCTGATGCAAAATAAACTAAATCTGTGCTAGTAAATGATCCTAATTTAACAACTACGCTGTCATTTATATTTTTAATAAATCCTGTACTACTATTGCTATCAATAGTTACAGCAGTCCAAGATACATTTAAACTTTCAGCTATGTTATTAATATAATTTGCATAATAAAAATTACGTAAATTAGGATTTTCTAATATTTCAAAAATTGTATTGTAAATCACAGCTTCAATATCAGTCTGTGTCACATAGGTAAACGTAGTTGTTAAGACATAAGGTTCTTGATAAATTATACCATCATCACCAAACAAATTAGTTTTACTGTATTTTCCTGTTGGATCAATTAAATCAAAATAACGACTTATACCACTACTAGTTCTATTAATAGCTTTTACTTTAGCAACACTTTGTGTAGTTGTTAAGGGGCTAATATTATAATCTTCCCCAGTAATCATTCTATTTTGTGTATAATAATTTTGAGGTGCGTTTTGTTGAATACTAGCATTAGACTCGGATGCTGTTGCATTTGTTACGCTTGTAGCTAAGTTTAATGTTACAGTTAATACTTGATTTTGACCTTGACTGTTAACGTAAGGAATATCAATACTGACATTAATAATATCTGTAGGGTTAATTGAATATGCCAACCCGTTGCTTAATCGATAATATACTCTAAAATTACCTAGGGGCAATTTTCCAAATGTTCCGTCAGCAAATCCTAAAGCAATTGTATCACCGGCTCTTGTAATTACATTATAAATTGTTTGAGTGTTTAAATTCAAACTATTATAAATTACATTATTTCCAGTTAATGACGGAACTTTAATCCATAATGTATTTTCTAGATTAGTACTTTGGTCTAGTTGCCATAACCATACATCGTTATTATTAATATTTTGAGAATTAATATTAATTGTTTGGTTACTAGATGGCTGAGTTATATTAAAAGTCGACTGGTTTAGTGTACCTTGTGTAAAGTTAAAAAAGAATCCTGTAGTAGGACTTCCTGCACCGTATCCGTCATCTCTATATACACAGGCAATATGATTTCCTAACTTAGGAGGTTCTTCGTAAATATAATCTTTTCCACTAAACGTTGTGCTAGTTACTTCAAAATTCATGCTGTAACCAGAAATAGAACTAGAAAAACTGTAAGTTGGAATATTTGTGTTAGAAGCATTAAATCTATACTGGCTTGTAGGAATTCCATATATAGTTGCTTGATCTATAGGTGTTCCAAATTGTTGGGTAGATGGGAATGCCGCATTTAAAATTCTAATAAATTGGTCATACCAATTACTATTGCTAGAATCATTCCATGTAATTACTTGCCCTGCTAAATTAATACCGTTACTATCTAAAACGGTATCTGTTGTCTGTACTGTGTTGAATTTTAATAAACCGCTGGCTGGGACACTTCTTGTGGCATTATAACTAATCATGCGAGCTAAACGTAGTACACTTTCACGACGTTCAGCTAATTCTAAAAAGTTTTCTCGAGCATTTAAATCAACACGAAAGGCAATACTCTGACCAATAAATGCTATTAAATCAATTAAAGCTAGGTATTCACTGCTTTCTATATAATCATTAAAATCTTCTGGAAAATTAGTTCGTATATAATCAATCATTGTACGACGTAAATTATCAAAGTCGTAGCTTTGAAAATCAGCGTTCTTGAAAGATTGATATATTTTTTGCCAGTTTTCACTTATTAACAGGTTATTTTGTCTATCTGTTGAGCTCATAATGTTTCCTATTATCAGTATTTATTGAATAAAATTCTATGCGTACTTTATTGCGTGAGCAGGCCATTATTTTGATCAAACTGAAATTGTAAGTCTTGTTGTATATTGTAGGGCAAATATTTTAATGTGCATTGTATTGACAGCCCGGTATCATATGGTGTTATTAGTATATTGCCAGCTTGTACTCTAGGATCGGCATTAAGGATTACGTTTACATTTTGCTGTATAAGATCTTGAACTTCAGGAGTTAACGGTTCAAATATCAACGCCCATATGATGCATCCATAGTTTGCGTTCATTAAACGTTCGCCTTGTTTAACATTAAACGCATTTAATAAATCTTGTTTAATTAATTCAAAATCATATAAAACGTAATTACCGTTAATATTATTTACGGTACTGAATCCTTTGTACATCTGAGGACTAACTGGAGTTTTGGCAGTTGGGCCGTTAATTGTTGGTGTATTAACTGCTGGTATGGTTAAAGTATTATGTAATGACGCCATTTGTGTTCCTTATGTATAAACCTTGTTAAAAGGATCTGTAGAAGTTGAATATTTTTGCCAGGCATCAGGAACAGATACTGTACTTCCAGTATTTTCTCTGTCAGTTAAATCTGGAGTAAGATTAGTAGGATCTAAATTCTCGTGCAGAGGATAAGGTTCTGTTGTTGGTATTCTTGCTAAAATACTAGTAATCGGAGTTCCTTCAACTGCTGGAACTGAACTATTATCTGGAGTTGGATTATCAAATGTAGGTAACGGGTCTGGAACTACTGCTTCTTCAGCACTGCCCGGAGCACTTGCTGTGGCTGCGGTGGCTGCTGTAGGACCATTCATATGGATATTTGCGGCTGTTTCAACGTGATTTCCACTACTAAGAATGTTTGTATCTCCGCCAGCTGTAAAATTGTTATGTCCAGTAGTGTTAAGATCTAAACTACCTTGTATTGTTTGTATTACACTACCGGTTATAGTTTCATTTATTGTTCCAGTAACTTTACTAGTAACATTTCCTCCTACAGTCGAGTTAACATTTCCTCCACCGCTTCCGCCGCCCACATTCCAATTAATATTGGCATCAAAATTCCAATCAACTTGTTCTACAACATGGTGTTTATAATTCTGTTCATAAGTTATGTCGACATCTTGTTTAATTTGTATTTGTTGATTTTGGTCAACTATTAAGATTTGGTCGCCACCAACTTCTGTTTGATGTCGGTTAGCAACTTTAAGATTAAAGTTCCTTCCTGCTTCAAAGTTAAAATCACGGCCAGCATAAAAATTAAAATCTTGTTCAGTATGAATACTAATACTATCCTGTGCATAGATATCAATCTTGCCATTACTAGTCAGTTCTATCCACGCTGTGCCGCGGCTATTAGTAATATAAATTAAATCCTCGCTGTTGTGCAATAAGATTTGATGTCCAGTACGTGTTCTAATACGAACCAATTCATTATGCGGAAGTGTTACATCGCCATCAGTTTCGCCTTGCTCTACTGCTGAATACGTTGGTGGACCTTCTCCAGCTTTTGTTTTACGCAAAAACTTATCGTCACCGTCATCCATGACAAATGTTGCACCGCCTAATCTACTAACAAAAGCATTAGGTATTTGTGAATCTGCTTTTCCAATTGCACCTCGTTGAGCACCATCTTGCTTATCTACCGGCCCTGGGGTTGATATACCAAATACCATGCTAGGAGCTTCTCGTCTAGCACTACTAGTAGTAATACCTCTAACATCGTCTATTATTAACCCTTGAGCGGTTAAAGAATTATATAATGAAGGTTGAGTAGGTTTTTTGAATTTGGTAGGATCAGATGAAGAATTATTTAATTTTTTATTATACTCTGCTACTGGGATTCTTAGTGTAGATCCATCCGGGCCGCTTGGTAATGAATCGTCTGAAGGATCTTTACCAGTATTGTTTTCTGTAGCGGCAAGCCCTGGTACCATGAAATCCATATTTTCATCAGGCACACAACCCATCCAATATGCTTTTCTAGAGTCGCCATCAATGAAAAAAACTACTACCGTAGTTCCTACATCAGGCGGAACCATCCACATACCATAACTTTTTTGTGTATTATTATAATTGTCAGGATCTTGTTTAACATAATCGGCACCAGTTACACCATAAAAAGGACTCATATATTTTGCTTGTACTAACTGTCCGCTAGTGCCTGTTCCGCCAGATGCTCTTAACAATTCAACTTGAAGAATACCCATATAGGTACTGTCCATGTGACTTACTACCCTGGCTAAAAATGGTCCCGAGCTCTTACTAGGAGCACTAGGAGTCATTTGATTTATGTCATTAGATGCCATTTATTAACCTTTTATTGTGTTGGTGGAGAATTTGAATCATCTGATTCTTTTACAACCTTACTGCCTTTGGTACTTAATCCTGGATCTGGTGGTGTAAATAAGTTTTCTTGTTGCGGTCTGCGGAAGCCTGTTAACGTTTGTTTAAATTCACCGCCTGAAAATTCACTTACAAGATTTTGTACACAATATAATCCACTAAATTGTGTCACAGGTACACTTTTAGCACTTTTTCCAAAATCATATAATCCAGTAGTTTGATTAATATCGATAGGTGTTTTAAAATTAATTTGAATATCTATTTCACCGTTTTCGTAATTTGCGCTACCATCGGCATTTAAATTACTAAACTGACTTTGTTTACTAGTATAATTTCCTAAACCGCTTTGCATAATCCAATAAGGATCTCCAATAATTTGCAAATCTAAATTATACATATCAAATGGAGTATTGAAACAATCATTGAAAAGTTTTGCCGCACGTTGAGCTTGACCTTCTTGACCGCCGCCGCCTTGTTTATCTGTACCAGTAACCGTACCTATCCACTTTTGTATAGTAGGCATAATTCCAATACCTTTATTCCCTGTTGGCGGTTTATTTCCTGCTGGTTGCGGTTGCTCTAGTGCGTTGCTACCTTCTGCACCGCCTGTTTGTTTCTTTGTAACTTCGTCTTGTGTTCTAGTAAGAGCATCTGCTCCCATAATAACTGTAAATCCGTTTTGTATTTTTATTTCAAACTTTAATACGTCTACGTTTTTACCAGTATAGATATAATTGTATTCTTTTACAACTTGATTTTTTAATTCTCCGAATCCTGGAGCAGGTGTATTAGGAGGTGATGCTCGACTAGAATGTACATTGGCTGGCACAATTTGATAGACAATTAATTTTGCTTTTACTCCAGTATTAGGCTGTACATCATCTGTAATATTATATAATCTGGGTTGAATTCTGAACCATTTTCTATATCCTTCTTTTGAAACACTATCTTTAGCCAGCGCTTCATTTACATAATTGCTTTGTAAAATTACTTGGCTTATTGCATTCATGATACTAGTATTTTGCGGAAATCTAAATTCAGAATTTTTAGGATCATTACTAGCAGTTAATTTACTTCCTGCAAATATACCAGTTTTAGGATTGTACACAATATTATCCTTTGCACTAGGCTGATCTCCTTTTCTTTTCTCATCAAACCCCATTATTGCTTTACCTATTTCGTTACAGGCAGTAGTGTTCTGTACTAATTGAGAGTTTGCAGGGCTGACAGACACGCCTAATTGCTGATATATTGCACTAGAACTTCCGCTACCGTCTGGGCTAGTATCCGAAGTTGTTGCGGTAGTATCATCTTCGTAGGATTGGCTTCCTTGTGCAGGGCTAGAGGAACTACTGGAATCTACTGGAAACATAATTAAATATTGATTCGGAACATGCTCTGATCCGTCTTTAGCTTTAGGCAACATTTTAGCTTGTTCTTTTTCTCGAGCATTTAACATTGCCTGTAAACTATTTGTTCCAGATTGTAGCATTTCTTGAACTGTTTTGCCCTGTGCAGATGCTTCAGTTTTAAATAGTGCGGCATCATCTGTTAGAGGCCACATACCAAAAGGCATACAAGTACAGTGATATTCTGAACCATTTTGAGTTACCGTCATATCCAAATCTTGGAATGTAAAAGGGATAGTTCTTGTTGTTCCTGGAATTAATGACATCGCTCCAGTTTCTTTATTACCTCTAAATTCTATTGTTATAATAAATGGAGCTTCTCTAAAATTATTATGTCCTAATTTTTGTGCCAAAGTTTGGCATGCTAAAATAAATTGTCCCATGCTATAAGGTTCAGTAACTGTGAAACTCATTCCATGAACATTAGTATTACCGCTACCTTTTTCATAGCCAATCATGCTTTCTAATTTTAGATTGTTAATAAAAAAATCAAACTTTCCATAAGGAGTTTGTACTCTATTGTTAGGATCTATATTTGCATCTTTGCAAATTAACGCAATAGAACTAAGATTTTTAATATAAGTTTTATCAGGATGATGCATTTGATCATCTGTTAAACATCCTAAACCTATAATATAATTGTAGCTTGCATAATCAAATAAAGGATTTTTTAACGGAAGTTGTACACCGCCTAGTTTTGTAATGCCTGCACCAAGTGATCCGAGTACATCTTTAACTGCTCCAATAGCTCCAGATACTGCATCACTAACCGAATCTAATGCACTGGCAGCCCCGGCACTGAGTGTATCAATACCAGAACTAATAGAATCTGATACAGATGTTGTAGCAGAATCTATAGAACTACCAATATTGTCAAGGCTAGTACCGCCACTATTGTCGTCAAACAACCCCATATTACAATCCTAACGCAGTGGTTAAACTACTAAGTTTACAAATATAAATCTGTGTTCCTGGAACAAAATCTAATATTGGATCTTGAATTATATTAAGATTTCGTTGCATGAATACCCACCATAAACGTTCTGTTCCATACAAGTCAAATGCTAATAAATCTGGTCTGTAAGTATATTGTGGTTGTATGGTGTACAAAAAATCATCGGCATCGGCAGCTACTGGTCGTATTGACAGTACATCTAAATAATTATTAGTTATGTTTGTTTTAAACCAAGGACTTGTATTTGCGTAATTTGCTGACATATTAAATATATCCAAATGCGTTATTAAGATAACCGCCAGTAACAAATCTATCAAGACTGAAGTTACGTGTACTATTTCTACTATACATTGGCAATAATTTTACAGTGAAAGTACTCTTAGTTGGTACATGAGCTACACCTCCGCTTGTTGTACCACCTAATCCAAATGTTCCAGCAAGTCCTGCTATGGCGCCAACACCGCCAGCGATACTTTGCACACCACTTAATATTCCACCTACCGCACTATCGCCGCCAAATAATCCACTAGCCGCGCCGGCTAATCCACCGATACTATCTGCAATTCCTTGTACATCACCTGCCGCACTACCTACTACGTTACATCCAATGTAATCACAATCTTGAGGTAAATCCACTGTCATAGATTGAACAACTACAGGAACATTTTTAAAAACATAGTTTCCGTAACCATTTAAAAATACAATAGGAGGAGGATTACCAGCTTTTGGATCAGATCCCGTGAACATTTTGGTAAGGCTACGTAAATAATGAACCATAGCGATCCAATACAAACCTTCTGTAGGATCTGAAACATACATTGGAGCAGTAATACTTATTTCTCCAGGATCACTGTTTTGAAAAGCCCTAAAAGTATAGTTTGTGTGAACGGTTGTTATACCTTGATATGTACTGGTACTATGTATACCAATTTTAGGAGTGTAAGGAAATATTAATCCGCCGGCGTTTTTTAAAGGTGATAAAACTGGACTTGTTTTAAAACTGGACCAATTGGCTAAACTTAGTCTTACACGCCAATCATTGGCATTGGCATCACCACCAAATGCCGAAACTGCACTTACAATATCACCCACTGCTTCCCCGGCAGCAGGTAAATCAATGGCACGGACAGCAGACATGAAATTACCACCATCACCTGCATTATACGCTGTACTAACAGCACTACTTATACTTGATAAGGCATTGCCTGCGCTTGCGCCAGCGCCTATCGCATTAGTTGATGCATTTAATGAATCGAGAAAACTCATATTAAAATCCTGTTTTGATATAATATTTAGTTGACTTTATTAAGTGCGTAGTTTATAATTAATCATTAGAGGACTCTTAAGGATGCTACCATCAACACCAAAAGTAAATTATTTAAACAACAAAGATATGTTATTAGAAATACACCGTTCGAAAAGTTCGTACTGTGTATTTGAAAAGCCTGAATATCACCAATATGATATAATACTGCCCAGTGTCGAAAAAATTAATATTCGAACTATTGCAGAAGCTAAACGTAACCGTGCAAAGCGGATAGGAGATGCAGACTATGCAACTCGCAAAAAGGCTGGTGAAAAAGTCAAACAAGCAGATTGCGAAGTTGATTATAAAAAGATTCTAAAGACTGATTTAGTCTTTAGAATTATGACATTTGATCATATTCCATTGAACAATACCCGTAAAAAGAATCCTAAAAGTCTTGCTGACCATAGAGATAAAGTGAACTTTCCGCCATTCCAACATTGGAAGTTTAATGAGGAAGATCAATTAGTATGTGTTGGTAAAAGTCATTGGAAAGGCGATTTAGTTAAGGGCAAGTTTGATAAAGATGCCGGCCAAATAACTAACACTTTAGCACGAATGATGTTAAAATTATGTGAGAGATATGCTACTCGCGGTAACGTGCGTGGCTATACTTACAATGACGAAATGAAAGGTCAAGCAATTTTGCAACTAACCCAAATTGGATTGCAGTTTGATGAAAGCAAATCAGATAATCCGTTTGCTTATTTCACTGCCGCAGTTACTAATTCATTCGTCAGAGTTATTAATATTGAAAAACGTAATCAAAATATTCGCGATGATATTTTAGAAATCAATGGCATGAATCCTAGCTATAGTAGAACTGGTGCTGGAGAGCATGCTGCCGCCGTAAAACGTAATGAGGAATCATCTAGTGAGTAATTTATTTAAAAAAGTAGCCTGCTTTACAGATATACACTTTGGTTTAAAATCTAATAGTAGTGCTCATAACCAGGATTGCGAAGATTTTGTAGACTGGTATATTGCAAAAGCAAAGGAGGAAGGCTGTGATACAGGTATCTTTATGGGCGATTGGCATCACAATCGTAATAGTCTCAACATTACTACTATGGATTATAGCCTCCGGGCCTTGGAAAAACTTGGAAAGGCTTTTGATAACTTTTATTTTTTTCCTGGAAATCACGACCTTTACTACAAAGATAAGCGAGATATCCATAGTGTCGAGTTTGGAAAATACATTCCTGGTATCACTGTTGTACATGAGCCTACTACTATTGGCGATGTTACCTTATGTCCGTGGTTGGTTGGAGAAGAATGGAAAACTGTAGGTAAAAAAGGTGGCAAATACATTTTTGGTCACTTTGAATTGCCTAACTTTTTCATGAACGCTATGGTACAAATGCCCGATCATGGAGAAATGAAATTAGATAATTTCAAGAACTACGAGCTAGGATTTAGCGGACATTTCCATAAACGTCAACAACAAAAAAACATGATTTATATCGGTAACGCTTTCCCTCACAACTATGCAGATGCGTGGGATGACGATAGAGGCATGATGATATTAGAGTGGGGAGGCAAGCCCGAATATCACATTTGGCCTGATCAACCTACATTCCGTACAGTTAAATTAAGTCAGCTTATTGATGATCAAGATACTATTATCAAACCTAAACAACATTTACGTGTTACATTAGATATTGATATTAGTTTTGAAGAAGCAAGTTTTGTTAAAGAAGACTTTATGAATAGATACAATATTCGTGAACTTACACTAATTGCTGAAAAGAAAGATCTTGAAATTAATACAAATATCGATATACAATCTTTTGAAAGTGTAGATCAAATTGTTTCAAGTCAAATTATTAATATCGAAAGCGATACTTACGACAAAAATATTTTGTTGTCAATTTATAATAACCTATGATAAAATTAAAAGAATTAACAGTTAAAAACTTTATGAGTGTAGGTAATCAAACCCAAGCTGTAAACTTTGCACAGGAAAACTTAACACTTGTACTAGGTGAAAACTTAGATCAAGGCGGTGATGATAACGGCAGTAGAAATGGTACAGGTAAAACTACTATTGCTAATGCACTAAGTTTTGCTTTGTTTGGAAATGCATTAACTAATATTAAAAAAGATAATCTTATTAACAAGATTAATAAAAATAATATGTTAGTCACTCTAGCATTTGAAAAAGATGGCAATGATTATCGTATTGAACGTGGACGTAAACCTAACATACTACAGTTTTATATTAATGATCATGCACAGGAATCCGAAGAGACTGATGAAGCTCAAGGTGAGATGCGTGAAACACAAAAAGACTTAGACGAATTACTAGAAATGAGCCACGATATGTTTAAGCATATTGTAGCTCTTAACACTTATACCGAGCCTTTTTTAAGTATGAGGGCTAATGATCAGCGAGTTATCATTGAACAGCTATTGGGTATTACATTATTGTCTGAGAAAGCAGAATCTTTAAAAGAAATGATTCGCATTACTAAAGATGAAATAACACAAGAGACTGCTAATATCGAAGCTACTAAGAAAAGTAACGAAAGAATACAAATTAGTATTGATAGTTTACTAACAAGACAAGCGGCTTGGAATACGCAACATCAAGTTGATCTTGAAAAGATAGGTAAAGCTATTGTAGAATTAGAAAGTGTAGATATTGATGCAGAGCTGGCAAAGCATGCAGATCTAAAAGAGTATGATGAAAAGGCAGCCAAGCTGAAAAGCCTGAATAAAGAGAAAGCTACACTAGAAAGTGCGATTGCTCAAGCAGAGAGAAGTGTCAAAAAATACGAAGGCGAGCTTGCTAAACTGGCTAACAAGACCTGTCACGCATGTGAACAAGAACTACACGATCACAAGCATGAAGAAATGACTGCTACTGCTCAAGGTCACTTGGCCGAGGCGAAGAAATATTTTGATAAAGTTACTAAAGATCTAGCAAAAATTATCAAGGAAGTTGATGCTATTGGTGATATTAACGGCCGACCTAAGACTTATTATGATAGTTTAGAGCAAGCGCTCAAGCACCAGAATAATTTAAAAACTTTAGAAAATCAGTTGACTATCAAAGTAAATGAAAGTGATCCATATCAAGAGCAGATCGATGAATTAATGGATACTGCTATGCAAGAAATCTCTTGGGATTATATAAATGAGCTGACTGCATTAAAAGATCATCAAGAGTTTTTATTAAAGCTATTAACTAGCAAAGATTCTTTTATTCGTAAAAAGATTATTGATCAAAACTTAGCATATTTGAATAATCGATTAACTTATTATTTAGATAAGATGGGATTGCCCCATACTGTACTTTTTCAAAATGATTTAAGTGTTATCATTACTCAATTAGGGCAAGATTTAGATTTTGACAATCTAAGTCGAGGTGAGCGTAACAGACTTATTTTAAGTTTATCTTGGGCATTTAGAGATGTATGGGAAAGTTTATATCAACAAATTAATTTATTGTTTATTGACGAGTTAATTGACAATGGTTTAGATTCTGCAGGAGTCGAAGGTGCGTTAGCTGTTCTTAAAAAGATGGGACGGGAACGCAAGAAGAATATTTTCCTTATTAGTCACAAAGACGAACTAATCGGACGTGTGAATAATGTGCTTAAAGTTGTTAAGGAAAATGGATATACTTCTTATGCAAACGATTTAGAAATTATAGAATAATGAGTAAGCATGTAGAACCGTCGCCATATCAAAATGAAGAGTCGCATGACCGACTTATGGCGGCGTTTCGTGAATATTTTAAGGCAAATCAAGATTGGCAAGCAAAAGGCACAAGGATCGCAGGCGAAAACATGCGTTACTGGTTAGCACAAATACGAATAATAGCCAAAGAGCGTAGAGTGCATGTACAGCAATACCGTGTGTGGCTGGATCGTAACAAAGCAGAACGCAAAGCAAACCAAAAGGCAGGTAGTACCGGGGACGAATAATATACATAGTTAATGTCCTGGTATTATGAAAATCAAATCGTAGAAGAATTGCCCGAAGATTGTGTTGGGTTTGTTTATCTTATAACAAATACTATCACAGGGCGCAAATACATAGGCAAAAAATTAGCGAAATTCTCCAAAACTACTTACAAAACAGTAAAACTTAAAAACGGCACTAAGAAAAAGAAGAAAATCCGTAGTAAAATTGATTCAGACTGGCGTGACTATTATGGTTCATCGCCGGAATTGACCAAGGATATTACGCAGTTAGGTACAGAAAACTTTACTAGAGAAATACTTTATTACTGTAAATCTAAGGCAGAATGCAGTTATATAGAGGCTCGTGAGCAGTTTTCACGCAAGGTTTTAGAATCAAATGACTATTATAATGGCCATATTCAAGTGCGTGTACATGGTTCACATATACTCAAAAGCTAATAAATCAGGCCGTTAAAACACCAAATAAGCCCGCACAGGCGTTGATCTAGTGCCCGTAATCCGTTCTGATGTGTGACGGTAAGGTAGTTCTGCTTGGTGTCAGAGTTGTAGTTCACTATCCTTAACAGGACGATGATGGAATATGCCTATAATCCGTTTGAACTATAAGGGGAATTTCAAGGCTAAAAGAGGGGTTGTAGCCCCACGGTTTAATATGTGTTAGCGTATGTATTAAGCCCGCCGTCATATAAAGACAGCATGATTAGGTACAGGATGACCGCCTAAGCTAGTAGAAATACTTGTAATGCTAACGCTAAGTGATATTGTTCGACTCGGATAATGTTGTTAAACTTTGCCCGCCAGGGCAAAGTGTGACTGAACGATCTGGATAATATTAATACTGCTTTCGCAGTTTATAATAAAAGAAAACAATAAGTTCGAGCTGAAAGCGAAGAACAGAAGAACGTAAGTTCTTCTTCTAGTACTAGATAAATATCTTATCGAGGATACAAGTATGAAAGTGTACGAAATTATTAAGCAAAGTTCTAATCTAAATGAAGCTGGTAAGATAGATGCTATTAAAGATTTTGCTGTAGGTATTAAAAACTCTGTTGTTAAATGGGGTGAAAAAATTGATTGGTTCAAGTGGAAGAAAACACCACCAGAAGTTCGTAAAGCGCCAGATGGGTCAATATTAAATATCCCAGACGGTTTGGGCAGGTTTACTGGCGAAAGTTATTGGAAGTCTAAAGGTGAGTGGTATCATAAAGATCCTGTAAATGGTATTGGTATTAAAAAGGGAGTACGTGTGCAAGACAACGCTAGAATTGGTTTATGCGAGCAACAAGCTATAAAACAAGCAGAAGCAGATGCAGCCGCCGCGGAGGCCGCTAAAAGTCCTGGGCAAAAAACAGTAGATGCAGTTAAAAATAATCCCGTAAAAACTACTACAGCAGTTGGTACTACTATAACTGCCGCCACATGGCTTTTGAGAAAAAAAACCATAACAACTGGACTTAAATGGTTATTAGCATCACAACAATTAGAAGCATATGCACATGTATGGCAAGGATACTATGAAAACATGGATTCTTTAGCTAAACAAAATCTTGATGACGAAACTTTTGCTAAGAATAGTGCAACAATATTAGCCAACTCAATAGTTAAAACACTTGAGTTAGCTTCTGTAGATGGATTTCCGTTACTAGGTGGAATATTTAAATGGCTTCGTCCTACACAACTTGCTGGAGGTGCATTTGATCCAGCAGTGAGACTATTTTATAAAAGGTTACTTACTGAAGAGCCTCAGGCTGAAGTGCCTAAGTGGATGGTGGCTTTTCTTATAAAGACACTAGGTTTAGGCGAAACACTAACTGGTTTAATAGGTACCATGCAAGCATTAAAACTACCTGCTAATATTATAATCACCATAGCAGAAAAGTTAGGTGTAGCTACTGAGTGGGCTGGCAAAATAGTTGATAGATATTATCAAGAATTTACAAGATCGTCAAGTACTGCAACACCAAACACTAATACAGCGAGTCAACCCGGTGGATCTCCTCAAGCAGAACCTACTGCTAATCCACCCGCACCAGCCGCTTCTGGAAACGAACCATATAAAGATCCAAATACTGGACAAGGGTGGACTCCAGAAGATGAAGCAGAATACCGTCGACGTTATCCTAATGGTTAAAATATGAGAGATTTACTAGACAAATTAAAACTATTAGAAGGCACAGATTATGACTCTCCTGAATGGCAGGAAAAGTTTAAGAAACGTCGCGAGGCCGAATTAAAAGCACAACAAGATAAAAAACAATCTACTCCTGATGTACCTAAAAAAGATAAAGACAATACATCTACAAATATTGCACCTGATAAAACTCCACCCGAGCATAAAGATAATGCTGGAAAAATTCAAACAGTAAATGGCCCGATAACTTCTTCTAGCGGTAATTGGGTTAATTGGGGCGAGCAGTCAGATAATCCTGGTTATGATCTTTGGATTAATGATGTGACAAATCAACAAATATTTAGAAAACAAAAGATATTTTAAATAAGCGGCATTTGAGAATTTTTAGTAGCTTCGATATTATCTGAAATTATTTTATAAAAGATTTCTCTATCTTCATAACTGTAGCGATCTAACAAATCATTAATAGTTACACCACCACGCATATACCAGCTAATTCTATATAATTCCAATTTAAATTGTTTTACTTCTTCGTCTAGCCTAATTAGAGCCTCTTGGATTTCAACAGGGCTTAACCCAATTAGGCTGATTCGAAAAAATTAGATTGATCTAAATCTAAACGAAGACTAATTTCTTTCTTACATTCTTCACATACCGCAGGAAATTCAGGAACAGTCCATTGTTTTTGATTTTTTTCAATCTGTTGTTTAATTTTTTCAAACACTTCTCTGTCACAGTTTAACAACCATTCGGTAATAAATGGGCGTTCTGTTACTACTTTATTATCTGCTTCAACACTTTCAACGCATTGTATATAGATTTCATTTTGAATCTCACCCATTTCTTTAAAAAGCTCTACAATTTTAATGCGTTTATCATCTTCGTTTTCCAAAAAATCTACTTGAGCTAATTTTTGCTGTAGTTGGAAATTCTTCATAGCGAATTCAGATTTACGTTTATAGTTTAATGGTTGTATTTTAACTATTAAATTATCTAAGATTACTTGATTATCGAATTTACATTTACTAAAATGCTCTATAATGAAACCTAAATCAATATCATAGCTATTTTCAGTATTACAATGTTTACAAGTAGCAGATACTCCCATTTTATTACCATACGTAGCAATACGTATAGAGCTAAAAATTACTTCAGTGTCTAATGTGCTTAAATCCCATGCATTTTTAATAGCCGGGCAACAACTTTCGATAATCTTAACGGTACTTTCTCCAGTTAATAATGCATCTGGAGTTCTTGCCATAATTTCATCCATACCAGTCATACCGTATACTGGTATTTTGTTAACATCGCCTTGAATAGTCCCGGGAGCATTATAAACACCTTGACTAGGTAAACTGATGTAGATTTTTGGTTGTCTAAAGTACTGCTGTAAAGGATTAATAGCCATATTTTTTCCTGATAAATATTGTATGTGTAGTATTTATATACGCATATTTTAAGGATTTTTGTTCATGGCTGATAATGTACTTGATAGTTTAGGTAAAGACGCACTAGACGGGATGAAAGCCGCCGTTCGCGATGGTATTAAAGAAGCGTTAGGCGGTGGAACTATCGGCGGTGGATCTAGTGGCGGATCCAGTAAACTTCCTTTTAATGAAGCAGATTTAAAAACATTTGCTGGAAATGTTTTAAATGCATCAACTGCCTTATTAGGTATTCCTAAACCGGGAAACGAAGTATCTGGATCTTTGGGAAGACTAGCAGGAACGATTTTTCTAGTAGGAGATAAACTTTCCAGTTTTATAACCACTTTAGGTGATGCACAGCGTGATACTATAAAAAATAATGCCGCAGGTATCGGTGGCAATAGCATGTTTGATTTGAATGCTAAAACTCGATTGTTAGAAATGACAACCGAAGATTATAGAAACAAATTAAAAGAGTCAGGTAATGCATTAAGTGGTTTTAATATGACTGCCCAAGGCGGATCAGAAGCATTACTGACTTTAGGAAAAAATGTTCAAGCATCTGATGCTGCCGATGGTAACAAAAGTTTAGTTAAATCAGGCATGATGGCGTCAGATGAACTAGCTAAAGTAGCTATTTTAGCTCAGTATGGTCGCACTAAAGAGTTAGAAAGTCAAGCGGCACAGTCTGAAGCGGCTGAATCTAGTAAAAAATTAGCAAAAACAATATATGATGTATCGCAAGCAACAGGTAGATCAAGAGATGCTATTGAAGCTGAGTTAGCAGAAAGATTAAAACAACCTGAAATCATGGGCGCTATGGAGCAGATGAGTGAAAAACAACGAGAATCATTCATTGAAGGTCAAGCAAAAATGGCCGCTCATGGTTCAACTATGGCAGATCTTAGTGCAAAATTAGCAACTGGTGCAAAATTAAATCCAGATGATATCAAAACTATGATGACATTAGGGCCGGCCGCTGGTGATATGCAACGTGCTATGCGAATGACCGCAATGGCACAGACAGATGATCAAAAAGCACAAGCGGCTCAAGCATTAAAACTAGCCGAAGCTAAGGCTGCTGAATACCAAGGTAGTAAACAATATACTAATGTAATGCAAAATGCCACACCTGAGATTGCGGCAAAGTTTAGACAAGTACGTAGTGAAGATACTGAAAGTAGTAGAATACGTGCAGGGGAACGACAATTAGGAACCAGAGAACCAGGTGCAGTACAAGAAGCTCAGAAAAAAGAAAGTGATTTAAGATTACAAGGATTAAAAAGAGACGAAACAACTGGAGATATTGGTAAAGATGCCGGACAAAGTTCCCAACGAGCAGTAACTGAAGCTCAACAACGATTATCACAATCGGCTTCAGCAATGGCTGCCGCACTTAACGGGCTAGACACACGTATTGCCAAAATGCCAGCAGTATTAGATCCGCTTAATAAACTATTAGATACAGTAATAGGTAAACAAAAACCATTTGATACGGCAACAAAAGATTTTGGAGACCAGATATCTAAGGTAGTTGATATAGTAAGCAAAGCTGTAAAAGATACACAAACAGCTACAGGATCGAGTCCTACACCACAAGCACCAATTATTACGCATGGCGGACGTGGAGAAAGTGCTGAACCAGAGTCAAGTGGATCTCCTGTTACTCGTGGCGGAAGACAAAACTTAGCTGAAGGAGGTGTTGTTGAACCTAAACCTGGTGGCACTGATGCTACAATAGGTGAAGCAGGGCAAGCAGAAGCAGTTATTCCTTTAGATCGATTAAACAGTATGATTGGTAATAAAGGTGGAGCATCTGGCGGAGAAGCTACAGATACTTCGGCATTGGTTGCTAAAGCAAAAGAAGCTCTTCAAATTATAAAAGAGCACGGCGAAGGATCTTTTGATACACAGATTAAAATATCTGACTCAGGTAATATACGATTAAGAGAAACATTTGATGAACACAGCGATAAAATGCAATCACTCGGTGATACCAGTGCTAGAGAACGCATTGCAGAATTAATCAAACAAGCTGATGCATTAAAAGCCGCTGATAAAAATACTGCGGAAAGTAGAACTACAGAAATTAAGAAGCAAGGAGATTCTCTTGCTAACATAGCTACGACTCAAGAAGCTAGTACAACTTCTAGAGCATCTAGAGGAGCTAAGGCAGCTATGGATCAATTAGAAGCTATGAATGCTTCTTTCTTAACTACTCAACAAAAATCATCAGATGATAAAATATTAGCTGTACAAACTGCCCTGAAAAAAGAAACTAGTGCGGCTAAAGATGTCAAAGACATGTCAACTGACGAATTAATTAAACGTGACATGCAGAACATGCAAAATATGACTGGTAAAGTTAAAGATGTCAAAGACATGTCAACTGACGAATTAATTAAACGTGA